>ERZ761602.1736-NODE-1736-length-37886-cov-4.887182_pt1 | contig 37886 bp, 34 predicted proteins | sample MGYA00512165_ERZ761602 | MGnify/ENA primary metagenome ERZ761602 (study PRJEB28899, sample SAMN02445085) | bioreactor sludge metagenome | biome: EBPR sludge; isolation source: Thorneside wastewater treatment plant | place: Australia: Brisbane, Thorneside...
TCGTCGCGGTCACCGACAGGTAGTTGCCGGCGCGCGAGGCGCGCATCTCGCGCGTCCCGGCGTCGAAATCGGGCGCGTGGCGCAGCACGACCTCGACGATCGCCTGGGCGAAATCGTCGGTGCGCCGCCCCATCACCTTGATCGGGAAGGCGCTCAGGAACTCGAGCGCGGAGGCGGGGCCGTTCTGCGGGGTCATCGGCGCCATGTTGCGCCTCGGGCGCAGCGGCGCAAGGGGGCGGGGCGCGGCACGCCGGGTGAGGTGCTCGGGCAGGACGCCGAGGGATTGCTGGTCGCAGCGGGCGACGGCGTGCTCCGGCTTCGCCGCCTGCAGCGTCCGGGCGGCCGGATGCTGGCCGCGGCCGATTTCCTGCGGGGGTTTCCCGTGTCGGCGGGCACGGTGCTGCCGTCGCGCCCGATGCCTGTCCTCGCGGTGCCGCGTTGAGCCCGGCGCCCCGTACTACGGCGTCCGCGTTCCGCCGGGCTGCCGGGCGAGGGCGAGTTTGTCCCGGGCCTCCGGTGGCACGTCGATCCGGTTGACGGGAACGTAGGTGATGATCACCACGCGCTGTTCGCTCACCGGCACGGCGATGCGCGCCCGCGTGGCGCGCTGCGTGCCTTCCATCTTCACCTCGTAATCGCGAATCATGCCGCTGCGGAGATTCAACGTGACGGTGACCTCGGTCGCATCGTTGCTTTCCGGATCGCCGGGCCGGCTGCGGAGCCGCGCCACGTACGAGTCGCCGGCGGCTTCGAACGGCACGTTGCCCGTCAGGAACGGAACCAGCTCCTGGTCGGGACGCCGGATGTCAGGTCGATCGGCGCGGCGCAGCCACACGGCGCGCGGCGTGGAGCCCGGGTTGCGGAGGCGTTCGTCGGCCTGGGCCGTGAGGATCTCGCGATCGGTCATCCAGCCCTCCGGCGTGAGCGTGACGGTCGCGCCGTCCGCGGCGATCACCGTGTCGAGCTGCAAGCCGTCGGCCCACTCGCGGCGGATGAGCATGTCGCCCTGCCGGTCGATCCGGCCCTTGAGGTTCGGGGAGAGGCTGCGCTGCACGGTGGTGACCTTGCCGCGGCGGGTTTCGAACTGCTGGGCAACCGGCCCCGGGTCGCTGTTGATGGTCTCCCACGAGTAGGATTTCTGGTCGCGCAGGTATTCCAGCGCCGAGGCGAGTGCCGCGGGCGGGGCGGCCCGGACGAGGGCGCAGCACGCGAAAACCAGGAGAACGCAGCGGACGATACCGGCCATGACGAAGGGTGGACGACGCGACGCGGCGAGCGTGGGCAGGCGCGGCGCGACGTCAATTCCGCGCGCGGTGCCGCCGGTGCACATGCCGCTTGTTTTCGGAGGGCGTTTTCTCAAGCTCGGCCGCCATGTGGAAAGTCTTCCTTGCGGGCGGGGTGATGGCGGCCTCCGCCCTGGCCCAGAACCCGCCGCAGGTGGAACTCGCCAACCTGCGCGAGGACGTCCGGCTGCTCGCCCAGCGCGTCGGCGAGCTTTCGCTCCGGCTCGAGCAGCTCGAGCGGGAGAACGCCGACCTCCGGCAACGATCCGGCGCGGCGGAGCGGTCGTTCGCGACCATGGCGCAGGTCAACGAGGCGATCGCCGACGCGAACCGCAGCCTCTCGGCGGCCATCGGCTCCGCCAAGGCCGACACCCTGCGCCAGGTCAGCGCGCAGCTCGAGAAGCTCGGCAAGCAGACCAACGCCGCCCTCGATTCGCTCGCCCGCGCGCAGGCGGCGCGGCCCGCTGTCGCGACCAGTTTCTCCGACGACTATTCCCGCGAGGGGATCAGCTATACCGTGCAGAAGGGCGACAGCCTCGCGAGCATCGCCAAGAAGACCGGCGCGCGGACGCAGGATATCGTGAACGCCAACAAGCTTGCCGATCCTTCTCGCATCTCGATCGGTCAGACGCTCTTCATCCCCGGAGGAAAGTAACTCGAATGTCGGCAGCACCCAAATCCCGTCTTGGCCGCGGTCTCGGCGGCCTCATCGCCGCGGCCAAGCCCCCTGCGCCCGCCGCCAGCACGCCGGCGCCGGCGTCCCCTGCGTCCGCGCCCGCGGTCCCGCCGCCCGTCGCCGCGCCCGGTGCGCCCGGCTACCAGGAGATTGCCGTGCACGCCATCGAGCCGAGTCCTTACCAGGCGCGGCGCGAGATCCCGCCGGAGCAATTGCACGAACTGGCCGAAAGCATCCGCTCCGAGGGCCTGCTGCAGCCGGTCGTCGTGCGCCGCCACGGGGAAAAGTTCCAGCTCATCGCCGGCGAACGCCGGTGGCGCGCGTTCCAGTTTCTCAAGATCAAGGCCATCCCCGCGCGGATCGTGGAGGCGAGCGACGCTTCCTCCGCCACGCTCGGCCTGATCGAGAACCTGCAGCGCGAAGGGCTCAACCCGATCGAGGAAGCGCACGGCTACGCGAGCCTGATCCGGGATTTCGATCTCACCCAGGAGAGTGCGGCCGAGCGGGTGGGCAAGGGGCGTGCTTCCGTGGCCAACGCGCTCCGGCTGCTCAACCTCGACCAGGATCTCCAAGGTTACGTGGCGAAAAACCTGCTGAGCGTCGGGCACGCGAAGGTCCTGCTCGGCATCGAGGATTCCGCGCAACGCGGACTGCTCGCCCGCCGTGTGATCGAGGAAGGCCTGAGCGTCCGGATGGCGGAAAAGCTGGCGCAGAACGCCAAGGCCGCCGGGACGAGCTCGCCCGCCCGTCCGGCCGCGCGGCCGGGGTTGACGTCAAAGGATGCGGCCACGGTCGCCGGGATCGAAAAGAAGCTTACCTCACACCTCGGCGCCCGCGTGGCGGTGCTGCACACGCCCAAGAAGGGACGCATCGTCATCGAATACCGCGGCAACGACGATCTCCAGCGCGTGCTGGAAAAGCTGGGTGTGGAAGCCTGAGCGGCCTGGTGCGGGCGCCCCTCGCCGGAGCAGCCTCCGCGCAGGGTGGGCCACGGGGCCGGAACGCCCTCCGCCAGCCGTGTCACGCCGCCATTGACAACCCCCGGAGCGCGCTGCTCTTTTGACCCTTTCCCATGAGCATCCTTCTCGGACTCCTCACCTTCGTCCTCATCCTCGTTTCGATCTTCCTGGTCCTCGTCGTTTTGATGCAGAAGTCCAAGGACGGCGGCGTCGGTGCCGCGCTCGGCGGCGGTGCAACCGAGGCTGCGTTCGGTGCGGACACCACCAACGTGCTCAGCAAGTCGACGATTTACGCCGCGGTCCTCTTTTTCATCCTGGCCTTCGTCCTCTATCTGGGCCGCATCCACGAACACAAGGGCGCTGGCGCCGCGGCGGGCAATGCGCTGCCGGCCATCGCCGTGCCGGCCACTCCGCCGCCGGCCGCCGCCCCCGCCGCCACGCCGGTCACCCCGGCTCCGGCGGCTGCGAACCCGGCTCCGGCCACCCCGGCGCCTGAAAACAAGCAGTGAGTCGAGCCATGTCGGTTCGGCTCAGCCGCACGCCCGCCTTTTTCTGGCGGGCGTTTTTGTTGTGCGGCCTGTTCGCCGCGGCGGCCCGTGGGGCCGCTCCCGCCGGGCCACGCCCGGAACTGGCGCAGGTCGGCAAGCCCGACGCGCGCGAAGCCGCCCGGCTGGTGGAGGAATTTCGCGCGGCGGGCCTGCCCGGCGAGTACTACCTCGAATTCCAGGTCCGGCAGCTGCCGCGGCGCGGGGCCGCGGGGACGGCGCTGAAGGGGCGCTGGTGGGGGAGCCGGACGGCCGAGGGGCCGGTGCTGCGGATCGAGCTGACGGACGCCGCCGGCGTGCCGCACCGCATCCTCCTGGAGAACGGTCCCGAGGCGCGCGCCTGGCGGCTGCACGAGGGGCGTCCGGTCAAACTCGACGTCGCAGGCCTCATGGCTCCGCTCGTGCCGGGCATCGAGATCGCCGCGTTCGACCTGCAGATGCCGTTCCTCTACTGGCCGAACCCCACCGTCGATCGCATCGCGCGCAGCGATTTCGGCCGGCCTTCCTATCGCTTCGTCTTTCCCGCTCCGCCGGATTTCCAGGCGCAGTTCGCCGGGATCGGCGCCGCGCGCGCATACTTGGACACCCAATACAACGTGCCCACGCAGACGGAGGTCCTTGCCCCCGACGGGCGGCTGCTGAAGTCGCTGGCGCTGCTCAGTCTCCAGAACGTGAAGGGGCAGGCGCTGCCGAAGTCCGTCGACTACCGCAATGAGCTCAGCCGCGACAAGACCCGCCTGCTCGTCACCGCGGCGGCATTGAACCTCGATCTGCCGCCGGGGTTGTTTCGCCCGGAGGGCCTGGGCCAGGCGGGGGCCGTGCCGGATCCGGCCGGCATCGTGCGATTCGAACCATGAGCGAACCCATGCCGCCCAGGGCGGTGATCTTCGATCTCGACGGCACGCTGCTCGACAGCCTTCCGCTCGTGCTCGCAGCCATCAGCCACGCCGTCGAACCCTTCGGGGAGCGCCCGACGATGGAGATCTTTGCGCGGCTGGGCGGGCCGCCCGAGCGGTTCCTCCTGCCGATGGTCGGCGCCGCGGAACACGTGCCTGGCGCGATGGAGCGGCTGCAGCGGTTTCACCGCGAGAATGCGCAGCTCATCCGGCCGTATGCGGGGGTGGGGCGGATGCTCGACGGCCTGCACGCCGCGGGCGTGCGCGCCGCGCTCTGGACCGGCCGGGACCGCAGTTCGGCCCAGTGGCTGTTGCGTGCCCACGGGCTCGAGCCGCGCTTCGCGGCCATCGTCTGCGGCGACGACCTGCCGTCGCACAAGCCTGACCCGGCGGGCCTGCGGGAGATTCTGCGGCAGCTCGAGCTCGCGGCCGGCGACGCGCTTTTCGTGGGTGATGCCGACGTCGACGTGCTCGGCGGGTCGGACGCCGGCGTGGCGACGATGCTGATCGCGCACGCGCGCGCCGTGGCCCCGGAAATCGCCGCGCGCGCCTGGCGCACGGTGAGCACGCCGGCGGATGCTTTTGACGTAGTTTTGCAACGGGTACAGGCATTTGCATAGCCGGCGGTGAAATTTATCGTTGCGGCCGGCCCGGCGCCGGTGCCTGCTACCGGCTCAAGCTTTCAGCCCGACCCTTCGTATGGCCAAATCATCCCGCAAGCCGTCTGCCCCGCTCACGTTCGATCTGCCCGAGTCCCTGATCGCGAGAATCGAAACCTGCCGAAAAGCCCACGGCTTCACGACCGCCAGCGAGGTGGTCCGGACGGCGATCGGTTCCTACGATTTCGAGAGCTCGGAGCCGGCGCGCGACCCGCACCGCCAGATCTCGGTGCGGATCACCGCCGACCAGCGCGCGACGCTGCGGCGCTTCGCCAAGAAGAAGAACGCGAGCGTCGGTGAACTGCTCCGCCTCGCCATCGAGGCGATGCCGGCGAAGCGGAAGAAGTAACTCGTCACGCCTTTTCGAATACATGGCGGCGCCCCCCCCGGGGTCGCCGCCTTTTTTGCGCCCGTCCACCGCCGGCATCGGCGCCGGGCCGGTGCCGGGCGGCGGTCCCCGGACCCGGCCGGTGGCGCGCCCGCCGCGGGCTTGCTTTTCCGGAGGCGCACCCCTTTGGTCGGAGCAATTGTCCATGAGCATTCCTCCCGCGCCTCTGTCCACCTGGGCCCGCAATGTCTCGCCTTCGCCGACCCTCGCCGTCGACGCCCGCGCCAAGGCGCTGCAGGCGGCGGGTGAAGACGTCTGCGGCTTCGCCGCCGGCGAGCCCGACTTCGACACTCCCGAGCACATCAAGGAGGCGTGCATCGCCGCGCTGAAGGGCGGCAAGACCAAGTACGCTCCGACCCCCGGCATCGAGCCGCTGCGGCAGGCGATCGTCGACCGCTATCTGGCGGAATACGGGCTGAAGGCCGCGCCGTCCCAGGTGATCGTGTCCCCCGGCGGCAAGTTCAACTGCTACCTGGGCGTGCTCGCCACCTGCTCGCCGGGCGACGAGGTGATCGTGCCCGCGCCATTCTGGGTGAGCTATCCCGAGATGGTGAAGCTCGCCGGCGCCGTGCCGAAGTTCGTGCTGGCCGACGACCGCACCGGTTTCCGGCTCACGCCGGAGATGGTGGAGTCGGCGATCACGCCGCGCACGCGCCTCCTGATCCTCAACTCCCCCTCCAATCCCACCGGTGCCGTGTACACGCGCCGGGAGCTCGAGGACATCGTCGCCGTCGCGCTGAAGCACAACCTCTACATTCTCTCCGACGAGATGTACGAACACCTGGTGTACGACGGCGCCAAGCCCACCTGCATCGCGACGTTCGGCCCGGAGGTCGCCGCGCGCACGATCACGGTCGCGGGCTTCTCCAAGACCTACGCGATGACGGGCTGGCGCATCGGCACCACGCTCGCGCCCGCGCCGATCGCGAAGGCGATCGCGGAGCTGCAGAGCCAGATGTCGTCCAACGTGACCACGTTCGCGCAGTACGGCGCGCTCGCCGCCCTCAAGGAAAAGGAGAAGACCGCCGCGGCGCTGCAGACGATGCTCGCCGCCTTCGACCGCCGACGGAAGTTCCTGCACGCCGAGCTGAACAAGATTCCGGGCATCACCTGCCTGCTGGCGGAGGGAGCGTTCTACCTGTTCCCCAACATCACGCGCTTCGGCCTCAAGGACCTCGATTTCTGCAACCGGCTGCTCGACCAGGAGAAGGTCGCCGCGGTGCCCGGGAGCGCGTTCGGGGCCGAAGGGTATCTGCGGCTCAGCTACGCCACGAGCGACGAGATCATCCAGAAGGGCGTGAGCCGGCTGGCCCGGTTCTGCGCCTCGCTCGCGAAGTAGCGCGCGCCGCTCTCCGGGAGTCGCCGCATTCCCGCGTTCCCGCCGGACGGCGCGGGCCGTCCGGCGGCGGCCGCGCTCACTCGTAGGTGTATTTCGTCATCCAGGGATCGCGTGTCTTCTGCTGGTAGGCCTTGAGCCGCTCGGACAGGTCCTTGAAGACCGCCGCGTGCGCGGGGCTGTCGGCGAGGTTCTTCAACTCGTCGGGATCCTGCTGGAGGTCGTAAAGCTCATAGCGCGGCCGGAACTGGTAGTCAGCGACCCGGCGCCGGCCGTAGTGGCTGCGCTCCCCGCGGAGCGTCGCCTGCCAGGTGGCGGAGGCATACAGGTCTGACGCGAAGGGATACGGCAGTTGATGCGCGAGGTTGAGGATGAGCTTGTAGCGATCCGTGCGGATCGCCCGCATGGGATAGTACATGGTGATCTCATGGAACTGGTGCGACGCGAACACCACGTCCCATCCCGGTGGCTTCCCGCCGTCGAGCGTGGGCAGAAACGAGCGCCCGTGGAATTCGTACGGCACGCGCGCCGCGGCCGCCTTCTGCTTGGCGCCCTTCCTGGCGCCATCCGCGCCCGGCGCCGCCGGCACGCTCTCGGGATCGCCCGCGCGGAACGGGGGCGCGAGCACCTCCTTGACGCCGGCGAAGGCAAGGATCGTCGGCGTGATGTCCACCCACGAAACCAGCGCGTCGCTCACCACGCCACGCTGGCGCTGGTCGGGACTGCGCACGACGAGGGGCAGTTTCATCCCGGGTTCGTACAGCGTCGTCTTCGCGCCCGGCCAGGCCATGCCGTTGTCGGCACCGAAGATGATCAGGGTGTCCTCGTACTGGCCCGTTTCCTTGAGGATCGCGATGAGCCGCGCGAGGCCCTGGTCCGTGCGCGAGATCGCCTGGTAGTACTGCGCCAGCTCCGCCCGCGTCTCCGGCAGGTCGGGCAGGTGCGGCGGCACGGTGAGCGCGACCTCCTGGTACTTCACGTCCTTGATGCCCGGATACTGCTGGTGGTTGCCGAACGGGTTCGGCTTGAGCGGATGGCCCGCGATCTCGCCGCCCGAGCGGTGGGGCGTCAGCGTGCAGAAGTAGAGGAAGAAGGGCTTGCTCCGGTCCGCGATGAACGCCCGTGCGTCCTCCGCCATGCCGACCGGGTTCCAGGCGTTGCTCGGGATCGCCGTCCCGAATTGATAGACGGCTTCCGGAGCGAGGTGGTACTTGCCGATCCGGCCGGTGCGATAGCCATGGCCCTCGAGGATGACCGGCAGCGAGCGCACGCTGCGATACGTCGAGAAATGATGCTCCGCGTGCGCGTGGCCGTAGTGCCCGGTGGCATGATTCTGCAGCCCGGTCATCAGCACCGAGCGGCTGGCGCTGCAGCTCGCCGAGGTGCAGAAGGCGTAACGGAACCGCGTGCCCTCCCGGGCGAGCTGGTCGAGCGCGGGCGTCTGCACCTCTCGGTTGCCGTAGCAGCCTGCGTCCTGGCCCATGTCGTCGGCGATGAAGAGGACGACGTTGCGCGGCGCGGCGACGAGGCGCGGAACGAAGGCGGAGAGGCCGGCGAGCAGGCAGAGGAGAAGGCGGGGCAGCAGCATGGGAGGAGGGATGGGTGGAAGCAGCCGCACCGGGGCGCGCGGCCGCCGGCGGTGTCCGCGATCTCGCCGCACCTTTCCGGACGTCGCAATCCGAATTCCCTGGGAGCGGCGCCGCGCACCACGACCTCCGTTCAGGACTCGTGCGCGATGGCGGGACGCGAGGGATCCGGCCAGTCCGGCGCCGAACGCCGGATGCGGCGGAGCAGGTACCACGACACGAACAGCAGCATCACGTAGTAGGCGACCAGGAGCACGATCCGGGTCGGGGTGAGATCGTCGCTGAACTCTCCCAGCACCACGGTCACGATCGCCCGCATCGTGTGCAGGAGCGTCGTCAGGCCGAGCATGAGCAGCAGCGGCACCTTCATCAGCGGCAGCAGGTAGATCTGGCCGGTATACGGCACGCCGGGCAGCAGGCAGCTCAACATCACCGTATCGCGGAACCCGAGGTGGCGGAACTTCTCCTGCCACGGGCGCAGGCGCTTGAACATGCGGCGCGGCAGCAGGCGTACCAGCAGCCAGGCAAGCGCGTGCTGGGCCGCCGTGGTCACCGCGACGGCGGCCAGGCCGCCGGCGATCCCGAAGCGCACGCCGGCGATCAGATGCAGGATGCTGACCGGGAATCCCACCAGCGGAAGGAGACAGAGCGGCAGCAGCACGCCCAGGGCGGGCAATTCCTGGGCCCGGTCATGCCAGGCCTCCAGGTCGATGCGTCCCCACAGCGCGGCGAGTCCGGCCAGGCCGGCAAGGACCAGTCCGCCGATCACGAGCTGGCGGCGGGTGACGGCGATGCCGCCGACCGTGAAGACCGGCCGGTCCCGCCGGCGCCGCGACTGGGCCTTAGCGCGCATGGGCGGGTTCCGGTGATGGTTCCTCGGCGCGCGCGGGAATCGCGCCGCCCGGCCGCTCTTCCGCCTCGGGATCGCGCGCGGGGCGGCCCGCCGGCGGCTCCGTCTCTTCCGCCCGACCCAGCCACCGGCGGGCGGCGAGCCGCAGTTCCGCCGCGCGAGTCCAGGAGCCGGAGAACCGGTCGGCGGAGGCCGGAGGCACCAGCAGGAACCCCTGCACCTCGTCGGGCGACGGCCCGCAGTGCGCCCCGTTCTCCTCCGCGAAGGAGAACGCGGGGCCGTCGGGGCCCCATCCGAGGCAGACGAGGTTGCCGGCATAGGGCTGGCGGGCGAGTCGCTCCAGGTCGGCGGCGAGGTGCGGACGCAATTCCTCCGGGCCGCGCAGCAGCGAGGTGTCGCCGGGCAGCTCCACGGCGCGCTGCAGCGTGTGCCAGACGACGACGCCGTCGGCCTCCCGCCGATGCAGCACGCCCGGCACGCCACCGGCCAGCAGGTCGCGGATCAACTGGCGTTCCGCCGGGGCATCAAGCGGCCGGCAGAAGTAGATGTGGCCGACCGGTCCCATGGCCGCGACGGCGAACTCCGCGGCTTCGAACGCCGTGAGCTTCGAGCGGTCGACCTGCCGTCGCCGGCGCAGGGGCAGGCGGTGCGCCGTGGCCTGGGCCAGCCGGGACTGGTCGCGGGGACGGTAACTTCGCGACGAGCGCTGTTCCGGAGGCAGGCCGGGCCAGCAGCGCCGCACCGCTCCCTCCAGGCCGCCCTCCGACTGCTGCGAAAAGGGCGTGACGCGCGCCTGGCCGTGATCGCTGAAGATCCAGACCTGGTATTCGCGCCCATCGGCGCGTCGCGCCGCCGCGTGCAGGGTCCGGATCGCGCGATCGATGCCCCGGAGCGTCCAATGCGCAAACGCCGAGTCGGGCCCCCGTCGGTGCGACTGCTCGTCGTAGCCGAGGAAGTTCACATGGATCACCGGCAGTCCGCGCGCGAGGTCGATCCGGGCGCCGAGCGCCACCATCTCGCGCAGGCCCACGCATACGAAGACCCGCGCGACGACAAACCACAGTTCGCGCCGGATCGACTGGCCCGCGCTGATCCCCCGCACCGCGTCGATCAGCGAGAGCACGAACTCCAGCGGGAGCAGCGCGAGCAACCGCAGGACGACGGTGAAATGCAGCAGCGCCAGCAGCAGCAGCGCTCGCAGCCGGCCGGTGCGCCAGAGGTCGCTCCAGCTGAGCAGGGCGCCGCAGAAGTGACACTCCTCCGGCCTGGCCCCGCCGGTGTAGATGTTGCTCCAGGAGCTTCCGCCCGTGAGCAGTCCCTCCCGTCCGCGGGCGGCGAGGTCAGCCTCGATCCGCTTGGCCCAGCTCGGCTGCATCATCATGCCGAGCTCGCCGGCGCGCGGGTCGAGGAAACTGAAGGCGGGCACCGCCGCCGGCACGCCGTAGAAGAGTTCCGCCTGCACCGCCGGCGTCGTGGCGGGCTGACCGCTGTAGAAGGTGCGGAGCTCCGAACCTTCGCGTCGCAGGAGGCGCGCGCAGAACGGCATGCGTCCCGATTTCACCGCGCGCTCGAATTGCGCGCGGGCGAGTCCGTCGATCTGGATGAGCAGAAGACCGCGCGCCGAAGGATCGACGCCGCTGCGGCTCAACCGCAGCCGGCGCACTTCCCACTCCGCGCGGCTCAGGCGACGGCGCCAGCGGCGGAAGAAGGCGGCGGGCATGGGCGCGGGGTCAGGCAGCAGGATTGAGCGCCGGCGTCTGCCCGGTGACCGCAGCGATCAGCGCGCCGGCCTTGTCGGCAATGATCTGGCCCTCCGTGACGATCCGGTCGATGACCGGACGCATCGCGTCGCCCGGCGGACGCTGCGCGCGGTGGGCTGCGATCACCTCTTCGTACAGCGACAGGAGGCGGGCGGACGTGCGACGTCGGTCCAGTTCCCGGGCCGTGGCCAGGGCCTGCTCGCTCCAGGCGCGGATCTGTGCCGGGCGTCGCAACCCGTCGACCAAGGCGCGCGCAAAGCGCTCGGCCGAGGCATCGCCCGCGAGCAGGCGACCGTTGGCCCGATCGCGCACCACCTCGCGCACGCCCGGTCCATCGAGCGCGATGACCGGCGCGCCGCAGGCCATCGCTTCCGCGAGCACGAGGCCCTGCGTCTCGGACTGCGAGGCGAAGGCGAAGACGTCCATCGCTGCACAGGCGTCGCGCAGCGCGCCGCCGGTCAGCTTGCCGGTGAAGACCACGCGCGCACCGACGCCCGCTTCGCGGAAGGTCCGCTCCATTTCCTCCCGCGCCGCGCCGTCGCCCACGATCAGCGCCTGCGCGCGCGGCAGCCGGCGCAAGGCGCGCGCGAGTGCCCGGGCGAGGAATGCCAGGTTCTTCTCCGCGGCCAGCCGGCCCAGATGGCCGACGACCAGGGCCCCCGTCGGCAGATTCCACCGCAAGCGCGCCCTTGCGCCGTTGCCGGTGGCGAGCTTCCGGGTGTCGATGCCGGTGGGCACCACGTGCACGGGCACGGTGACCCCGCGCGCGCAAATCAGATCCTTGACGCTCTGGCTCGGCGCGATCACGGCGGCGCAGCGGTTGGCAAAGCGCGTCGCGACTTCGGCCGCAAACTCGCCCGCCGCCTCCGACTCGATGGGCAGGTAGTGCGTGTAGTGCTCGTAGAGCGTGTGATGAGTGAACACCACCGGCACCTGCCGGCTCGCCGCTTCACGGAGCGCGGTGTCGCCGAGCAGGAACGGATGATGCGCGTGCAGGATGTCGGCTTCAAACGCCGTCAGCCGCTCCGCGAACGTCGTGCCGAAAGGCAGGCTCACGGAGAAGTCGGAGTCGTTGAAGTTCGTGAGTGCGGGCGTGCGCACGACCGAGCGTTCGATGGCCGCCGGCGCGGCGCCGGACTCGAACTCCGGCGCGACCACGAGGACGCGCTGCCGGGCGCGGCGCTGGTCCTCGAGCAGCGTCTGCACGGCGCGCGCGACGCCGCCGACGTGCGGCAGGAACGTGTTGGTGAAGTGGCAGATTTTCACGCGAAGCCGGAGGTTGGCGGCGGGTTCAGGCGCGGCGTCCGAAGACGAGCCCGAGGCCGCCGGCGAGCGCGCCGGCGACGCCGAGCACGATCAGCCAGATGCTGCGGTCGGTCGGGGCGCCCGTGACGGCGTTGGAAATCTCGGAACCCACGGAGTCCGCGGAATTGAGTCCGAAGATCAGCAGGACGACACCGACGACGAGGAGGACAATGGAGGTGACTTTGCTCATGATGTTGTGACGTGGTTTTGAGTTAGCGGGACCAGAGAGGTGTCGGACCGATGCGAGCGACGGCGGTGCCATGACGCGCGCGGCGTGCCCGTGACGCGTGCGCGTGCCGAGCGCGGGCGCCGGGCCAGGACGGTCGTCCAAAGGCGGATGCGGCCGAGCGAGTCGAGAGCCGCGGCCGCCTGCTGGCGCAAGAGACGCTGCGCGTCGGGCGACCACGGAATACGGTCGAGCGCCTGGGCGCACGCCGCCACGATCGCGTCCTCCCGCCGGGCGCAGCGGGCAAGCACGCGGGGCAGCGGGACGGGTCGGGCAGGGCGCACAACGGGCTGCGCGGGCCGGCCCGGCCGGTCGCGACGGGGCAGGGCAAGGTGGAGGGCGCAGCCGCGGACGAGCTGGCGGATGCGTTCGAGCTGACTGACGAACTCGACGCGTTCGAACCAGAGGCGGGCGAAGGCGTCGCGGAGGTGAAGGTCGCGGCTGCAGTCGGCGGCCGCGCTGAAGAGGTTGGCGCTGTCGACGCAGCGGGCGACCAGCCGGTCGAGCAGGAGCGCGGCGGCGCTCGCACGGTGGGTGGGGACGGGGGTCATGGAGAGGACGATCCGGAATGAGCGGGAACGCGAAACGGGAAGGGGAAGGCAGCGGACGGCGGAGGGATGACTCGGTGCACGGCTGCGGCCCCGGCGCGGGAAATCCGTTCCCGCCGGGGCGCGCGCGCCGGCCAGTCGTCAGCCGCGCCGGCGGAAGACTCCCGTCAGGAGGGAGATCAGCATCAGCGCGAGGAAGATGAAGAAGAGGATCTGCGCGATGCTGGCCGCGGTGCCCGCGATGCCAGTGAAGCCCAGGATGCCGGCGATGAGGGCGATCACGAGGAAGGTAATGGTCCAGGAGAGCATGTGAACGTATGGGTTGAGGTTGCGATCGGGACGAAACGTGGACGCGGCGGATTGGATCACAGCGCCACGGAAAGGGTCAGGGAGCCGAAGCGGCTCGGCGGTTCCGGCTGCGTGCGGAACTCGCGCGTGCGATGGACGTAGGTTCCCGTGAGCTGCCACCGGCCGAGGATCAGGCCGAAGCCGGTCTGCAGGTCGGCGACGAACGGGCGCTTGTCGACCGAAGGGCTGTTTTCCCGCCAGGTGTTGCCGTCGAGGAAAAGGTCGCGCACCACTCCGCGGCCATCGACACCGCCGAAGACGAAAAGGCTGCAACGCCGGTCGGCGGACACGCGCGGGTCGTAATCGTCGTTCAAGCCGGTGCCAATCGCCCCGCCTCGCGCGAGCTGCACGCCGAAGTCGCTGGGCAGATTGAATCCGAAACGGGCCGTGGCACCGAGGTTGACGTACGTCTGCACGTTGCCGACGGAGAAGCCGCCGTGGGGGATCACGTCCACGCCGAGCATGCGATTGAACGCGTGACCGTAGCCGCGGTAACGGCGCTCATAGATGACGTTCACGCCAAACTCGTCCCGCAATTGGGCGTCCCAGCCCGCCGGGACCTTGTTGTCGAGCCATTCGTGCACGATCCGCTGGGTGTCGTCGGCCCGCGAGGAGGGCCCGACGAGGCCGGCCTGGATCGAGATGATGTCGGCCCGGTGGCCGTTTTTGGCGATGAACGAGAATTCCGCGTAGCTCCAGCCGGCGTAGGGGCGGTCAGCCGGATCGGGCACCGTCAGGTCACGGTTGGCGGGCGTGTAGATCTGCTGGCCGAGCGAGAAACCAAAGTTCTTCAGCGTGCCCTCGCGATTCACGAAGGGGAGCAACTCGAGCAGTCCGCGCCGCCAGCCACGCTGGCCCCAGCCGGATAGATCGGGGCTCATCCATGAGAGCTTCGCCCCGTTGGTATAGTACTGGTCGGTCCCGCCGAAGTAGTCGTTCTCGAGATAAAAGGTGAACAGACCGGCCTCGCGGGCGCGGTCCGCGGGCGGGATCGTCGGCGTCGGCTGCCCCGGCTGTCCTCGCGCAGCGGAAACCAGCATCATGAGCGCCAAGCAGGCGCACCCGGTGCGGGCAAGCCCGGCACCTGCTCGACGATGTGGAGCAGGAGAAGGTGGGGGTGGGAAGGAGAGGCGGCGGGAGGCGGCGTTCCGCATAGTCGGGCCACCTGATCGCACGCTCTTTGCCAACCGCCGGGAATCACCGGCTAGGTCGCGGAGCATGAGGTAGTTGATGGATTCGCGCCCCGCGAGCGACGGCGGACAGGTCCGGCAATATGCCGGCGGCGGCGCGGTGGAACCCTGCAAAACGCCCTGCGACCTGCTTCCCTCCGGGGGAGGGTAGGAGAATTCCCGCGCGCGAACTCGGGAGGAGCCGAGACCGGGGAAGACCGCTCCGGCTTGCGAACAATCTGCAAGCGCGGCCAATTCACGGCCTGGGCGCGAGTCGCCCTGAATATCCATGCACATTCTCATCGTCGACGACCAGCGCACCTTGCGCCTCTCGCTTGCGCAGGCGCTCCGGGGCGAAGGGCACGACACTGAAACGGCGGACAGCGGACGCGTTGCCTTGCTGAAGTTGCAGGAGGAGCGCTTCGATCTCGTGCTGCTCGACCTGCATCTCGAGGGTGAGGCCGACGGTCTCGATTACCTCGTGCGCCTGCAGAAGATTTCCCCGCAGGTGGCGGTTGTCGTCTGCACCGCGCAAGCGAGCATCGAGACGGCGGTCGAGGCGATGCGACGCGGCGCGCTGGATTACCTGGAGAAGCCCTTCACGCCGGACCTGCTGCGGCAGGTGCTGGCGCGGGTGGAGAAGGTGCGGCGGCTCAGCCAGAAAGTGGCGAACCTGTCCGAGGCCGCGGCTCACTCCAGTCCCGCCGTGGATTACGCCTCCGACGAACCGGCGATGCGCTCCGTGCTGGAGGTCGTCGAGCGCGCGGCGGCCAGCAAGGCGACGATCCTGATCCTCGGCGAGAACGGCACGGGCAAGAGCCAGCTCGCGCGGCATGCGCACGAGCTGAGCCCGCTGCGCGACGGGCCGTTTCTCACCGTCAACTGCCCCTCGCTTTCGCGCGAGCTGCTGGAGAGCGAGTTGTTCGGCCATGCCAAGGGTTCCTTCACGGGCGCGGTCCAGGATTATCCGGGCAAGGTGGAGGCGGCGCGGGGCGGCACGTTGTTCCTCGACGAGATCGGCGAACTGCCGCTGCCGCTGCAGGCGAAGCTGCTGCGGCTGCTCCAGGAGCGGGAGTACGAGCGCGTGGGCGAGACGCGCACGCGCGTGGCCAACGTGCGCGTCATCGCGGCCACGAACCGCGACCTGGCCGCCGCGGTGAAGGAGGGCACGTTTCGCGAGGATCTCTACTACCGGCTCAACGTCATTGCGGTGGTGATGCCGCCGCTGCGGGAGCGTCCGCGGGATCTGGAACGCATGGCGCGCCAGTTCCTCGGCTTCTTCGCCGGCGAGACCGGCCGGGAGGTGCGCGCCTTCGCCCCGGACGCCTGGACGGCGCTCCGCCAGCACCGCTGGCCGGGCAACGTGCGCGAGCTGCGCAATGCGATCGAACGGGCGGTGATCCTTTGTCGCGGCGACGCGATCGCGTGCGCCGATCTGCCCGACACGATCGCGCGGGCAGCCGAGGCCGGCGACGACGTGGGGCTCGGCGCGCTGGTCTCGCTCGACCGGATTGAACGCGAGCACGTGCGCCGCGTGCTCGCCCGCACCGGCACGCTCGAGGAGGCGGCGCGGGTGCTCGGCATCGACGGCGCCACGCTCTACCGCAAGCGCAAGCGCTGGGCCGCCGAGACGGCGGGAGTGCCGAGTGAAGCCGCCTGCGCCACGACCCCATGAAGCGCTGGAGTTTCGTCACCGGCCTCACGGTGATCTTCCTCATGCTGCTCTCGCTGGGCGGCTTCTCCATCCTGACCACGCGCAACATCACGCGCAGCGTCGAGGAGATCATCACCACCAACTACGACAGCATCCGCGCCGTGCGGGAACTGCGCTCGTCGACCACGCGGCTCAATGCCACCTACCGCTCGGCCACGTCGCTCGCCTCGATTCCCTCCGAACGCGCGCTGTTCGAGCAGGAGTCGACCGTGCTGACGCGGCAGGCCCGCTTCATCCTCGAGGGCACGCGCGGTCCCGAGGAGCGGGAACGAGGCGAACTGCTCCTCGCGTACGTCAACGACTACCTCGCGGCGTACGCCACCTACCTCGATCTCGCCGGCCGCACCGACAGCCGGTCGCAGGCCGAGTTCGAGTCGACTTCCAGCAGCATTTCGCGGCTGACGTCCCTCATCGCCGGGGCAGGCGACAAGATCGTCGAGAGCAACGAGGCGGAACTGATGGCGCGCCGCAACCAGGCGGTGGAGCGGGGACGCCGCGGCACCTATCTCGTGGTCGGCATCTCGCTCTTCGCGCTGCTCGTGTATCTGACGGCCTCGTACGCCCTGGCGCGGGGAATCTATCAACCCCTCACGCAGCTGCGCAACGCCATCGAGCGGATGCGCGCCCGCCGGTTCGACGAGGAGATCGCGATCAGCGATGTCAGCCAGGAGCTGGGCGAGATCATCCGGGCCTTCAACCAGATGGCGGCCGAACTGCGCCTGTACGTGCTCGAGACCGACGAGAAGGCGGTGCGCTCCGCGCGCGACTGCCGCGCCATCCTCACCGCGCTGCCGCACCCGGTGTTCATCGTGAATCCGGACTACTCGGTCCGGCTCAGCAATCCGAAGGGAGAGGCCCTGGCCACGGCCGCCGGCGTGCCCGGCGCCCTGCCGGCCATTGTCCGGCGCCACATCGACGAGGCGGCGGCGCGGCAGACCGATCTCATCGACTATGACCTCCGGCGGGTCGTGGAGATTCCGATTCCCGATCCCGCCCGGCCGGAGCGCACGCTCATCGCGTGCTACCTGCCCCAGGTGTTCCGGCTCATCAACGACCAGAAGAAGCACGACGGCTGGGCCACGATGCTGAAGGATGTCACCGCGATGAAGCGGCTCGACGACGCCAAGACCAAGGCCCTCTCGACCCTCGGTCACGAGGTGAAGACGCCGATCACCGGCATCCGCATGACGCTGCACCTCCTGCTCGAGGAAAAGATCGGCGCGCTCACCGCGGACCAGCGCGAGCTGATCCAGGCGGGCCGCGACGACTGCGAGCGGCTGCTGGGCATCCTGCAGGCGCTGCTGGAACTCGCGCGACTCGAAAGCGGCCGGACGCCCTTCAAGTTCGAAAGCGTCGCGGTCGGCGCCCTCATTGACCAGGCCCTGGCCAACGTCAGTTCGCTGCTGCGCAGTTCCGGCCGCGAGGTCGTGCGCGCGGCGGAGTCTGACGACGGAGCCCAGGTGCGCGCCGACGCGCTGCACGCCGGCCGGGTGCTCGGGAATTTTCTTTCGAACGCCATGAAGTATGGGGTGCCGGGCACGCCGCTGCACGTCCGCGCCGTCAGCCGCGCCGACGGGTTTGCCCGCGTCTCCGTGGTCAACACCACGGCACGGCAGCTCACCGAGGCGGAACAGCTGCGCGTCTTCGATTCCTTCTACCGCCGCGCCGGGGAGAATGGCGAAGGCGCCGGCCTCGGCCTCACCATCGCGCGGGAGATTGCCGCGGCCCACGGCGGCCGGGTCGGAGTCTGGTGCGAGGGCGACAAGGTGGAGTTCTATTTCGATCTGCCCCTGGTGCCCGTGCCGGCGATCCCGGTGACGGCGACGGAGCCGAGTGCCTCGGCGGCAGGCTGACGCCTGCCGGTTGGACCCGTCGTTCGCCGGCTCCGGGCCTCGCAGACCCGGGGCGCGGCGTTCTTCGGATAAATTTCATCGGAAATTTCAGGTGGTGGAACTTGAAACGCGCGGACGGTTCACTAGCAGTCTCGCCGTCATCGTCCGGATTGTTCCTGGCAGGCTCCGTCTGGAGTCCCTGCCACCTCCTCGTGATCCCTGTTGCGCCACAATTAGAGAAGCAAACCCTTACGCCCCGCCCTGGCCCGGTGCGCATCCTGATCGTCGACGATGAGTCCACGGTGCGGCGCGTCTGTTCCATCGCGCTCCGCCTCGACCACTGGGCGGTGGAGAGCGAGGGCTCCAGTGCCGTGGCGCTCTCGCGGTTCCAGCAGGGGGCGCGCTACGACGTGCTTGTGCTCGACTATTCGATGCCTGAGCTGGATGGCGTGGAGTTTCTCCGGGCGTTGCGCGACTCGCCGCTCGAGCACCGGCCATCGGTGATCATGATGAGCGCGCACGCCGACGGCGCGGTCGCGCGCGAAGCGCTGGGGCTCGGCGTGTGGGATATCATGGCCAAACCCCTGCTGCCCGACGAAATCCGGCGCCGCGTCCAGCGCGTGCTGCAGCGGGCCCGCTCGGCGGCGGAAGGCATGCCGCGGGCGCAGGCGTTGTTGCGGGCGACGCAGTGCCGTTGGGCGGAGGCCCGGGCGGCGCTGCCGCCGCGGGGTGGTGAGCTCGACGAACTCCTGCGCGGTCTGTGCTTCGACATGGAAGGCGACCACGGGGCCGCCACCGAGGCTTTTCGCCGGGCGCACTGGTGGTCGAACTGGGCCCAGCAGGGCGCGGACATCTGGCTGGAACTGTCGCGTCGGCTCGACGCGTGCGAGCAGGCGTGACCTGCGCGTGCGGGGCTGAAGCCTTAGCGCGGCCTTTCGGGTGCATCGCCCCGGACAGCGGGAAAGCCGGACGCGGGAAACGCGTCCGGCTTCGTGCGAGTCTGCGCGCAGCTCGGCAGAAGCTGCGGTCCGTCCGTCAGTCGTGGCAGCGGCGCGTGAGGAGCACGCCGAGCATGGCGCCGATGCCGGCCGCGATACCGATCGCGACGTAAGGGCGCTCGTGCACGAACTCGTCGGCCCGCGCCGCCTGCTCGCGGGCGAACGCGCTCATGTGACCGGCGAAGGCGCGACCGTCGTCCAAGGCATCGCGGAGGCGTTCGCGCAGGGCGCGGACCTCGTCCGACGCGCTGTCGCCGGCGGCGGAGAGTGCCTTTTCGGCGTCGGCGATCAGCTGGCGCAGGTTGTCGGAGGTGGACGACTGGGACTGGGAGGATTGGGACTTGGCCATGGTGGTGTGGGTTTGTACGAGGGTGGAACGAGCCCGGGGGCGTCTGGCCTTCCGGGCGAAGGAAACGGAGCGGGGGCGGGTGGTTTTCATCGCAACGGATCGCGGCCGCGGATCACGCGGAGGAGAATGGCGACGAAGGCGACCACCAGCAGGACGTGGATGAACCCGCCCAGCGTATAGGACGAGAGCAGGCCGAGCAGCCACATGAGGACGAGGATGACGGCGATGGATTCGAGCATGCCGGCGTTATCGCACACCCCTTGCCAGCGCGACTCCAGCTCCCCGAAGTGCCTGCGCGACGGAGGCTAGTGGTTCCAGCCCGGCCGGCAGCCGTGCAGCGGCTCCTGCATTATGCAGGCTTTGCGCCGCGGCGCCGTTGCGCAGTGCAGGTGCGGACCCGGACTGCGCTGGGATCGCGCCGGTCGCGTCGAGGCACCCTCCGCGTCGAGTCCGAGGCGTCCCAGCGGTGGAGCCGCCTGTCCCCAGGCGGCAGAGGTGCGTCGGACCCGTCCGCAGCGGCTGGGGCGGATTCAACAATTCCGTAGCCCAAAACCTAAACGCAAAGCCGCAAAGGAACGCGAAGTTTCGCCACGTTCCTTCGCGAGTCTTTGCTCTCCTTCGCGTCTTTGCGTTTGGGATCCCGCCCTGATCGGTTACGATTTCACTTAAGGCGTTTTAGGGGACAAGCCGCTCCACCTTTCAATGCGGGCCGTCTTCACGGGTGGTTTGGCGTCGGCCCACAGGCAGGTTTTTGCCCCAACGCCCGGCCTCAGAAACGCACGGTCAGGTTCAAGTCGACCTCGAGGGGAACGACGTAGCTGTAACGGTAGACGTTCCGGCCGTCGGCCATCGTGGTGTAGCTCGTCTTGCGGATGTCGCCATTCTCGAGGTCGAGGAGGTTGCGGAAGCCGAGCCGGACGCGGACCTGCTGATTCCACAGTCTTTGGTCCCGCATCACGTAGCCGTGCACCAGGTGAGTCGAGCCGCCCACCATCTCCTGGCCGTTGGTCATGCCGAAGAAGTAATCGTCGCGCCAGCTCCCGTTGGCCCCGACGCGCACGCCGCGCAGCGGTTTCCAGGCGCCGCGCGGAAACGCATAGTCGATCACCCAGCTCGCGGACCAGGGCGAGGCGCGCGCGCCGGTCGGCTTGGTGTCGTTGTCGAGCGAATCGAGGAGGTTCTTCGCGTCGTTGAGAATCGCGGGATTCTCGTTTCCGCGGGCGACGGCGGCCTCGTAGTACCCGCGGAAGCGGTCGAGGTCGGGTTCGCCGAGCACCTTGGTGCGCGCGAGCGTGAAGCGCATCTGCAGCCCCTGGAGCGGCCGGAGGTTCAGCGTGAGGTCGGCGCCGCGGGAGTTCTCCGTCGACTTGTAGTTGCGTGCGGCACTGGCGGTGCCCTCCTCGCCGTATTTGTAGCGGGGATCCCCGGGCAGGATGTCGTTGGGATTCATCAGGTCCTCGAGCTCGGGGGTGGTGAGATCGATGATGCCGTTCCAGCTCAGCGCGACGTTCTGGCGGTCGATGTTGAACACGCCGAGGTTCACGTTGGCCCGGTCGCCCCAGAAGCTGCCCTTGAGCCCGATTTCCTTGGTGACGCCCGTGATGGGCGGGAAGCGCTCGCGATCAAACGTGCGCAGGCCCTGGAACCGGAACGACTCGGAGTACACGCCGTAGAAATTGAGGTCCTTGGTGAGCTGCACGGTGACGCCGCCCGTCATGCTCGTGTTCTCGAGCCGGAGCTGCTTGTTCTCGACGTATTCGCCCGGCAGGGCGTCCCCGCGCTTCGGCGGCGCCACCTCCTCGTTGTAGGGGCCGAACGTGCGCACGCCGTTGTATTCATAGTTCCGATTCCAGTCGTGGCGGGCGCCGACCAGCGTCTGCAGCCGGCCGTTGAAGTAGCGGCCGCTGGCCGAGAAGGTGACGGCCGACGCCTGACGCCACTGCGTCCCGTCGGTGGGGCTGGTGCCGGAGGGGAACCACGCGAGCGACTTCGGGGTGATCGTGCTCGTCGACGGGATGTTGGCCGGCTTCATGGAGTCGAAGAGTGCGCGCGAATAGAAGCGCGGGTCATCGAGGAAAAGGCGCAGCCGGATGCGGTCCGAATTGGGATTGAGCGCCGTGACGAGCCCGCGGTCGACGCCGTACGTGTTGAAGGTGTTGAAGCGGTAGTTGAGCACCTGGTCCTCGCGATACTCGGCGCTCGCGACGAGGAGCTGCTGCATCCATTTCCACCGGTCGAAGCGGTAGACCGCGGTCCCGCGGAAGGAATCGACCGTGTTGCCAAAGCGCTTCTCATCGAGCTCGGTCTCGATGTAGGGGCGGCCGTTCACGTCGACGCTGATGGTGCTGGAAAAGAAGTTGTCGTTGCGGACCGCGGTCTGTCGCTGGTGGTTGTATGCGACCTCGACGCCGACCGGCCCGAGGCGCTGCTCGATCGTGGCCGAGAAGGTCTCGAAGGGACGGTTCTGCCGGTCGAACGAGCCGCGCAGGTTGTAATGCTTCGGGTAGCCCGCGAAGCGCTTGGTGCCGACGATGGCGCCGGCGGCGTTGCGCATCGTCACGTCGAAATAGCTGCCTTCAATGAGCGACGGGGAGCCGCCCGCGGGACCGTTGGAGCGGTCGGCGGCGGGCAGTTGCGAGCGGATGATCCATTCGCCGTCGGAGGTGTAGTGGATGCGGTCGGTCGTGTACGACCGCGAGCGGCCGGACTGCTCGCGGATCGTCACGCCGCCGAAGCCGCGGACATTGGCGAAATCGCCCTGCTCGTATTCGAGCCGGACCAGGGTGTTCCGGAGCGGCTGCCAGGTCGCGGCGAGCGTCTCGCCCTCGAGCTTGAACGTCGATGCATCCTGGAAGGTCTGCTCCTGTCGGCGGACGGCGTTGAACCGGAGCGCGAGGCCGTCCCGCAGCTTGCGATTCACGTCGAGCTGGAAGCGATAGGCCCCCTCGTTGTTGTAGATGGCGCGGAATTCGCCGAAATTCCGCATCTGCGCCCGCTTCGTGAAGACGGACGCTTGGCCGCCGGGCTCGACGTCGCCGAAGATGAGCGAGTTGGAGCCCTTGCCGAAATCGATGCGTTCGACGTTGTAGGTGTCGCTCGGCACGTACCAGCGGAAATAGTTCCTCGTCGCCGTGGAGCCGCTGAGGCCGCGGAACGCGATCGCGCCGCTCTGGTTGTCGTTCTCGAGCGTGGGCGGGGCGTAAGCATTGGCGACGTAGTTGGCCACTTCGTCCGCGGTGTTGAGCCCAAGGTCCTCGATGAAGTCGGCGGTGATCGCGTCGATATTCACCGGCACGTCCTTCAGCGCCTGCTTCGTGCGCGTGGCGGAGAGCGTGTCGTTGGCGGACCAGCCGGTCTCCTTCTCGGTGGCGACGACGAACGGCGAGAGGGTGACCATCTCGTCGCCGGCGCGGGGCGCCGGGGCCGTCGGTGCGACCTGGGCGAAAAGAGGCCAGGTGGAGGCGAGAGCGGCCAGCAGGGCCACGGAGCGGGTGCGCGCCAGCGGCGCCGCCGAAGGACGGGGGGTAGTCATGGGGATCAGCTTGGGTTCAGTCCGCCGCGGGTCGGGCGGCGGGCACGGGTTTCGCGGCAATGCGAGCAAAAGGTCCCGGCAAAGCGCAATCTCCGGTTTACTTGTATCGTTGAGCAAGGGCGGGATTCCGCGCACACGAAGGCCATGAGCATGCTGATGGCGGAAGGGATGAGATGGTTCGGGCCGGCGGACACGGTCACGCTGCGCGAGATCCGGCAGGCCGGGGCGACGGCGGTGTTCAGCGCGCTGCACGAGGTGCCGTACGGGGAGGCCTGGCCGGCGGCCGCCATCGCGGAGCGCCGGGGCATGATCGCGGCGGCGGGTTTGGCGTGGCACGTCGCGGAATCGGTCCCCGTCTCGGAGGCAATCAAGACCCGTACCGGCGATTTCGAGCGGCACTTGGAAAACTACCGGATCACACTCGAGCGCCTGGGTCGCGCGGGCATCGGGGTCGTGGTCTATAATTTCATGCCGCTGCTCGACTGGGTCCGCACGGATCTCGCGTACCGGCTGGCCGACGGGAGTGAGACGCTGCGGTTCGATCCCATGGCGTTCGCGGCCTTCGAGCTCTTCGCCTTGCGCCGCGCTGGCGCGGAGCGGGACTATCCACGTCTGCAGGTGGAGCGCGCCGCGGAGTTCTGGTCCGCCCTGGGTGAGCCGGGGCAGGACGCGTTCACCCGGCAGACCCTCGACCTGTTTCCGGGCGTGAAGCTCGGACTTACCCTGGACGATTTCCGCGCCTCGCTCGCGCGATATGCGGGCACCGACGCGGTCCGGCTGCGCGAGCACCTCCGGCTGTTTCTCGAAGCCGTCGTCCCCGCCGCCGAGGCCGCCGGTGTCCGCCTCGCGCTGCATCCAGACGATCCTCCCTTTCCCGTCCTGGGCCTGCCTCGGATCGTGGGCACGGCTGCCGGAATCGCGGATATCCTCGCGCTTCATGCTTCTCCCGCACACGGGCTGTGCTTCTGCACGGGCTCCCTGGGTGTGCGCCCGGACCTCGACCTGGTCGCGCTCGCGCGCGCCTGCGCCCCGCGGGTGCATGCGGTGCACCTGCGCAGCATCGAGCGCGAGCCCGAGGGCGGTTTCCATGAATCCGATCACCTCGGTGGCGTGGTGGACATGCCTGGCGTGGTGCGAGCGCTGCTGGAGGAACAGGACGCGCGCCGGCGCGCGGGGCGAAGTGACTGGAGGCTATGCCTGCGACCCGACCACGGCCGGCGCATGCTCGACGATTTCCAGCGCGCGCCGCCGGCCTGCCCGGGCTACAGCCTCGCCGGCCGGCTGCGCGGGCTGGCGGAGTTGCGGGGCTTGCAACACGGTATCTGGCAAAGCCTTCCAAGCTCGTAGGACGGCCTCGGCTCCCTCGTGCGCGCCGGCGTGCCGGCGCGCTGAAGGGGCGTGTTTTGGCGCAGGACCCGGTCCGTTCTCCTCCGGTTTGGGGGAGATTTTCCCGCACTCGGAGATTGTGCCGCACCTCGGGCGGGCTTTTGCTCCTGCTCCGCTCCGCCACAGCCCAATGTCGATCGCGCCCCAGTCGTCCGAATCGTCTTCCGGTAGGCTCTTTCCCGCGGAACTGCCCGTGTGGAAACGGCTGTTCGACCTGGTGATCTGCGTGGCGCTGCTGCCGATGCTGGCGGGGCTCACGCTCCTCATGACGCTGGTCACGCTCGTCCGGGCGCCGGGACCGGTCCTGTACCGTCAGGCGAAGACCGGTTACCGCGGCCGGCGGATCATGATCTACCGCTTTCGGACCTTGCGGATATCGTCCGACGGACGCGCGAGCAGCGTCGTCTTCGGCGAGCCGCCGCCGCGGGTGCCCTTGGGCGGGTTTCTCCGCTTCACCGGTCTGGGGGAGTTGCCGCAGATCCTCAATGTGCTGCGGGGCGACATGACTCTGGTGGGTCCGCGACCGCTGGCGGTGGTGGAGGGCACCTCGGGCCACGAATTCCTGCAGCAAGGTTGGGCCAGCGTGCCCGGCGTGATCGGCCTGCCCCGCAACTCGAACCACCTGGCCGACTGGCTTGCGGCCGACCAGATGTATGCCGCAACGCTTACCTGGTGGGGCGACGTCGGCCTGTTGTTCCGGGCGGGCCTGGTGCTTGTCCTCCGCGTGCTTGGCTTTGGCAGCAGCCGGTTGAACCGCGACCTCATGGCCTTCGATCCGGGCGACTCCACGATTCTCGTACCGGGCGAGTCGCGTCGCCCCTGGTGAGCCATGGCGGGCCTCCGGCGTCGCACCTTTGTCGGAATCGCCGCCGCGAGCGCGGCGCTCGCCGCGGGGCGGCAGGGTCGCGCGGCGACTGCGGCCGCGACGGGGCCGGGCAGGACAGGAGACGGAGTCCGCGCCGGATGGGTGACGCTGGCGGGGCGGCTCGCCGAGCCGTTGCTGACGGCGCTGGCCGCGCGGCAGCTCCGCCGGACGATGCCCGTCGAGGCACACCCCTCGTCCCGCGACCGACCGCAGTACACGTACCTCGAGGGTTTCGGCCGCTTGCTCGCGGGGCTGGCTCCCTGGCTGGAATTGGGGGCCGACGCGACGCCTGAGGGACGGGAGCGCTCTCGCTGGGCGGAGCTCGCCCGGGCGGGGCTCGACGCCGCCACCGACCCCGCATCGCCGGACCGGATGAATTTCTCCGCCGGCCGCCAGCCGCTCGTGGACGCCGCGTTCCTCGCGCAGGCCCTGTTGCGCGCGCCGCGCGAGTTGTGGACCCGGCTCGAGGCGCGCGTGCAGGGAAATATCCTCTCCGCCCTGCGATCGTCGCGGCCCATTCCCGCGGGCGAGAACAACTGGAAGCTCTTCGCGACGACCGTCGAGGTGTTTCTCCACCGGGTCGGAGCCGGCCGGGACGACGGCCGGTTGTTCGAGGGCCTGCGCAGGCACCGCGACTGGTATGTGGGCGACGGCATGTACGGCGACGGGCCCGAGTTCCACTGGGATTACTACAACGCCTTCGTCATCCAGCCCATGCTGGTGGAGGCGCTCGACGGGGTGGGCGACGAGGCGGAGGAATGGCGCACGCTGCGCCGGCAGGCCGGCGAGCGCCTGACACGGTACGCGGCTATCCAGGAGCGTTCGATTGCGCCGGACGGCAGCTACCCGGTGATCGGTCGTTCCATCGCCTATCGGGCGGGTGCGTTCCAGGGCCTCGCGCTTGCGGCGCTCCGTCACGCGCTTCCCCGCGAAGTGACCCCAGCCCAGGCCCGCGGAGCGCTCACGGCGGTGATCCGGCGTACCCTCGAGGCGCCGGGAACCTTCGATGCGCAGGGCTGGCTTCGGATCGGACTGGCCGGCCACCAGCCGGGACTCGGGGAAACGTATATTTCCACCGGCAGTCTCTACCTCTGCAGCGTCGCGTTCCTGCCGCTCGGCCTGCCGCCGTCGGATCCGTTCTGGCGCGACCCGCCGGCAAGGACGACTTGGGAAAAGGCGTGGTCGGGCGAAAACCTCCCGGCCGACAAGGCAATCAAGAGCCCCCGCTGAGCGGCCCGGCGCACCGTCGCCACCCGCCGGGGCTTGCCGTCAGCACGGGTTGTCGCGTTCTGGTTTGCGTGCGCGGAAACGACGATTCACGTTTCGTGCGCCATGAAAATCCGATTCTCCCCTCTCGTATTGATTGCTGCGCTGCTCGTCGCCGCTCCCGGCGCCGGGCTGCCTCTGGCGGTTTCGACCGCCGCTGCCGCGGCCAAAGGTGATGCGCGCGTTCAGGGCGTGCTCGCTGCCACGGACAAGGGGGCCGCCCGCGTGATCGAGATCACGGGCAACGATCAGATGAAGTTCAGCGTCGCCGCGATCGAGGCCAAGGCCGGCGAGGAGCTCAAGGTCATCTTCACCAACGTCGGCACGCTGCCGAAGGAGGCCATGGGCCACAACTGGGTGCTGCTCAAGGCGGGTACCGACGTGAACGCCTTTGCCACCGCGGGGATGACCGCGAAGGCCACGGACTACATTCCGGCGAGCATGAAGGACAAGGTCATCGCTCACACTCCGGTCCTGGGACCCAAGGGCAAGGCCGAGGTCGTCTTCAAGGCTCCGGCTCCGGGCACGTACACGTACATCTGCTCGTTCCCCGGTCACTACATGATCATGCGGGGCACGTTGACGGTGAAGTGAGCGCCGCACTTGCCTGAACGCGCTTCGAGCCGGGCTGAAACGCCCGGCTTTTTTGTGCCTGTACGCGACCGGCGGGCGGGGGCGTCGAATGCGGTTCGACTGATGGCTGCTCGGAAAGGTGGAGCGGCTTGTCCCAAGCCGCTGCGGCGGTCTCCGTCCAACCTCAGCCGCCTGGGGACAGGCGGCTCCACCCCGCTGAAATGTTGGCCGGGCTGGCGGTCAGCTCACTTCACCGGCGGCCACCACTGGTAGAGGAAGAAATAGACCAGCACGCCCGTCACGCTGACGTAATACCAGATCGGGAAAGTCCAGCGCGCCCATTTGCGGTGGCGGGCGAAATCGCCGCGAAGGGCAAACAGGAAGGTGCGCGGCACGAGCCAGGCGATCGCGATCGCGAGCACGATGTGCGAGATCAGCATCGCGTAGTAGACGGCGCGAATCGCGCCTTCCCCGCCAAACGGCGTGTGCACGCCGCGGACGAGGACCTTGTGCGTCACGTACCCCACCAGGAACACGGCGGAGACGACGCCGGCGGAGAGCATCGCGCCGCGGTGCCGGCGGATCGCGGCGGCTTTTCGTCCGGCATCGTCGGTCGCCAGGGCCTGGCGGATGAAGACGAAGCCGGCCGTCATGAGCACGGTGGCAAGCGCGTTGAGCGCGGCGTTGAGCGCGGGAATATCCTGGACGGTCATGGATGGAGAAGGCGGTCGGCCACCAGCGCTCCCAATACGAGCGGGAGGTACAGGATGGACGCGAAAAACAGCTTCCGCGCCATCGCGTCGCGCGTGTCGGTCCGCATGAACGCCACCGCCCGCCAGAGGAACCACGCGCCGCTTGCTGCGGCCGCGGCGCCGTAAGCGACCGTGGCATGCCCGAGCGCGACCGGGAGCAGGCTGACGATCACCAGCGCGACGGTGTTGACCAGCGACCACGCCGCGACCCGCCGTCCCGACTCGTCCCGCACCGGGAGCATGGGAAAATGCACCGTCGAATAGTCGCGCCGGTGCGTCCAGGCCACCGCCATGAAGTGCGGGATCTGCCAGAAGAAGAGCACTCCGAACAAAATCCAGCCGAGTGCACTCACGCGACCCTCGCCCGCGCACCAGCCGATCAGCGGGGGGAAAGCCCCGGCAATGGCGCCGATCTCCGTGCTCCAGCGCGAATGCCGCTTCGCCGGTGTGTACCAGCCGAGGTACGATATGATCGTGAGCAGGGTGAAGAGCGCCGCCATCCGGTCCACCCGCGAGAAAAGCAGGAACAGCGCGACGCTGCACATCAGCCAGCCCAGCACGAAGGCCGACCCCGTCGCGACCTTGCCGGCCGGGATCGGCCGATCCGCGGTGCGGCGCATCCGCGCGTCGGTCTCGTGTTCGAGCCACTGGTTCAGCGCGGCGACTCCGCCCGCCGCCAGCGCAGTGCCGATGAACAGCAGCACGAACTTCGTCGGGTTGGACGGCGGCCTCGTGGCGTAGTAGCCGACCAGCGTCGTGATGACGGACAGCAGGCTGAGCCGGGGTTTCGTCAGCTCCAGGTAGTCGCGAAATCGCGCGGTCGCCGCGGGGTCCGCCGTCATGCGCGCGAACGGGTGGCGAGCGGCGCCCGGCCCTCGATCGCGTCGCGGTGCGCCACCCAGGCCAGCCAGAAGGTGATCGCGAGGGTCAGCGCGCCGACCACCACGTGCCCGGTCGTCATCTCGGGCCTCCGGTACGTCCAGATGATCTGCGCTCCGAGCAGGATCTGCAGCACCATCAGGCTGACCAGGGCCGACGCGCCGACGCGCATCGCGGCGGTCGACGCGCGGTCACGCCGGATCACCCAGGCGAATACCGTGAGCGCCAGCGCCAGGATGAACGCCATCACCCGATGGGCAAAATGGATCGCGACCCGGAAGTCCCACTGCGCCGGCAGCAGGCTGTTGTCCGGCGGAGGGGTCGAGAACGGGAACGTGGGAATCGCCAGGCCGGCGGCGTTGTGCCGCATCATCACCGCGATGACGAGCTGGACGAAGAGCAGGGCGACGCACGCGACGCCCACTTTCCGTACCGCCGGCCCCACCGGCAGCGTGCGCTCGATCCACGGGCGCGAACACGCCGCCGCGATGCCGATGAGCAGGCAGACATAGACCTGGGCGAGGATGCCGTGCGGGATCCGCAGCAGCTCCCCGAGCGACATGTGAAACCACGGCACGTCGATCGCATTCAGCGTGACCCGCTTGCCGCCGATGATGCCCTGCAAGACCACGATGCCGAGGGCCCAGAACCCGAGCGCCCGCAGCCAGCGCCGCTCCTCGCGCCGCCACAACCAGAACGCCAGGCCGATGGTGATGAAGCCCATCACCATGCCGGTCAGCCGATGGGAGTGCTCCGCGAACATCGAGATGTCGTTGAGCCAGCCTTCCGGGTTGATCGAGCCATTGGACAGCGGCCAGTCGGGGAACACCATGCCGGCGCCGATGCTGGTGGTGAAGGCGCCGAGCGTCACCAGGACGAACACCCAGACGCTGCCGACGCCGGCAAACACCGCGAGGGCGGGCTTGTGCGTGAGCGTGCGCGAAAGGTGGGAAGCGGTGGCCATGAGCTGCGCGAACGGGAAGCAGAAGCGGCGATGCTTCCCGTCGCAAACCCTTTGACAAACTTATCCGCCGGCGAATCCGTAAGCGCATGTTTCCTTATAGCTGCCGGCCCCGACCCGACGACCGGCGCCGGCTGCGGCTGCGGCGACTGCTCGCCCTGGCCGGAGCGGTCGCCCTGTTCGCGGGTGCGGGCTGCGGGGACGCGCGGTCGGTGGCGGCGAGAGTGAAACGCCACCCGCTCACCGGCGAGATCGTCCGCGTCGATGCCGCTCGCGGCGTGCTCGTGGTCCGTCACGAGGAGATCAGGGACTTCATGCCGGCGATGACGATGGAGTTCTCCGCGTCGCGCGGTGACCTCGCGCTGGCGCGACCCGGCCAGCGGATCCGCGCCGACCTGGTCCCGGGCGAGGACGGCGGCGAGTTTCGCCTCGAACGCATCTGGCCCGACGATCCGGCACCCAATGCGGCGGTCGCGGCGGGGGCGTTGCAGCTCCGGCAGGAGACCCACGCGCTCGGCCGGCAGGCATACCGCGAGGTGGGCGAGAAAGCCCCCGGCTTCGCCCTCTTCGACCAGGCGGGCGGCGTGGTGACGGCCAGCCGGTTTCGCGGCAAGCACGTGATGCTCAATTTCATCTTCACGCGCTGCCCCGATGCGAAGATGTGCCCCGCCTCGACCGCGAAGATGATGGGCGTGCAGCAGCTCGCGCGGGAGGCAGGCGTGCGCGACCTCGAGCTCGTGTCCATCACGCTCGATCCCGCCCACGACACCCCCGGCGTGCTGCGGGAGTACGCTGACCTGCGGGGGATCGACACGAGCAATTTCTCGTTCCTGACCGGACCGGAGTCCGCCATTCGCGACCTGCTCGCGCAGTTCGGCGTCATTGCCCACTTCCAGGGCGACCTTCTCCAGCACACGCTCGCGACCCTGCTGATCGATCCCGCGGGCCGGATCGTGCATCGGGCGGACGTCAGCGGATGGAACCCGCAGGAGTTCATCGCCCGGTTGCAACGACGTACGCCATGAGCACCGAAGCTTCCGCCACCGCGACCGTCTTCGCCCCCGAGCAGCGCCGCCAGTTCCTCCGCATCACGCTGGTCGCACTGGCGATCTTCCTCGCCCTGCGCTTCCTGCCCACGGGGACGAATCTCAGCCACATGGACTTCCGGGTCGATCCGAAGGCCGGCAACGCGATCGAATTCTGCGATCCCGCGAACCCGCAGTTCATCCCGGTCATCGCCGCGCGGTCGCCCGTGACGCTCGCGCTGGCCACGGGCGCCCCGCCCATCGCCGGCCGGGAGGTGAAAGCGGCGGTCGTGTTGCGCACCGGCAGCGGCAAACCCGTGGAGCCGGCCGACCTGCTGGTGACCCACACGCGGCGGCTGCACCTCCTTCTCGTGGATCCGACCCTGACGGATTACCAGCACGTGCACCCCGAGCCGACGGGTCGGCCGGGCGAGTGGGCGTTCACCTTCACGCCCCACGCGACGGGCACGTATCGCGTGTTTGCGGATTTCACGCCGGCGGCCACCGCCCGCGGGCTGTACTCGAGCGTGGACCTGGCGGTGGGACGGGGAGAGAAGCCCGACCCGCAGCCGGCGGCCCTGGGCGGGCGGGTCGAGCGGGACGGCTTCGCCTTCTCGCTGGCGACGCGGCAGCAGCCTGCGCGCGCCGGTGAGGTGATCGACCTGCAATTCCACGTCGAGCGCGCCGACGGCGGCGCGGTGCCGCTCGAGCCGGTGATGGGGGCCTTCGCGCACCTCGTGGCCTTCGACGAAACGCGCAGCGGCTTCGCCCACTTGCATCCCGCCGAGATCGATCTCGCGCAGCCGCCGGACCCGCGGCGGCCCACGTTGAATTTCAAGCTCACGATCCCCATGCCCGGCCGCTACATCGTCTGGGCCCAGGTCAACCTCGGCGGGACCGAGACGTTCGTGCCGTTCGCACTGCCCGTGGAGTAGCAGGAGGCGCGGGTTGCCGGACAAGGCCGGGCAGGGGAGGTGCCGGGCGTGCCCCTCCGGAGTGCGCGGCGCGTGACGCCGCTTCCGCCCGGCGCCGCGCCACGTCACCCCGACGGGCCTGGCTCAATCCGTCCGCAGGGCCTCGACCGGACTGAGCATCGAGGCGCGGATCGCCGGGTAGAGCCCGGCCACCACGCCGACGATCCCGCTGCTGAGCACGCCGACGAGCAGCGCGAAGATCGAGAGCTCGGGCCGGTTGGAGGCGACGACGAAGTGCTGCAGCACCTTGATGAGGCCGACGCTCGCGATGACACCCACGACGCCGCCGGCGATCGCGAGCGTGAGCGATTCGGCGAGGATTTGCACGAGGATGTCGATGCGCTTGGCCCCGAGGGCGCGACGGACGCCGATCTCGCGCACGCGCTCGCTGATGGAGGCGAGCATGACGTTCATGATGCCGACGCCGCCTACGATCAGGCCGATCAGGGCGACGCCGCCCAGCGAAATGTAGTAGCTGTTGCGCTGTTCTTCGAAGCGCTGGAGCAGGTCCTCGCGCGTCTCGAGGCGCACGTCCTGGATGCCGCGGTGCGTGTGGGTGAGGACGTTGAGCAACTGGTCCTGCGCGAGCGGCATGTCCTCGACGTTGCCGATCTGGACGTTCAGCACGTCCACGTTCTCGTCGATCCGGTAGAGCGTCTGCGCCGTCGTCAGCGGGATGAACACCGCGTAGTTCTTCGAACTCACGCGGCTGCTGCCGCTGCCCGGGCCGGACGAGCCGACGCGGTAGTCCTTGAGCACGCCGACGACGGTGAACGGCTGGCCGTTGATCGTGATCACGCGACCAAGCGGGTCCATGCCGCGGGGAAAGAGGATCTCGGCGATCGTCGCGCCGAGCACGACCACCTGCATCTGCAGCTCGAGGTCCAGCTCGCCGATCGCGCGTCCGTCGACCACCTCGAAGCGGTCCATCACGAACGTTTCCGGCAGCACGCCGCGCACCGACTGCGCGGTGGCCCGGCCCTGGAAGTAAAGCCGCGCGCCATTGGGAATGTAGACCTCGGCGGTCACGCGGCGCGCCAGGGGCACCGCGGTGCGGATGGCGTCCACGTCGTTCATGGTGCGGCCCGGCGAGAGTGGCGCCCGTTCCCGCTGGTACTCGGGCGCGGGCTTGGACTGCACGCTGATCCGCTCGATGCCACCCGTCTCGTAGATCATCGTCTCGAAACCGCGCAGCAGGCCCTTGACGACGCCGAGCATGCCGACGAGCGCGGCCGCGCCGAGCACGATGCCGAACAGAGTCAGGAACGACCGCAGCTTGTGCGCGAGCACCTCGCGCAGGCCGCTCGCCATGCCCATCCAGAGCAGCCGCATGGCGTCAGGAGGTGCGGTTGGACTTGCCGCCGGGCGACGGCTTCACCGGGGCGGGCCGGCCGTCCCCGGCCTTGCTCTCCGAACCCTTGTTCACCCGCGGCTTCATGGCGGGCGGCGGGGCGAGCGTGGCCACCGGCAGCTCCCCTTCGAACTCGAGCGGGCGGCTGCGGGCGACCTCGTCGCCGACCTGGAGGCCGGAAACGATCTGGACGTTGCGGGTGTCGGCGATGCCGGTCTCCACGGCGTGGGCCACGAAGGTCTCGCCCTTGCGCAGGAAGACGTAGCGGGCGGATTCGGCCGTCGAGAACACCGCGTTGAGCGGCGCGGCGATCGCATCCTCCACCCGGGCGAGCGTGAACATGACGGTGGCGGACATGCCGGGGCGCAGCCGCTCGTCGCCCTCCTCGAGGATCACGTCGACCGGGAACACCCGGGTGCGGTCGCTGCCGGTCTCGAGCGCGCTGGTGGCGATGCGTTTCACCGAGCCCGACATCAGCACGCTGCGCATCGAATCGACGCGCACGCGCGCCTGGTCGGCCAGCTTGATGCGCGCGACGTCGATCTCGTTGATGTTGGTCCGGACCATCAGCAGCGAGAGATCCGCCACCTCGCCGAGCAGGGTGCCGCCGTTCTGCGCCGCCGCACCCGTGATCACCTGGCCCTCGGTGAGGTCGCGCAGCAGCAGGGTGCCGTCGTGCGGAGCGCGGATGATCGTCTTGTTGAGCTTGTCACGGAGATTGGCCGCCCTCGCCTCCGCAATGGCCGCGTCGTTCTCGGCGAGCGAGTAGGTGATGCGCGAGTCCTCGAAATCCTTCAGCGTGACGACGCCGCGCTGCTGCAGGTCGACGAGCCGCTCGTGGTCGCGCCGCGCCCGCTGCGCGCGCAGCTTGGCGGCCTCGATGCTGCGCTCGATCTCCTGGATCTGCGTCAGCAGGTCCTGCTGGTCGAGCCGCAGGATCTCCTGGTTCTTCGTCATCTTCTGCCCGTCGGCGGCGAGGATCTTCACGATCCGGCCGTTGATTTCCGACCGCAGCTCGGTCGAAAACACGGCCCGCAGCCGGCCCACGGCGATGATGTCCTCCGCGATGGCGGCCGTGCGCACCTTCACCGTCGGCACTTTCTCCGCGCGCTTGTCGCCCAGCAGGCTGGGCTTCAGGTGGCGCCAGCCGACCACGCCTCCCCAGAGGCAGCCGCCGAGGACGGCCAGGGCGGCGAGGGTGCGAAACGTGGAACGGAGCCGGCGGGAAGGGGAGGCGGCGGGAGGCGACATGTCGGAGCTGGAGACGAAACGGGCACCCTTTGGCAAACACGCCACGGCGCAAATCGGCGAGAGAAAACCGCCCGCGGCCCCGCGCGTCCGTTCGGATGTGCCCACGGACTCGCGCCGTCCGGGAACCGCGACCGCCTGCACGCCCCGCGCTACGCGGGCGGCGGCAGGTTTCCCTTGAGGTCGAGCCAGCCGCGCACCGGGCCGTCGGGTATCAGGCACGTGTCGCGCAGCGCCGCGACGAGTTCGACGAGTTTCTCCGCGCTGGCGGGTTTGACGAGATAGCCGTTCGCCCCGAGCGCGTAGGCCGCGCGGATGTCGCGCGCCTGGTGGGAGGATGTCAGCAGGATCACCGGCAGGCCGCGCACCTCGGCGGAGGCGCGGATCCACTGCAGGATCTCGAGGCCGGACTTGCGCGGCAGGTTCAGGTCGAGCAGCGCGAGGCAGGGCAGGGGAAAACGCGTCCGGTCGACGAACTCGTCGGTGCCGGCCAGGTAGCGCAGCGCGCTCGCTCCGTCGCCCACGGTCTGCAGCGGGTTGCTCACGCCGGCGCGCACGAATGCGCGCTCGAGCAGGAACACATCGTTTTCGTCGTCTTCGGCGTAGAGGACCGGGGCGGACGTCATGGCGGCGGAAGTTGGCTGGAGGGGACGGACTGTGAAAGCTACGACGGGACCGGGTTCCGCGACTCGGGCGCGGCCGCCAGGTCGAGGTGAAACGTGCTGCCCTTGCCGGGGACTGAAGCCAGGCCGATGCGCCCGCCCATCCGCTCGGCTGCCTTGCGTACGACGGCCAGGCCGATGCCGGTGCCCTCGAAGCTGCGGTCGAGCTGGTAGAAGATGTGGAAGATCTTCTCGTGTGCGTCGGGCTCGATGCCGATGCCGTTGTCGCGGACGAACACCCGGACGCGCCCCGCTCCGGCCTCGGTCCAGAGTTCGACGTGCGGGGTGACGCCCGCGGCGACGAACTTGATCGCGTTGCCCACGAGGTTGGAAAGGCACTGCGTGAGCGACGCCTCGTGGCCCATCACCGGCAGGAGCGGCCGGCGGACCGAGATGCGGGCATGCGGCGGCTGGAAGTGCGGATAGCTTTCAAGGATGCCGGCGACGAGGGCCTCCAGGTTCACCGGTTCCAGCTTCACCTCGTTGCGGGTGGCGCGGCTGTAAGTGAGCACGTCCTGGATCAGCCGGTCCATGCGGTCGGAGGCGCCGACGATCCGGCGGAGGTAGTCCCGGCCCTCGGGACCGATGCGCTCGCCGCAGTCCTCGGCCAGGATCTGGGCGAAACTCTGCATCGCGCGGAGCGGCGCCCGCATGTCGTGCGAGATGCTGTACGAGAACGACTCGAGTTCCGAGATCGTCTCCTGCAGCCGGGCCGTGCGCTCCTGCACCCTTTCCTCGAGTCGCTGGGCGTGCTCCGCGAGCTGCGCCTGGGAATCGCGGAGCGCCGCCTCGGTCTGGTTGCGCTCGAACGCGATCGCCGCCGTGCGGGCCACGATGTCGACGAAACGGATCTCCCCGTCGCCCGGCGCCGAGGGGTCCGGCGCGTAGAGCGCGATCGTGCCGAGCACGCCACCGCGCGAGGAGACGATGGGCGTCGACCAGCACGCGCGCAGCCCGGTCCGCACCGCCTCCGTCCGAAGCCGCGCCCAGCAGGGCGAGGGCATGACGTCGCGCACGATCACGCGCTCCTGCCGGCTCGCCGCGGCGCCGCACGAGCCGCCGTCGGGGCCCAGTTCGAGGGAGTCGAGGATCGTGCGCCAGGCGGCCGGGCACCGCCGCCCGGCCGCGAACTGCAGGCGGCGGCCGGCGTGATCTGCCGTCATCACCACGGCGAACAGCGGCCGTTCGGCGATCTGCTCGAGGTCGAGCGTGAGCGTCTCGAGCACGTCGGCGAGGGGCGCACCCTGCACGATCTGCTCCAGCACGTCGCGCTGGCGCCACACGAAGGTCTCCGCCTGCTTGCGCTGCGTGATGTCGACGCAGGCGCCGGTCATGTAGGCCGGCGCGCCCTGCTCGTCGAAGTGCGTCCGCCCCTTGCCGTCCAGCCAGCGGATGCCGCCCGTCGGCAGCACGACCCGGAACTCGAGGTTCAACGACTCTCCCGCGGTCACGATCGCCCGCCGGGCCGCCTCGAAGCGGGGGCGGTCATCGGGATGGACGAGGGCGAGCAGCTCGCCCAGGGGGTGCGGTCCCGCCCCGCCCGGCAGTTCGAACCGGCGCGCGAGCGGGGCGTCGAAGTCGAGCTGCTCGGTGCGCAGGTCCCAGCGAAAAGTGCCCGTGCCGGCCGCGTCGAGCGAGGCCGAGAGCCGTTCGTTGCTTTCCTGCAGCGCGCGGGCGAAACCCTCGGCCTGGGTGCGCAGCTCGCGTTCGCGTTCCTCGGCCAGGCCGCGGAGCTTCGCGAGGCGCAGGTGCACGTTGACCCGCGCGAGGAGCTCCCGCCCGCTGAACGGCTTGACGAGGAGGTCGTCCGCGCCGGCGTCGAGTCCCTCGATCCGCGAATCCTCGCCGGCCCGGGCCGAGAGCAGGATGACGGGGAGGGTGCGCAGCTCGGGGCGCGAGCGGATCGCCTTCAGCAGCCCGAAGCCGTCGAGCTGGGGCGCCGCCGCCTCGGCCACGACGAGGTCCGGGCGGCGCCGCTGGAGCGCGGCCAGCGCCGCCACGCCATCCGCCGCCGTGATGACCTCGTGCCGCTCGGCCAGCAGGCGGCTCATGTAGCGGCGCATGTCGGCGTTCGCATCGACGATCAGCACGCAGCCTTTTCGTCCCGGTGCCGCCGTGCCATCGACTTCGTCGTCCTGTGCCGTCCAGCCCGACGCTTCCGCCAGGTACGCGGCGGTGAGCGGCGATCCTCCTGGCGTCCGGTCGGGCCGCGCGTCGCGGGGCGGGACATGGGTCGGGAGGTGGTCGTTTCCCGCCCGCACGAACACGGTGAACGTGCTCCCGACGCCGGGCTCGCTGTCGACGTGAATGGTGCCCCCGTGCAGCCGGACCAGTTCCCGCACCAGCGCGAGACCGAGCCCGGCGCCTTCGTTGCTGCGGGCGGGCACTCCTGCGACCCGATGAAAACGTTCGAAAAGGTACGGCCGCGCCGCGGCCGGTATGCCCGTGCCGGTGTCGCGCACCGTGAGCTCGGCGCAATCGCCCACGCGCCGGACCGCGACGCGGATCCCTCCCTCGAGCGTGAACTTGAAGGCGTTGGAAACCAGGTTGAGGACGATCTTCTCCCAGAGGTTTCGATCCACGTGGATCGGCTCCGCCAGCGGCGGGCAGTCGATCGTCAGCGACAGGCCGGCCTGCTCGACCATGGTGCGGAACGCCCCGGCGAGCTCCGCGGTGAACGGGCCGAGGTCCGTCGGGGTGAATTCGGCGCGGAGCCGGCCGGCCTCGATCTGCGCGTAGTCCGCGAGTGCGTTCACGAGCTTCAGGAGGCGGAGGCCGTTGCGCTGCGCCACCGCCACCAGGTCCCGCGACTCGGGCGCCATCATCGGCGGCGGGGCACGGAGCAGGTCGTCGAGCGGCGAGAGCACGAGCGCCAGCGGTTCGCGCAGTTCGCGGCTCACGTGGCTGAGGAACGCGGTCTTCGCGTAGTTCGCGTCGGCGAGGGCGCGGTGCGCGTTCTCGCTCGCGATCCCCAGCACCCCGGCG
>ERZ761602.1739-NODE-1739-length-37819-cov-8.393549_pt1 | contig 37819 bp, 25 predicted proteins | sample MGYA00512165_ERZ761602 | MGnify/ENA primary metagenome ERZ761602 (study PRJEB28899, sample SAMN02445085) | bioreactor sludge metagenome | biome: EBPR sludge; isolation source: Thorneside wastewater treatment plant | place: Australia: Brisbane, Thorneside...
CACCGCTCACCGCTCACCGCTCACCGCTCACCGCTCACCGCTCACCGCTCACCGCCCACCGCTCACCGCTCACCGCTCACCGCTCACCGCTTTTTGCCCGCCCATGATCTCCTCCTGCGACTTCCGTTTTCTCTGCCCCATGAATTGGGATGATATGGCCGACCTACCCGATGGGTCGGGAAAACATTGCACCCATTGCCAGCGCTCTGTCCTCACCGTCCACACGCGAAAGGAGTTCGACGCTGCCGCGCGGCGGGGCGATTGCGTGGCCGTGTTTCCCGAGGGCGAGGAGGAGTTACCGCCGCTGACCGGGGCGCCCGACGAAACGGAGACATTCCGGCTGATGGGTGATCCTGAGTTTCCGCTGCGGCGGCAGCGTGGAAAGGCGTGATTCATCGGGATTCAGCGGCGCTTCGTGCTCGATCCGCCCCGGTTGTTTACCAGCCCGGAGTGCGGTCGGGCTCCCAAGTTTCCCCCGCTGGCTCGCGTCGCATCTTCTCCGCGTGGATTTCCGCCGATAGCGCCACCGCCTCCGGCGTCGCCCAGTGTACCGTGCCGACCGGTGCGCCCGATTCATTGTTGACCACCTCCGAGTGGACGCCTGCCAGTGTCGGGTAGACGGGATGCCCGGCCGGCCCGATCAGCGCACTACGAGCGGTCCCTTCCTCCACGACCTCTTCCCGCACTTCCAGCCGGATCATACCGGCAGGGACATACTGATCCGGATCCGGAGGCTCGGCGTCGATTTTGGATCTCCACGCCATGGTGCGCAGCTTCTTGGGTCGGGGTGCCATGATGGGGGTAAAGCATGCCATGCAAAATGCCGGAAGACCAGCCCGCCCTTCCGGCCGGATCATCCCGCGTCGGCTTCCCCACGGGGCTTCAGGAACTTCGGATTCAGTTTGCCGTCCGAAGTGAAGATCCCGGCGCTTTTCAGTTGGGCGATCAACCGCTCCTCGAAGGCTTCCGGCGTTTCCCCCGTCTCCACCTTCGCTCCGAAGAGAAAAGTCGCCTTCTCTTCGGTGAGGTGGGGTTTCGGGGAGGGTTTGGGTATGGAGAAGTCGTCCATCGTGCGACAAGGTCGAATCACTCGGGCGTTGCGGCCACCGGATTGTGTGTCATCGGACGACGGTGGTGCACGAGTTGTTCCTTAACTGCCAACCAGGGCACTGCCGCCGAGACCGCCGCCGAAGAACTCACCCCCACCGTCATCACTGTCGAAGTGCTCGGATGTGGCGGCAGTGGGGTAAGGAGGAGGGAGAAGAGAAGGACCGGTAAGCAGTAAGCGATGAGAGAACCAAAAATGCGTCATCGCAACGAAAAGCCGGGGATCGTCTTGAGATTCTAGAAATTAAACCGATCTTTGGGGCTCACTCTCTTGCAGCCCGTATGGCAAAACCGCACCCGCTTTCGACACAACCCAGGAAAGCAGGATGTATCACGGGATGCGTCGCCAGCCGCGCCAACTGCCTTGAGCTCCTCCGTCCTGCGGCGGGGCGTTTTTTGGCCTTATCGCTACAATCCTGATCGTCGCCGCGCTTCGAGATCGCGTAGATCGTCACGAAATCGACGGCGAAAAGAAGCGCTGGGTTCGATTTTGGATTTCGTCCGGGCCGTCCTCCCCAGTCCACGACTCCGACACGTGCCGCCAAAGCGGGGGATCGAAACGCTCAAGCCATTCCAGAGTTAGTTCACTCAGCACCACGCACCGCTTCACTTGCGGTGCCTCCGGATAAAGGATTTGAGCGACGAGATAGGAGTCTCCGCGGAAAAGGACCCGGAGCGGCACCGTTCCCTTATTGACCCCTTCCGCGTATCCCGTCACCCACGCTTCGAGTTCGAGATCTCCATTCCCGGTTTTCTTCGGCGATATCGACGATACCCGGCAGGCGCAGCAAAAGGGATCGTAGTCGCCCTCGGAAACATACCCCGGCAGCATTTGCCAGCCGTACCAGCGATTCGGGAGCAAGGTGAAGGCCATCGGATGGAAACCAATCGTAGTGCGGGGGGGGGCAGGCTAGGCTTCCTCGATCTCAATGTCGCTAGCGAAAGTCTCCATGGCCGTCGCTCCGACCTTTACCGTGTCGTAGTATGCGTATCCTCCCACCGCCAGTGCACCGACTGCGGGGACGAATCTTGCAATCCCTTGTTTGAGCACCTTCTGAGACAGGCGGTAACCGAGCTTCTTCATCACCGATTGGAGAACCTTTAAGTTCGCGGGCTTCACCAAAATTTTCCCTCCGACCCGGGCGGCGATATCTCGAACCGCAGCCGCTCCGCCGTGTTTGAAGAGGCAGTAGAGCATCGTTTCGCGGGTGAGATCACCGCTCTTTCCGTAGACCGCTGCAATGTCGGCGACCATTTGGCTTTGGATTCGCCACACAGCCATCAGGTCCGGGAGGATCCCGATCCAAGCAACTACGCCTCCAGGCAATGCCAATCCACCGGATACGGATGCCGCCTTCAGCGCCGCCTTTCGAACGATGGACTGAACTCGCTTTTTCGGGTGATTGTGCTCGTGCTCTTTCGAGCCGGGAATGTCCGAAATCAAGTCGAGCAGGAAATCGTGTAGCTTCTTGCCCGTAGATTCCGACTCCAGATCGGGTGAGATGGTTACGGTAGTCACGGACGGCGTTTTTGAAGGTGCTGATTTCTTCGACGTCGCAGGGCGAACCGAATTTTTTGCCGACGTTTGTTTCTTCGCAGGTACCTTGGGTCCTCTCTGTGTTGCGGCTTTCTTTTTCGTTGGTGCCGTGCGTTTCACCGCGGCTTTCTTCTTCGGAGTCGATTCTGGTTTCTTTTTCATCGGGAGATTTTCTTCCGACCACGGCTCAAGGGGGCAATCCCACCACGCCATTTAGAATCCTCCGACATCATCGACGCGTGACCGGGGTATTCGGCTGGAAGGCTGGGACAGAGCGGCCCGCGAAGCGGAGCCAGTGTTGTGGGGCTAGGCCCAAGCTGAGCACACGGAACGGATGCGGAAAAGTCGTGCGCCATGGTCGAGAGATCTTTGCGACGATGCGGGTGTTTTGCAAGGCCTGCGTGTTGTTTTGCCTGAACCTTTTCGTGACCAGACGAACGTCTCTTGTCAAGGGTGCACAAGCTCTGCCCGCGACACCCCGATGATTGACACGAAATTGGGTAAACGGTAGTCTCCTTCCATGATGGCACAGCACCGCCCCAAAGCCTCGGATCTTTCAACGATGGAAACTCGGTTATTTGCTGTCGAAAGGCCGAGGAATCAGTACCGATCACCCAAGGGGAACGGGGCGACGAGCTATGCAAGGGGGTGGCACTTACTAAAGCGTGGCTGCAGTCTCCTGAGATCGCTGGCGTTCATGAGCTTCTGCCTCGTACTAACCGGCGCGCGAACCCTGGCAGCGGAGAATTCACCGGAGTTCGTCGCTTTGAAGTCGCAGTATGAGAAGAAGGTTCTGGAATATGCTGCTGAGCGCGATCAACAGAAGAACGAAGGATTGGAAAAGTACCGGCCTCGTGTCGCAGCGGCCTTGCAGAAGGCACAAGCGTCAGGAAACTTCGAAGCGACGAAGCGCCTTCTCGAGGAGACGGAGCGGACCTCCGGTGCCTTGGTGGATCTCGTCGAGCTCGAGAAGTACGATGTTCCGGAGGTCGCGAATTTGCGTGTCGCCCTGCGCCAAGTCTACGAGAATGCAGACCGGCGTTTCAAGGAACAACTAACCGTTTTGATCACTCAATATCAACGCCCCCTTGATCGTCTCAAATCCGATTTGGTAAGGCAAGGTAACCTCGAGGCGGCGGCCGCTGTGGACGCGGAGTTGAGTCGGGTGCGAGAAGAAGTTTCCGTGATGAATGGGGCGCCGCGTAGTCAAGGCGGGTTGAAGATGCCCGCCTCGTTCGAACGGAATCTCGTCGTGCACTTCGGATTCGACGAGAATGAAGGCGTCCAGACGACCGCCACGAATGACGATACTTTCATCGGTGCCGTGCAGGGGCCGCAGTGGACAGACAAAGGAAAACTTGGCGGCGCTTACACCTTTGACGGCATTGATGACCAGATCAATCTGACGAAACAGCTTCCCGATTCAAACGAGGTGACCATCGGAGTGTGGCTCTTTTATCAGGGCCAGGGCGGAGACGGAGGGATTTTCTCAGACTGGGGCGCGGCCGGCGGGAATGATCTCTTCTTCAGTTTGAACGGTCCGAGCGGTGTCTACGTCCGGGCTGACAAAGACGGGGAAAAGCTGAGCGGCAATATCGGCTTCGAGAAAAGTGTTCATGGCGTATGGCACCATTTGGTCTGGACAATGGATTCCAGTGAATCCGTGATCTACTTGAACGGTGAAAAAGTTGGCGAACTGAGGACGGGTGGTTCGAATGTGGGCCATCATGGTGCGACGATCGGCTACGCCCACGACGGGACTCGGCAAACGAGGTTCCGCGGCAACCTCGACGAATTCATGATTTGGAGCCGCGCTTTGAATTCCAAAGAGGTTGCCGAGCTCTACTCCCTCCAAAAATGAGACCCCAAGGGTCGTGGTGAGGCCTTCGTCGGAGTTCCTGCCCTAACAGTCCACGTACAGGGAGAATCACGGCCTACAAATCAATCCGCTGTGTGGGTCGCCGACATGATTCGGTCGTCTTGCCACCCGTTCCCCAACGAAATTCCGCGGTCACTCATATATCCCGTTTTGGGCCGTTGGTGAAGAGATGGCGCGATGGCGAAACAGCCCCCAGGAAGAAAAGTAACCGGGGGATCAGGCAGCCAACATCGAATACGCTTCGGTGCTTGAGCGTTGCGACGATACTCGCGACCTCGGTCGTGATTCTGGCCGAATTCCAAACGTGTAAGCCCGCGGGCAAGTACGCCGGAGCTGTCGGGATGCCGCGCCAATCTCGCGATTCCAATCGCGATGGCCGCTGAGCAGGACGGACTTCCACCGGCTCCGTTGAAGAAGACTTCGGATCGCTCCGGAAGAGGACGGACGCGGGTCTCGCCCATGGAATCCGGTGACTTCAGCGCCAAAGTTTTCATGCGATTTTCGTCGCCAGCTTTCCGCGGCAGGGCACTGGCCCTGTCGCGTGAAAACAGGACGACATCATCTCGGATCCCTGACTTTCCTCCTCCTGGGAGTAACGGGTTGGTCGGTGTTACACGGTTTAACTGGGGACCCGATGGTCTATCTCGACGGCGCTCCCGACGATCAGCTGCTTGAATGCGTTGAGTCAAAGGACCACTCCACAATTCACAGAGTCTTCCACCTCAGAGTTTGCGCAGTTCTTTCTTCAATTTCCGCAACTGTTTGACGAGACGCTTCACTTTGGCCTGCTGCCCGGCCTTTCGGGCGGCTTTCAATTGCTTCGTGACTTTTTTGATCGCCTTCTCGAGCTTTTCCTTTGCGGGGAGGAGCGGGGGATCGACGAGTTCGGAAATGGTCAGGCGGAAGATCCCCTGAGCTCCGCCCGCGAAGATGGCGCGGAAGGCGAGGTAACCTCCCGCCATCGCGTTTTCAGAGATGACCAACGCGACGATGTCTTTTCCCTCAAGGGTGTCGTTGGTGGTAATGACAGGGCGGAGTCTTCCGCCCTGCGTCAGATAGATGCCGGATCCACCACTGAAATCTCCCACGAAGGCGACCTCGCCTTCGTCGATGCACGGAGGAGAGAACGAGGTGAATCTTCCCGAACCAAATGGCACCGCGGTTGCAGTGCTGGCGATGGTCGTGATGGCGCCGCCCCCTAGCTCAACTGTGTAGATGCCGGATCCGCCTGCAAAGATACCACCGAACGCCACGGTCGTGCCGCTCAGATCGGCCGGACTGAGCAGCCCGGTGAAAGGGGTGCCCGGACCCGGTGCCAAAGTGGCGGTGGACACGAGGGTGGTAAGCCCGCCGCCCGGAGTGTAAGCCCCGATAATGTTGCCGGGCGCGGTGCCGCCGGTGACATTCGCCCAAAACGAGAGGTTCCCTTCGTCAAAGCCCAACTGGGAACTCCACAGGTAATTCCCACCGATGCCCGGGACTGCGGTGGTCTTGTCCGCAATGCGGGTGATCGAACCTTCGGAAGAAAGGTAGATTCCTTGCTGATCACTGTCGCCGCCCGCGATAAACGCGTAATCACCTCCATCGACGTAAGCCGTCGTGAAGGTCACAAAGTTGCCGGAGCCACTCGGGATCGTGGTACCCGTGTCGGCGATTTTCACGAGATTTGCGCCGACGAAGGCGTAGACGCCTGCCTGGTCTCCGGATCCGTTCCCCCTGAAGGCGAGGGTATCTCCTTCGATCCCGTTGCCGAAGAACGAAAAATCAATGAAGTCCCCCGTGCCGCCGGGGATCGCCGTATCCAGGTTGGCGATCAGGGAAATCGAGCCACCCGACCAAAGGTGGATCCCGTCGTTGGACGGGTTGTTGAAATTGCTCTCACTGAAAGCCACGTCACCATCCACGTTGACCGAGACCATATTGCTGAACTGGGAAAAGTTCCCTGAGCTGCCGGGGATGGGTGTGGCCGTATCGGCAATTTTCGTGAAAGGAGTGGTTTGCGCGGCGAGCGGAATGGCAAGTGCGAACGAAAACAGGAGGAGGATCGTGGGGCGCTTCATGGTGCTTGACTGCTACATGCCCGGACCGTCATTTCAACGGTCGAATGCTGCGAAGTCGGTGAGATGCATTAATTTTTTTTGAAAGTATCACGGGGTGTGCCCGCTCAGCTGCTCGGCCGTTCTTCGAGAAGTGCGACTGTCGGTCAGGTGAGATTCGATCTGTACCGCCCGACATTTCCCATCTCTGTGCATTTCCTTTTCCTCAAGGTCGTGAAAGGATGTCGAGATGAACCTCACGATCCTTGGGTTTTCCCACAGTCCCTTTTGCATCGCCGTGGAAAAGGCGCTGAATGCCATCGGAGCCGCCTACGTCAGCAAAGAAGTTCCTGCTTGGGACCGTCGCGAGATCCTCACCCTTACGGACGGGCACGCCTACGAAGTGCCTCTGCTCGTACACGGAGAGATCCCGGTGTATGAGAAGACCGCGGATAGCCAGGAAATCGCGACTTACATTGATCGGCACTTTGCGTCGGGACGGTTGTTCCCGAATGAATTTCGCGGATTGCACGAGGTTGTGATCCGGTATCTTGAGAACGATGTGGAGGACGTGACCTTCCGGATTTTTGATCCTTTCTTCGTCGACTCGATCGAGGATATCGCCGAGCGAGGCATGTTGATCCGGCACAAGGAACGGAAGTTTGGCCGGGGATGCGTCGAGCGATGGCGTCGCGAACACGAGGGCCTCCTCGATGCGGCGAAGCGTGTTTTGGGTCCCCTGAATGAAAGACTTGAATGCACCGGTGCGTTTCTTTTCGGCGAGGCTCCAGTATACGCGGATTTCTTGCTCGGCGGCATCCTCGGCAATCTCACCTATTCCGGTTACCATTCGATTCCTTCCGGACTGGAGGCCATGGAGTCGTTTCAAGCGCGACTTGAAGCCTATCGCTACGGGGTGATCTGAAATGAGACAGGTTCTCCTTGTCACCGGAGGCGCCACCGGTATCGGCGCGGCCACAGTTCTTCTCGCCGCGAAGCGCGGGTTTGCCGTCTGCGTGAACTACCGGGAAAGCGAGGCGGCGGCGAATGCACTCGTATCATCCATTATCGCCGGTGGCGGTTCCGCCCTCGCGGTGCAGGCGGACGTGGGACTTGAACAGGACGTGGTGCGTTTGTTTGCCACGATGGATCGAGAATTGGGCACCCTGACGGCCTTGGTGAACAACGCTGGTATGCTCGAGCGGCAGTGCCGGGTCGAGGACATCACGGCCGATCGCCTTTCGAGGCTCCTCCGTACGAATGTGATCGGTTCCTTTCTCTGTTGCCGTGAGGCGGTGCACCGCATGTCCACAAAACGGGGAGGGAACGGAGGGACAATCGTCAACGTCTCGTCGGCTGCTGCGAGATTGGGCGCGGCGGGTGAATATGTGGATTATGCCGCCTCGAAAGGGGCGATGGATTCGTTGACGATCGGTCTCGCGGGCGAGGTGGCCGGGGAAGGCATCCGGGTCAATGGCGTGCGGCCCGCGTTCATCGAAACGGAAATCCACGCCAAAGGCGGAGAGCCCGGACGATTGGCACGGGTCAGGGAGTCGATCCCACTGAAACGAAGTGGCAAGGTCGAAGAAGCTGCCGCGGCGATCCTCTGGTTGCTCTCAGCTGAATCGTCCTACACGACAGGAAGCTTTATCGAAGTTGCGGGGGGAAAGTAGATGGAGTGCCAAGATGACAAAATCTTGATCATGGGATGCGGGGCGGTGGGCGCTCCACTCGCGGCTTTGCTGACCGAAGCAGGGAGGAAGGTGGTCGTGGTTCGCACTTCAGAGCCCGACCTTTCGCCGCGACCTCTCTTGCTGAAGGTGCGTTTGCCCGGGCGGAGTTTGGGCGTCGAGGTGGAATCAGTCGGCCTTTCGCGGCTCGACGACTCGAACGGGCTCATCGTGGTGGCGACGAAGGCCCACTTCAATCAGCGGTTGGCGGGGGTTTTGAGGGCGATGCCGACGGATGGCCCTTTGGTGATCCTGCAAAACGGCCTGGGGGTGGAACGGCCCTTTCTTGGACATTTCCCCGAAGTCTTTCGGGCGGTGCTTTATGTGACAGGGGAGGGAACCCTTGCCGCCGGTTTCGAATTCGGGGCGGTCTCGCCGTCTCCGCTGGGCCTATGGTCAGGCACTTCCACGAAACTGCCAAAATGCATTGCGACGCTGTCGACCGACTCTTTCCCCTTCGTGGCAGAACCGGAGATCGAGACGGAGGTTTGGAAGAAGGTCATTGTGAATTGCGTTTTCAACACGGTTTGCCCGCTGCTTGAAACGGATAACGGGGTGTTCGCCCGGGAAGCGACGGCCCGTCATCTGGCCCGCGAGCTGGTTGATGAAGGAGTGGCTTTGGCCGGGGCCATGGGCATTGTGATTCACGGCGATGAGTTGATGGAGAAAATCCAGCTCATCAGCAGAGGGTCGGATAAACTGATTTCGACCTTGCAGGACATCCGCCACGGCAGGGAAACGGAAATCCGGTTTCTCAATCTCGAGTTGGCACGTCTCGCCCTGGACTTGCAGCCTTCCACCTCCGTTCCCAAGCTGGAGTTGTTGGGCAGGATCGTTGAGTTGAAGGCAGAGGTGAGCCGACGTCCGGAGTTCATCAGTTGAACGAATGACGCGCGGATAGTTTCATTCGCACAAAAAATTGCTTGTTTGATAGGATAAACCCGGGTCCGGGTAAGCGGTGTAATTTCAGGTCGCCGTTGTGGCAAGTTCGTATAACATGGGCCGGGTTTCCGCCCCCGGATCCGACATGGCCCGATACGTTCTTCCCGCTTTTCTCCTCTTCATTTTGGTCCCTCTTCGCGCTTCCGGCGATCTTGGGGAGAGTCCCTTTTCTCTGCGATTCCCGGCCGCGTTCTCCCACTACAGTCCGTTTGCGGATGTGGCTGCCAAAGGCGGGGCCTCGGCGGCCAGTCCATTTGGATCGTCCTTCAACCTTGCCGGCATTGCGTGGTCGTTCGCCCCTGAGGAGTTTGATTACCTGGCGAGCGCCAACTACGGGTTCCTTGCTTTCGATTCAGGAACGGAGCTGCATCTGAACACGCAGACGCTTGCGTTCGATGTGGCTGAGATCGGTGTGTTCCGTTTTGCTCTTGTCGAGTTCGAAAGTGATCGCGGGTTTCTCCGGGATGCGGCAACCGGCTACGACTTCGAACTTCTCGGCTCGCGGTTGGATTGGTCGAAGCGTCTTGGTGATTACGGAGTGGGGGCCGGGCTGGGCTACACGAGTGCCGAGACGCTTTTCAGCCGGGGGCGCCTGCGACTTTCGGACTCGGAGCGGGATAACCTGACGGGTCGTCTTTCAATCCAACGCCAATGGTGGGAACGCTGGTTGATCGGGGCATCTGCCGATATCGGAGGAGGCGAGACCGAGGTGTTGCGGGAGTCGGCTCCGAGGGTAGGCGTTCGGTCATTTGAAAGCTCCCATCAGTGGAATGTCCAAACCGGCGTCGCCTACCAGATCACGCCCAAGGCCGCGGCACATTTGGACTACCAGATCGCGCATTTGGCCCACGAAGCCGCGGAACTGGACATCCATCGATGGTCTTTCGGCACCGACATTCCAGTTGGGGATCGGCTGATGCTTCGCACCGGTGTGGCGACGGACCAATGGGGCCACGTCGGTTTTTCGAGTGGAGTGGCGTTTTTTCCCAAGCGCGGAACCACGTTGAACCTGGCCTTTCAAGACGGCATGACGCCGGAACTCGACCGCGAGTTCGAAAATTCGCGGCTGTTCAATTTCTCCGTCAGCGTCAAGTGGTGAGCTGCGAGCGGCATTGAAGGCATGATCACGGATCTGAAACAATCCCTCGAACGCGTGCCTTTGTTCTGGCGTCTTCAGATCATCGGGTGGTCGGCGTATTTTGTCTACGGCTGCATCATCCGCACCTCGCACTACCAGGACGTGCCGATGGGTGTGGGCATGAGCCTGCTGCTCGAGACGACGGAGTTCGCACTCTCATCTATCCTCCGTCTGATCTACCGGCGGCTGAACTTTCATACCGGCCTGTCGGCTCGCACCCTCGCCTACATCGCGCTCTTTAGCGCGGCGGCGACGGCCTGCCAATTGATCATCACCCAGTTCGCGGCGCCCTACGTGGCCGACCTCGCGGACTACCAGGGGCGGCCCTCGTCGCTCCTAACACGCATCGCCTTTTTCGGGATCATCTACGTGAGCTGGAGCGCGGCCTACGTGTGGCTGAAGTCCGAGTTCGCGGCGAGAGAGGCTCGGTCGGCGGCACAGCGGTCCGAGTTGCAAATGCTGCGGCTCCAGTTGAATCCGCACTTCATGTTCAATTCTCTGAACAACATCGCCTCCCAGATTCCGGAGCGCCCGGAGACGGCGCTGGAGATGACGCACGACTTGTCGGATTTCCTCCGTTATTCGCTGGATCGGGAAGGGACCCTGATCGCGACGATGGCCCAGGAAGTGGAGGTGATGACGGCTTACCTGAAAATTGAGAAGCTGCGTTTCGAAGAGCGTCTCGACTACAAGGTCGACGTGGAGGCCGACACCCTGAGAATGAAAGTTCCCAGCTTTCTGCTGCAGCCCCTCGTCGAGAACGCGGTGAAGCACGGATTGAACGGCACCGAGCCGCCCTGGACTCTGACCGTGGGGGCAAGTCGCGACGGCGATCGTCTGTGCCTGCGGATCTGTAATAGCGGCGAACTCGACGAGGCATGGGAAAGCAAACCCGGCCTCGGCATCGGCGTGGACAACCTGCGCCGTCGTCTCGCCTTGCACTATCCGGGGCGGCACCAATTTGAACTCCGGCAGGAAGGCGGGCTCGTCTGCGCCTTGCTCACCCTGACCGGCGAACCTTGCGAAGTCTAACGCGAAAACTTCTGTATGCCCCGCGTGATTCTCATCGATGACGAACCTGCCGCCCGACGCGGTCTGAGCCGGCTCTTGCAGGCCCACCCCGACGTGCATCTACTCGGCACGGCGGACAGCGTGGCGGCGGCCTCTGAATTGCTCGGGCGATGCGAGATCCCGGACGCGGTCTTTCTCGATGTCGAGATGCCCGGAAACAACGGATTTGAATTGGTCCGGCGCCTGCATCCGAATACGAAGGTGATTTTCGTCACCGCTCACTCGGAGCATGCTCCGCTCGCCTTCGAGGTGGCGGCGCTGGATTACTTGCTGAAGCCGGTGCGGGCCGAGCGTCTGGCGCAGGCGCTGGATCGGCTGCGGATCGCCTGTCGTGAAAACAAGCGCGGCGAAGGATTGCCGGACGAGCCGCATCTGGGGCTGCGGGACCACCTTTGCCTGAATGCCAAGGGTCGGACCTTGATCGTACCCGTCGCGCGGATTGCTGCGCTGCAGGCGGATGGGGATTTCACCTGGTTTCATCTGGACGGCCAGCCTTCCGTGCTGATGAGCTACAATCTGGGGAGATACGAGGCGATGCTGCCGGCTCCACCCTTTGCGCGGGTGAGCCGTTCCCTGCTGATCAACCTGTCGCGGGTCGAGTCGATCACGCCCCATTCACGCGATGCCTCCCTGCTGGCGCTCAGGGGAGTTGTCCAGCCGATCCCGCTGCGCCGGGTCGCGGCGTCGCGGTTGAAGGCCTTGATCTGAGGCACCTTGTGCCCGGTTCACCGAAAAGTCTGCCCGGTTCACCGAAACGGACGGGAGTCGGAGGCGTGGTTCGCGCATGGAGTGGGCTGACGAAGTCAGTCGGCTACCGCCGCGACCTAGCTTTCACCAAACGGCCTTCTCCTCCGCATGACCGCTACTGCCCGCTTCCATCCCACAAGTTTTTTCGGCACACTTCTTCTCATCGTTTCGATGGCGGTGGGTGTCGCTCGTGGAAATGACTCCCCGTTGGAGAAAACCCCGGCGGGAATCAGTTCGTCCGACTGGGAGGGTATTCGCGCCGCGCACTCGGCCTCTCTGCATGCCTTCGTGCCAACCAATGATGGCGGATGGAAAGGGAGGAACCCGGGACAACAATGGACCACGGAGTTCGACGGGCGAGGCTTCGAGACGAAACCAACGGGCGCGGAGTGGCGTTGGGGTCTCGAACTGCGAAGCTATGGTTTCGGGGAAACGCAACAGGTCGTGGGTAGGAAGCCGGAGGTGACGGTGGAGGGCCAGTGCCTCAGCTACCAGTGGGATGATGCGGTGAAAGAGTGGTTCGTGAACGACTCGCGCGGATTGGAGCATGGCTTCGATGTCGCGCGACGTCCGGCTGGGGCTGCGGAAGGAGAAGGTTTGGACTTCGTCCTCGCTACCCGCGGCACTCTGCGGGCGAGTGTGGCGGCGGACGCACAGAGCGTCGTCTACGAGAATGCGGACGGGGCCGCCGTGGTGACCTATGCCGGCCTGAAGGTGTGGGATGCGGATGGAAACGTGCTGCCCTCCCGTTTCGTCGCCGGTCCTCAGGGGAGCATCATCCTGCGGGTGGAGGAGAGCGCGGCGCGTTATCCCATCGTCATCGACCCGATCGCGCAGCAGGCGTACCTGAAGGCGAGCAACACGGGATTTGCTGACAAGTTTGGCACGGCCGTGGCCATCTCGGGTGACACGGTGGTGGTCGGCGCGAATGAGGAAGACAGCAATGCCACCGGCGTGAATGGGAACCAATCCGACAACAGCTTCCTCGAGGCCGGGGCCGCCTACATTTTCGTCCGAAATGCCGGGGTCTGGACTCAACAGGCCTATCTGAAAGCCAGCAATACCGGCGAATACGACGGTTTCGGCGCAGCCGTGGCGATTTCGGGCGATACCGTGATCATTGGAGCCTCCAGCGAGAGAAGCAACGCCACCGGAGTGAATGGAAACCAATCCGACAACAGCGCCACCGATGCCGGTGCGGCCTACGTGTTCACCCGCACCGGCAGCACCTGGACCCAGCAGGCCTATCTGAAAGCAAGCAATACAACCGCGGGATACCGGTTCGGCAGTGACGTGGCCGTATCGGGAGACACGGTGGTCGTTGGCTCGGTCGGTGAGGGTAGTAACGCCACCGGAGTGAACGGTAATCCGTTCGATTACGGCAGCGTGAACTCAGGGGCGGCCTATGTCTTCACCCGCGCGGGCGGCACCTGGAGCCAACAGGCTTATCTCAAGGCGAGCAACACGGGTGCGGGAGATGCGTTTGGCACAGCCGTGTCGATCTCGGGCGATACGGTGGTGATCACGGCCGAAGAGGAACGGAGCAATGCCACGGGTGTGAATGGAAACCAATCCGACAACAGCGCCCCCGATGCCGGTGCGGCCTACGTCTTCACGCGTAGCGGAAGCACCTGGAGCCAGCAGGCCTACCTCAAGGCAAGCAATGCACAGGCAGGTGACTTTTTCGGCGGCTCGGCGGCGATTTCGGGGGATACGATTGTGATTGGGGCCGGGCTGGAAGGCAGCGCCGCCACGGGCGTCAATGGCAACCAGTCGGACAACAGTGCCGTTTGGGCGGGCGCGGCTTATGTCTTCAATCGCAGCGGTGGCACTTGGAGCCAGCAGGCCTACCTCAAAGCCAGCAATACCGGAGGGGATGATCGCTTCGGCGATTCCGTCGCGATTTCGGGGGACTTGATTCTGGTAGGCGCCTACAACGAAGACAGTGCCGCCACGGGCGTGAACGGCAACCAGTCGGACAACAGCGCATCGAGTGCCGGCGCGGCCTATCTCTTCGGCCGTAGCGGTGGCGTGTGGACCCAGCAGGATTACATCAAGGCGAGCAACACGCAGGCGACGGACTGGTTCGGTGTGGACGTGGCGATCTCCGGAGGTACGGCGGTGATCGGAGCCTCGCTCGAAGACAGCGCCGCCACCGGAATCGGCGGGAATGGGGCGGACAACAGCTTGGATCGATCAGGCGCGGCCTACACGTTTTTCACGGCGATACCTCTGCCCGATATCAATGTGCGGGGGAATGGCACCGATATCACGGATGGCGATACCACCCCTTCCGCGGCGGATCACACTCAATTCACGGATACCGCGGTGGGCGGATCGAGTACCCGTGTATTCACGATTCAAAACACCGGAACAGCAGATCTCTTCTTCCAGAATGTCACCTTCTCCGGACCTCATGCGGCGGACTTTTCTCTCTTGTCGCCGGCCGGGTATTCGGTGAGCCCGGGTTTCCCCACCACCTTCACGGTTCAGATCAGTCCCAGTGGCACCGGTCTGCGCGCGGCCACCGTCCACATCGCCAGCAACGATCCGGATGGGGAGAATCCATACTCCTTCGACATTTCGGGGACGGGCATCGTGCCGCTCGATCCCGACTACACCGTGACCACCGCCGGCGGGGTGCTGACCGTCACGGATGTCAGCGGCAATGGCGATATCCTGGCGCTCAGCCAGCCCAGTGCGGGTGACATCCTCTTCACCGCCACGGGCCGGAACTTCAGTCTGAATGGCGGGGCGACCACCGTAAACAACAGTGGAAACATCAGTCTGAGCGGCATCACGAGCGTGGTCGTCAATGCGGCAGCGGGCGCGGATACGATCACGCTCACCTCATTCAGTGGCAGTTTCCCTGCCCTCACCCTCAACGGCGGCACGGGGGATGACACGATCACCTTCAATGGCGACATCACTTTCGCAGGGGGTGCGAACTTGAATGTGGATCTGCAAGACGATGATGCCAACCCCGGTGTGGATAGGATCACTTTTGGGTCGGGCGCGGACCTGAGCCTCAGCGGCACTGGTGCGGCGACGCTCAAGGCAAGTCGTGATGTGGCCCTGGGCAACGGCACGATCGACACGGTGAATGGAGCGCTCACCATCGAGGCCAATCAGCAGGCCGTGCCGACGACAGGAGACTTCACGGGGGTGAGCTTGAATGGATCCATCGCCGCCACTGGCGCGGGTGAGATCACGGTGAAAGGAAGGGGCGGCGATAGCGGTACTAGTTGTTATGGGATCGAGAATCGCGGAATCATTTCAGGGGGTACCGCGGGCACCCTCATCGTGCAAGGAACAGGAGGGACCTCCACCAGCGATTTTGCGAGTGGGGGGGTCCGTCTCTTTTTCGGGTCCATTACCTCTCTCGGTGCCACGGTGAACGTAATCGGCACGGGTGGTGGCAGCGGATCTGCCAGATTTATCAGGGGCGTCGAAATGTTGGCTGGCACCATCACCTCCGTCAGTGCCACGGCCTCAGTGAACGTGACCGGGTCGGGTGGAACACAAAACACCCCTGGCATCACTGGTGTCCTCCTCTCCAACGACAGCACCATCACGTCTGGCGGAGGGGCTGTGAGGGTGACCGGCACGGCCGGCTCCTATGGTACCAGCGCAAATTTCGGCGTGTTTGTTTTGAACTCCAGCATCACCGCGGGCGGCTCAGGCACCGTTAGAGTGGAGGGCACTGCTAGTGGTGGAGTCGGCTCAAGTTCAAATGGAGGCGTGAGCCTAAACTCCGCCGGAGTCATTTCTTCCGGCGGCGGTCGCGTGGATGTCATTGGTCAAGGCGGCACCGGAAGCAGTAGCAATGGCATCGAATTGATCAACAGCGGGGCACTCATCACGTCCGGTGGAGGGGACGTGACGCTCAGCGGTTCCTCGTTGAACCCGACTGGAGACGGATTCATCATGACCACGAGTACAGGTTCGGTGACCACGGCCATCAACGGAGGAAACATCGTCATCGTCTCCGACCGCATCAACATTGCCGGCGGCACTATCAGCGCCAACGCAGCCTCCACCGTGACCCTGAAGCCGATGACCGTCGCCCGGGCCGTCAACTTTGGAGCCGCCGACACAACCACGCTGCTCGGCCTCTCCGATGCGGAACTGGACCGCGTTACTGCAGGCCGCATCGAGATCGGCGACGGCTCCACTGGCGACATCACCGTCAGCGCCCCCGTCTCCCGCGCCGCCGCTACGGACATGTTGCTCTTCAGCAGCGGCGACATCACCTTCACCACCGGGAACATCGACACCGGCGGCGGGCTGCTGGACGGCGATGTCAGCGGCGGCAGCGGAGCCATCCGGCCGGACTTCGCGGGCACGGATGCCACGGCCGCCGAAGTTAGCGGCTCGGGCATGATGGAGTTCAACCTCACCGGCACCACCGCCGACACCCAGTATCAGCAGCTCAAAGTCGTTGGGGAAGTGGTTCTTACGGACCTGGACCTCAGCCTCACTGGTGCGTATGTGCCCGTGGGTGGAAACAGCTTCACCCTCATCGACAATGACGGCACGGACGCCATCACCGGCACGTTCACCGGCCAATCCCAGAACAGCACCCTCACCTTCAACGGCGTCCTCATGCGCCTGAACTACGCGGGTGGCGACGGCAACGACCTCGTGCTGAGTGTCGCCAACAATCCGCCCACCGACATCTCCCTCACGGCCACGAGCATCCCGGAGAACAACGCCGTCAATGCGGCCGTGGGCACCCTGAGCACCACCGATGCCGATGCGGGTGACTCGCACACCTACGCCCTGGTCTCCGGCGCGGGCGACATGGACAACGGCAGCTTCACCATCGATGGCGACCTCCTGCGCCTCACGCCGGTGGCGGACTTCGAAACGAAGAGCAGCTACAGTGTCCGCATCCAAACCAGCGACGGTGCCGCCACCTACTCCGAAGCGTTCCTCATCGCCATCACCAACGTGAACGAAATGCCCTCCTTCACCAAAGGCGGAAACCGGAGCCACGTTTTCGGAACGAACACGACACAGACGGTCACCAACTGGGCCACGTCGATCGAAGACGGTGACAGCACGGTGACGCAGGACCTCACTTTCAACGTCACGAACAACAACAACGCCCTCTTCACCACCCAGCCCGCGATCTCCGCCACTGGCACGCTGACTTACACTCCCAGCGGCAGCGCCGGCACCGCCACCGTCAGCGTCACCCTCAGCGACGATGCCACGATCAACGGCAACGCGGCGCTGACCACGGCGGTGCAGACCTTCACCATCACCGTGGCCGCTGCCGCGGACTACACGGTGACAACCGCAGGTAGTGTGCTGACCGTCACGGATATCAGCGGCAATACCGACACCCTGGCACTCAGCCAGCCGAGTGCCGGCGACATCCTCTTCACCGCAACTGGTCGAAGCTTCAGCCTCAATGGTGGAGCGAACACCACAAACAGCAGTGGCAGCATCAGCCTTAACGGCATCACCAGCGTGGTCGTCAATACAGGCGTGGGAGCCGATACGATCACACTTACGGCCTTCACCCCACCGGGCGGATTTCCCGGCCTCACGCTCCATGGCGGCACGGGTGATGACACGATCGTCTTCAATGGCGACATCACCTTCACTGCCGGCGCGAACTTGAATGTGGACCTGCAGGATGATGATGCCGCGCCGGGGGTGGACCGGATCACCGTAGTCGGCAACGCGAACCTCCTGCTCTCCGGCGCGGGTGGCGTGGTGTTCAAGGTCAGTCGCGACGTGCTCTTCAGCAGCGGCTCCGTGCTGGAGGTGGAAGATGGAAACATCCTCATGGAGGCGAACCAGCAGACCACTCCCACGACGGGTGGATTCAGCGGCCTGAACTTGAGCAATGCGCGGGTGGAGGCCACCGGCATCGGCAGCATCGCGCTGCGCGGACGCACGGGCAACAGCGGCGTCTACATCAAGGGCGTGGTTATCCAGGACGGAAGCCAGGTGCTGGCCAGGTCGGGAGGCATCGTCATTGTCGGCAATGGCCAGAGCGGGCACACGAACATCGGCAACTTCGGCGTAGGGATTGGCGCCGGGGGATCCTCCGGGGTGGTGCGCTCCGTCGGGGGGAATGTGCAAATCACCGGAGTAGGCGGTTCCGACGGTGGAGCGACGCTCAATCTCGGGGTCGGTATCGAAAACGCGTCGGAGGTAAGTGCTACGGGTGAGGGAACCGTGACCATTGAAGGCACCGGAGGAAACGTCACCGGCACGGGCTCTCAAAACCACGGAGTTTACGTGACAACGACTGGCGCGAACGTGACGACGGAAGCCGGCCTGCTGACGATCAGCGGAACGGCGGGCGGGGGTGTGGGTAGCTCGAACAATATAGGCGTCTTTCTTTTCAATGGCACGATCGGCACGGCAGGTGGGGATCTGGTGCTCATCGGGAACGGTAGTTCGGCGGGCAGCGGATTGGGTGTCAGAGTTAACCGCGAAATTCAAACCAATGGCGGCGAGATCGAGATCACAGGCAATGGCGGTGCGTCTGGAGGAATCGGAGTGGATCTGCAGGGCAGCCTGCTGGCCGCCGGCGGCAGCATCTCCGTCACCGGGGTGGCGGCGGGTGCCGCCGTAGGGCAGGATGGCATCTCGGTGACCGCTCCGATGATCACCAGCGGTGCGGGCAGCATCACGATCCACGGCACGGCCAGTCCGGCGGGCGGTGGCCAGGGGGTGCTTGTTGGCGGTAGTGTTGGAGAAGTGACCACGGGCGGAGGGAGCATCTCCATCACCGGAATCGGTGGGGGAGGGGGATTTGGCTCGTTCAGCTACGGTGTCTTCGTCAACAACCGCCCCATTTCCGGACCCGGGGCGGGCCAGACATTGATGATCCACGGCACCGGAGGTGCAGGTGCGGTGTCATCCACATTAGGAGTCATCATAACCAGCTCGAACGCGCAGGTCCAAACCTCGGGCGGGGATTTGAGCATCACGGGCATCGCGGGCGGGAACGGCACGTCGGGAGCGCAAGGCTGCTATTTTGAGAATGGCTGCCTGCTCCGTGCAGGGGGTGACGGTAATGTCACGCTCGTCGGGATAGGTGGAGGCTCGGTTTCCGCTGATGCCGGGGGGATTCGTGGATTTAACGCCGCGATCGAAGTTGCGGGCGCGGGAGACATCACCCTCACCGGCACGGGCGGAGATGGTACGGGTGACGGCATTTCTTCCAATGGTGGCTTTGCTACCCATGGCGGGGATCTGACACTGATCGGCGCGGGCGCGGCGCAAGGTGGGATCGGCATCAACGTTCAGCAGGCACTGCAAGCCACCGGCAGCACGGGCGGAATCTCCCTGACAGGCACCGGAGGCGCGGCGGCTGGTGCCGATCGCCATGGCGTGCGACTCACCAACTCTGTCAGCACCGTCAACGGACCGATCACCATCACCGGCACGGCGGGTGGTCAAGACGGCAGCCTCGGCAGTCGGGGGATCAGCAAGACCGGCGGCAACATCACGGTGGGCGGAGCCCATGACCTGATTTTGTCAGCTGACAGCATCGATTTGAGTTCGGGCTTGGCCAGTGCGGCGGGCGACAAGATTTTCATCCGCCAGGCAACAAACAGCACGGAGGTCCGGCTCGGCGGCATCGATGTCGTCACCGGCAGTCCTCTCGTCCTGGGACTCTCGGAGGCGGAGCTCGACCGCCTTCAGGCCGACGAAGTGGTGATCGGCGATGCGAACAGCGGCGCCATCGAGGTGCGGGACGTGATTTCTCCGCTGAGCTACCAAGGCCTGCGCAGTGCCAAGGCCTTGCGCTTCACCAGCACGGGTGGATTCACTCCTTTGATCACCTCCGCCGCGCAGTTCCAGCGCATCCTCGTCGATGGTGCCGTGACTATTGATCCAGATGCGACCCTGGCCGGCAGCGTGCAGTCCGGATTCACTCCCGCGAGCACCGATGTCTTCCCCATCATCCAAAACCTCGGCACGGGCGCCACCACCGGCACCTTCGCCGGCAAACCGCAAGGCTCGCCTGTCACCCTGACCAACCTCGCCCAACCCCTGCGCATCACCTACGCGGGTGGTCCCGACAACAACGACATCCAGCTCTTCAGTGCCAGCCTGCCGACCGTGACGGGCAACGCCCTGACCATCACCAACGGCGACATCGCTCCGTCGGCGGCGGATCACACGGACTTCGGCAGCGCCTTGATTGATGGCGGAATGGTGTCGCGAACCTTCACGATCCTCAACTCGGGTTCGGCCGACCTGAACCTGACCGGCAACCCAAGGGTGGCTCTGAGCGGCAGTCCCGCCTTTACCGTGACGAGCCAGCCGGCCTCGGCCACGGTCGCGGCCGATGGATCGCAGACCTTCATCATCACCTTCGATCCCATGGCGACCGGTGCGGCCACCGCGACGGTGAGCATCGCCAACGATTCCCCGTTCGACAATCCCTACAGCTTCGCAATCGCCGGCACCGGACTCGCCTCCACCAATGCCGATCTCTCCTCGCTCTCGCTCTCGGCCGGGACTCTTTCGCCGGCCTTCAGCGCGGCGACAACGGCCTATTCGATCAACGTGCCGAACACCACAAGCACCACCACGGTGACCGCGACCCGCGCCGAGGCGAACGCCACTCTGGAGCTTCAGATCAACGGCGGCGGTTTCACTCCGCTCGCCTCGGGGGTCGCGAGCGGCTCCTTGCCTCTCAACGTGGGTGCCAATCCCATTGACGTGCGGGTCACCGCGCAGGACGGCACCACGGTCAAGACCTACACCACCACTGTGACGCGGGCCGCCCCTCTACCGATCCTCTCCATCACCGACGTGAGCCGTGCCGAGGGCGATGTCGGCGAGACCGACTTCAGCTTCGAGGTCCTTCTCGACGCCCCGGCGCCTCCCGGAGGCGTGACCTTCGACATCACGACGGCAGACGGCACCGCGAGCTCTCCGGATGATTACCTGACCGAGACTCTTTCCGGGAGGACGATTCCCGAGGGAGCGCAGGGCTTTGGTTTTGTTGTGACGATCGTGGGAGATTCCATGCCGGAACCCAACGAAACCTTTTTTGTCAATGTGACCAACATCGTCGGAGCCGTCGCGGGAGACGCGCAGGGTCTCGGGACCATTCTCAACGACGATTTGACCGCCGACCTTTCCATCACCAAAAGCAACGGCGTGTCCAGCTCGACTCCAGGTAGCCCGTTGACCTACACCATCACCGCAAGCAATGCCGGGCCCGATCCCGCGACCGCCACGGTCATCGACACTCTTCCGGCCATCCTCACGGGAGCGACCTGGACCGCGGTCGGTGCCGGCGGAGGCACCGTCGCAGCGTCCGGATCGGGCAACATCAACGAAGCCGTCAACCTGCCTGCGGGCGGCTCGGTAACCTTCACCGTCAATGCCACCATCGCCCCTTCGGCGACAACGAGCCTGCAAAACACCGCGTCGGTCGTGATTGGTGCCGGGGTGACCGATCCCAATGGCAACAACAACGAAGCCACCGACACCGATACCCTCACTCCGCAGGCCGATCTTTCCATCACCAAGAACGATGGAGTTACCAGCGCGACCCCGGGTGGCTCAGTGACCTACACGATCACCGCCAGCAACGCCGGCCCGAGCGATGTGACCGGCGCGACCGTGACCGACACGCTGCCTGCCGCGCTCACCGGCACTTGGACCTCGGTGACCGCTGGCGGTGCGACCGCGACCGCCTCAGGCAGTGGCAATATCAACGATACCGTCAATCTTCCCGCGGGCGGATCGGTCACCTACACCGTGGTCTGCTCCATCAGTGCCTCAGCCACGGGAAATCTCGTCAATACTTCAAGAGTCTCCAGCGATGTCGCCGATCCGAACGAAAACAACAACGAAGCGACCGATACCGACGCCCTCTCAGGCGAAGCTGATCTTTCTATCACTAAATCCAACGGAGTGACTACCGCCGTGCCCGGGGAATCGGTGACCTACACGATCACCGCCAGCAATGCCGGCCCCAGCAACACGACGGCCACCGTCACTGACATCATGCCGGGAGTGCTCACAGGCACCTGGACCGCCGTGGGAGCGGGAGGCGGCACCGCGTCGGCGTCGGGCAGCGGCGACATCAACGACCTCGTCACGCTGCCTGCGGGTGGATCGGTCACCTATACCGTCACTGCCACGATCGATCCTGCCGCGACAGGAACGCTAACCAACACCGCCACGATCGCCGGCCCTCTGGACGATCCCGACACTGACAACAATGAAGCCGTCGACACGGATACCCTGACTCCCCGGGCCGATCTCTCCATCACAAAAACCGACGGCACGCTCTCCGTCGCGCCGGGTGCCGTCGTCACCTACACGATCATCGCCTCAAATGCGGGTCCCAGTGACGTCAGCGGGGCCACCGTCGCCGATGCGGTTCCCGCGAGCTTGAGTGGAGTCACTTGGACTGCGGTGGGTGCCGGCGGTGGCACCGGCACGGCTTCCGGCACGGGCAGCATCAATGACACCGTCATTTTGCCTGCGGGTGGCTCGGTCACCTACACGCTCACCGGGCTCCTCGATCCCGGTGCCTTTGACATCCTGAGCAATACCGCCACCGTCACCGCGCCCGGCGGTGTGGTTGATCCTGAGGGCAACAACGACAGCGCCACTGACACCGACACCATCACCACGGTGGTCAGCATCACCGCCACGGACGCGGAGGTCGACGAAAACGCACCCGACGGAGGCACGTGGCGCATCTCGCGCAATGGCACCGCCGGCGACCTTCTCGTCAACCTCGCGGTCGAAGGCACCAGCACCACCTCGGCCACCGACTGGACCGCTACCGTAGCGACCTTTGTCTCCACCGGACCCAACGGCACCGGCACCGCCACCATTCCCGACGGTTCGGCCTTCGTCGACATCGTGCTCACACCAACCGACGATGTCGCCGCCGAAGCCGACGAAACGGTAGTACTCACGATCGCCGCCTCCGCGCTCTACACTTCAGGAAGTGCCATCGACAACGAGATCACCATCGCGGCCAACGACTTCGGGGTGACCAACACCGATGACAGCGGCGAAGGTTCGCTGCGTCAGGCCATTGAAAACGCCAATGCCATCGCCGGAGCCGACACCGTCACCTTCCACGACCTCATGGCCGACGCCGTGCCGGATGTCATACTGCTGACCACGGGCGAACTCTTCATCCGCGAGTCGCTCACCATCGCGGGAACCGGCGCGGACCTGCTCACCGTCTCCGGCAATGATGCGAGCCGGATCTTCAGTCTCTTGATTGCCGGGAACGTCACCCTCCGCGGCATGAAGCTCACCGAAGGCAATGCGATTCAGTCAAACATATCGGGTGCCGGTGGCGCGGTCTATTGCGACACCACGACCTTGTTGCTCGATGCGGTCCACGTCACCGGCAACCGGGGCGACGGGCAGGCCGGCGGACTCGGCCTCTACAACAACTCGAATGTGACGATTCGGGATTGCACTATCGACAACAACGTCGCCGAAGGCACCAGCCTCGCCGCGGGAGGAATTCTCCACGCGGGAGCCTCGCTGAACCTCGTGAACTCGACCATCTCGAACAACCGGGCGAGGAACAGCACCTCGACAGTTGCCGCAGGCGGAATTTATGTAGGAAACAGTGCGGTCATCGTCCACAGCACGATCACCGGGAATGCCGCCGCCAACAGTCAGCCGGCCGGCGGCCTCTTCCTCACTTCGGAAGTCGAACTGAGTCACAACCTTATCGCCGGCAACACAAATGGCCACGGACTTTCCGACCTGTCGTCCCTCGGAGCCACCATCACCGCGAATCACAACTTGGTCGGTGATTCCGCGACCTCCGGCGGCCTTGTCGATGGAACCGACGGCAACCTCGTCGGCGACGGCGGCAGCGGTGCCCTCGACCTCATCAGCCTGCTCGATCCCGTCCTCCGTGACAATGGTGGAACCACACCCACTCATAAGTTGATCCCGGGGAGTTCCGCCGTCGATGGAGGAGACCCCGCCTTCGACGTGAACTCCTTCTCACCCGCCCTTGTCGACGATCAACGGGGGCCCGGATTCTCCCGCGTGCTCAAAGGACAATTATTGTCATCAGCCAACCTCGTCGACATTGGGGCATACGAGTTGATCGCGGCGCCCGAGTTCTCCGACGCCGATCTCCGGATCAAAGCGGATGGGGATCCCATCGATCTGACGGTTGCCACAGGAGCCACGCCACCCGGCGGTACCTTCAGTGGACCAGGGGTGAGCGGAGGATCATTTCATCCGTCCGGCCTGGCACCCGGCACCTACCTCCTGACTTACACTTACGAGGATGAATTCGGTGCGCAAAACTCGAGCGGGTTTGCCGTGACGGTCATGGCGACATCCACTGTCTTGAAGGTATCTCCCCCGAAACGATTCACGGCGACTCAAATCGGTCGCACCTCCAAGATGCGGCAGGTGTCGGTTAGCAACGAAGGAGACCATGCCGCGATTGACTTGCGAACCTTCGTGACGGGATCCGGACGCAAGGATTATCTGGTGGACCAGCCCGCACTCAGCCGCCTTGCTCCGTCGGCAGTCACCACCTTCCGGGCAGGGTTTAGGCCGAAGCGCGAGGGGAACCGGCGAGCCACCGTGACGGTGGTGAGCGGCAATGCGCCTCCGGTGATCATCACACTTCGAGGCAAGGGATTGATCCCGAGAAACGGAGGCATCCGTCCACCGCGGGCAACGGATCACCCGAACTAAAGAGGGGCCGGATCGACTCTCGCGACAAGCCGATGCCGTCCCGCGACCCTTGAAAATTCTGAAACTGTGGAGTCAACGCGGCTCCTTGCCGAGGACCTTGCCGACCCGGAATCGGATCAGGCCTCCCGGCGCGGGCCACGAGAATTCATCACCGGATCGGTATCCGATCATCGCCATTCCGAGAGGTGCAAGCACGGAGAGGTGACCGTCGTCGCTGTTGGCGTATTCCGGGAACACGAGGGTGTAGGTAACGGTCGCCCCGGTGGCGAGATTGATCATCTCGACGCGCGAATTCATCGTGATCAGATCGGGGGGCGGCGCGTCATTTTGCACGAGAACGGCACGGTCCAGTTCGCCTTCGAGGCGATCGAGACTACGTGGATCACTCCCGGCTTCAGACCGGGCGTGATGGAGGAGTCTTCGGAGTTTGTGGAGGTCGTTTTCGGTAAGGTGTATGGGGAGATTCATGGAGATTTGAAGAAAATGAGATGAGAGAATGGCTATGAAAAAGATGCCGACGGACGCGTGACACGCGAACGCGAGGGCACGGCAAACCCGCGCGGAGTTCGTCTTACGGGATTGTGCCGGGGGAACCGGAGGAGGCGACTGGCCTAACCCGGGTCCCCTTATTTGCAGGAGGCCGAGAGCCGGTTCACGAAGCTGCCGAATCGCAACCCAAACAAGGGATCGAGAACGATTGGATTGAGGGGAACGCAGTCGGTTTCCACAGGCATCTCGCCAATAATCCCATCACTTGTGCGAGAATCAACCCGCGAGGAATCGCGCTTTCCCGTCAGCAAAAGCGGAGTTGACCCCCAGCTCCAAATCGAGTTCGGATAAATCCGAATGGTCCAAATCCTGGGCTTGTTCCGTGTCGAATAGACATTGACATGCTTCACCGGATTTCGTCCGATCTTTCTGACATTCATCTCCTGGCTCATGAAATCAATCACCTTTCCTCCTCCGGCTACGTCGTTCCTCATTGCAGTCATTGGGTCTCTCATCGGGACAATCGGGCACGCGATTCCTTTCCCTGACCGAACGCCAGGGAACAAGTTGACCGCTTCCGATGCGGCCGACGATGATGAGTTCGGCTACTCGATTGCTCAGTCGGGTGACCTCCTTGTAGTCGGGGCTCATCTTGAAGACGGGCCGGGATTGGATCGGGGAGCCGCGTACGTTTTAGATCTGCGCTCCGGTTCGCAGCTTTTCAAGCTAACGGCAGCCGATGCGCAGGATTCCGATCGATTCGGACTGTCGGTGGCAGTGGCAAATCGCCTCTGCGTCGTGGGAGCACCTGAGGAGGACGGTGATGGCACGAATCGAGGCTCCGTCTATGTGTTCGATCTTTCAACTGGAGAGCAGCGATTCAAGTTGGTGGCGTCGGACGCCCGCGATGGAGATCAATTTGGTTACGCTGTCGCGGTATTCGGTAGACGGGCGATTATCGGCGCATGGAGAGCGGAAGGGAGCGGCGATCCCGCCTCAGCGGACAAGGGCGCTGCTTATATTTTCGATCTTGTCACCGGAGAACAAATCGCGCGATTCTCGGCATCGGACGGCGAGAATGCGGACTACTTCGGGGCCGCAGTGGCCATCTTTGGGAACATGGCTCTCGTTGGGGCTTATCGGGAAGATGGTGGAGGATCGGAGCATGGAGCGGCCTACTTATATGAAATCGACACCGGAATCGAAGTGGCCAAGCTGACAGCCTCGGATGCGGGTGATCTTGAGTTCTTCGGGCGATCCGTAGCCCTGAATGATCGATCCATTCTCGTTGGAGCTCATCGCGATAGCGGAGGGGGCAGCAACCGGGGGGCTGTCTATGTCTTTGACTTCGTCACTCTCGAAGAGCGATTCAAACTGACGGCCTCCGACGCGGCAGACAACGACGAATTCGGATTTTCCAGCTGCCTCTCTGGCGATCTGGCCGTGGTCGGAGCGCACCTTGAAGCAGGAAACGGGGGCAGCCAGCGAGGTAAGGCATACGCCTTCGATCTCGTCACCGGTGAGGAACTCGCGACCTTCACCGCGGCCGATGCAGAAAACGCCGATCGATTCGGTATTTCGGTTTGTCTGGAAGGGGACAAGGCTTTCGTCGGTGCCTTTCGAGAGGATGGAATGGGTTCTTCCCGCGGAGCAGCCTACGGTTTTGTCGTGCCCGATGTGCGGCCCGACAATCTGATTGGGTCGACCATCGGTTCGAATATGGGAAAGAACGTCTGGAACTCAAGCGGTACCGGACAGACCGTGTCAGCGGGTTCGAGCAGGCTCGCGAAGGTCTCCGCTTGGTTGACGGTCACGGCAAACGGAAACGGCAGCGATGATTTCCGAATCTCCGGGCAAAGTGGTGACCGGGATTTTCAAATCACCTACACGCGACATCACGCGACACAGCGGGCCAACATCACAGCTTCGATGATCGCAGGTCTTCATTCCGAACCGAATCTCGATCCTGTAGAGTCCGGTCGACTCATCAGGGCGGAGGTCACGCCTTCACCCGCCCTGAAGAAACGAGTCAGAAAAGGGAAAAGGTCTCGCATTGTTTACACGCGCAGGAACTTCGTGGCGAAAATGACGACGGTTTCCGAAACTTGGTCAACTCGTTCCGATGTGGTCGTGTTCTCTGTGGGGACACGGTGAGCGGTTCTTTACATTCGCGCACGCTGGCATGTTTTTGCGTCCCGATGGCGTTCGTGGAGCCGATCTTCTCAGAGGCATTTCCGCGTCAGGTCACTGCTAACGTTTCAGTGCGGTAGGGTGCTTCTGTTACAGTTGGCATTTCAGCGGGTTTACGCCTTGACTGCTCGACGGCGATGAGGCGGCGGCGCGATGATTGCGAGCAAGTGAGGCTCATCAGACACATCGTTTACGGTTTGCACAAGGAACCGCTAATTTCCGGGGTTTACTAAAAGCCCATCGCATGTCTCAATTATGCGACCGAGTCTCATTCTCATTAAATGTAAAAACATGAATTGCCGCTTGCTACACACTCTGCCGTTTTTCGCACTGGCCGCATTTATTCCACCCCTCGGGGCCCAGGAGGCGCAACAAACCCTTGAGTCCACTGTCGTCGAAAGTCAGCGCCCCGCTCCACGTCCGACACCGGTCAGAAGGACGACGCCAGCCCCCGCGCCAGCCCCCGCTCCGGTCGAAATCGAGCCGCTCATCATCTCGGACTCGTTCCACCAGGCCTCGCTGGGCACCATCACCGATCTGGAACTGCGGATGACCAACGCCTCCGACCTCGAGGATGTCTTCGGGCGGACCCCCTCCGTGACCGTCAACGGCGGCCGCGCCCAAGGGCAGCAGATCCACGTTTACAACCTCGAGTCGAATCTCCTCAACGTGACCGTCGACGGTGCCTCGCAGGGGAATCTTTTCCACCACCAAAGCACCGTCTTGATCGAACCCGAGTTGCTCAAGCAGGTCGAGGTGGTGGCGGGCAACGCCAACGCGCTCGATGGTCCCGGAGCCCTCGGCGGTGCGATCAAGTTCGAAACGAAAAATGCCTTCGACCTTCTCTCCTGCGGAGGTCCCGTTGTCATCAACGATGCAAAACAACCGGTCGGCAAAAACCCCGTCTGGTCGGGCAAGAATCCTTCCGGAAAAGATGTCGTCCATGCCGATACGCTCGATGATTTCGGCGGCTACCTGAAGGGCACGGCCTATGGAAACGGCGACGGTTGGAAAGGCGCCGGCGCGGTCTACGGGCAATTCAACGATCACTGGGGATACCTCCTCGCCGGGTCCGTCACCGATCGTGGCACCTACGAGGACGGCAACGGCAACGAGGTGGAGAATTCCGATTTCCACCGCGAGAGCCTGCTCTTCAAGATCTCCGGCCGTGGCGATGAGGGCCACTCGCTCGATCTGAGCTTCGAACATTTCTCGGATGAGACCTTCGCCTACGACCGGGTCAACATCGCCCCCGCCTGGCTCGTCGCTTCGGGACGGCCTCCCGGACTGCTCCAGAAAATGCAGACCACGCGCCAGACCATCGCCTTGAGCTACGACTTTGATCCTGACTGGAATGACGCCCTCGATCTCGAGACGAATTTCTTCCACACCACGCAGGACTTCAACCGCTCCCTCTCCGGAGAACGTTCCGAGATCGCCATCACCGGACTCGACGTGCGCAACACCACCACGATCGGCTCGCTCAAGACGACCTACGGATTCGACTACCAGGACAAGGAAGCCTCCACCACCTACATCTTCCGCAACCCCGGCGGCAACGAAACCGAGAGCGTCTTCGGCGGCTACCTGCAGAGCACCCTGCCTGTCACCTCGCTCTTCGAACTGACCGGAGGCGTGCGCTACGACCGCTACGACTACACCGACATCGCCGGACAGAATTTCCAATCCGACGAAATCAGTCCGAACGTCGCCCTCACCGTGAAGCCGGTCGAAGATTTCTCCGTCACCATCGGACACTCCGAGGCCTATCGCGGTGTCGGTATCCGCGAATCCTTCCTCCCGGGTGCCCGGCCCGCGACCCTCGATGGCGAGGACTCCGACACCCAGAAGTTGAGCTACCGCTATGACAACGGCGCCTTCTATACCAGCGGTGCCGTCTTCCGCCAGGAAATCGCGAACTACATCTACCCCAATGGCTTCCGCGGAGACGCGAGCTACGGCGACATCCAAAACGAAGGCTACGAGATCGAAGCCGGGATCCGCCGCAACGGCTTCCATGCCTCGCTCGGCGTTTTCCACTCCGATCCCGAGACGGTCGGGTATGATTATCCCGATGATTTCGGCATGGTCGTCGCCGGTCGCCGCTGGGTCGCCGACACGGGATACACCTTCGAAAATCTCGGCGTGACGGTCGGCTGGACCGTCGAGATCCGCGAGGCCGTCGCTGAAGTGCCACTCCCGGGAGGCGGACCTTTCCCCGCTGTTGCCGGAAAAGGTTCCTACACCGTGAACAACCTCTACGTCGCCTGGAATGTCCCGACCTGCGAGGGGCTCTCCGCCACGCTGAACGTGGACAACATCCTCGACGAGTTCTATCAGGATCACACGATCTACACCGGGTCGGGGCTCGCCAGCCCGGGCCGCGAGGTGCGCCTCGGCCTCAGCTACCAATTCTGATCTGCTGCAACCAAACTGGGAAACACCCCCGGGTCCGTCCATTTCGCCGGGCCCGGGGTTCTGCTTTGTCGAACATGCCCTGGCGCAAATCCATCTTCTGGATCCATCTCGTTTCCGGTCTCGTCACGGGCACGGTGGTCCTCATCATGTCCGTCACCGGCATCCTCATCGCCTTTGAAGAGGAGATCCTGGAATGGATCGATCGCGATGTCTCGAAGGTTTCATCCCCTGACAACAACACCTGACCCACCTTCGCCGTCCTTCGTGCCGATCACTCCCGAGACCGCCTTCGCAGTGGTCTCCGAAGCCTGGCCCGAATGGCAAGGGATCGCCCTGCCCCTGTCCGAGCTGGTGATCGAGGACGGCGTCATCCGGCCCCTCCAGGTCGATGTCACCCTCCCTGATTCCGTGCCGAGCCGCGCCTACCTGCCGGTCGAGTTCGATTCCTACACCGGAGCGATCCTCCAGTCGACCCCGTTCAACGATCACAGTACCAGACTGCGCGCCCGCTTTTGGATCCGTTTCCTCCATACCGGAGCAGCCGCCGGCCTGCCCGGAAAAGTCGTCGCCACCAACGCCACGGCCGCTTCACTCATCCTCGTCTGGACCGGATTCGCTCTTTCCTAGCGACGGTTCTCCCTTCGAAACTCAGATTCTCATCGCTTCGCAAGCCGACTGGATTGACTACCAAAGGCATCCCGCCTCAGTCGTTATTGTCTCTCGATGATTCTGTCACCGCATAGCCAGTCTCTCAATCTTCCGAATCCGTTGCTGCTGCCGCGATCCTTCCAAAGACGGTGTCGGAGTGGGCTGATCCGAACTCTTGAAGTGACTTGGTGACACGCTCGATGGATCGCTTGTCGTCGGCTCGGCTGGCCTTGCGCATCAAACTGTCGTAGGCGCGATGAGCCTCCTCCTCTTGTCTGACCCAATCGGAGTTGGCGTGAGGAGCGGTGGCCTCGACCGCGGCCCGGGCAAACGTGGAATTGGCGAAACGGGCTTCGATGTCGAGCAGGGCCAGGTAGGAGAAATAACGATCGCTCTTTTCGGATGACGCGAGCGCGGCAACGTGCCGATCGATCGCCCCCTGAACCGCGGCGGCGATGGAGGAGCGCAAGGAGGCGGCGGCTTCAGTCAATTCAGGTTTTCCGGCCAGCGGCTGCAATTCCCGCAAGGCCGACGCGAAGAGTCCCTGTTCCGCAAGGTGGGCGACGGGAAGGAGTGCTTCCGGAACGTTCAGACCGGGGTCGAGCAAAGGCTTCGCCGACGAGAGGAATTGCTCGCGTGCTGCATCCCGGGTCGCCCAGTAACGTTTGGGACTGGATCCACTCACCGTGGTGCCCGCTTTTCCTGATTCGCCGATTCCCCCCTCGGGCGTGATCCAAGCGTAGGTGTAAAGGCGGTCCACGCCAGTGGCTTGACGTGCATAGGTGGCGTTGGTGTCGGTTCCGACCAGCCAGCGATTGGTATCCATTCTTCCCTCAAGATACTCGAGCGCTTCACGAACGGACCCTCCGTCGGTCTTGAGCGCGATGAGCACCACCTCCGGCTGATCCTGGAACTGCTCCGTGATCGACTTGAACATCTCCCCGGACCAGTTGTTGCAAAGCGGACACCAGGATTGGAAGAAGACCACCAACACGGCCTTCCCGTGCAAGGCATCGAGGCTGGGACTTTCCTTCGACGTGTTCCAGGTGATCGATGATCCGAAGGGTGGAGCCGGAGCTGTCGTTGCTTCCAAGGTCCACATTCCCAGGAGGGAGAGAGCGAGCAGGTAAATTTTCATCGGGAGTTACAGGTGACGGTATCGCGGATCGTCTCAAACCCGATTCCCGAGGTCAATCTGCTTTCCGGATAATTCCGCGAATACGATGAGATCGGATGAGTGGATAAATTCCGTACAGACCTTGAATGGCTGATTTGACTGCTATCCACCGACGCTCAAACCGGCCAATTTGAATTGCTGTTGACCCCTCAAAACGGTAATCTCGTCGTTCAACCCTCGCAGTGTCCCGAATGCGACGCCTTCCCCTTATTCTCAGCATCTTGGCGTTGGCCACGATTGCGTTGCAGATTTTTCGGAGTCAGCGTGCACCCGCACCGACCGGGCAGACAACTTCCTCCGAAGAACGGATCGGCCCTGTCGCTGACAAACGCATTCCGGCAGACAACAAGCCCATCGCGACGAATCATGCGGACGAGTTCCGATCCTGGCTGCGACAACGACCTGACCCCACGGATTCTGTCGCCTTTGCCTCATGGGAAACCGAGGGCGTCGCGCTGGCGGACGCGCGAACGCTTCGACTTCGCGAGTGGATGCGCCGCGATGTCCGCGCTGCACTCGAAGAATCCTTGCGGTGGGATGAATGGCTCATGCTGCCCGCCACGGTTCAATCTCGATCCGAGCGGCCCTTCAGTGAGTGGGCACGCCTGGATTCTTACGTCGGTTGCGATCCTGAGAACAGTCGTACCACCGAGGAGCTGAGAGTCACCCGTCAGGATGGCAGGGATCTGCGAGCCCATTCCTATGGACGGCGAAAATCCCCCCTTTCCCGGGAGAAAGTGCCACTACAGGGATTCGAACTGGATGGTGAACTGGCGATGTGGCCGGAGGCGTTCCGCGTGATGACCGACGAAGAGGCATCCGCCGTGCGTGATATCGTCCCACCGCTGGCCTCGGGCGATGATATCAGTGCCTGGAGTGGTGCGGCGATCGAAGAAGGTGAAGGTGTGGCCATCCTCATCGGGGGACACCGCGGACTTGTTTTCCCGGAAGAGATTTCCTTGCTTGAGGAACGATTGCACGCTTGGGAGGCGATTCCCGGAGAATCATCTGGTGTCGAGCAGATGGCCGCGTGGTTGGCTGCCGAAAGCCCGGGTGAGTTTGTTCCGCTGATGGATGAAAGCTTTGCGCCTATGGCATCGAATCCTTGGACCACGACTCCAAAGACACTCCTGCTCATGCGGGTGGATTTTCCTGATCTGACAGGTGCCCGCGAAAGCTACGATATCCTTACCGACAAACTCTCGACCGCGGTCTCGACGAGCCTGGAAGAGATGTCATTTGGCAAAACCCGGCTGCAGGTCACCGTAACTCCGCAGGTCATTCGTCTCCCGCAGATCAGCACTTATTACGCGGCGGAAAACACCGCGGGTCGCAACGGAAACGGTCAGCTTCACGACCACGCACGAGCGGGAGCGGAGGCCCTGGGGTATGTGTTCGACCATTACGACTTCTGGTGCGTGCAGTTCAACAACATCGGCATGGGGTATGGCGGGTTGGCGATTGTCGGGGGGAAGAAGTCCTGGATTCAGTCCAGCGGCACAAGCGTCTTCGTGCATGAGTTCGGCCATAACTACGGCCTCGGCCACGCGAACCGATGGGAGCCCGATCCCGTGGCCGGCCCACTGGGGCCCAATGGGACGCGGATCGATTATGGAAGTACTTCAAGCATCATGGGAAGCGGTCCGTTTCCTGCAGGACATTTTGATGCCCACGCCAAGGCGTTCCTGGGATGGCTCGATTCCACCCAATGGGAGGAGGTGACTTCCAGCGGTCGATATCGTCTCTGGAGAGCGGATCATATGCAGTCGCCGCTTCCTTATCAAACCGGTGCCTTGCGGATCAGCCGGGTGTCGGCCCCCGGGGATGCGCTGTGGCTGAGCTACAAGCGTGCCATCCCCGAGCGACGCCGTCTTGAACGGGGCGTGTCGGTCATCTGGGAAAAAGCCGGAGATCCGAGGAACAACTTCATCGTGAAAGCGGGCCGGGATGGCTCCTTTCCCGAGACGGATTATGAACTTCCTGTTGGCCAAACCTTCAGCGACGGGGATATCCACATCACGCCGGTCGCGCGAGGCGGCGCCCCCCCGGGGCAATGGGTTGACATCGATATCCAGATGGGGAGCATCCCTGGAAACTCCAACCCGACGGCTTCCTGGAGCCGTCTTCCTTCCGGTGAGATCGAGCCCTTCCAGACCTTTCGCCTGGACGTTTCGGCGAGTGATCCCGAGGGAGATCCTCTGGCTTACCACTGGGACCCCGGCGATGGCAGCGAAGTCAGCTTCAACGGTCCAACCTTCATTCACACTTACCGGACCGCGGGCGTCTATCAGGTCAGCGTGGTGATCTCTGACCAGCGGGGAGGTAGCACCTCACTCACGCAGGAGTTCGATGTCGCCTCCGAGGGCTCGGAGTGGAACCTGCGGTCCAGTGGCACTACCAGCCAGCTGAATCACATCGCCTCTTCACCCCATCGTGCCGTGGCCGTGAGCGCGACCGGACTTGTGCTGCATTCGACCGATGGCCAAACTTGGACCACCTACGATCTACGCAGCGCCAAAGGTCTGAACGCTCTCGATCTTCGTGAAATCTGTTGGAACGGGACCTGTTTCATCCTCGCGGGCCGGGAAAGAGCGGTGTCCGGGGGCGCGTGGGAAGGCTGCATCTACCGATCGACCGATGGCCTCACCTGGACCCGCACCCATCTCGCGGGGATTGTTCTCTACCGGGTGGCTTACGGTGGAGGACTGTGGGTCGTGTCCGGTGAAAACCAAACCATGCGGACCTCCACCGATGGCATCACCTGGACAACCGTTGCGTTTCCCGTCTACGATCACATCCAGGGTATCGCCTACGGAAACGGCCTGTGGCTGGTGGTCGCGGATCGGAACAATGATCGCACCCGCGCCTACACCACCACGAACTTTCAAACATGGACGTATCACAGTTGGTCGGAGGGGTTCACGAACAATCAGATCGTCAGGCCGGCTCGCTGGATGGCCGGTCAGTTCTATCTGGGGGGATTCGCGGTCGGCTTGAGAAACGTTTCCGGGAATGGACAGACGCTTGGGATCACGCCGCTTCTCAGCGGTCTGACCATTAACGATATGATCGCCGTCGAGGGAGGTCTCTACGTCGTCGGTGACATCACCGAAGACTCGGTTCTGCGAGGACATGTGCACGTCTCTTCCGCGGGGGGCTCGTGGCAGCGCCTGCCGCTTCCGGGACTCGCGGCGATACGGGGCGTCACTTCCTTCGGAGGGCGACTCATCACGGTGGGCAACAGTGGTGAAATCTGGCAGTCCGGCCCCCATTTCGCGCCGGTGAGCGACGGCTGGTACGCGTGGCAGACCGCACACCGGGCGGTGCTCGGAGCCGAAGACGATCCCTTCGAAGTCTTCCCCGGAGAAGATCTTCCCAACCTTTATCACTACGCGTTGGGTAGATCGCCCGGGGTCACTGGAACGAGTCATCTCCCATTCGCAGAGTTTGATTCCTCCGGACGAATGAAACTCGTCGTTCCCCGGAATGCCCTAGGTCAAGATGTTCAATATCGGGTCAAACGCTCGACTGACCTAGAGGAATGGACCACGGAAGGTGTTGAGGTTCTCATCGATCGATCAGACCGATTGGAGGCACGGGGATTGGGACCGAACGTGGTTGATCAGGAGTTTTTGAGGTTGGAGGTGGATCTGTTTCCGTGAGCCAGCGGTGGCCCGCGAATCTCAATCGCCCTATTCAATTGGTTGAAAGGTCGAGCGACACTTCGCCTGGCTCCACAACTTCCGACGTCTCATCGTCCGGTGGGATTATCATGTTGAAACCTTCGCTACTTTCTTCTACCTCGACTGCGCTATAATCCACCTCAGGCATTTACGACTTGGCTTTTAATTATTTTGTCGCCTCATCGAATCCATATTGTATTTGACACCCCGCGGTAGATTTCTTCATAGCCGTTATCAGCGGTCCATTGCTGTATCTCGCCAATGAACGGATTTTGATAGCTCGTTTTCGAACTATGAGTCTCAATCATCAATATGCGGGGACGACTTTTCATATTCATGAGCGCAAACCATTCAGCCCCCTCCATATCAAGAATCACTGAATCGAAACCGGTGTCAATTAAATCAAACGTTATTGCAGGCACTTCGATCAAATTGCCCGGGGAGAATCCTCGATGGAAGACTGGGCAGTCTCGAACACTTGCCAGATGCGTATCCTCTCCCGCCAATTGGATCGCAACTGTTGGCGTAGCAATATTGGCGACAATTGCAGCATGATAAATCTTCGCCTTTGGATATAGTTCAAGAGCTCTCGTATAGAACAATGGGTTTGGCTCTACAAAGGTGAAGTTTCGGCCCGATGGAAAGCATGTATTCAAGCCAAAGCCGCATTCGCAATGATTTGCCGAACTTCCTAATTTCGAAAGGATCAATTTATTTACATCCATAAGACACTATTAATAACTAAAATCGCATCTATTGGAGCCTTCATCTTGCCAGCACAAGGAGCCGGAGTCGCGCTCGGGCTCTTCGCTGCTTTTGAGGTAGCTCAGTTCGATGCCGGGTTCGGGGTAGGCGATCTTCACGTAACGGGCTGCCCCAACGTAGGAGTAGGTCACGAGATCCAGGCTTTCCCCATCGACCTTCAGGCCGGCGACCCGGCCGAGGTGGCTGTCGAGGCTCTCGGCGTCGCCGTAGAGGTAGTCGATGACCCGTCCGTCCGGATAGGTCATCGAGGTTCTCCGGGCGGTGTTGTCCGTCGATCCGTCCGCATACCCGTAGAGCACCCGGGGTGTGGATCCGTCGACCTCGCCATCGTGGGCCTGCGCATCTTCACGCAGCTGCCCGAAGTCATCATAGGCGTAGGCGACCTCGTTGAGCACACTGCCCCCGCTGAGGGCATCATGACTGGTGACGGTGGCGACCATGTCGCGGGCTTCGTACGTGGTGGTGATGCGTTTGACGGCCTCGTCGATCCCGGAGCAATTAGCGGCCATCCAACTCAAGATCCGGAAATGAAATCGCTTTGACAATGAATTTCGTATCTTTTTTCGAGTCAGTTGATAACAATTCAATTAATTGACTCTTTTCGACTTGTTGCTCACTCGAAAAATATACTAAAATGCTAGGGCCGGGTGACTTAGGCAGAATTCGTATGTAGTAAAGACTGTCGTTCAGAGCCAGATCGAAGGGAAGTTTACCGGCAAAAGCGCCCACCAAATCAAGATCAAAATACATTTTGATATTCTGCTTCGTTGTAAGCTTCGGAATTTGCGTTTTCGGAGAGAAAGACCTTCGCATCAAATCTAACACTAGTGACCTCTTTTCCTCGATTGACGAATCTGAACTGATAACTTTATCAAAATCAAGATGTTGACCAAACACTTCTGCAGTTAGCGTAAGGACAAACACTGCGATTACAATGAGTCTCATGCGTTAGCGGGTGAGTAGGTGTACTTTGATGGCGAATCCGATTCTTTACAGCAGTCCCATTCGATTCGAAACTCTCTCCGGATCTGTCCTGTGCCGCCTTCGACCACCATCGCGGGCTGTACGGCACTTAAATCCCCAGCTTCCGGAACCGAGCGAAAGGCAAATTGAGGCGGCAAATTTGGAACCGGTACATATTCTACCAAGCCAGTAATTTTGAACCAGCCTTTTGTGCAGTTCCCTCGACCGGGATATCGAAACGTATCATCAACTATATTCGTGTGCGTCGGCCCAACGAGACCCGGATATACTGACCATGCCTCTGAATATTTTAAACTTTTGTAGCGTTCTTGAGTTATATCATTTCCGAGGCAATCTTCAACGTGTGACTCCATGTGTATATGCTGAACAATGTACCCTCCCTTTTCCGTTCGCGCACTCAACTTCCAAGATATCTTCCATTGGCCTTGACCACAAGTGGGACGCTCGCCCTCAGGGGACACGACATCCTCCGGCTTAAGAGCCGTGTCGTAACCAATGGCTGGTTCTCCAGATGATTGAAGACCAAGCCAATCATTCGCATTTGCTGCACCGTTTTTCACGAATGCATACAAATTCACCCCC
>ERZ761602.1741-NODE-1741-length-37792-cov-5.466889_pt1 | contig 37792 bp, 30 predicted proteins | sample MGYA00512165_ERZ761602 | MGnify/ENA primary metagenome ERZ761602 (study PRJEB28899, sample SAMN02445085) | bioreactor sludge metagenome | biome: EBPR sludge; isolation source: Thorneside wastewater treatment plant | place: Australia: Brisbane, Thorneside...
GCGAGCCTACGCTCGCTTCGCTCGCTGCGCGCCGTCCGGTAGGGCGGCTTGCGGTAATCGGCCATCCGCTTCTGGTCAGCCTTCGGCGCCGAGCGCCTCGAGGAAGCGCACCCCCGTCGCGACGCCGAAGCCCGTGCCGCCGCGCGGCGCGCGACCGTGCGCGCCTTCGAGGAACGAGGGGCCCGCGATGTCGAGGTGCATCCAGGGGGTCTTGCCCACGAACTCGCGCAGGAAGAGCGCCGCGGTGATCGAGCCGCCGTACGCGCCGCCCACGTGCTTGAGATCGGCGATCGTCGAGTCGAGGCTCGAGCGCAGATCCTCGTCGAGCGGCATGCGCCAGAACTTCTCGTCCGCGACCTCCGAGGCCTTCGCGTACTTCGTCGCGAGGTCGTCGTCCGCGGTGAAGAGGCCCGCGCGGTAGTTGCCGAGCGCGACCATGCACGCGCCGGTGAGCGTCGCGTGATCGATCATCAGGTCGGGCGCGAGCTCGTCGCGCACCCACGACAGACAGTCCGCGAGCACGAGGCGTCCCTCGGCGTCGGTGTTGATGATCTCCACCGTCTTGCCGTCGAGGCTCTTGAACACGTCGCCCGGCCGATACGCCGCCGCGCCCGTCATGTTCTCGGTGCAGCCGATCACGCCGTGCACCGCGACGGGCAGCTTCAAGCGCGCCGCCGCGAGCACGATGCCGATCGTCGCCGCCGCGCCCGCCATGTCGCACTTCATGGTGTCCATCGACTTCGGCGGCTTGATGCACAGACCGCCCGAGTCGAAGGTCAGACCCTTGCCCACGAAGGCGACCTTCTTCGTCGCGCCCTCTGGCTCGTAAGCCACGTGCACCATGCGCGGCTCGATCGCGCTGCCGCGGTTCACGGCGAGGAAGAGCTCCATGCCCTTCTTCTCGAGCTCCTTCTTGCCGAAGACGGTGACCTTCAGCCCGAGCTTCTCGGCCTCGGTGCGGAAGACGTCCGCGAGCGCGATCGGGTGCATGTCGTTCGGCGGCGCGTTCACGAGATCACGCGCGAGGTTCGTGCACTCCGCGACCACGGTGCCCTCGGTCAGCGCCTGCTTGAGCGCGCGATCCTTCTTGTCCGCGCCGAGCAGGAACGCCGACTTCAGGCCGCCCTTCGGCTTGCGGTCACCGGTCTTGTAGTCGCCGTACTCGTACGCTCCGCCGATCAGCGCCTCCGCGGCGGCCCGCACCGACGCGGCGTCCACCGTCGGCAGCACGATCGCCGCGCTCTTCTGGCGGCTCGACGCCTTCGTGGCGGCGTGCGCGACCGTGCGCGCGTCAGCGACGGCGTCCTTGCCGCCGATGCCGACGACCACGAGCCACTTCGCCTTCACGCGACCGCGCGCGGGCAGCTTCACGCGCTGGCCGTTCTTCGCCTCGAAGCCCTCGTCCTTCCAGAGCTCGGCGAGCGTGCCGCCCATGGCGCGGTCGATCTTCTCGAGGTCGTCGGAGAGCTTCGTGGTGCTCGCGGTGCCGATCACGAGAAGGTCGGCTTCGAGGGCGAGCGGCGAGTCGGTCGTGAGCTGAATTTTCATGAGCGGGCGCGAGCCTGTCACCAATCGACGGAGGGCTCAAGCGCGCGACCTTTCACGCGATCCACGGCGTCTCGGGGGCGTGCGTTGCCGCTCGGATCGGCTCGAATCCTCTTCCGGAGGACGGTGGCGGCGAGCAGGCGGCTCGGTGGAGACGGCGCCCTCAGGGCACGCGTTCGCAGTCGAAGGTGACCTCGATCGGCGCGCCGTGATCGATCACCTCGAAGTCCTCCACCGTCAGCGCCGCGAGATCGCGTGGGCCGAGGCCGACGTCCTCCCACTTCGCGGTGGTGAACCGATCGCTCTGCGCGGTGAGCGCGATGTTGCCGCCGTCCGCGTGGTACATGCCGTAGCGCTGGAGCGCGCGCGCCACGACCCGCGCGGCGTCGTTCGGCAGGCTCTCGAGCGGGTAATCCGCGCGAAGGCGCAGGTGCACGCCGTACGGGGGCGCGTCGTCGTCGCCGGTGGTGCGCGTGCCGTGCGTCGCGGGCCGCACGTAGCGCGAGGCGCGCACCCGATCGTTCGGAAGGATGAAGCGGATCGCGTGATCGATCTCGCCCGCCGCGACCTCGTCGGCGGAGAACAGGAGCGGCGCGATCGGGAAGCCCGCCGCGTCGGCGCTCGTGCACTGTTCACCGCGGAGCCGCTCGTCGTACGTCCGATCGGTCTCCCAGATCGCGAGGCAACCGCCCTCGAACACGTCTCCGACCACGTTCGCGCGCCACATCTCGTAAAGCCGATTTTCGAAGGGCGCGTGCACGATCAAATGACAATCACCGTCGCCTTCACACGCATATCCGGTCTCGCCTTCGATCGCGCCGCCGACGGGCACGGGGATCTCCGAGAGATCGCAGTCGGGCACGTAGAAGTCGTCTGTCGGCTCGAAGCTCCGGAGCGGCGTGGACGCGTCGGCTTCCAGCACCTCGATGGAGAAGTCGATCTGAAAACGATCCCCGTTGCCCCAGCCACCCGCCCGGCGCAGCGAGCCGAGGATCGCGTCGGAGTCCGGAGAGGGCGCGACGCCCGAGACGTCTTCTTGAAAGAACATGGTCCCGGCCGGAAAGTACGCGCCGCTGCCCGCACGCACGGGGCCGGCGTCGACTCCAGCTCCGGCGTCGGCCCCGCCGCCGTCGACCTCCGCGTCACGTGCGCCTCCGTCGCGGCCGCCGCCGTCGGGCGAGCCGGCGTCGTCGTCACCACAGGCCAAGAGCGCGAGCGCGAGCGTCAGACCGAGCCGTGTGTTCCCCATGGCGCGAGGATACTCCTCGAGGGCGCGCGCGGAGGAGCGCTCTCGAGATCTCCGGCAATGCGCGCACGCGAGGACGTTCGGCGAGCACGTTGGGCGAGCACATTGGGCGAGCACGTTCGGCGAGCACGTTCGACGCACGACGATTCGGCGAGCACGTTCGGCGAGCACCACGAGAAACGCCCGCGCGGGGCGGGCGTCTCTCATGCTCGAACGGTACTCGTCGGATCGTTCACCAGCGGTCGCCGCCGCCGCGTCCGCCGCGGTCGCCGCCGCGGCCGCCACGGTCGCCGCCGCGATCGCCACGGTCGTCGAAGCGCGGACCACCCCGTCCGCCACCGCCGCCGCCGCCCGGACGCGGACCGCGTCCACCGCCGCCGCCGCCTCCACCACCGCCCGGACCGCGCGGCGCACGCTCGGCCGCTTCGTTCACACGAATCGTGCGGCCGTCGAGGGTCTTGCCGTCCATCTGCTGGATGGCGTTCTGCGCGGCGCCGGAGTCTTCGAACGTCACGAAGCCGAAGCCGCGGCTCCGCCCCGTGTCACGATCGAAGATCACCTTCGCCTCGACCACCGAACCGAACTTCTCGAACGCCGCGAGGAGCCCCTCGTCGCCCGTGCCCCAGCTGAGGCCACCCACGAATACCTTGGTCGTCATCTCTCACGCTCTCTTCTCTTCACCGCGCGGCCGAGAGGGCCGCGAGGACTCGTGGCGTTCCGGGGAATCCCGTCGATCGGCGCGAACGCAGGTCGACTCGCAGGCTCGCTCTCGCGCGCCTCGACGGTTCGACTCCGCACCCCTCGCTCCACGATCCCGACGGCTCCCTGCGTGCTCGAATCGATGCGAGGTTCCGGGGGACCAGCAACGAATCGGGGCCTCTGAGGCCAACGCGCGTCTGCGAGGATGACCCAGTTCGGGTCGCGGCGTCTACGGCCGCGCGCGGGGAACCCCGACGCGCTCCGCCCGAAGCGCCGACGGGGCTGTCGTCGGGCGCGGGCTCGCGTACGCTGTTCGCCATGCGCTCGCTCTCGCTCGCCGCGCTCTGGCTCGTGGCGGCATCGTCGATCTCGGTCTCTTCGCTCGCGACGGCCCACGCTCAAGCGGGGGACGCGAGCACCGCAGAAGAAGAAGCCACCGGCACGTCGTCGCGCGATCGGGAGGCGCGCGCGATCTACGAAGCCGCGGTGGTCGCGTTCGACGAAGGACGCTTCGAGGACGCGCTGCGCCTCTTTCGTCGCGCGTACGAGCTGAGCGAACGCGCGGAGCTGCTCTTCAACGTCGGCACTGCGGCGGACCGTCTGCGCTACAACGAAGAAGCGCTCGAAGCGTTCGAGGCGTACCTCGCCGCGCGACCGGACGCGGACAACCGCGCGAACGTGGAGGCGCGGATCGCCGTGCTGCGGCGAGCGATCGCCGACGCGGCGCGACCGACGCCCGAGCCCTCGATCGTGGTGGTGCGCGAGCGCGAGCCGGGCACCGAGCCGCCGCCGAAGAGCCGCTGGTGGATCGGCCTGATCGCGGGCGTGGTGGTCGCGGCGGGCGCCGCGGCGGTGATCGCGGTCGTCGCGACGCGCAACGGGGACGACGACTTCCAAGAGCCGGCGCACGACGCGGCCTTCACGACGCTGACGAGGTGGTGATGCGCGTGCCTACGGTTCGTTCCGTCTCGCTCTCGACGTTCCTCGTTTCGCTGTCGCTCGCCTGCGCCGATCCGAAACCCTCGCGCGTGATCGCGATCGTCGACGCCGAGGATCTCGTCCGCGAGAGCACCCGCGAGGTCGTGGTCTCCGTGTGGGGGGGCGAGTCGAACCCACCCGGCGAGGACGGCATCCCGCTCGAAGAGACGTTCGTGATGCGGCGCGACGGGAGCGACGCCGGCTTCGAGTGGCCGCTGCGGATCCTCCTGCGCCCGCGGGACGGTCGCGATCGCACGTACCGCATCCGCGTGCGCGCGTACGACTCCGCGATCGGATCGGGCGCCCGCCCTCCCGAGAGCTTCGTGGCGGAGACGCGCGCGGTGAACCGTTACGCGCGCGGCGAGATCCGCGAGCTGCGCATGCTGCTGATCGACGAGTGCATCGGGCAGATGTGCGAGGAGAACCAGCGCTGCGTCGCGCGCGGGGTGTGCGAAGGGCTCGTGGAGGATCCTCTCGAGCCGCCGATGGACGCGGGCGTTCCGAGCGACGCCGCGACGCCGGAGTGCGAGCGCAACGTGGATTGCGACGACGAGAACGCCTGCACCGACGACTCGTGCGTGGACGGCGCGTGCGTGAACGTGAACAACACGGCGACCTGCAGCGACGGTGACGCGTGCACGAGCGAGGATACCTGCTCGGGTGGCGTGTGCGTGGGCGGCGCGGATCCCTGCGCGGCGAGCGGGCTCACCTGCGAGGACGGATCGTGCGTCGGCTGCATGGACACCTGCCCCGACGTGCTCGGCGAGTGGTCGGAGTGTGAGTTCGGAGGCGAGTGTGCGACCTCGGGCACCCAAGGACGGAGCGTGACCCCGGCGGTGTGCATGGCAGGGACGTGCGTGGCGACGGGCGACTCCGAGACGGAGACGCGCTCGTGCACGCGCGAGAGCACGGATGGACGAAGCTGCGGTGACGTCGAAGAGACCGTCGGCCCGTGTGTTCCCTTCGGAAGCGGCTGCGGCACCCAGAGCGGGGAGCGCACCGTGACGAGCACGACCCCGAGCTGCACTTCCGGAGCCTGTTTCGGGGCGCCCGTCATGCGGACGGAGTCGTGCTCGGTCACCGTGCCGTGCGGCGATGCGGGGGTCGACGCGGGACGCGACGCGGGACCACGCGACGCGGGACGCGACACGAGCGTGGTCGTGGACGACGCGGGCGGACCGTGTCCGTGCATGCTCCCGGAGTGCGAGGGACGGTCGTGCTCGAACGGTGGCTCTTGCGGCATGCAGCAGTGCGAGGGCGGCGAGACCGACTGCTCGAACGGCACCGACGACGACCTCGATACGCTGACCGACTGCGCCGATCCGGATTGTTCGTGCGCCGACGCGGGCGGCCCGGAGATCTGCGACAACGGCTTCGACGACGACGGCGACTCGCTCGTCGACTGCGCCGACTCGGAGTGCGTGGGGCGTAGCTGCAGTGGGTGCGGCTTCGGCACCTGCACCTGTGTGGGCACGACGTGCTCCGGCGTCGCGTCACCGGACGCCGGGGTGATGTGATTGACGTTTCTTGGAGCCGGCCGCCAGGCGGAGCGACCCGACGTCACGTGAGCGTCGCCGTCAGGCGACCGAACCAAGCCAATCCGAGCCGCGGAAAGCGCGACGATGAATCTCCCGCCGGGGGATCTCGTCGCTGCCTTTCACGTAGGATGGTCTCGATGCGCCTCTTCGTCGTTGGTTTGGTCTTTTCTTCGCTCGCCCTCGGCTGCTCGCCTCGCTTGGACGTGATCCTCCGGCACCCGCTGGAGGTCGGTCAGGTCGATCAGCCCAACACCGTCGTGCACGGCGACTGGCAGGCGACGCTCACGCGGCTCGATCCGGACGCGGTCTGCGTCGACGTGACCTTCGACGCCGAGCAGCCGCACCAGCCGCCCAACGCGGAGCTGCCGAGCCAAGAGCTGCTGATGAAGGCGGGCGACGAGTGGTACCGCGACGCGCAGGTCGTGGAGCTTCGTCCGACGCAGACGAGCTCCTACGAGGGCACGGTGCTCGAGCAATACCAGGCGGGCACCATCCGCGAGTGCACGCAGCGCAATCAGAACGGCGAGTGCGACCGGTGGGAGGACCGCCCGCGCTACGAGTCCCGCTTCGTGCCGGCCACGTGGTTCCGCTCGGTGGGCAGCGGCGTGGTGTGCTTCCCGAACCACGGCCGCGTGACGCTCCAGACCACGCGCGTGGTCTTCACCATCAACCGCGTGCACTTCCGCTGGGGCCTCGAGAGCGTGATCCAGGAGCCGGTGCAGCCGGAGCAGACGTCCGGCGGCGAGAACGACGCGAGCTGAACGAATCTTCGTTCGCTCGAGCTCGTGCCGCGTGATCCGTCCGTACCCGCACCCGTCGAGCGGAGCGGTCGCGTCCGCACGCCGTTCACGCCTCCGCTCGTCGTCGCCCCGCAAGGATTCCGATCGGAACCAGCGGCAACACCAACGCGGTGAACGCGAGGCCGACCGCGACGCCGACGACGTTCGCGAGCGCGAAGGCCGCGACGTCGCTGGCTCGGGCGCGCGGTGACGTCGCGACGCGGGCGCGCGCTTCGTCGACCGTCTGGTCGAGCAGTGGCTCGAACGTGTCGCCGTAGAGCGCGCGGCTGTGGCGACCGCGCACGAACGCGCGGAACGAGCGGCGCGGGGACGAGACCAAGCCCGCCGCCATGCCGCTCAGGTTGATCGCCCACGCGGTGACGAAGCGCCCGCAGCCGGCGCCGACCTCCCAGGCGGAGATCTCGAGCTCACCCCGCGTGTCGGTGGCGTAGCCGGTGAGCACGTGGTGCAGGTCGTGGTAGCGCACGGCTCGCACACGGCCGGGGGTGTTGGGGAAGGGCATCGGGATCGGCCCGAGCTTGAAGTCGACCCACGCATCGCCGTAGCCGCCGTCGTCGCCGAAGTGGTTCTCGCGGAAGTAGCGGGCGCGGGCTTCGCGCAGCGTCTCGGCGGCGCTCGAGGGGACTTCGGCGCCCGTCGGACCGACGGCGGGCGTGTGGGGATCGGAGCTCGCGCGCGTGGACGCGAGCGGGGTGGCGGCGGTAGCGGCGGACGCGGCAGACATGGACCCTCCTCGTCGTGAAAGTAACTGAGCGCACTCAGTTTGTGGATGCGTGAGACTTGGATCCGCGGCGCTTCCGCTTCAAGATGAGCGCGAAAGAAAATGAGCGGGCTCAGATACATGGGTGCTTCGACGACCCCGAGCGGGGACGCCTCGTGACGCGCGAAGTCGAGCCTGGAGCACCGCGTGGAGCCCGACGTGCGGCGGCGATCGACGAGAAGAAGCCGCGCGGGCCCGAGCGCGGCTCGAAGAAGGCGGCGGTTGCGGCGGCGGAGTCGAAGCGTGGGGAGTCGAAGCGTGGGGAGTCGAAGCGCGGGGAGTCGAAGCGTGGGGAGTCGAAGCGCGGGGAGTCGAAGCGCGGGGAGTCGAAGCGCGGGGAGTCGACGCGTGGGGAGTCGAAGCGTGGGGAGTCGACGCGTGGGGTGTCGACGAGCGAACCGAGCGCGCGGGTGAGCCCGCCGCGCCCGCCCGACGGGTCTCCGGTGGACGGTCGCACCCGGCGTCGGCTCGAGACGCGCGAGCGCGTTCGGCAAGCGGCGTTCGAGCTCTTCGTGCGCGACGGCTTCGAGCGCACCACGACCGGCGCGATCGCGAAGCGCGCGGGCGTCGCGGCAGGCACGATCTTCCTGCACGCGCCCGACAAGGCCGACCTCCTCTTCCTCGTCATGCACGACCGCCTCGAAGCGGTGGTCGAAGAACGCGCGCGCGACCTCCCCGACGGTCCGCTGCTCGACCGCCTCATGCACCTCTTCGATGGGCTCTTCCGCATGTACGGCGAGTATCCGGGTCTCGCGGCGGACTTCGTGCGCCACCTCCCTGGCGCCGACGGACCCAACGCACGTCGCGTCTCCACCCTGACGCTCGCGTTCCTGCACCGCCTCGCGATGCTCGTGGTCGACGCACAACGTCGGGGCGAGGTCGCGCACGACGTCGACCTGCTCACGTGCAGCCGCAACCTCTTCGGCCTCTACTTCGTCGCGCTCCTCACTTGGCTCTCCGGCCAGGTCACGCTGGAGGGCGCGCTCGTCCCGACCTTGCGCGATTCGTTGGCGCTGCAGATCCGCGGGCTGCGCGCGTGAGAAGGGTCAGTCGGGCTCTGCGTCTTCCGCAGTCTCGCGGATCGGAGCTTCCGCGCTCTCGCGCATCGGAGCGTCCGGGCTCTCGCGCATCAGAGCTTCCGCGGTGAGCACCCGAGCACCACGCGCGATCATGTCGCTGACGATCGTGCGTCGCTCGTCGTCCTCTTCGATCAGGAAGAAGCGGCCGTTGGCCAGGTCGAGCGGCATCCCGTCGATCGTGGGGTCGTGACTCTCGTCCTCGATCGAGATGACCCACCTCGGTTCTTGGTCGGACATCGCGGTCACTCGTGCTCGAAGCGCCGCATCTGCACCACCGTGAGCACCCCGAGCGCGACGAAGAGCGCGGTGAAGTGGAGCTCGTCGTTCAGCGCGCACCAGACGGAGACGATCGCGTAGAGGACGAGCGAGACGCGGGCGACGAAGTGTTTGTCGTGGAGGTAGCGACGCATGGGATGGCCCGGTTGCTGAAGCGACGACGGTACGGGGCCGCTCGGGGATGCCGCGAGTCGCTCGACCGGGGTCGGCTGTCGAGGCACCTCGACCCTCGCACGCTCGCGTCGAGGCGGCACGAGGCCGTGGCGGTCGCTCGACGACCAGCGACCGGCACGGGAGGTGCTCCACTGCCTCCGCGACGGAGCGTGCGCCGCATCTGCCATACTCGCGCCGCATGTCCGTCGTCGTCGTCGTCGGAGCTTCGCGCGGCATCGGGCTCGCGCTCGCCGATCGCTTCGCGCAGCGCGGCGACCGCGTGGTCGCGACCTACCGCGACGAGGCGGGGCGCGCGCGGCTCGAGGCGCTCGGGCACCCGTCGGAGCGCTGTTCGCAGGTCGTGCTCGACGTCCGCGACGGTGCGGCGGTCGCGCGTCTCGCCGAGCACCTCGCGGGCTCCGCGGTCGACGTGCTCGTCCTCAGCGCCGGCGTCTTCGGCGAGGCGCCGCGTGGGCTCGACGTCGACTACGACGCGTGGTCCGACCTGCTCGCGGTCAACGTGCTCGGCCCCTTCCGCGTGACCGCTGCGCTCGTGCCGAGCCTTCGTCGGAGCACGCGGCCGCGCGTGATCGCGCTCTCGAGCCTCATGGGCTGCCTGCACCGCAAGAGCTCGGGGCACTACCCGTACCGAAGCTCCAAGGCGGCGCTGAACAAGGTGATGCAGCTGCTCGCGAACGACCTCGCGCACGAAGGGATCGTCGTGTGTCCCGTGAACCCCGGGTGGGTGCAGACCGACATGGGCGGCGAAGGCGCGCCCCTCTCGGTGCACGAGTGCGTGGACGGGCTCGTCGCGCTGGTCGACGGATTGACGCCGGAGCACTCGGGGCGGCTCTGGCAGTGGGACGGCTCGGAGCTCGCGTGGTAGCGGCTCGCGACAGAACGGCGACGGCGACGACGACGAGGCCACGTGACGCGCGTCTTTCGTGAGAACCCGCGACGACGAGAGCTGACGCTCACCGACGACGAGCTCGTCGCGCTGTGTGTGCGGAGCGCGGCGAGCTTCGAGGCGCTGCCGGCGCTCCACCTCGGCGAGAGCCTCCACGTTCGCCGGACCTCCGTCCCGGGCGTGGCGATCCAGCGGATGGTGCCCTCGCTCAACTCGATCACCTTCGAGCGCAAGGGCGAGGTCGTCGGCACGGATCGGCTCCGCCTCGACGTCAGCGAGTTGTTCTGGTCGGCCGCGCACCGCGAGCGGATCGCGACGTGCCACCTCGCGCGCCACGGCGATCACGTGCTGATCACGGAGGAGCGCCCGGTGCCGGTGGAGGTGATCGTGAAGGCCGCGTGGGTCGGCACGCCGACGCGCGTCTACCACGGTCTCTCCGGGCGAACCGATCGCTTCGGCGAGCGCTTCGTGGAGCGCGCGCGCCACGCGCCCTACGTGCGCTTCGACTACCGCAACCCGTTGCGCGGCCCGAACGGCGAGGCGCTGCGCGACGAGTGCATGCCGGAGGCGCTCGCGGATCGGCTGATCGACACGCGCGCCGCGGCCGACCACGCGCTCCGGATCTTCGCGCTCGTGCGCGATCGCCTCGTGCCGCTCGGCCTCGACGTGCTCGACGCGTGTTTCCTCTTCGACGAGTCGGGGCGGGTGCTCTGCTACGAGCTGTCGCCCGACAACATGCGCGTGAAGGACGTCGGCTGGTTCGACGACCCGAGCGCGGCGCGCGAGTTCGACAAGGACCTCTGGCGCCGGGGCAGCGATCCGGCGTCGTTGCATGCGCAATGGTCGAGCCTCCTCGAGAGGCTGCGCGCGCGGGAGCCCGCCGATGCGCGCTAGCACCGCCCCGATCGAGATCGTGATCGACGGCACGGACGGCGCGGGCAAGACGCCGTGCGTGGAGGTGGTGTGTGCGCGCTTTCGAAGCCGAGGCCTCACGGTCGCGAGCCACGCGCCGTACCGCGAGCGCGAGGTCTATCCCCTCTGGGCCACCGCGCCGGAGGAGGCGGCCGCGGTGATCGTCGACGTGATGGCCCGCCGCCGCGCCGCGAGCGGGCACGCGCGTGTGATCGTCTGGGATCGCGGCTGGCCGACCGCGTACGTCTCCACCGATCACGCGGCCGCGCGTGCGCTCTTCCTCCCGCTCCCCACGCGGACGGTGTTGCTCTTGAGCACGACCAAGCGGACGCGGCGGCAAGCGCGGCGTCATCCGAACGCGGGCGTGTGGGCGACGGACGAGGCGCGGGTGCAGCGCTACCACGCTGCCTACCACGCGCTGGAGCTGCCGGCCCCGAGCGACGCGCTGCGCTTCGTGCCGGACGCTACGGACACCTTCGACCTCGAGGCGATCGCCGACGCGGTGGAGGCGTCGGTGCGCGACGCGCTCCGGTGATCGAGCCCTCCCGGACGGCACAGCTCACGCCTCGCGCCATCGCCTCGCGCCTCGTTCGTGCCGCCCTCGTGCGCCGCGGCTCGCACGCGCCTCGCTCGCTCCGCATCGGCTTCGCCTCGCCGCGGAGGGCGCGCTCAGCGCCGAATCAGGACCTCGTCCGACGGCTTGCGGTGGATGTCCGGCACGCGGCAGTCCGCGGTGGGATAGCCGACCGGGAGCAACAGGAACGGACGTTCGTGCTCGGGGCGCCCCAGGATCTCGGAGAGAAAGCCCATCGGGCTCGGCGTGTGCGTGAGCGTGGCGAGGCCCGCGTGCGCGAGCGCGGCGATCAGGAAGCCGGTCGCGAGCCCGACCGACTCGTGGACGTAGTAGTGGCGACCTCGCGCGTCGTCGGTGCGCTGGAGGAAGACCACGACGAGCGCGGGCGCCTCTTCGAGAAACGGCTTGTGGGCGTCGGTGCCGAGGTGCGCGAGGTCGTCGAGCCACGCCTGCGGCGCGCGCCCTCCGTAGAAGCCGCGCTCCTCTTCTTCGGCGGCCTGCCGGATGCGGCGCTTCGTGTCGGGTTCGGTGACGAGCACGAAGGTCCACGGCTGCTTGTTCGCGCCGCTCGGGGCTTGCGCGGCCGCCTCGATGCAGCGCTCGACCACGTCGAGCGGGATCGGCTCGTTCGAGAAGTGCCGCACGCTGCGACGACGGCGCACGGTCTCGAAGAACGCGTCGGCACGCGCGCGCATCTCGCGCTCTTCGAGTCGCTCGAACGACAGCGGAACGGTGGCGGGGTCGGAGCTCATGGTCGCACCGTACGCGGCGGCGGAAGGGAGCGTTAGCCTGCCGAACCGAGCCGCGCACAACGAGCGTTCAGAACGCCGGGCGGACGCTCGACACCGGGAGCGCGCGTTGTTCCCACCCGCCAGCGAGTCCCCAACACGCGAGTCCGCGACCGCGGCGCGCGCACGCGCTCTGCCGGCCGAGCCAGAGCTCTTCGCTCGTCGAACCGTGTGCGGCGGCCACCGGCGTCGTGCTCTGCGGTGTCCGAACGGCGGTCCCGAGCAGCCCGTTGTCGTTGCCCCACGCGACCCAGCCGCCACTCGTGCGACGCGCGAAGCACGTCGTGTGACTGCACCGTAGCGCGGTCGCGTCGTCGAGATCCGCCACGGGGCCGAAGGTGCTCGAGGTGGATGACGTGCCCCGACCGAGCTGCCCCGAGGTACCGAGCCCCACGCAGTGCACGCGCCCAGCCTCGAGCACACACGTGTGGTTCGAGCCGAGCGCGACATCCGTCGCGTCGTCGAAGCTGCCCGTTCGTACCGGCTCGCTCGCGAAGCCGACCGTGAGCCCGTCGCCGAGCGCGCCGTGGCCTCGAAAGCCCCAGCACCAGACTTCGCCGCTCGACGTCACACCGCAGGCGTGGCTCCGACCCGCGCGCAGCCGCACGAACGCGTGAGCTCCTGCGACCGCGACGGGCGTCTCGCAGCGCGTCGTCGAGTCTCCTGCGCCGCAGAGCGCGCTGCGCGGCGTGCCGCTCGCTCCCCAGCACCAGGCACGACCCTCCGAGGCGAGCGCACACGCGAAGTCGACGCCGACCGTGATCGCGGTCACGGGTCCCATCGCGCGCGCGTCGACCTCACGTGGCGTGATCGTCCGCGCGAGGCTTCCGTCCCCCGGCAGCGCGTCGCCACCCCAACACCAGACGGCGCCGGCGCCGGTGCGCGCGCACGTGAAGTCCTCCGTCGACCGAAGCTCGACCACGTCGCTCGGCGCGCCGGGCACGGCGACGGGCTCGACGTAGACCATGCTCCGCGGCGGGACGAACCCGAGCTGGCTCGAGCTCGCCCCGAAGCATCCGAGCTCGCCGCTCGCGTCGGCGGCACACGCCGAGTCGGAGAGGCCGCCCAAGGCGATGCTGCGGGCGTCGTCGAGCGTGAACGCGTCGACCGGCCCGTGTGTCCGTGGCTCGCCGTCCCCGAAGAAGAGGGCGTTCCCGCGCCCGCGGCATCGAAGCTCGCCGTCGCTCACCACGCAGCAACCGAGATCTCCGCACGCGAGGCTGTCGGCCGCGGGCAAGGCGGTGGCGGTCGCGGGGAACACATGCGACGCGTCCACGAAGGGCTCGGGCGCGAGCGAATCGACGACGCCCCAACACACGACGCTGCGATCCGCACCGATCGCGCAGCCGGTCCCACGGCCGACCGCCAGGTCGCGCGCTTCGGTCTCGACCGCCTGAAGCGGTACCGGCACACGCACGTCGGTCGAGCCGATCGCGTCGAACGCGAGCCCGGTGCCCCAGCACCACCAGCCTTCGTCGCGCCGCGCGCAGAACGAGCCGGTGGCGCTCGATGCGCCGGACACCAGCGCGTGCGCACCCTCGAGCACTCGCCGCGGGACAGGCGCGCCCGCCGTCGCTCCGTCTCCGACCGGGCCACGCCCCCAACACCACACGCCGCCGTCGTGGCGTCGCGCGCAGAAGGTCGAGCGCTGCGCGACCAGCTCCACCACCCGGTCGAGCCCGGGCACGACACCCGGCGACGACCGCGACACGTCCCCGCCATCGCCGAGCTCGTAGTCCTCTCCGCGACCCCAGCACTGGACCTCACCGCGGGCGGAGAGCGCGCACGCGGTGCTCGCTCCGAGCGCGACCTGGACGATGTCCGAGAGACCGAGCGGGCTCACCGGGACCATGCGGGGCGCGCGATCGCCGACCCCGAGCTCACCGTCCTCGTTGTTGCCCCAACATCGGACCGTCGCGTCCTCGAGCACCACGCATGCGAAGTTGGTCGACATCGCGATCGAACGCGCCCCCGAGACGGGCAGCGCGATGGGGGTCGTCGTGGCGAGATCGGCGACGGTCAGCGTGAGATTGGCGTGATCCCACACCATGCGTGTGGCCTCCCCCCAACAATGCGGAACGCCGCCGTCGAGCGCGCACGCCACACCGACGGACATCGCGAGCGGACGGCGATCGAGGCAGCCCGCTTCGCACGTGCCGCTGCGGCACTGCGTGTCGGCGTCCTCGTCGACGCGTCCGTCGCAGTCCTCGTCGAGGCCCGAGCAGAACTCCGCCGCGCCGAAGAAGGTCACCGCGCGCGTGTCGTCGCAGTCGTCTCGCGGGAAGCCTCCTTCGCAGGCCGCCTCGAGAGGCGCGTGACCGTCGCCGTCTGCGTCCTCGCGTGGATCGGCGCCGCCGGGGAGCTCCGTGGAGCTGCAGTCGTCGTCCACGCCGTTGCAGAGCTCGGGCGCGCCGGGGTAGGTGTCCGCGCGCGCGTCGTCGCAATCGCCGGAGCGTCCGACGTAGCCGTCCGGCGCGACGCAACCGCCGAGCGACATCGTGACGTCCGGATCTCCCCAGCCGTCGCCGTCCGCGTCGCGGAAGAACGTGTTGTCTTCGAGCTCGTCGATCGCTCCGTCGCAGTCGTCGTCGCGGCCGTTGCAGCGCTCCGCCGCGACGGGCGAGACGTCGGCGCTCGTGTCGTCGCAGTCGAGCGCGGCATCCGCGAATCCTTCGGGGCGCGCGCACGCGAGCACGCCCTCGGCGCCGAGCGCGCCGTAGCCGTCTGCGTCGGCGTCGGGAAAGTAGCGCGTGCGCTCGATGCCCTCGTCGGCGACGCCGTCGCAATCGTCGTCGGCGCCGTTGCAGACCTCGCTCGCCCCGGGCCCGACGCTCGCGATCGTGTCGTCGCAGTCGTCGCCGCAGCGCGGGCCGTTGCAGCAAGCGGCGTCGATCACGCCGTCGTTGTCCGCGTCGCGCGCGCCGAACGTGCTCGGATCGCAGTCTTCGTCGACGCCTTCGGGATCGCAGAGCTCGGTCGCGCTTGGTGAGATGCGCGCGTCGCCGTCGTCGCAGTCGTCGCCGCCGCACTCGACGGCGTCGTGTCCGTCTCCGTCCGCATCGGCGTCGACCGCGCAGTCCACCACGCAGCGATCGGCGACCGCGTCGCAGACGGCGCAGGCGACGGGCACGACCACACAACCGCGTGGGTCGGCGCCGGGCTCCGTGGGCGCGCAGCGCTCGGTGCCGCTGCAGAACCGTCCGTCGTCGCAGTCCCGATCTTCCTCGCACGCGATGGGGCCGTCCGTCGAAGCATCCGATGGATCGGAGGCCTTCAGACAGCCGACGACGCCCAGCAAGAGCGCGGAGAGACGCAGCAACGAAGCGAAAGACATCGCCCGAAGGTGTCTGCTCGGGTCGTGGAGTCCAGCGGACGCAGGTCCGCGCCGATGCGGTGCTGCGACCCGCGAGACGATCGGAGTCGCTCGCCCGTGCGGCGTGTGATGGCGGCGCTCGCACGGTCGCTTCACCGCGACGGTGTCGCGCTCACGAGCGCCGTGCGAGCCGTGCGCTCACCGACACCCGCGGCGGTCGCGCAGGTCCGTGCACTCGGTCGGGATCTCGCTGCACCGCGTGTCGTTGACGCAGCGGCCGCAGGTGATGCTCCAGCCGCAGAAGCCGTCGCGATCGCACGCGCTCTGGCTGGTGTGGTTGCAGCTCGGGCAGAAGAGTTGGTTGTCGATCCAGGCTTCGGCGTCGCATTCGCGGGCGCGCGAGCGCGGCATGCAGCCTTGGCCTTCGCACCAGCCGCAGGCGGTCGACTGACAGCCGCGGCAGTCGGTGGCGTCGCAGGTGACGGCGCAGAAGTCGGTCTTCGGGACGAGCGCGCTGCTCGACGAGCTCACGGGCGCCGACTCGTCGAAGCGCGCGGCGCGCAGGAAGGCGAGCACGCCGAAGGAGAAGTGGTCTGCGCGGCCGTCGCGATCGAGGTCGAGGTCGGGCGCGAGCCAGTCGCCGAGCACGGGGTGCGTGCGGAGCTCGGCGCCGCTGACCCGTCCGTCGTCGTCGGCGTCGGTCGCGGCGAGCAGCATCGCGATCGTCTCGTCCTCGCAGGCCTCGGGGCAGCCGGGCGTCTCCGCGATGCGTGCGTCGAAGGACGACGCGATGGTGTCGACGAGGGTGATGAGCTCGCGCTCCGAGAGCGCGCCGCCGAGGTTGAGCACCGCTTCGTCGAACGGGAGCTCGGCTTCGATCCGAACGCGCGTGAGCGGGAGCGCGAGGAGGCCGTCGCCGAAGGGGAAACGAAGCGTGAGCGCGTCGGTCTCGGCGACGAAGGGGGCGTCGGGGACGAAGGCGCCGTCGAGGCGAGTCGGCTCGGCGTCGGTGACTTGGAACTCGCCGTGGCCGGTGAAGTCGGCGCCGCCTTCCGCGCGGCCTTCGCGGAAGGTGAGGGTGCCGCGCTCGTCGCGGGTGGTGAAACGCGCGAGGAGCGCGTGATCGCCGAGCGCGAGGGTGTCGTTGATCAGGGTGGTGAGATCGAGGCCGAGGTCGCCGAGCGAGGTGACGAGGGTGCCGAAGGCGTCGTCGACCTCGCCGTCGTCGTCGAGATCGAAGCCGACCGGGCGCGTGGTGGAGGACGCGAGCACGACCGCGACCGCGTAGCGGTGGTCGAGCGGCTCGTCCGAGGCGTCAGCGTCGGCGGTCGCGGCGTCGGCGGCCGTCGACTTGGCCTCGCCCGCGCACGCGAGCGCGAAAGGAACGAGCGCCATCGAGAGGACCGCGCGTGTCTTGGCGCCTGCCGCGAGCTCGAGCGACCGGCTCGCGTGCGTGGTCGTGCGAGGCACGGCGCTCGTCGACGTCGCGTGCGTGACGGACGACGAAGCCGGCGCGGCACGCGACGAAGCTCGCGCGGGGCACGTCGCGGTCGACTTCGCGCCGCGGGACTTCGCACGCGGGGAGCGGGGCGGCCGACGTCGCGTGATCCACGCGCCGATCGCGAGCAGGAAGAGCGCCGCGCCGCTCGGGTCGCCGTCGCTCGCGCGACATTCGACCGTGGACGGGAAGCTCGGCGTGCTGGGCGTCGTCGTGCCGCCCGGGCCGGGCGCGACGGGCGCGGCGGTGCCGCAGAGGTGCGTCGGGCGCGTGACGAGGTGGTGCGGATGGCTCGGGTTGCAGAGCGCTTCGATCACGGGCGCGAGCCACATGTGCGAGTTGGTTCCGCGGAGCAGTCGGACCTCGCGATTGCAGCCGGCGGCGTCGTCGCGCGGGTAGAACTCGCGGCTCTCACCGGGCGCGTCGGGGGCGTTGGTCACGACGCCGATCAGGGTCGAGCCGAAGAAGGTGCCGCCGCCGGAGTTTCCGGGAAAGACGTCGGCGCCTTCCGTGCCGAATCGGATTTGACTGGAGGCGCCCGAGAACGTGACGAGCGAGCCCGGACTGACCTTCACGGGGATCCCCGAGGGATGACCGACCGTGTAGACGGTGCCCGACGAGCGTCGGGCGGTGGAGATCGCAGCCGGTCGGTAGGGCGCGCCGACGGGAGTCGCGGCGCTGCCGTTGCGGTCGCGCTTGATGGTGAAGACCGCGAAGTCGGGTTCCAGGGTGCCCGGTCGGTAGTGCGCCGCGAGCATCTCGTGGCAGTAGTAGACGTCGCGGCTCCGAAGCACCTGCGCGCGTCGATCGCCGCTCTCCATGCGCCAGTTGAAGACGACCGCGGTGCCGCTGCAGGAGCCGCCTGCGCGGATGGAGGCCAGAGAAGAGAAGCAATGACCAGCGGTGACGACGGTGTGGCCGTCGATGAGGGTGCCGCTGCAGCTCCCGAGCACCTCCTCGCACGCGAACGCTTCGTCGGGGCAGAGCGAGTGTCTCGCGGAGCGGGTGGTGCGCGAGCGGACCTCGTTGCCAGAGCCGATGGAGGAGGCGGGAAGGAGCATCACGGTCGAAGCCTGGACCACGCTTTGAAGCGAGCCGGCTTCGAACCATTGTTGGCGATCGTCGTTGCCGAGGATCGCGGGTTGTTCGATGAAGCCGACGTCTTGTGCGTGCGCGGGCGCGAGCCCGAGGAAGAGCGCGATCGATCCGAGCAGCGAGCTCGCAGTGCGCGCGCGGCGGCATTCCGGTCGGGGGCGACGGGGCGTGCGGCGGGCGCGGCCGGGCGTGCGGGAGACGTCGGGTGCCATACGTCGACCCTAGTCGGGGGCGACCGGGAGGTGGACTCGCGCGCGGATCGGCGAAAACGCTTTGAAAATCAATGCTTTGTGTCGCGGTGTCGTGAACGGGCTCGCGCACGCGAACCGTCCTCGTGGTAGGACTCGTCCGGTGTCCAAGCGAGCCCCTCGTCGCGAACCTCGGCGGCGCACCGGACGCGCGATCGTCGACGCGCTGCTCGATGCCGCGTCGGGCCTGCTGGCCACCCAGGGGCTGGCAGGTATGACGACGAACGCGGTCGCGGAGCGCGCGGGCGTGAGCGTGGGATCGCTCTACCAATATTTCCCGAACAAGCAGGCGTTGGTCTCGGCGGTTTCCGACCGGCTCAACGCGGCGTTGGTCGCGGAGGTCGAGCGTCTCGTCGCGTCGGACCTCGCCGCGGACGTGAAGCTCGACGCGCTGGTGGCGCTGCTCTGCTCGAGCGACGTCGGCGACCTCGCGGTGCGGCGCGCACTCTTGCGAGACGTGCCGCGCGGTTGGGTGGAGTCGGGCGTCGAGTCGTCGGAGCGACGTGTCGTCGCCGCGCTCGTGCCGCTCGCGCGGGAGCTCGCGCCGCGGCTCGCGGACGACGAGGTCGCGCGTCGGGTGGTGCTCGCGCTCTTCGCGATCCGCGGGGCCGCACAGGGGGCGATGCTCTACGAGCCGTCGATGCTCGCGTCACCCGAGCTGCGCGCGCGGCTGCGGGCTCTGGCGCTCACCGCGCTGTCGTGAAGCGTCGCGTGCGTCGAAGCGCGAGACGAACGGGACGTTCACGCCCGACCGCGGTCCGCGTCAGCCCAAGTAGCGTTCGCCGGTGTCGCAGAGGATCGTCACCACGCGCTCGCCCGGCTTCATGCGTCGCGCGATCTCCCGCGCGGCGTGCACGTTCGCGCCCGCGCTCGGGCCGACGAACAGGCCTTCTTCGCGCGCGAGGCGGCGCATCATCCGATCGGCCGCGAGGTCGGTCACCGTGAGCACGTCGTCGTAGAGCTCGGTGTCGAGCACGCCGGGCACGAAGCCCGCGCCGAGGCCTTGGATGCCGTGGAGGCCGGGGCGTCCGCCGCTGAGCACTGCGCTCCCGCGGGGCTCGACCGCCACGAGGCGCACCGAAGGGAGCCGCGCCTTGAGCACGCGCCCGACGCCAGTGAGCGTGCCGCCGGTGCCGACGCCCGCGACGAACGCGTCGATCTTTCCCTCGCACGCTTCCCAGATCTCTTCTGCGGTTCCCTCCGCGTGCGAGTCGGGGTTCGAGGGGTTGTCGAACTGCGTCGGCATGAAGGCGCCGCGCTCTTCGACGAGCCGCTCCGCGTGCTCGACCGCGCCCGCCATTCCGTCCTCGGCGCTCGTGAGGAAGACCTCCGCGCCGTAGCTCTCGAGGATCGAGCGCCGCGCGGGGCTCATGTCCTCCGGCATCACGATCACGCAGCGGTAGCCGCGCACCGCGCAGATCATCGCGAGGCTGATCCCGGTGTTGCCGCTCGTGGCTTCGACGACGACGGCGCCGGGTTGCAGCAGGCCTTCCTTCTCCGCCGCGAGGATCATCCCGAGCGCGGGGCGATCCTTCACGGAGCCGCCGGGGTTCTGCGCTTCGAGCTTGCCGAGCACGTCGGCGCCGCCTTCGGGAGAGAGCTTCGCGAGGCGAACCAGCGGGGTGCTACCCACGAGATCGAGCACGCCGTCGTAGATGCGATGGGCCATGAGCGGCGCGAGCATAGCAGCGCGCGCGATCCGAGCGACCGGCGAGCGATCGCACGCGCGCGACGATGCTGGTAGCGTCCGCGCCCATGCGCACCCTTCGCGTTCTCTTCGTCGCCGCCGCGCTCGTCGCGAGCGCGTGCACCGTCTCGCTCACCGTCGAGGCCTCGCTCTACACCAAGCCGACGACCTACGTCGTCGCGACCGAGCCGCCGCCTCCGCTGCGCGAGGACGTCGCGCCGGGCACGCCGCCGAACGAGGCGTCGGTCTGGGTCGAAGGCCATTGGTCGTGGAACGGGCGCTGGGAGTGGACGCCGGGGCAGTGGAAGGAGCCGCGTCCGGATCACGTCTGGGAGCCGCCGGTGTGTGTGGTCGAGGACGGCCGCTACGAATACTTCCCGGGGTACTTCCGCCCGCGTACCGAGCTGCCGCCGCCCGTGTATCGCGAGCCGGGTCACGTGCAGCTCCACGTGCCGGCCCCGAGCGTGCGTCCGAACACCGAGCTGCCCGATCGCCTCGTCGTGCGCCCGGGCGTCGAGATCCCGCGCACCACGGGACCTGCGACGAGCACCGTCACGCCCGGCACCGACGTCGGCACGGTCGGCGGTGTGACCACGAACCCGACCTTGCCGGAGGGCACCGACCTCGGAGGCGGGACCACGACGCCGCCGGAGGAGACGCCGCCGGAAGAGAACGTCGCGCCCGCGCTCACGTGCACGCTCGGGATCGCGCGTGTGCCGCGCCGCAACGCGCGCTTCTCGTTGCAGGGCACCGGCTTCGACGAGAGCGTGGTGGTGCAGGTCGGCGGCACGCTGCAGACGGTGCGCTCGTTCACCGAGACCACGATCGAAGCGCAGACGGATCGCGCGGGAGAGGTCGTGGTGGTGCGCGGCGAAGAGCGCGTGAGCTGCGGTCGCCTCGCGCTCTTTTGACGCCGATTGCGAACAGGGCGATCGATGGTCGCACCCACGAGCGCGCGGTCGGCCGCGCGCCGTGGATCACCATCGATCGCCATCGATCACCATCGATCACCGACGATCAGGGCCGTCGCCGCGACATCGCCCTTGACCCCGATCACCCGCCCGCGAAGAGTTCGCCTTCGTGAGCAGTCACCTCCTGGCCATGTCGTTCGACACGGGCTCTTCGCCCTCCATCACGCTCAAGGCCGGGCGCGACAAGAGCCTCGACGCCCCCGCGGGTTGGGGCTTCGCGTGGTACCCGATGGACGACGCGGCTGCGACGGTCGTGAAGGATCCGAACGCGACCCACGAGACGCCGCTCACGCGTGTGCTGCGCGACTGGGATCGTTTCCGCTCGAGCGTCTTCCTCTGCCACTCGCACGGCGCGGCCAAGCGCGTCACGCAACAAGACACGCACCCCTTCCAGCGCTCGTGGGCCGGACGCGATTGGATCTTCGCGCACAGCGGCGACCTCGGGCGTGATCTCCCGGAGAAGCTGCCGCTCGGCGAGGACGCGTGGTTCGAGCCGGTCGGCCGCACCGACTCCGAGCACGCGTTCTGCTGGTTGCTCGGGCAGATCCGCGAGTCGGGCGCGCGCACCCTCGGTGAGGTCGGCTGGGAGCGCCTGCACGCGTGGCTGCGCGAGCTCAACGACCTCGGCAAGCCGCTCACCGAAGGCGGCGCGCCGACCTCCAACGGCAGCTTCGTGCTCAGCGACGGACACGACGTGGTCGCGTACTGCGACGCTCGGGGGAAGCACCCCTTCCACCGCATCCGCCGCGTGCCGCCGCACGAACGCTACGTGCTCGTCGGCGAGCAGCTCGTGGTGGACGTGTCGAGCCCCTACGACGTGAACCGCACGATGACGATCGTGTCGCGCACGCCGCTCTCCGACGAAGAGGGTTGGGAGCCGCTCGCGCCGGGCGAGATGATCGTGATGCGCCGCGGGGTGTTCACGTGGTCGAGCGTGCACGGCACCGCGCTCGATCGGCCGCGCACCCCGACCGGGAGCGTGGCGACGGAGAGCCAACCGCCGGTCGACACTCGGGGAGGGCGCGCTCAGGCCGCGAGCGAACAATCGCGTTTGCTCGGGGTCCCGCGCGGTCAGACCCGCACGCGCGACGTGCTGCGTGACGGACGGATTCTCACGGTCGAGCACGAGACGATCTACCGCTACGACGAGGCGGTCGAGCTCTCGACCCACGTGTTTCGTCTGCACCCGGTGCACGACCTCGGCCAAGACGTCCTCGACTACCGCCTCGAGATCAGCCCGCCCGGCGCGGCGCGGCGCGCGGAGGACGTCTTCGGCAACCAGATGCTCCAATACAAGATCGAGCGTCCGTACCAGGAGCTCTGGATCCGCGCGCGCTCGCGGGTGCGGGTGCGGCCGCCGGAGCCGATCGCGCCGCTCAAGCGCGCGACGCTGCCGCTCGTGTGGATGCCCTGGCAGCGCCAGATGATGACGCCCTACCTGCTGCCGCCGGAGCTCCCCGAGACGCAGCTCCAGGAGCTCTCGGAGTACGCGATGAGCTTCGCGCTCCGAAACGACTACGATCTCGTGGAGACGCTCCGGGATCTGAACCTGAGCATCTACCGAGATTTCGCGTATCAACCGGGCGCGACGATGCTGGAGACCTCGCCCTTCGTGGTGTACGTCGAGCGCCGTGGTGTCTGCCAAGACTTCGCGAACTTGTTCATTTGTTTGTGCCGTCTGTTGAACGTACCCGCGCGCTACCGCGTGGGCTACATCTTCACCGGGGCGGACTACGCCAATCAGATCCAGTCCGAGGCGAGCCACGCGTGGGCCGAGGTGTACCTGCCGAACGTCGGCTGGCGCGGCTACGACCCGACGAACGGCATCATGGCGGGCCTCGATCACGTGCGGGTCGCGCACGGCCGCAACTACCGCGACGCGACGCCCACGAGCGGCACGCTCTTCCGCGGCGGCAAGGGTGAGCGGCTCGAGGCGAAGGTGCGCTGCGAGGTCGAGACGGAAGCGCCGAGCGATGGCGCGTTCCGCCGCGGGTGAGACGGCGTTCCGCGAGGACGCGCGCGACGTGTGCGCACGCTCGTGAGGGCGAACGCGCGAGTCACCGTGACGCACGGCGCGAAGAGAAGCGCGCGATCAGCTCGAGAGCAGCGCGCCGAACGCGCCGAGCTGCGTGGCCTCCGTGACGGCCGCGCTCGCGCGATCGAGCACGCCCATCACGTGCGCGACCAGCACCCGCATCGCGCGTTCGGCGTCTGGGCTCCGCGAGAGGCGCGCCGCTTGGAGCGCCACGAGCGACGCGTGCGTGCCCGAGAGCACGAGCGTGCGTTCCTCCGCGCGGTAGCGGACGAGCGCCTTCTGGGCGTCGTCGATCCGAACGTGCGCGATGCGCTCGGGCAGACCGAGCGACGCGAGCTGGGCGAGCAGGTGCTCCGCCAGCGGGGCGAGTGCGTGGGCCTTCGCGGTCTCGGGCTTCGCCTTCGGCGCCGCACGTGAGGGCGCCTCCGCGCGTGGCTCCGCTTCGGGCGTACGCGTCGCTTCGTGCACGTGTTCCGGTGGCGACGGCGCGTCCTTGGGGGACCACTCGACGTTCGTGACGTCCGCCGCCGCGTGCTCCGCCTCGACCGCTTTCTCCGTCACCATCGCCTCGGCCGCGGGGCGTCGCGCGCGATCGCCGAGCGCGAGCTCCATTTGCTCGCTCGTGCGTGAGCCGTCCGCGAGCAGCGCGACGAGCTGCTTGGGCAGCTTGCCCGGCGCGCGCACGGGGAACGCGTCGTCGCGCGCGAGCAGATCGCGGAGCTGCGGGAGCGTGAGTGGCTTCGGATGAAAACACGGCACCACGATCGAGGCGTCGGGCGGCTCGGGCACGTAGACCCCGAGCGCCACGCCGCGCACCACGTGCGCGAGCAGGACGTCGTCGGATTTCGTGCCTTCGCGCAGCTCCGCCACGAGCCCCTTCACGAGCTCGGCGTAGACCCCACGAAGCGCCGCGTTGATGCGTGGGAGCGGGAGCTGATGCGAGGGCAGCGCGGCGAGCACCACGCCATCGACCGGCATCGCGCGTCGCGGTCCACCGCGGGGCGGCTGCACGTCCGGTTGGAAGCTCTCGGTTCGCCCCGCGATCTTCACCTCGACGGTGCCCGGACCGAGCTGGTCGCGCAGCCCCACCACGCCGCGCACCGCGCCCGGTCCACCGAGCGCGCTCGAGTGCCGCGACGTGAGCTTGGTGGTGCGCACCACGCGCAGCGTCGGCTCGCCGAGCAGCGCGTCGAGGGCGGCCTCCGCGGCTTCGCCCACCGCTCGTCGGACCGTGGCGAGCGCGGCGTCGTCGATCGCCGCGTCGTACACGTCGTTCGGCGTGAGCTTGTCGCTCTCCGAGAGCGCCACGATCGGCCAGTCGAACGCGGTCAGCGGCGTCGTCCCGAGCGGCAAGCCTTCGCGGAAGAGATGGATCCCGACGAGATCCGACGGCTCCGACAGCAAGCCGACCACGCCGTGCTTCTTGCCGCGCCCGTACTTGCCCTCGCCGACCAGGTGCGGCCTCACGCGGGTGGAGAAGTAGAGCTCGGTCACGCGCGGACGCGCGAGGTTCTGTCGCGCGACGTCCTCGCGCTGGAGCCGCTCCGCCGCGTCGAAGAGGGCCACCACGTTCAGCAGCCCCGCCGGCTCGTCGGGTTCGAGCCGCAGCACGAAGCGGCCCTCGTCGAGCGGTCGTCGCGTGCGCTCGACGGCCGACGCGCGCGTCGTGTACCAGACGTCGCCGTAGGTGTTCGCTTGATCGAAGAGCGCCTTCGTGGTGAGCCAACGATCGTCGGTGGTCTCGAAGAGCTCCACGTCGTCGACGTCTTTCGCTTCGAGCACGCCCGATCCGAGCGCACGCCGCACCGCGACCCGAACCCACGGCGGCTGCGCGTCGAGCGACGGGATCACCTGCTCGCGCAAGAGCCGCGCGGTCAGTCCGCGCAGCGGCGCCGAGAGCCGATCGCCCGTGGAGGCCGGCATCTTCTTCGCGTCCTCGGCGAGCGCGGGGATCTCCATCGCGGCGCGGATCGGCGGCACGACGCCGATCGGCAGCCAACCGACGAGCCCACCGTTCGCGAACACACCGGCCGTCGCGGGGCCGCGTTCGAGCAGACCGAGCTCACCCGGACCGAGCGGCGACGGGATGCGTTTGCGCGGCGAGAGATCGCGGACGGTGCTCTTCAGCGCCTTCGAGATCTCGGGCAGCGTCGGCGCCGACACCACGCCTTGGCGCACGCGACGCTCCGCTTGGAGCGTGCGCACCGCGCGGGTGTGATCGAGCAAACCCTTCGGCGCCGCGAGCGCTTCGAGCAGCCGCTTCAGCGAGCCGTCCTCGGGCACCGCGAGCACCGGCTTGTCGAGGGTGTGCTCGTCGTCCTCGTCGATCGGCCCGAGCCACGCGCCGACGTGATGCGCGATGCGGACGCGGCTGTGCGTCGAGGCGTCGTCGATCGACGCGCGCCCGCCCTGCACGGTGGGGAACGCCGGGATCGCGCAGAGCTTCGCGGCGATCTTGCTGCCCTTGCGGACACCGCCGGACACCCACGCGTCGAGCGCCTTCGCGACGCTCGGATCACCGAGCAATCGCTCGGGCGCCTTCGTGCCGACGTTCACCAGGATCGCGCCGAGCGCGCGCTCGCACGCGTTCGTGATCTCGGTCTGCGCCTCCGCGGTGAGCCCCGCGCGATCGGGACCGAGCGCGTCCATCGGGACGTCGACGATCGCTTCGAGGCCGACCGGCGAGTCGACGTCGACGATGCGGTACGCGTGCCCTTCGACGCGCAGATCGATGCGCAACAAGCGCTGGAAGTGCCCGCGCCCGAGCCGCACCACGCCGTGCGTGGCGGCCTTCGCGACGTTGCCCGTGAGCGCGACCCACTCGTCGTCCGCGGGCGGCACGCTCATCACCGTTCCGCTCCGCACGATCTCTTCGCGTCGTTTGCGATCGGCCTCGCGTCGGCGCCGCTCGAGCTCCGCGCGTCCGTCGTTCGGGCGGCGCTCCACGAGCAGCGCGATGCGTTTGGCCGCCTCCTCGCTCGCCACGATCGGGTGCCACTCGAGATCGCGATCGACGCGCGCGTCGCGCGGGACCCAGGAGAGCATGCCGCGCTCGGCGCGCAGATCGTCCAACGAGAGTGGCGTCGCGTGCGCGCGGGGGATCAGCGGGTACGCCGAGATCTTCGCGCGCCGCGCCGAATCGAGCGAGCCGAGCCCGCGCTTGCCGACCGCGATCAGCAGCGCCTCGCGAACCCAGTCGAGCGCTTCGAGCACGAGCCGTCCACCATCCACGATCGCCGAGGGTTGGTCGCCGAGATCGTCGATGAGCGCCTCGAGCAGCGCGCGCTCCCACGCGTCGACGTCGAGCGGGATCGGCGAGTCCGCGATCACCGCGGTGGCGTTCACGTTCGGGACGATCCGATCGTCGTCGACCGCGATGCGGCACGAAAAGAGTTTCGGCTGAAAGGGTCGTCGCTCCACCCGCATCCCGCGGTGGTAGAGGGTGAGCTCCGGCTCGCGCTGCGTGAGCGCCACCACGCCGCGGCGGCCTTCGTCCTCGCGCTCCACGAGCGCGCACACTTCGGAGGCCATCGCGAAGCGCTGCGCGAGGCGCTTGGCGGTGACCGCCTCGCCGCGCGCCGCGTCGTAGGGGGCCCACTCCACCGTCGGGAAGAGTCGATCGAGGATCGGTCCGTCGTGTGGACCCACCACCGCGGCCGCGCGCGGCAGGGCCCGACGATCGCGTGCGCTCTCCTGCACGCGGAGCCGCAGGGCGCGCTCCTCGCCGTCGTTCGGTGCGTCGTCGAGCAGCTTCCGCAACGGCGTCCACACGGGCTCGTTCACGCCGTCGTCGATCGGCCAGAGCGGCAGCCGTGCGAGCGCGCTCGTCTTGAACACCTGCGCGATCGCGCTCGCGGTCCGCGCGTCGAGCAGCTCCACGAACGTACGCTGCGACTGACGAAAGTGGGCGACGGCCTCGTGCGAGAGGGGTGCGCCCCGCGCCTTGCGTGCGTCGGTGGGAGGCGCGAGCGCCGCCGCGAGATCCGTGTGTCGTCGCGACGCCTGCTTCGGCCAACTGTCGCTGGGTCGCAGCAGCGCGTGCGCGAGCAGCTCCACCGCTTCGATCGCCGCCGCACGCGCGGCGCTCACCGCGCCCTCGTAGCTCGTGTCGAGCACGATGCCGCGGTAGTCGGGCTGCGCGACGAACGTGCCCTCCACGACCGCGATGAACGGCCACGGCGCCTCGAGCTGAGCGACGCCGATCGGGCGGCCCTCCAGCAACACGTGGAGCTCACCGACCGCGGCGCGTTTGGCCCCGAGCGTCGACGGATCGAGCAGCGCGAGCTCGCCGCGCACGTGGGGCTGATTCAGGAAGCGCCCGAGCTTGCTGCCGCGCGGCGCGCCCGCGTCGCTGCCGAAACGCAGCGCGAGCAACTGTCCGGGAGCTGGCTCCACGCGCGGCTCGCGGGTCGGGTGCGCGAGCCACGCCTCGCGAATCGCGAGGTGTCGACGCGCTTCCTTCGCGCGCGGCTCGGCGCCACCGAACTTCGCGTCGGCGAGCAAGAGCTGCGCGGCGTCGCCGGGCGGACAGAAGAGGATCTCGCCGAGCCAGGGCGCGAGCGCGACGTCGTAGGGCTCGCGCCCGGTGTGCACCGCGTTCTCGTGCGAGAAGGAGTCGATCGCACGCGCGCGTCCGACCGCGTCGCGTACGAGCGGGAGCTTCGCGAGCGGCGCGAGCAGCGGCGGCAGGGCGCGCGCGTCCATCGTCCAGCTCGGCCCCGCGCACGCCGCAGCGAGCAGCCGGAGCGTCGCGGTCCGCGCGTCGTCGTCGACGGTCGTCCGTGGTGGATCCGACGGAACCGCCACGACCGCGCGCTCCGCGAGCGCTTCGAACAGCTTCGGCAAGATCGCTTCGACGCGCGGCGCGAGCTCGGAGAGCGGTCGCTCGTCGAGTCGCACCGCGGATCGTGCGGCGTTCGTGGGCAGGCGTTCGGCGTCGACGTAGACCCGGACCGGCAAGCGCCCGCGTGGCGCCGCGAGGCCCGGCATCTGCATCACGAGCTCTTGCAACACCGCGCCGCGCTCCGCGACGTCGAGGGTGATCCCGAGCTGCGATCCCGGTTCGGTCGTGATCGCGACGAAACCCTCGAAGCCCGGCCCGAGCGGCAGACGCACCACGTCCTTGCCGGCTTCACGCGCGCGTCCGCCGATCGTCACCGGCACGCGGCTGTCGCGCGTCGCGCGTCGCAGCCGATCGAGCTCCGGTTGGTCACCGCCCCAGAGCCAGCGCCCCATCACCTCGGTGCCGAACGCGCGCCGCATCTGCACCGCGCCACCGATCGTGTCGGCCGCAGCACCGTCCTTCGAACCGGCACCGTCCTCGGCACCCGCCGCAGCACCGTCCTTCGCCGCCGCGAGCGCGCGCACGAGCTCCGCGGGCGGCGTCGCCTTCTCGGGCGCCAGCGCACGCAGCCCTTCCCCTTCGTTCGCGAGCAGACCTGGCGAAAAGCGCACCCGCCGCGCGCCCGCGTCGTCTTCGGTCGGCGCTCCGAGCGACCACAGATCCACGAAGCGCGGCGCGAGCCCGAGCGCGGTGTTCACACCGATCGCGAACAGACGCGCCCAGCGCCGATCGCCCTTGGTCTGCGGGCTGACGAGCACGTCGAGCAACTTCGCGAGCTCCTCCGGATCGGGCGCGGGACCTCGCCACGCGAGCCACACGTCGTCCGCGTCGCCCCACGCGACCACGTGCGTCGAGCCGAGCCCGACCGCGCCCCGGAAACACTCGAGGAGCCACTGCAGCGGATCGGGGAGCTGGTAGTCGCGCAGCTTCGCGACGGCCTTCGCGGCGTCGACCCGCAGGTGCCCGGAGCCGATCCTCTTGCCCGCGCCGCTCATCGTGCACCTCCGAGCATCGCGTGCAGCGACGCCTCCGCGAGCGTCTGGCAGGCGCCGTCGTCGAGGCGCTCGTGGCCGATCAAGATCGTGCGCGCGAGGAGCTGCGCGGCGAGCTCTGGATCGCTCGGTGCGAGCTCGCGTGCCTGTCGCACGAGCATCATGCGCGCGTGGATCCAGAGCTCCGCCGGACGCCGCAGCAGACGAAACGGATCCGCGTCGAGCCCACCACGCACGAGCGTCGCGCCTTCGAGCTTCGGTCCGCCGAACGCGAGCTTCGTCTCGTCGCGACCCTGCACGTGCACGAAGCGCAGTGTCTTCGGCGGCCGCGTCGCGAGGTCGAGGAGCGCGCGTGTGCGATCGAGGAGCACGAGGTCGCTCGGGGTCGGCTCGATCGGCGTCACCCACGCACCGTCCGCCTGCGCGTCTGAGAGCTCGAGGCGCGCGCGGTACGCCTCCGCGCCTCCGTCCATCTCGCGCCCGAGCCGCGCGTCGATCACGTCGCAGCCTGCGGCGGCGTAGGCGCGGCTCAGATCGCTCTCGCGGGTCGCGGCCACCGGGCTCTTGGCCGCGTGTCGCGCGACCACCGAGAGCCCTCCGCGCGGATGAACCAGCCGCACCGGCAGATCGCGCACCCGCACCGAGAGGATCGCGCGCTCCTTCGTGGCATGCGCGAAGAGCGCCGCGTAGCGCTTGGCGTCGTCGCGTTCCGCGGCCTCGGTGAACGCGGCCATCACCGCCGCGCGCAGCTTCTCGTCGATCACGCGCTGCACGTTGCGCAGGGCGCGCTCGAACGCCGCGTCACGTCGCACGTCGTCGCGGCTCAGCGTGTGGGAGAGCCGCGAGTCGAGCACCTTGATCACGAGCCCCTCGAACGCGGCGCCGAGGTTCGTGGTCTCCGCGAGCGTGAGCCCGTGGTTGAAGAACGACGCGCGCGAGATTCCGCTCGGCATCATGCCGACCAGCACGCGCGTGCCGTCGTGCTCCGCATGCACCGACACGAGCGCGTTCTCGAGCGCCTCGAAGGGCGAGTCGATGCGCACCTCGGGCTTGCCGTCGACGTGCAGATGGATCGGCACCTGCGCGTGCCGACACCAGCGCATCAGCGACTCGTGGCTTCGTTGCCGCGCCTCCTCGAGCGCGAGCCCGTCCACCTCGATCGCGACCGTGGTCCCTGGCTGCGTGCCGCCCGCGCTCTCGAAGAGCTCGTAGCTGTGGTCCGGAAACAGGTGCAGCGTCCACGTGCGACCACTGCCCTTCGTGGTCGTCACGGTGACGCGCTTCGGACCGAGCGCGAGCACGCTGACGAAGCCGACCCCGAACTTCCCGATCTTGCCCTGCTGCCCTTCTTTGCCGCTCCGGAAGAGCACCAGCAGCTTGTTCTCGATCACGTCGGGATCCATGCCCTCGCCGCGATCGCGCACGGAGATGCGCACGCCCGCGCCCGCCGTCTCCACGCGCACGAAGATCGCGCTCGAGCCCGCGTCGATCGCGTTCTGGATCAGCTCGCGCAAGAACGCGTACGGGTCGGCGAACTGCTTGACGAGGTCGTCGACGAGACCGTCGTTCTCGACCGCGCCGTCGGGCGTCGCGGCTGCACCACCGCGGTAGGGAGAGGCCATCGGCGCGAGGGTACACGAGGCGTATCGCGGACCGGGACGCAGCCGCATTGGTGACGGCTACGTGCGGCGCGGGGGCGCGATCGTCAGAAGAAGCGAGGCGCCGCAGGACGGGCAGCATGGTTCGTCGACGTGACTCACGATCGCCGCATCGGCGCGGTCCAGTGCGGTAGCGGAGCGCCGACATGCGATGCACCGAAACGTCGTCGCCGAGCTGCGTTCTCCTTTGGGCACGTAGCGGACACCGTCGACGTCGAGCTCCACGACCCACCGTCGGCGAGCTGCGTCGTAGTGCGCGGTTCCATGGCCTTCGAGGTCTTCGTCGTCGTCCGAAGCGTCCCACGTGATCAGCGGCATGCCTTCCTCGAGCACGACGCCCGCGTTCGCGAGGTCACGCGCGCTGCCGAACGTGTCGAGCACCACGGCGATTCGCCCGGGCTCGCGCGCCTCGACCAAGCCGTTGAAGTCGGCGTAGATGCGCGGGGGAGTCGTGAGCTTCGTCATCGGTCGAACGTCGAGAACGCGAGCACGTTCATGAGCTGCATGAGTGGATTGAACCTCGCGGAGCTGGTGGCTCGCACCGACACCACGGTTCTGGAGCGATCGACGCTGTGTGCATGCGCGAGCGCGATCGAATCGTTGGCCGAACGTGTCGATGGCTCGTCGATCTTGCCACCCTCGACGGTGGCGTTGCTTGCCGGCATCGAGGAGTTTCGGCCGTCAGTCGAGACCCGAGAGGACGAACGGATTCGACTCGCACAGGCCTTCGTGCGCTCGGAGACGGATCTCGTGAGCGCGATCGAGAGCTCGGGCGGCCGAACGAGCGAGGCCAACTTCCTCTCCGTCGTCAGCATCGTGATGCTGCTCGCGTTGGAGGTTCTCGCGATGCAGATGAAGGGGGCGTGGGCGTCGCAGCTCCGCGAGCGCGTGGTTCTGTCCCTGGAGAGCGCGAGGAGCTACGTCGTCGCCGACTACCCGGAGCTGGGTGGGCTGTTCGACGACGCGGTGCGCGAGACGTTCGGCCTCTCGTGAGTCGCGTCAGCCCGCCAACAAGCGCTTGAGGTCCCAGCCGAGCTGGGTGAACGGACGACCCGGCGCGCGCGCGTCGACGAGGTCGCCCTCGAGCTGCCACAAGAACACCGCGTCGTAGCCGGAGGGCTCCGCGTTCACGGCGTAGCTCAGGAGCTCGTGGTGCTCGCCGTGCTTCGGGATGCCGGCTTCGCCCGCGAAGAGCGGGAGGCCCGGATCGAGCAGCGCGTCGTCGCCCACGTCGCGCGCGAGGTGATCGCGCGGCGGCAGTCCGCCGCGCTCGAAGTACACGTGCACGTCGATCGCGGAGAGGCCTGGCTCGCTCTTCCAGAGGTGCGGCAAGAACACGTGCATCGTCCCCGACGTCACGAGCACGCTCCGCTCCGCCGCCGCGGCCTTCGCGGCCATGCGCAGCGTCGCGCCGACGTCTTCCCACGCGACCGGCTCGATGCCGGGCTTCGCTTCGTCGCTGTCGCGCATGCAGTCGTGCGTCGCCGTCTCCGGCTCGTTCACGATCTCCACCGCGAGGGTCACCTTCGGATCGAACGTCCGCACCAGCGGCGCGACCACGTGCTCCGCGAACGCCTCGCGCGCGTCGTGCTCGGCCAAGATCGCGCGCGTCAGCGGATCGCCTTCGCGCGCCACCGCGTTCCCGTCGAGCAGCGACCAGTAGACGCGCACGCCGTTGAGCGCCGCCGCCTCCTGCACGATCTTCACCGCCTCGATCAGCTCCGGGTGCACGCCGACCGGGCGTCCGTCCTTCGTGACGATCCCTTCGCCGTTCTCGCAGAGCCAGAGGCGAATCGCGCCGAGCCCGAGCTCCGCGGCCTCCACGATCGGACGGTACGCGGTCATCGCGGAGAAGCGGACCGGCCAGTCCGGATAGCGCGGGTTGGGCGCGAGATCGTGACCGTAGTCGCCGCGGAGATAAGGCGCGTTGACGCCGACGAGTGCCATCGCGCGCGGTGTACCACGCCGCGAGCGCTCCGCGCCTCCCGGACGAAGCCGTCGACCGCCGCACGAGACGCCGAGTATCGTGGGCCCATGCGCGCGCTCGCCCTCGTGCTCCTCCTCGCCTGTGGTTCCTCCGAGCAACCGAGCTCGGCGCCGCCTCCCGAGAGCACGCCCGCGCCCGTCACCGCGCCGACGCCCGAGCCCGACGTCTGCGCGCCCTTCGTCGCCCGCGCCCGCCACGTTGCGGCAGCCGATCCCGGCTGCGCCCGCGACGAAGAGTGCGCGTGTCGCTCCGGCCTCTTGTTCGAGGACTGCGGCGGCCCCGCCTCGCGCGACACCGCAGTGCGCCTCTCCGAGATCCTGCGCGAAGCGAGCCGCGACGGCTGCTCTCCCGACGGCCCTCGATGTGCCGCGCGCGAGTGCGCGGTGGCGTGCGTCGAAGGTCGCTGCGTGGAGCGCTGAACGCTCTCGGGCCCGTCAGCCCGAGAGCGCGTTCGCCCGCTCGAGGATCGCCTTCGCGCTCATCACGCCCTTGTAGACGTAGAGCGCGGCGGGCACGTCGTCCGGGAGCACCTCTTCGCTCACCCGCAGGCGGCTGGAGCAGCAGAACAGGAACGGCGCGGGGAGCCCTCGCTCGGCGGCCTCCACGCGCTTCCACACCGCGTCGCGCGACCAGTGCCCGAGCACCTCCACGAAGACCTCGCGTGCGCCCGTCGAGGCTGCGTCCGCCTTCGTGTTCTTCTTCGAAGCGGCCTTCTTTCCCTTCGCGGTCTCGGCGTCGGCCTTCGTCAATCGCAGATCCGGCACCAGCTCGCCGAGGCCGGGCACCGTGAAGATCGTCTCCGCGAGCTCCACCGTCCATCCGGCGGTGCTCTCGCGCAGTCGCTCGATCAGACCCGCGAGCTCCTCCGGCAGCGCGACCTCGCCGTCGTGTGCGCCCATCCGGTGGCCCTCCGTCCGGAAGTGCAGCCGCGTGCGGTCCTTCCCCCAGCGCACCTCCGCGTCGAGCGCCCAGGTGTCGCACGCGCGGATCGCGGGCAGCACCAGCGCGAGCTGCAGCCCGTACTTGGTCGTGCTCCCGAACAGGCTCGCGGGCCCGTCGATCTCCACCAGGTAGCCGCCTTCGGGGATCTTCGCGATCCGGTGAAGCAAGCGGTGGAACTTCAGCGCTCGAAACAGATGCCGATATCCCGCCGGATCCACGCAACGCACGCTCGCGGTCACGCGCTCCGCCTTCAGCAGCACCGCCTGCACCTGCCCGAGCTCGTACTCGCGGACGATCGCGCTCGGCTCACAATCGGCGAAGCCGAGCAGCCGATGGGCCTGCTTCAGATCGGCGTAGAGCAGTCGCTCGAGCTCCCCCGCCGCCACGCCGTGCTTCTGCGCCACCGTCGCGAGCAACGCCTCGCGATCGAAGCGCCCCTCCGCCCGCGCGGTCGCGGCCTCCGTGAACACCTCGGCCCGCAGCGAAGCCGGATCGAGCTCGGTCTCGCTCTCGAACTCCGCGCGATCGAGGACCAGCTTCTTGAGCCCCTCCGCCAGCTTCTGCTCGCGCGCCTCGAGGTCGACGCCGTCGAGCGCCTGCATCACGTCCTGGCGCTCGTCCCCGATCGCGCGCCGCACGATCTCGAGGTACTCGCCCGCGAGCTGCTCCGCGCGCTCGGCGAGCTTCTTGTCGAAGCTGCGCAGGTGCAGCTCGTCCTTCTTCCGATACGCCCGTACGTGGTCCGTCTGCAGCATCGCGTCCCTCGTCGTTCACCGGTACGCGACGTGATCGCGACGCCGCTCGCTCGTGAACGCCTCGCCGGTCTGCGCGGTGATCAGCTCGTACAGGATCGCGCGCTTGTCGCCCTTCTTGCGGAGCACGCGGCCGAGCCGCTGGACGTGCTCGCGTACGCTGCCGCTGCCGCTCACGACGATCGCGACGTTCGCGTCCGGGACGTCCACGCCTTCGTTCAAGACCTTGCTCGTGACCACCGCGCGATACCGACCGGAAGCGAGCCCTTCGAGCACCTGGCTTCGTTCGCCGATCTTCGTTTGATGCGTGATGGAAGGGATCAAGAAACGTTTGCTGATCTCGTGACAGGTCGCGTTGTCCTGCGTGAACACGATCGATCGATCGTTCGCGTGCTGTGTGAGCAGGGCGTCGAGCACCTCGAGCTTCGCGGGCGCGCAGAACGCGAGCTGTCGCTGCTCTCGGTACGCCGCCATCGCGCGCCGTCCCTCTTCGCTGCGCGCGGTGCGCTGGATGAACTCCGCGAAGCCGGCCGGCGAGCCGAGGCGAATCCCCTGCGACACCACGAAGCCGCGGTACGTCGCGCGCGCCTGCTCGTAGCGCTGGCGCTCGTCCGGCGAGAGCTCCACCTCGACGCGCTCGGTGTCGTAGTCCGCGAGGTAGTCGCCGCTCATCGCGACGATCTCCTTGCGGTAGACGATCGGGCCCACGATCTCGTCGAGCAGCGACTCGCGGCCGTCCTGGCGCTCCGGCGTCGCGGTGAGCCCGAGCCGAAAGGGCGCGATCGAGAGCCGCGCGGCGAGCGCGTAGGTCTCGCTCGGCAGGTGGTGCGCCTCGTCGAAGACCACGAGCCCGAAGCGCGCGCCGAGGTGCTCCATGTGCAGGTAGGCGCTGTCGTAGGTCGTCACCGTCAGCGCCTCGACGCGGTGCTCGCCGCCGCCGACGATCCCGACCGGCACGCCGAAGGTCGCGCGCAGGTTGTCGTACCACTGCCGCACGAGATCGAGCGTCGGCGCGACCACGAGCGTGCTCCGCCGCGCCTTGTCGATCGCCATCATCGCGACGTACGACTTGCCCGCGCCGGTCGGCAGCACGACGACGCCGCGCCCCCGCGCCTTCCACCACGCGTCGATCGCTTCGGTCTGATACGGCCGGGGCTCGCGCCGCGCGCGGATGCCGCTCTCGAGCTCCAGGTACGCTCGCGCCTCGTCGCGGTACTCGCGCTGCTCCTTGCGGAAGCGCAGCACGAGCTTCGCGTAGTCGATCGCCTCGCAGCGATGACAACCGGTGCGCGAGTCCCAGCGAGCCTCCGGCGGCACCTCGTCGGATTCCCGCGCGAGCCCGTGCAGCTCGAGCGTCCCGTGTGCGAATCGCAGCGTGATCACGTGGCAGTCCTAGCACGCGCACGATCGGGCGCGCGTGGGTGTCTCTCGGGCCGAGTGACCCGCGGTTGAGCGGGTGCATTCGCGGCGCGCGGGCGGTTCGTGATCGGAATCGCCCCCGACTGGGAGCGGGGCTTCGAACGATGCGCGCTTCGACGGGCCGCTCCGAACGGCCCCGACGGAGGCGCGACGCAAGGTGCGGCCCCGTGCTCGGCCGACCATCGACTCGACGGCACGTGCCGAAGCGCGCGAAGTTCTGAGCACCGCGCTGTGACGCATCGCTCGCAGTTCCGAGCAGCGCTCGACGCGTCGAGTCGTAAGGTAGCGGCATGGAACGGTTTCAGATCGCCCGCGATCCGCTCTGGCGCGCCCCGCTGATGATCATCGGCGCGGACGCCGAGCGGAGCCACGTCACCTTCGCGACCGACGCGCTCGACGTGCAGCTCGGCATGGCGCGCGTGCGCATCCCATACGCGAACGTGCGCGAAGCGAAGCGCCGCAAGTGGCCGTGGTACCTCGGCATCGGCATCCGCATCGCGGGCGACAAGACGCTCGGGCTCGTGGGCTCGACGAAGGGCGTGGTGCAGATCTCCTTCCGTGAGCCGACGGTCGACGGTGTGCTCTTCATGCGGCGACCGAACCACCTCGCGGTGTCGCTCGAGGATCCGGAGGGCTTCCTCGCCGAGCTCCAGAAGCGCTTGCCGCGCTGAGGACACGTCGAGGACCTCGTGTGGATCGCCGCGCGGGGTCGTCCGCTCGCCGCGTAGGAACATCAAGTGAATCCCAGGCGGGATCACCGCGTGAGAGCGTCGTGTGTGAGTCGAACGACCTCGCGCGCGTCGCTCAGAGTCGGCAGCCGATGCGCTCGGTGGCGACCACCACGTCGTCGTAGTGAATGGTGGACTCTTCGCCGGGATCGAGGCCGAGCTCGCGCATGCGATCGCGGCGGGCTTCCCACGAGCCGCGCTCGTAGTACGCGTCGAGGAAGATCTCCTTGAAGCGCACGTCGTCGGAGGTGCGGAACTCGAAGCCTTCGAAGGGCACAGGCTCGGTGCACGCGCTGAACTCGCAGCCGCCGGGGTGGAAGGTCGCGCGCAGCCACGTGCCGATCGGGGTGCCCGGAGCGAACTCGCCGATCGGTCGGTCGTCGATCCACGCGGAGAGCGCGCCGTCGCTCTCGCCGACGGTGTTCGCGCGGGCCGCGAGCTCGACGCAGGTCCACGCGTCGCGTGCGAAGCGGTTCTCCTCCGCGGCCGGACGAAAGACGTTGCCGTAGTAGTAGGTGGTGCCTTGATCCCCCGCGCATCCGGGGGTCGCCGAGCCGTCGTTGCAGCGGCCCGAGCGCATCGCGTGCCAATACGCGTAGAACTGGAAGGAGTCGTCGAGGTTCGCGTCGAAGTCGAACCAGAATCCTTGGTCGCCGTCGGGCACGGTGTTCGCGAGGCCGCTCGAGCGGAACGCTTCGGTACCGGCGGCGACGCGGATCCAGTGATGCGGGTTGGGGGCGACGCCGACGAAGCGCACGTGCAGGCGCCAGTACATCTCGTCCACGCGACGTGGGAAGGCGACGCGCGGTGACGCGGAGATGTATTCGTCTTCGAGGAGCTGGTCGTGCGTGACGGTGGCGCGCAAGAAGCGTTCGCCCGCGTGGGCGTCGCCCGTCTCGAGGAAGAGGTGCGCGGTGTCGGCGGTCGGTGCGTCCCAGCGTCCCCAACCGGATTCGAAGTCGTCGTGGAAGAGCACCGCCGGATCGTCGGCGAGGCCTTCGTCTCCGGGGTAACGATCGCGGAGCCAGCCGGTGGTGCTCGCGTCCGCTTCGGGCTCGGCGTCGCGTGCGCTCGGGGCGTCGACGGTGCTCGCGTCGCGCACGCCAGCGTCGCGTGATCCGCCGTCGACGGGTGGGGTCGAGCCGTCGTCGTCTCCGCAGGCGAAGAGTCCGAGTAGGACGGCGAGGAGCATCGAAGGACGTCGCATCGGATCACGATGCCGGATTGGAGCGCGGAGGTGTAGTGGCGTTCGCAGTCCGAGAGCGTCGACGTGGGTCGCGGCGTGGTGCGCGGCGTGTGTGCGGCGTGTGCGCGGGCGTGATGCGATGGCGTGATGCGATGGCGTGATGCGATGGCGTGATGCGATGGC
>ERZ761602.1743-NODE-1743-length-37736-cov-11.944322_pt1 | contig 37736 bp, 35 predicted proteins | sample MGYA00512165_ERZ761602 | MGnify/ENA primary metagenome ERZ761602 (study PRJEB28899, sample SAMN02445085) | bioreactor sludge metagenome | biome: EBPR sludge; isolation source: Thorneside wastewater treatment plant | place: Australia: Brisbane, Thorneside...
GCGCGCCGAAGGTCACCAGCGGCAGCGAGCCCTCATAGGTCTTGTCCTTCTTGGCAACGACCAGGGTACCGAAAAAGACGCAGGTGCCGAGCAGGGCGCCGACGGCGACCAGGATGATGCCCAGGTAGAAGTGAGGCTGTGCCTGCATCGGCACGTAGGAGGTGAACATGACGCTGGATTCACCCTGGAAAATCGCGACGTTGGTAATGATGCCGCCAACGACCATCAGCCAGAAGCCGAGCCAGGCGATCTTCGGTGTCGCCAGTCGACAGCGCAGCAAGGTCGATGAGGCGAAGTAGAGGACGGCCATTTCGAAGAACAGGATCCACAGAATCAGCATGTCGATGCCGTGGGCGGTGAGAATCAGGTAAAACTGGTCGGCCGGCAGCAGCTTGATCGCCGGCCAGCGGGTAAGGATCACCAGCAGCGCAGTGACGCCACCGACCAGCAGCCAGAGGACGCCGGCAACGGCGTTCCAGCGCATCAGTTTCTCGGCCTGGTCCTCAAACTGCATTCCCGAAATTGGACAGGTGCGGTACGTGGTTGCCATCTATTTACTCCCCCTTATTTCACGTAGATACGGCCGAGCATCCAGGAATGGCCGATGCCGCAGAATTCATTGCAGACGATGGCATAAGTGCCCTTTTTGGTTGGTGTCATCTTGACCACGTGCTCATAACCGGGGATCACCTGGATGTTGATGTTGACCGGTTGTAGCGAGAAACCGTGGTTGTAGTCCATCGAGGAGAGGTGGATCTTGTAGGTTTGACCTTCCTCGAGTTCGAGGATCGGGTACCAGGCCCAGAGGCGGGCGATCAGGTAGCCGTCGCCACCCGGTGGCACCCTGACCACCGGGATGTCCTGGTCGGTCTCGGTGCGGATGGTGTTCTCGGCGATGAACTTCTCGGCCTTGGCGGCGAACAGTTCGGGGGTGGTCTTGTACGCCTCGTTGGACAGGTTCTGCTTCCCGTAGATGTGCCAGTAGATCATCATCCCGAACATGATCATCCCCCAGACGAAGGCGATCGCGATCCACGCCCATTCGACCTTGTCGATGGGTTGCTTCCACCAGAGCCGATCTGACGGCGGCAGAATTGCACTCATATTTCTCTCTCCCTGATATGACTGACTGGCTTACTTGGCGACCGGCGTGTTCATGATGTCGATGATGCCCCACAGGATGTAGAGCAGCCCCGGTGACGCCACACCGAGAAACAGGAGCAGAAAGTGGTTGTCGAGCAGCTTCTGCATGAACGGGATGTCGTCGTCTTTGTCGTCGACCATGGGTGAATCCTCCATCGCTGATTGGCGCTCGTGGCGCTTGGTAAGTTGCCGATAACGGAATATTTCTTGGGCTTTCCGGGCACAATTGGCCGAAGAATACCTGCTCTTGCCCCGCCTTTGATTTGATGCACGTCAAGAACGGGGGAAACATGGCGCTGGCCGGAAAAGCCAGCAATCATCGGCCTTGCAGGCAGTACGGTGCGACCGCTGGTCGCAGCTGCGGGAGCGCTCAAGGCGGCCGCCAAAGGTCTGGGAAGGCCTATAATTCGCGCTTCGCTTTTCCTTCCCTGGTTCATCGTATGAATAAAGTCGCTCGCCGGCAAGTCGCGCTCTGGTTATTCGTCTGCAGCGCCATGGTCTTTGCAATTCTGGTCGTCGGCGGCGTCACTCGCCTGACTCATTCCGGGCTCTCCATCGTCGAGTGGAAGCCCATCGTCGGCATCGTTCCACCGCTCAACCAGGCCGAATGGGACGAAACCTTTGCCAAGTACAAGCAGACGCCGGAGTATCAGAAGGTCAACCACCAGATGGGGCTCGAGGAGTTCAAGGGCATCTTCTTCTGGGAGTATTGGCACCGTGTTCTCGGCCGTCTGATCGGCGTCGCCTTCCTGATACCTTTCCTCTATTTCTGCCTGCGACGCAAGATCGACCTGCCGCTGCTACCCAAGCTGCTGGGGATTTTCGTGCTCGGTGGTCTGCAGGGGGCAATGGGCTGGTACATGGTCAAGAGCGGTCTGGTCGATGATCCGCGCGTCAGTCACTATCGGCTGACGGCGCATCTGTCGCTGGCCTTTCTGATCTTCGTGGCGATGATGTGGCTGGCCCTCGGTCTGCTCAAGGAGCGCATGCGGGTGACCACCGACGCGACGCTGAAGGGTTTGCAGCGCTTCGCCTTCTGGTTGGCGATCCTGGTTGGCTACATGGTCGTCAGCGGTGGTCTGGTCGCCGGCATTCGGGCTGGCAAGGCCTACAACAGCTTTCCTCTGATGAACGGGCATTTCCTGCCGCCGGAAAGCTTCATCATCGATCCCTGGTATCTCAACTTCTTCAACAACATGGCGCTGGTGCAGTTCGACCACCGCCTGGGCGCATGGCTGCTGGCCTTTCTGGTGCCCTGGTTGTGGTGGAAGATCAAAGTGGCGGCGGTTTCCCGCAGCGCCCGTCTGGCGGCCACTCTGGTTCTGGCAGCGGTTTTTGTGCAGATCGTGCTCGGCATCTCGACGCTGCTGCTGGCGGTTCCGGTCGGCCTCGGCGCGGCGCACCAGGGCGGCGCGATGGTCGTTCTCGGCCTGCTGCTGTGGTTGAATCACGAACTGCGGGTGCAATCGGTGCCCGGCAGTCGCGCTTGATTGCCGGCCAGGAGTTGCGATTGCGGCAATTGCGGCGACTGCGGCAAATCCGGAAAATTGCCGGTTTGCTGACTGCCCTGTCGCTGCTGGTGGTGCTGCTCAGCGCCTGGCTGCGGCTCGACGCTGCCGGCCTCGGCTGTGCCGACTGGCCTGCCTGCTACGCGCAGCTGCTGAGCAGTGAGCCGACGGCGCAGACCTTCGGCCCGCTGCGCCTGTTGCATCGCGCAGCGGCTTCGCTGGCGCTACTGCTGGCCTGCTATCTGGCGTGGCTCTGCTGGCGTCGTCCGTCGCTGCCGTCGCCGGCAGGCCCGGCAAGCGTCCTGGTGATGCTGGTGCTGGCGCTGGCAGTGCTCGGCCTTTGGAGTTCCGATCCGCGGCTGGTGCTGGTTGCTTTCCTGAACATCCTCGGCGGTCTTGGCCTGGTGAGCTTCTCGTGGCGAGTGGTGCTGGCCAGCACGCCGGGAGAGATGGTCCCGGGCGCGCAGTGTGGGCATTGTGGGCATGCCGAGGATCGCGAGCACTCGCCACGTTCTCCGATCTGGCGGAGCTTGGTGCTGCGTCTGGGCGCTGCGGCGCTGTCGCTGACGATGATCCTCGGTGCGCTGATCGGCGCTCGTTACGAAGCCTTGGCCTGTAGGTCCTTGCCGGATTGTGCGGGTCACTGGTGGCCGACAGCCGCTGGCTGGGCGGTCCTACAGGAATTTGCGGTGTTGGCATCGCCGCCGCCGACGGGCGAAGCCGGTGGGCTCAGCCTGCATCTGCTGCACCGCTGGGGCGCTCTGCTGACGCTGGTCTTGCTCGGCAGCGCTGGCTGGCAGGCGCTTGCCGACGTCGCGACGCGCAAGGCAGCAGCGGCAATGCTGCTGCTACTGACTGCGCAGGTGTCGCTCGGGGTACTGACCGTGATCAGCGGCCTCACTCTGTGGTTGGCGGTCGCGCATGCTGGCTGCGCGGCCGTCCTGCTCGCCACCCTGGTGAGCTTGCTGCGGCGATGAGAGGGTCAGGCGCGTGGCAAGGCGCCCGTCGCAGCCATCCAGCGCCTTCAGTGCTTGCTGTGTTCGCTGGTCGATGAGCTGCTGGCCGTCAGATCGCGTACTTCGGCCTGAATTTCTATCGTCTGCACGCTCTTGTCCGGGCCCTCGACCTGTAGCGCCAGCGGCACCGACTCGCCTTTCTTCAGCGGTTGCTTCAGCTTCATCAGCATCACATGGTAGCCACCAGGCGCCAGCTGAACCGGCTTGCCGGCCGGCAGGTCGAGACGGGCGATGGCGCGCATTTTCATGATCCCGCCGTCCATCTTCATTTCGTGAATTTCACTGACCGCGGCGGCCGGGCTGCTTGCGCCAACCAGCGCCGCGCCGGACTTGCTGGTGATTTCCAGGAAGGCGCCGGTCGCCTGCTGGCCGCTCACCGTTCCGCGTACCCAGGCATCCCTGACCTCGACATCGGCGGCCAGCGCAGCCGTCGTGGAAAGGCTGAACAGGATGGCCATCGCCAGTTGGGTTCGTGTCGCTTTCAAGCCGTACTCCTTCATGATCATGCAAAGGCATCGATTATATGCGGTGGCGTGCGTCGCCTCGTGCGACAAGATGCCGCAGGGGGGCACGAAGGGATCAGGGCTTCTTGCTCCAGTTGCCTTGCTCATCCTCGATCCACCAGCCCGAGTGGAACTGCGCCTTCCAGCGCTCGATCTGCGCCGCGCGAACGGCCGGCTCGTACTGCTGGCCACCGTGGCCTTCAGCGATCGCGTAAATCAGCGAATTGCGGTCTGGGTTTTCCTGGTCGATGAGTTTTCCGACGATCTGGAGTTGTGGCAGGTTGAGCCGGCTGGCGTCGCGCAGCTTGATCATGCCGTCGTAACCCAGGCCGATGATCCCGGGATCCAGAAAATAGACCAGTCGCGAGCTGCGCTGGGCCAGGGTGTGCTTGACCATGATCACCGGCGGTGTGCCGATATCGAGGTTGATCTCTTCGCTCGGCGGTGCCGCGGCGAGTGGCTGGGAAAGAAAGGCGACTAGCAGCAGCGGGAGAAAGCGTTTCATATCAGGGTTCCTGAAGAATCATTGACCGTCGAGCAGCAACTTGATGTCGGAGGCGACGCTGTCGGCGGGCTCGCCATGGCGGACGAGAAGTCGTAGCCTGCCCTGCGGGTCAAAGACGTAGCTGCCGGTGCTATGGTCCACGGCGTAGGTCTCGGGCGTGCTGCCGGCCTGCTTGGCGTAGAAGACCTTGAACTCCTTGGCGGCGGCCGCGGTGGCAGCGTCATCGCCGCGCAGGCCGATGAAACTCGGATCGAAAGCGGTGACGTATTCGGAGAGCAGTTGCGCGCTGTCCCGCTCCGGATCGAGGGTGACGAAAAGAACTTGCAGGCGACTACCGTCGTCGCCGAGGCGCTTCTGCACCTCGCGCATGGCCAGCAGCGTCGTCGGGCAAACGTCGGGGCACTGGGTGTAACCGAAGAAGAGAACGATTGCCTTGCCCTTGAAGTCAGCCAGTTGGCGCTGCTTGCCGCTGTGGTCTGTGAGACTCAGGGTCTTTCCCCAATCGACTCCGGTGATGTCGCTGGACTTGAACGCGACCGGCTGAGAACAGGCCGCGAGCAGCAGGGTGATGGACAGGATCAGCGTGGAAAGGATTTTCATGGTCGTCTTTGCCGGTTGTGAAAGTCTGCTGCGCGCAACGCGGAGGGCGGTATTCTCCGGGCAGCGCAGCCAGGGCGCCTTGATACAGGTTAACCATTGTCGGTCATTCTGCAGCGACCGCCCAAGGATACCGGATATCTCCCGCCGGCATGCGCGCGCGGTCGCGCTGCCTGGCCACCGAGCGACTGGCACGGGCGGCCAGCGGCCAGGCCGATTGCGAGCTTGCCGACGACAATGGCCATGGGGGCCGCGGGCAGGGGATAGAGAGCTTGGAGAGCGTGACGTGAGAACGATTGGTTTGATTGGCGGCATGAGTTGGCAGTCCACGATCCCCTATTATCGGATCATCAACGAAGCCGTGCAGACGCGACTCGGCGGTCTGCATTCGGCGCGGCTACTGCTCTACAGCGTCGATTTCCAGCCGCTGGAGGAGCTTCAGCGCCGCGGTGACTGGCGCGCCGCCGGCGAGCTGATGGCGCAAGCGGGGCGCGCCCTCGAAGCGGCCGGTGCCGAGTTTCTCGTCTTGTGTACCAACACCATGCACCGTGTTGCGCCGGCCATCGAGGCGGCCGTTGATCTGCCGCTCCTGCATATCGCCGACCCGACGGCGGAAGAAATCCACCGTGCCGGTTTTTCCACGGTCGGCCTGCTCGGCACCCGCTTCACGATGGAGCAGCCGTTCTACCGAGAACGGCTGCAGCGCCGGCAGGGCATCGAGGTCGTCCTTCCCGACGCGACCGATCGCGAAATCATCCATCGAGTGATCTACGAGGAGCTTTGCGCCGGTCAGCTTCGCGCCTCGTCGCGGGCCGAGTACCAGCGCATCATCGGGCGGCTGGTGGCGAACGGCGCGCAGGCCGTGATTCTCGGCTGCACCGAGATCTCGCTGTTGGTCGCTGCCGACGATGCCAGCGTGCCGCTGTTCGACACCACGCACATCCATGCGCAAGCCGCCGCCGACTTCGCGCTCGCCTGCAGCTGAAGCGGGATGCTGCGCTTGCGCGCTGATCGGCTTCCCGGAAACGTCATCCGCCGCTGGCTGTGTCGGGCATCAGGAGGCGCGGTCCGCCAGCGGTGCTTGGCGGGCGGCGGCACTGCGCAAGGCCAGCGCCTCGTTGGTGACCAGCGCAGCGAGCACCAGCGCGCCGCCGACCAGGGTGCTTTGCGGCGGCGTTTCGCCGGCGCCCAACCATGCCCAGGTGACACCGAAGAGTACCTCCAGCAGGCCGAGCAGGGCGATTTCCGCGGCCGGTAGCTCGCGCGCCAGGCGGACTACCAGCAGACAGGGAAGCGCCAGCTGGACGCTGCCGAGCAGGGCCAGCAGAGCAAGGTCGTGTGCCGACGCCTGGAAGGGATAGGCCAGCGGCAGGGTGAACGCCGACGACAGAACGGCGCCGATCACCAGCGCCGGCAGCATGTCCTGGCGCATCGGTTGGAGTGGATCGGCCGGGCCGTGGCCGACATGCTGCAGGATCGTGAAGTTCAGCGCGCCGGCCAGGGGCACGGCCATGGCGACCAGCGTTCCAGTCAGCGACAGCCCCGTTCCTGCCTGCTGCGCAAACATCCAGGCAATGCCGAGGCCGGCCACCGCGATCGCAACCCAGGTTCGCGCCGGCAAGCGGTACTGCAGGAAGAGGCGTGCGAACAAGGCGGTGATCAGCGGTCCGAGGGCCATGCTGATCAGCACGTTGGCCACGCTGGTCAGGGTAATCGCCAGCATGAAGGCGGTCGCCATCACCGCCCAGCAGACACCCGAGAACCAGACTGTCCACGGGGCACGCAACAGGCCGCGCCACAGTCCCGGCCCACGCAGGACGGTCAGGCCGATGCTCAAGGTCAAGGCACTGAACAGGCTGCGCCAGAAAACGATCTCGAAGCTCGCAGCGCCATCGAGATGGCGTGACACGGCGCCAGCGATGCTCCATAGCAGCGTGGTCAGAACCATCAGGGCAACAGCACGGTGGTGCGACATTTCGGGGCTTTCGGACGCCAAGCGAGGACTGGCGACGCCGCCAATTCCTCAACGTGCGGCGACGGCTGGAAAGCTCGCCATTGTGCAGGATTTCCACCATTTCGAGCGCTCCGGCGGCGTCTGCCAGGGCGTATGTTTGGCGGTGCCTTCATTTCTGCTGACCGTTTCGCCAGGACCGCAGTACTGCACTAGCCGTCGCCGCAGCCATAGCGCCGCCAGAGACGGTAGCCGCCGCCAGCGCCCAGGGTCGACTCGACCAGTACATAGCTGTCAATCGGCCAGCGCAGCGACGGCGGTTCCTTGGGCAGTAGGCTTGCCGCAGCGCGTCGCGCCAGCGTTACGTGCGGGCGCAGCGGGCGCGATTCGACGGGCAGGTGCAGCGCTCGCAAGGCCTTGCCAAGGTCGGCATGGAGTTGCTGCAGGGCGTCCGGTACTTCCGGAGCGCGCAGCACGGCCAGGCCGCGTGGCCAGATTTCGGCGCGCGTCAGTGACAGCTCGAAAGCGTCGAACGTGCCCGCAGCGGCAACTGGCAGTTGCAATCCGGCGGCAATTTCCGGGCCACGACTGCGCTCGACCGCGCCGATGAAGTGCAGGGTCAGGTGCAGCCGCTCCGCTTTGACCGGCGATGAGCCTCTCGGCCACGCGCACTGCTGCTGATAGGCAAGCAGCGAGGCGCGTTCGCGGGTGCCGGGCCACAGCGCGAGGAACAGGCGGGCGCGAGCGGGAGCTCGCGGCTGATTGGCGTCGCCGATGATCACCAGGTCAGCCGGGGGATTACGGGCCGGCGCATCGGCGCCGGGCGGCAGCGGCTGGCAGTCGGCAGGCCTGCTGTTTTGACAAGCGTTCTCACCGCCCTACAATGCCGTTGGCACCGTCCATGGTGGCGCTTCGATCCTGCGGGGCTGTGCGCACCGATCATCAATAAAAAACAAGGAGACAAAGACATGGCAAAACTGACCGAAATCGAAGGGATTGGCGAGGTCTACGCGGCCAAGCTCGCCGAGGCGGGCGTGGGTTCGCTGGAAGGCCTCTTGACGGCATGCTGCCAAAAAAGCGGCCGCAAGGAAACCGCCGAAAAGACCGGGATCAGTGAAAAGCTGCTTCTCTCCTGGGCCAATCGTGCCGATCTGGCGAGAATCAAGGGCGTCAGCACACAGTACGCGGACCTCCTGGAATGTGCCGGCGTGGATACGGTTCCCGAGTTGGCGCAGCGCAACGCGGAAAACCTGCACGCGAAAATGCTCGAGGTGAATGAGCAAAAGAACCTCGTTCGCAAAGTCGCCACGCTGTCGCAAGTGCAGGACTGGGTGGCGCAGGCCAAGGACTTGCCGCGGGTCATCACGCACTAGGCTTGCCGGCAGTGTGGAGCCCATGGCTTCTCGGTGGGACAAGGGTTTCACGCTGCCGCCAGGCCTGCGCCAAGGCATATCCCGCCAGCAGTGCCAGCCGACTACGCCGGTCGCGGGTGGCGGTGGACTACAGGCTCGTGCGGGGCTGAGACCAAATGCCGCAGCCGTAGGCGGGCGTGCCGACATAGAATGTCGCCCTTTACATCACCTTTCAGTGCTCGCTGAAAGCAGATCGACTTGAGCGACACCTCGCCTCAGACGCAGCCGACTTCCGCGTACTTCGAATTGCCGCCAGAACGACGGCTGCCTGCCTGGCGCCTGGCCCTGTTCGTCCTGGCGGTCCTCGGCGTGCATCTGGCCGGGCTGTTTCTGGCTTTCGGCATGGTCGGCCGCCAAACACCGGCCGCAGCCTTGCCGGCGCTGAGCGTTCGCGTGCTGGAACTCGCACCCGTGCCGCCGCCCAGGCTTGAAGAACCGATCAAGGTCGTGGCACCGGCAAAGCCCCCTGAAGTGCCTGCCGCGGTGGCGCCGCCGCAGCCTGCCGAGCCGCCAAAAAAGCGCCGTCGGCCCAAGCCGGCACGGGTCGTGGCAGCGCCCGCCAAAAAGGTCTCGCCAACGCCGCTACTCACGGCAGCGGCCACGGCGCCGGCGACGACATCGTTCGCGGTGGCGCCGCAAGCGCCCTCGACGGCTGTCGAGGCGCCGCCGGCACCGCCGCCGGCGGCACCTGTGCCCGTGGTCGGTGCTCGTTTCGACGCCGACTATCTGCGCAATCCGAGTCCCGTCTATCCGTCGGCTTCGCGGCGACTGGGTGAGGAGGGTCGCGTCATTTTGCGGGTCACGGTCAGCGCCGAAGGCTTGCCGGAGCGTGTCGAGATCAAACAGACGAGCGGTTTTCGGCGCCTGGATGAAGCGGCCAGGGCGGCCGTCGAGCGCTGGCGATTCGTTGCCGCCAGGCGCGGGGCGACGGCCATCGAGTCGTCGGTACTGGTGCCGCTACAATTCAATCTGCAGAACTAGAAACTAGCATAGAGGACAGGAAAGTATTATGCGAATGGAGTTGGGGTTGGCGCAGTTCTGGGCCCAGGGCGATCTGGTGACGCACGCCGTGGCGACGCTGCTGGTGCTGCTGTCGGTGGTCAGCTGGTACGTCATCGCCGTCAAGGCCAATGCCGTCTGGCAGGCCAAGCGCTGTCATGCACGCGCCCTGGCGTCGTTCTGGGGCGCGCCAAGCCTGCCGGCGGCGATCGAGGCCATCAGGCGTGAAGACAGGACCGGTATTTTCACCAGCATGGCGGTCGCCGGCGCCAATGCTGCAGGCCTGCATCGCGAGCATTCGGATCGCGGTATCGGCGCCGGGGTCAGCGTCAGCGAGTTCGTCACGCGCTCGCTGCGCAGCCAGATCGTCGACGCGCAGGCGAGTATCGAATCGGGGCTTACCTTTCTCGCCTCGGTCGGCTCGACGGCGCCCTTCATCGGCCTGTTCGGGACCGTCTGGGGGATCTACCACGCTTTGGTCGGCCTCTCGGGGGCGACGCAGGTGGTGCTCGGCAAGGTCGCCGGCCCGGTCGGCGAGGCGCTGATCATGACTGCCGGCGGTCTCTTTGTCGCCATTCCCGCGGTGCTCGCCTACAACGCCTTCACCCGCGGCAATCGCCTGACGCTGGCTCGGCTGGACGGCTTTGCGCACGATCTGCACGCCTACCTGACCACCGGCCTGCGCGGCCGCCCCGGCGACAAGCTGGTCGACCTGAGCGCGGTTCGTGCCGGGCGCAGCGGCTGAGTGAGGGGAGAACGTAATGGCCTTCGGTTCATTCGAAAACAGTGGCAGCAGTCAGCCAATGGCGGAGATCAATACCACGCCGCTGGTCGACGTGATGCTGGTGCTGCTGGTGATCTTCATCATTACCGCGCCGCTCTTTCACGACGCGGTGCCGATCGAACTGCCGCGCGTCGATGCCAGCAAGCTCGATGATTCGCCGCGGGTGCTGTCGGTGGCCATCGATGCCGCCGGCGAAGTCTTCGTCGATGGCCAGGCCGTCGCGCCAGACGAGCTGGCCGCGCGTTTCGCCGAAATCAGTGCCGCTGACGGGCAGATCGAACTGCAGCTGCGCGCCGACCGCGGAACGCGCTACGAGCGCGTCACGGCGGTCCTTGCCGACGCCCAGCGTGCCGGCCTGGTGAAAATCGCCTTCGTGACCGAACCGGTGCCATAGCCTGCGGGCCAGCGGTCGACATGGACCGCCGCGCCGGGCCACGGCGTAGGGCGGTGCCGAAAAAAGCGTCTTGAAAAGGCTTGAAACGGGTTGACAGCGCCCGCTGGCATCCGGATAATGCGCCGCGCTGGTGGTCGCGAATCTTTCGATTCACGCCGGGTTTTACCGCCGTGCCGAGCGGCGCCAGAAAAGCTTCCAAGCGGGAGTAGCTCAGTTGGTAGAGCGATACCTTGCCAAGGTATAGGTCGAGAGTTCGAGACTCTTCTCCCGCTCCAGATATCGAAGGGAAAGTGCGCAATGCACTTTCCCTTTCTTTCATTTCGGGGCAGGTATAATTGGTCGCATCGCCCGGATGGTGGAATAGGTAGACACAAGAGACTTAAAATCTCTCGGCCTTGCGGCTGTGCCGGTTCGATCCCGGCTCCGGGCACGACCCCTTCACCGCAGGCTTTCTGCCCTGGTTCCCGATGATTATTTTCGACCTTTCCTGTCAGCACGAGCATCGCTTCGAAGGCTGGTTCCAGTCTCGCGAGGATTTCGACAGCCAGTCGTCACGTTCCCTGATCAGCTGCCCGGACTGCGGTTCGCTGCAGGTTCGTCGCGTGCCGTCGGCGCTGCATGTGGGTCGGCAGGCGAAGGGGTCGGAAGGGGCGCCGCCATCCGTAGCACGCGCAGCCGCCGAACCCGCTGCGCCGGCCCCATCAGTCGCCGCTGCTGCGTCGCAGCCGCCCGCCATCGATCCGCGTGCCGGCCCGCGCTCCACCTTGCAACAGCTGACGACCATGCTGCTCGCAGATTGCGAGGATGTCGGCGATCGCTTCGCCGAAGAGGCCAGAAAGATCCACTATCTGGAGGCGCCGGAGCGTTCGATTCGCGGCCAGGCGAGCAACGAGGAGTATGAGGCGCTGCGTGAGGAGGGGGTGGAAGTGCTCCGTGTCCCACGCCTGAAAGTGAAGGACCTGCATTGATGCACGGCCGACGGCAGCTTGCTGCGCCGAGTATTGCCCGCCACCGACGCGTACTGGCGCCGGTCACCCCCATTATCGAGGAGAGTTGCCGATGATCAAGGCACGTGCTGCCATTGCCTGGGCTGCGGGACAGCCTCTGGAAATCACCGAAGTCGATGTCGAGGCGCCGCGCAGCGGCGAGGTGCTGGTGCGCATCGTCGCCACTGGCGTTTGCCATACCGATGCCTTTACGCTTTCCGGCGCCGATCCCGAAGGGATTTTTCCGAGCATCCTCGGGCACGAAGGCGGTGGGGTTGTCGAGGCCGTCGGGCCCGGCGTGACTTCGGTCGCGGTCGGCGATCACGTGATTCCGCTGTACACGCCCGAGTGCGGGCGATGCAAGTTCTGTACCTCGGGCAAGACCAATCTCTGCCAGGCAATTCGTGCTACCCAGGGCAAGGGCCTGATGCCGGACGGCAGCAGCCGCTTCTCGCACCAGGGCAAGCCCATCTTTCATTACATGGGCACGTCGACCTTCAGCGAGTACACCGTGCTGCCGGAGATCTCGCTGGCCAGGATCGCCAAGGAGGCGCCGCTGGAGAAGGTCTGCCTGCTCGGTTGTGGCGTGACCACCGGCATCGGCGCGGTGGTCAACACCGCCAAGGTCGAGCCGGGGGCGACGGTGGCCATTTTCGGTCTCGGCGGTATCGGGCTATCGGCAGTGATCGGCGCGGTGATGGCCAAGGCGGCGCGAATCATCGCCATCGACACCAATCCGGGGAAATTCGCCATTGCCCGGCAACTGGGGGCGACCGACTGCGTCAATCCGGCCGATCACGATCGCCCGATCCAGGAGGTGATCGTCGACCTGACCGAGGGCGGCGTCGACTACTCCTTCGAGTGCATCGGCAATGTCAAGGTGATGCGCGCCGCGCTCGAGTGCTGTCACAAGGGCTGGGGCGAATCGGTGATCATCGGCGTCGCCGGCGCTGGCGAGGAAATCTCGACGCGACCCTTCCAACTGGTGACTGGCCGCGTGTGGCGGGGTTCGGCGTTTGGCGGCGTGCGTGGCCGTAGCGAACTGCCCGGTTATGTCGCGCGCGCGCAGAGTGGCGAGATTCCGCTCGACACCTTCATCACCCATACCATGGGCCTGGAGGACATCAACCACGCTTTCGAGCTGATGCACGCCGGCGAGAGCATCCGCTCGGTGATCCACTTCTGAGCTTTCTGATGACGACGCCAGCAAGAATCGAAGAGCTCGCGGCCAGCCGCTGTTTCGGTGGCTGGCAGCGCCGTTATCGGCATTACTCGTCCACCCTCCGCTGTGCGATGGTGTTTTCCGCCTACCTGCCGCCCCAGGCCGCGATCGGCAAGGTGCCGGCGCTGTACTGGCTGTCCGGACTGACCTGCAGCGACGAGAACTTCATGCAGAAAGCGGGCGCGCAGCGCCTCGCTGCAGAGCTGGGTGTGGCGATCATCGCAAGCGACACCAGTCCGCGCGGCGCGCAGGTGCCGGGCGATCCGGAAGGTGCCTGGGATTTCGGGCATGCCGCCGGCTTCTACCTCAATGCCACACAGCCGCCGTGGGCCGAGAACTACCAGATGCACGATTACGTGGTCGAGGAGTTGCCGGCACTGATCGAAGCTCAGCTGCCGATCGACGCGCGGCGTGCTATCAGTGGTCATTCGATGGGCGGCCACGGGGCGCTGGTCTGCGCTTTGCGCAACCCCGGCCGTTACCGCTCACTGTCGGCGCTGGCGCCGATCAGCCACGCGCTCGACAGCCCCTGGGGGCAGAAGGCGTTCGCCCGCTATCTCGGTGAAGATCGTGCCGCCTGGAAGGAGTGGGATGCCTGCGAATTGATTGCCCGAGGCGGCGAACGCCTGCCGCTGCTGGTCGATCAGGGCGAGGCCGATGGCTTTCTGGCGACGCAGCTGCAGCCCGAGAAGTTGCGCCAGGCCTGCGCGGCTGCCGGCCATCCGCTGCACCTGCGGCTGCATCCCGGCTACGACCACAGCTACTACTTCATCGCCAGCTTCATCGACGATCACCTGCGCCATCACGCCCTGGCCTTGCTGGCTCCCTGAGGCCGTGGGTCGCTGCCGGCCATCATTGGCGGCTCGGCGTTTTCAGCTGGCGACGACGATTCGGTTACGGCCTGCGTTCTTCGCCTGGTAGAGCGCGGCGTCGGCGGCCTGGATCAGCGCCTGACTGTCCTTTTCGGAACCGCTGGCGGGCGCTACGCCGATGCTCACGGTGACCGGCAGCGCCTTGTGGTTCCATGGGAAATCGTATTTCTCGACCAGTGCCCGGATGCGCTCGGCGATCTGCGCTGCGGCGCGCGCGTTGGCATTGGGTAGCACCGCGGCAAACTCCTCGCCACCGTAGCGAAAAATCAGATCCTCGCCGCGTGAAGTGCGCTTGAGCAGGTCGGCGAGCAGGCGCAGGACGGCATCGCCGGCGGGGTGGCCGTGGTTGTCGTTGATGCGCTTGAAGTGGTCGATGTCGAGCAGCAGAAAGGCCATCGGCAGCGCGTTGGACTGTGCGAAGGCCCATTCCGAGGCGAGAAAATCGAGGCCGTGGCGGCGGTTCGGGAGTTGCGTCAGGGTATCGGTCAGCGCTTCCTGCAGCAGGCGCTTGTGGGCCACGGCAAACTCTCCGGTCGAACGCATGATGCCGCGGCGCTCGCGTTGAATCTCCTCGCGCAGCAGGATCATCCGTGTCGCCGTATTGAGGCGCACGCGCAAGGTCTGTACGGTCAGCGGTTTGACCAGCACATCGTCGGCGCCGGCGTCGATGGCCTCGACGATGTGGCTCTCGCTTTCCGGCGATGCCAGGAGCAGGGCGTAGGTCTCCTTGCCGGCGCTGGTCTGGCGCAGGATGCGGCAGAAGACGGCCGGCTTGAGGCCGGGCATCGAGAGGTCGGCAATGACGATCTGGGCCGGCTGACGCAGCGCCTGCTTGAGGCCTTCGGGGCTGTTCTCCAGCAGCACCGGAAGGTGTCCGAGATTTTCGATCTGTTCCATCAGCGCGGGCAGCTCGGGCGTTGGAACGCCTAGTATCTGCACTTGCAGGCGCGGCGAGGCCGCTTTGCCTGCTTGTTCGGTATTGGCGGCGCTGACCCGCCGGCTCGGCGGGCTGGCCGCCAGGATCTCGGCGAAGGGAGGCAGTTCCTGGGTGCGCACTTGCAGTGTCGCCCCCCATTCGCGCCAGCGCCGCGACATCCGGTCAACCGTGTCGTTGAGCAGGTCACCGCTGACTCCCAGGCGCGCGGCGCGGGTCAGCAGACCCGGCAGCAGGCTCCAGCGCGCTTCCTCGTCGGCCATGCAGATCTCGGCCAGCGAGCAGGCAAAATTCAGCGAGTGGGTCAGCGTCTGCAAGCGCGAGCCGTCCGGAAATCCGGCGAGATCGGGCTGCTCCTGATGGTAGGCAGCCTGGATCAGCATGTCCGGCAGGCCCCACTCGGCGAGCATGGTGGCGCCGAGCTGGCGATGGTCCATGTCGAAACGTTCACGTTCCAGCGTCGCCAGATCGAGCTGCATTTCTTTCACCGCAATCAGCACGTTGGCGTATTCGTCCGGGTACAGCGAGGCCATAGCCAGTTCACCGACGCGGCTCAGCAGACCGATGGTGAAGATGTCCTCACTCGATATTTGCGCGAAGCGGGCAAGCTCCTGGCAGGCGATGCCGGTGGCCAGCGAATGGCCCCAGAAAGAGGCGTAATCAAACTCGCTGCACTGGCCGGTCTTGTGGCTGTGCATTACCGACAGCCCGATGACCAGATCGCGGACCTTGAACGATCCGAGGGCAACAATCGCCCTTTGCAGGGAAACAATCGGCCGCGTGCGACCAAAGGCAGCGGCGTTGGCGAACTTCAGAAGGCGGCCGGCAATTGCCGGGTCTGACTGGACCAGCCGCACCAGTTCCGCAACCCGGAAATCGTCGCGCTGCAGCAGGGTGATGATCGCGAAGGCGACGCCTTTCGGCGACGGCAGCTTGCCCGTCGCCTTCATCAAACGGTAGCGTTCGGGGTCGACGAAGCTGATCAAGAAAGTTCCGAGTCCGGCATTTGCCGGCGATTATGCTACAAAACGGGCTGCATCGGCGGATGCCGATGGCACGAGGGGGCGGCGCGCGGGGGCATGAGCTGTGAATCGCTTACAGCAGTTCGGTGTCGTCGTGGCGGTAGGGCGGACTGCAGCAGCAGAGGAGGTGCAGCGCTTCGTCGCCGCTGGCGGTGACGCAGTGCGCCGTTCCCGGAGCGATCAGCACGGTGTCCCCGACGCCGATGCACAGCGTTTCGCTGGCCAGGGTCATGATGCCGGCGCCGCGGGTGACGTGATACAGCTCCTCGCTGAGGTGGTGGCGATGCAGGCGTGTTTGCTGGCCCGGCTGGACGATCGCCTCGGCGAGGCTCTGCTGGCGGTTGCCATGCACCTCGGGGTGCATCAACTCGCGGATTTCGGAGCCATCGCGGGTGACGTAGGCAGTGAGGGTGTTGCGGCTGGTCTTCATGGCTCTTCTTTACCGTGAAAGTCGCGCATGCGACTCACGAAACTCCCTTCTCCCCTCTGCGGGAGAAGGGCCGGGAGAAGAGGGGGGGCGGTCATGACTTTCATGATTTGGGCTGTTCCTTCGTGTCATGACCGTTAGGCAGGGCGGTGAGCAAGGCGGGGTCGTCCTCGCTGGCCCTGCCGACGCGGGGACTGACCGGCCAGATCTGCAGATCGTCATCCGGGCAGGGGCGAATCAGGGTTTGCGCCTGCTCCACCGGAGCGCTCAGCCAGTCCTGCCAGTGTTCGCAAGCAAGAATCAGCGGCATGCGTGCGTGGATCGCCTGCAGCTTGTTGTTGGCGGCGGTGGTGACGATGCAGCAGCTGCGCATGACTTCGCCGCCTGGCGCGGTCCAGGCTTCCCAGAGTCCGCCGAAGGCCATCACTTCGCCGCAGCTCAGCGAACTGTAATAGGGCTGTTTGCGTGCCGGCCCGGCCGCTGCGGTGACTTTCTTCCACTCGTAGAAACCGCTGGCCGGAATCAGGCAACGGCGTTTGCCGAAGGCGGTGCGGAAGGCGGGCTTCTCGGCCAGGGACTCGCCGCGGGCGTTGATCAGGCGGGCGGCAATTGCCGGGTCTTTCGCCCAGTGGGGCACGAGACCCCAGCGGAGCAGGTGCAGAACACGTTGCCCGCCGGGTGACTGGCGAATGACCGCGACCTCGCTTGCCGGGGCGATGTTGTAGCGCGCTGCGAGGTCCACGCATTCGTCGAGCGCGAAGCGCCGTGAGAGCTGCGAGCGAGGGGCGTCGAGGGCGTAGCGTCCACACATGGCATGAGTCTAGCAGTGTCCGCCGAGGGGACGAAGCGCCGATGGTGGCTGGCGGCGGGTAAGCCGCGGGCGGCGCTTTCTTGATCGGCAGCAAAGGCGCGAGCCGGGGTGGCTGCGTATAATCTGCGCGCCATGTCTTGCCGCTCAAAGTGACCCACGTCTCGTCTTCCCGTCTTCGGGTGAAAAGCGCTGCGCCTCTTCCCGGGCGGCGCAGCCCCTTCGTTCGCTGGCTGCAGGCGAACGAAGGCCAGCACCCCGCCGCACTGGCTCTGCTGAGCCCGCGCGGCGAGTGGCGCTACGATGAACTGGCGTCGCTGGCGGCACGCGGTGGCCGCTATCTGCACGCGCAGGGGCTGGCGGCTGGCGACGCCGTGGCGATCGCCGCCGCCGGCAGCGAGCTGGCGCTGGCAGCGATGGCCTGTGCGGCGGCAAGAGTGGCCTTTCTGCCGCTCGATCCGCTGCTCGCCGAGGCCGCCTGGCCAAGGCTGCAGGCGCTCGCCGGCGGCCGCCTGCAGCGGCTTTCGCCACTGCCCGATGGCGCGGATCTCGTGCCCGCAGCTTGCCCGCCGCTCGCCGCTGCGCGGGAGAGGACCCAGCTGACGGCAGCCACCGACGGCAGATTTACGGACGCGGCCACCGATCTGGCGCTGCTCATCGCTAGCAGCGGCAGCGAGGGCGCGCCCAAGCTGGTGATGCTCAGCGAGGCCAATATCGATGCCGCCGCCGCGGCTTCGAACGAGCGCCTGCCGCTACACCTTGGCGATGTCTGGCTGGCCTGCCTGCCAATGCATCACATCGGTGGCATCGCCATCCTTGGCCGTTGTCTGCGCGCCGCGGCGACCCTGCTCTTGCACGAGGGTTTCTCGGCGGCCGCGGTCTGGGAGGATCTGCACGCGCGTCGTGTCACTCATTTGTCGCTGGTTCCGGCGATGCTGGCGCGCCTGCTTGACGCTGCGCAGGGAGCGCCGCCGCCGAGCAGTCTGCGCCATGCCCTGATCGGGGGCGCGGCGCTGTCGCGACCACTTTTTGAGCGCGCCCTGGCGAGTGGTTGGCCGATCTGCCCGAGCTGGGGAATGAGCGAGTCGACCGCTCAGGCGGCGACGCTGCCAGGGGCGGATGGCGATTGGCAAGTCGGCGAGGTGGGCCACTTGCTGAGCGGTCTGCAGGCCCGGGTGGCAGCCGACGGGCGCCTTTATTTGCGGGGCGCACAGGTCATGGCCGGCTACCTGAACCCTGCCTGGCGCCGCGGCGACGGCCTTGACGACGGCTGGCTGCCGACCGGCGACCTGGGCCAGGTTGACGCTGACGGACGGGTGACCATTCTCGGCCGTGCCGACGACATGCTGATCAGTGGCGGTGTCAACGTGCACCCGATCGAAGTCGAGTCCTGCCTGGCGGCTTGCCCTGGTGTCGTCGACGTCGCGGTGACCGCGGTTCTCGATCCGGTCTGGGGCGACCTGCTGGTCGCCCTGGTCGTCGGTCCGGCCGCACTCGGTGCGCTGCACGACTGGAGCCGGCAGCACCTGGTGGCGGCCAAGCGGCCGCGCCGGCTGCTGCGCCTGGAGGCGCTGCCGCGCAATGCAATCGGCAAAGTCGACCGGCGAGGCTTGCGCGTGCTCGCGCAAGCGGGCGCGTGTGCGCATGAATGCTTGAATGTTTGAACGTTTGAATGCGTGACTACCTGAATCTCGCCGAGCTGCTCGATGGTCCGCGCGCTGCGCTCTTGCGGCGCCGCCTGCGGGCGCGCTTGCCCGGCGCGGCGGCGCGGGGTTTGCTCAGCGTCACCGTGGATCTCGGTCGCGGAGGCGACGAGTCATGGCTGAACGTCGATCTGGCGCGCCCGCAGCTCAACTGGTGGGCGCGGCCGCGGGCGACTGGCAGCGATAGCGCCGCCTGCGCCGGCGCAGGCGGCGACACCCGCCTCGCCATCGGCTGCGCGATGAGTTTCTCGAGCGCCGGCCCGGCGCGCTTTTCTGCCTTGCAGGCTGCTTTTTCGGGTTTGGCGCCGGTCTGGGAGCACGACGACTGGCAGGGCACCGGCTTCGTTCCGGCAGCGCATATTGGTTTCGCCTTCGATGAGAACGCCGGCGACGCAGCTGAAGACTTGCCGAACGCGCGTCTGCTGGTGCCTGCCATTCTGCTGGTCAATCGCGCCGGCTGCTGCACTGCCACCTTCAGCTGCGCGGTACGCGAAGGCGAGGGCGCTTTCGAACGCTGGCGTACCGCCTTGCGTGCCGCACAGCCGCGCGATCGTAGGCCGGGCGCTGCGGCGGTGAGCGGCGTCGTGCAGCGCCGCAGCGCAGCGCTGGCCGATCGGGCATTCCTGGCGCGGGCTCGTGCCGCGCTGGCCGAGATCGCCAGCGGCGGCCTCGATAAGCTGGTCCTGGCGCGCAGCATTCACTTTGACTGCGCCAGCCGGATTGCCGTGGCACCGGTGTTGGCCGCGCTTGCCGATCGCCATCCCGAATGCGCCATTTACGGCGTTGGTGAGCGCGAGCAGTGTTTCGTCGGCGCGACGCCCGAGCGTCTGGTCGCGCTGCGCCAAGGTGTTGTCGAGGCCGACGCGCTCGCCGGAACGGCCTGGCTCACCGTCGCACCGCCGGCTGGCAGCCTGCACTCGCTGGCCCTGCAGCACGACAAGAACACCCGCGAGCAGCAGCTGGTGGTCGACGCCGTTCGTGCCGCCCTGGCGCCGCTGTGCGCCGCCTTGGCGTCGCCGACGGCAGCTGAAGTGCTGCAGTTGCGGGAGCTGCAGCACCTGCGTACGCGCGTACGCGGGCGCGTGCTGGCGGGGGTCGGGCTTTTCGATCTGATTGCTCGCTTGCATCCGACGCCCGCGGTGGGTGGTACACCCAGCAGCGCCGCGCGGCACTGGCTGCGCAGCCATGGCGACCGACGTGGCGCCTGGTACAGCGGTGGCATCGGCTGGATCGATCGTGACGGCGACGGCGAAGTGGTCGTTGCCCTGCGCTGCGCGCGCATTAAAGGCCGCCAAGCGGAGCTGTTCGCGGGCGCGGGTATCGTCGCCGGCTCGGATCCGGCGCAGGAACTCGCCGAAACCGAGGCCAAGCTGGCGGTGATCGCCGACGCCTTGCGGCAAGCACTCGGGCAGGGCAAAGGTAGTGCGCCTGGCCAGGCGAGCCGCAGCGCATGACGGCCACCGATCCCGGCCTGCTCAACCTGCGCTGGTCGCAGACCCTGGTCGATGCCCTGGCCGGCGTCGGACTGCGCGATGTATTCCTTTCGCCAGGGTCGCGTTCGAGCCCACTGGCGCTGGCTTTCATGCGCCAGCCGGCGGTCCGCTGCCAGGTCATCCTCGACGAGCGCAGCGCCGCCTTCTGTGCACTGGGCATGGCCAAGGCCACACGGCAAGCGGTGGCGCTGCTGTGTACCTCGGGTTCGGCGCCGGCGAACTGGTTTCCGGCGCTCATCGAAGCCGATCTCGGCGCCGTGCCCTTGCTGCTGCTGTCGGCCGACCGCCCGCCCGAGCTGCTCGGCTGGGGCGCCAACCAGACCATTGACCAGCAGCAGCTGTTCGGCAGGCACGTACGTTCCTTTTACGCGCCACCGCTGCCGGATGCCGACTTCTCGCCTGCCTACCTGCAGCGCCTGGCGGCGCGGGCGATGGCCGATAGCCGCTGGCCGTTGCCGGGGCCGGTGCATCTGAATCTGGCTTTCCGCGAACCGCTGTTGCCGACCGGGGACCTGCTGGCGAGGCATGCGGGGACGACTTGCTCGTCAGCGGTCGGCGTCGCCGCACCGCTGCTGATGCCCACTCGGCAAGCGATTGCCGAGACGCTGGCCGAGATCAGTGCTCGTCCCGGGCTGATCGTCTGTGGTGGCGCCGATTATCCGCCGGGATTTGCCGACGCGCTGAGCGCGCTGGCTGCGCAGCTCGACTGCCCGATCCTCGCCGAACCGCTGTCGAACCTGCGCTTCGGTGCGCACGACCGCAGCCGGCTATGCGTGCGTTACGAGAGCTTCCTGCGCCAGCCATCGCCGCTCGCTGCGGCAAGGCCAGAATGGCTGCTGCGCTGCGGCGCCTTCCCGGTCACCCGCACGCTGCAGGACTGGTTGCGCAGTGCGGCGCCAGCGGTGCAGGTGGTGATCAGCCCGGACAGCCGCTGGCCGGATCCGCTGCATGCCGCCAGCAGGCTGATTCAGGCCGATCCGCTGCAGGTCTGCCAGGCTTTGCTGGCGGGCGGCGGAAAGCCCGCGCCGGCGGGCTGGCGGGAGGCGTTTGCGCGGGCCGAAGCCGCTGCCGAGGGCGTGGCTAGAGCGGCGTTCGCAGCCATTGCCGACGCCGCTGCGCCGTCGGGCGTTCTCGAAGGCACGCTGATTCCGGCCTTGCTCGAACGCTTGCCGGCAGGACATCGCCTGTTCTGCGGCAATTCCCTGCTCATCCGCGACCTCGATGCCTTTTCCGGCAGTAGCGACAAGCCGCTGCGCTTCTTCGGCAATCGCGGCGCCAGCGGCATCGACGGCAATCTGTCGACCGCCCTGGGGATCGCCAGCTCGGGAGCGTGCGTGGCGCTGGTCGGCGACCTGACCGCACAGCACGACCTGAGCGCGCTGGCTGCCGCCGGCGGCCGCGACATCATCGTGGTGGTGCTCAACAACGGTGGCGGCGGCATCTTCGATTATCTGCCGGTCGCTGCTTTGCCAGAGTTCGAGCGCGCTTGGCTGACTCCGCAGACGGTCGATCTGGTCGCCGCTGCGCAAAGCCTTGGCGTGGCCGGCGAGCGTGTGCGCTCGCTGAGCGAGTTCATGGCCAGCCTCGAGCGGGCACTGCTGCGCGGTGGTCCGACGCTCATTGAAGTGCCCGTCGACCGCCAGGCGAGCATCGCCGGACGCCGCGAATTCTGGCGGCAAGTGGCCGCGGCGCTGGCTTAATGTGAAAGTCGCGTCTGCGACTCGCGAAACTCCCGTCTCCCCTCGCGGGAGAAGGGTCAGGGGAAGAGGGCAACGGTCATGACTTTCATGATCTGGGGTGTCTCCACCGTCATGACCGTTAGCGCGCTTGCGCGGCGAAGCTCAGAGCGTCGTTTCGGCCCGGTCTGCTGCCGATGCAGGCGTTTGCCGGCCCTCGAAACGGCCGCCTGCGGCAAGCACCGCTTCGAAGCGCTCGAGCGCTAGCGGTCGCGAGAAAAGGAAACCCTGCTGGATGGCGCAGCCGTGGGCAAGCAGGAAATCAGCCTGTTCCCTGGTTTCGATACCTTCGGCAACGACGCGCATGCCGAACTGCCTGCCGAGCTCGATGATCGACAAGGCGATGGCGGCGTCCTTGCCGCCGCGGGCGACGTTGGTGACGAAGGCGCGGTCGATCTTCAACTCATCGATCGGAAAGCGCTGCAGATAACTCAGGGACGAATAGCCGGTTCCGAAATCGTCGAGCGACAGGCTGAAGCCTCGATCGCGCAAGTTGTGCAGGCGCACGATGGTGCGTTCGGCGTCTACCATTAGGAGCGACTCGGTCAGTTCAAGGACCACTTGCTGCGGCGAAACGCCGGTGCGGTGCACTGCGTCGGCGAGCTTCTCGGCGATGTCGTCCTGCAGGAAACTGGGGCTGGCCAGGTTGACCGAGATGCGTACCGGGTCGAGCCCGGCAGCGGACCACCGCTTCAGATGCCGTGCGGCCGCGGCAAGCACCCAGTCGCCGAGGGCAACGATCAGCCCGCATTCCTCGGCCAGGGCAATGAACTGACCCGGCGCCAGCAGGCCGAGGCGTGGATGCTGCCAGCGCACCAGTGCCTCGGCGCCGCTCATGCGACCACTGCCGGCGTCGACCTTCGGCTGGAAGTGCAGGCGTAGCTCGCCGTTGCCAATGGCGTGACGCAGCTCGTTTTCCATTTGCAGCTTGGCGCTGGCGGCGGTGTTCATGTCCTCGTCGAAGAAGCGGCAGTGCGCGGGACCGGCGCGCTTGGCCACATACAATGCCTGCTCGGCGTGGCGTCCCAGGGTCTCGACCGAGTCGGCGTCGCGCGGGAAGAGGGCGATGCCGATGCCGGCGGTAAGCACCAGTTCGCGGCCGTCGAACAGCAGTGGCCGGGAAATGGCTTCCAGCAGGCGCTCGGCGACCAGCGCGGCATGGTTGGCGAAACATACGTCGATCAGCAGGACGGTGAATGCATCGCCGTCGATGCGGGCCACCGTTTCGGCTGGGCGCATCGGCGGATGGAGCGCCAGCAGGTCGCTTGCCCGGACCGAGGATTTCAGGCGTTCGGCAATTTCGCAGAGGAGGCGATCGCCCGCAGTGTCGCCAAATGCATCGTTGATGCTCTTGAAGTGATCGAGATCGAGATGCAGGAGCGCGCAACTTCTCTGTGTGCGGCGCGCACGTGCCAGTTCGACCTTGACCAATTCGGTGAAGAACTGCCGGTTGGCCAGTCCGGTCAGGCCGTCGTGCATGGTCAGATGCTGGATGCGCCGTTTCGCCTGCATCCGCTCGCTGATGTCCTGGGTGACGCCTTCGATCCTGACGATCCGGCCAGCGGCATTGCGCACCGCCTGCGCCTGTTCGAGCACTTCGATCAGCTTGCCATCCTGACTTTGCATCGCGTAGCTCAGCCGGTAGGCCGTGCCATCGCGCAGCAGCGCCTGCCTGGCGATGTCGACTGCCTCCTTGTCGGTGGCCTGCACGCGGCCCAGGAAGCGTTCCGGGGTGCCCGGCCCGGCCAGTTCGAGGTCGCCAAAAATACGTTGCAGTTCGTCCGAGCACGAAAAACGCGCATCGCTCAGCGACCATTGCCAGTTCCCCATTCTCGCCTGCCGCTGGGCCTGCGCCAGGCTGGCCTGGCTGCGGGTTACCTCGGCAATGGCACGGCTGGTACGCAAGGCGTAGCGCACGCGGTGGCTTAATAGGGTCCAGTTGATCGGCTTGGTGACGAAGTCGGTGGCGCCGACGGCGTAGGCGCGCTCGATGGAGTCGCTGTCGTCGAGTCCGGTGAGCATGACGATCGGCAGCCACTTGTTGCGCGGGTCGCGGCGCAGCGTTGCGCAGACGGTGTAACCGTCGATGCCGGGCATCATCACGTCGAGCAGGAGAAGGTCGAAGTCAAATTCATTCTCCTGGCAAGCGCGCAACCCGGCCTCGCCGCAGTCCGCTTCGCTGACTTCGAAACCGGCATGACGCAGCGACTCGGCCGCCAGCATGCGCAGCATCGCGTCGTCGTCGACCAGCAGCAAGCGGCCCACTTGTGGAGCGCTGTCCATCAGGTGCTCTCTATCGCGGTCGCCTTCGGCTCCGCCTTGGTGATGCGATATTGTGCCAGACTGCCGGCGAATTCGTCATAGGCGCGAGTGAGTCTGGACGGCCAGTCGCTGGCCGGCGAGTCGCCGTGGCGCAACAGCATTTCCAGCTGCCTGGCCTGTTCGGAGAGCGCCAGCGCGCCAACCGTTGCGCTCGACGACTTGAGGGTATGCGCGGAGCGCTGCAAGGTGGTCGCGTCGCCACTCGCGCTCGCCTCTGCGATGGCCGCCAGAATCTGGATGGCGTTGTCGCTGAACATATCGAGAAGACGGTCAGCGAAGGCTCGGTTGCTGCCGTCGGCGACCATCGGCAGTGCCTGCACGACACTCGGGTCGAAAGCCGGCGGCCGGTTCGGCCGAGCCTCGCTGACCACCTCGCCACGGGCGCTGGTTTCGCTCGCTGCCGCTTGAGCATAGTCGTCAGCTGCCGCCGTTGCCGCCCGCGCTGGCGGCAGGTGACGTTCCAGCGCCGCGGTGAGTTGCGCGCGGTTGATCGGTTTCGCCAGGTAATCGTTCATGCCGGCGGCCAGGCATTGTTCGCGGTCACCGGCCAGTGCGTTGGCGGTGAGGGCGATGATCGGGCAGCTGGCACGCCCTGCCTGGCGTTCTTCGGCGCGAATCTGGCGCGTGGCTTCGAAGCCGTCCATGATCGGCATCTGGCAATCCATCAGGATCAGGTCGTAGCCGCCGCTGCGCGCCGCGGCCACCGCTTGCGCGCCGTCGTGAGCACGGTCCACCCGGCATCCGAGGGTACCGAGGATGGCACTGGCGATGGTGCTATTGATCTCATTGTCTTCAACCAGCAGCAGATGCCCGGTGAGCCTGTGTGCCGGCTGCGCAAGCGATGCTGCCTGCGGCAGTGCTTGCGCATGCCGCTCGACGCGCTGCCGGAACCAGAAGGTCGAGCCGCGTCCCGGCTCGCTTTCGAAACCGACCTCGCCGTCCATGCGCTGGGCCAGTTCGCGAATGATCACCAGGCCGAGACCGGTGCCGCCAAACTTGCGCGTGGTCGAATTGTCCGCCTGCGAGAAAGGCGCGAACAGCTTGTCGCGATTTTCCGGCGAGATACCGACGCCGGTGTCGATGACCGCATAGCACAGGGCGCAGTCCCCGGCGGGTAGCAATCCCGTCGCGGGCCGGCCAGGGTCTGCGCATTCGCAAGTCAAGGAGACCGCAATCGAGCCACGCTCCGTGAACTTCACGGCGTTGCTCAGCAGATTGCTGAGGATCTGCTTGATCCGGTAGGGGTCGCCGCGAACTGCCGCGGGTACATCCGGGCCAATCACGACACTGAGCAGCACGCCCTTGGCCGAGGCCATTTCGCGAAACGCCTGCACGACCTCGTCGACGAGTTGCTCTGGACTGAAGGCCAAGTGCTCGATTTCCAGGCGGCCGGACTCGATCTTCGACAGATCCAGCACGTTGTTCAGCAGGTGCAGCAGCGACTCTGCCGAGACGCGCAGGGTCTCGGTGTAGCTTCGTTGCTGCGGCGAAAGCCGCGTCTCGATCAGCAGGTCGGCCATGCCGATGACGCCGTTCATCGGCGTTCGGATCTCGTGGCTCATGTTGGCCAGAAAGCGCGATTTCGCGACGTTGGCGCTCTCTGCCTGGTCCTTGGCTAGCTGCAGTTGCGAGGTGCGCTGCTCGACCTGCTCTTCGAGCGTAGCTCGATACTCGGCAAGCTCCTGGTCACGCAGCTGGATTTCGCTGAGCATGACGTTGAAGCCGGCGATCAGGTCGCCGATTTCGTCGTGCTGGTCGATCGCCACCCGCTGCGCATAGTCCTTGTCGGTGGCCACCAGGCGCATCCCTTGCCTGAGCGCCAGAATCGGCATCGAAACCGAACGTTGCAGGCGCGCTGCGAGCAGCAGGGCGAGGCCAAAGGCGATCAGGGCACCGGCCAGGACGACCAGCATGCGCTCGGTGATGTCCTGCCACATTGGCGCGAGATCCGATTCAATGCTCAGCGTGGCGATGACTTCCTTGCCCTGGCGAATCGGGTACTCGATCTTCAGCGAGTTGTCCCAGTAAGCACCGGCGACGATCGCGGCGTCGGCGCCGGGGTGCGTCGCGACCACCGGCGTCTGCTCGGCAGGATAGTGCGCGAAGAGCGTGCCGTCGCGCAGGGTGATCGAACCGCCGATGACCTCGGGACGGGCGCGCAGGCCGGCCAATGTTTCGCTGGCTGCGGCCGTATCGGCGAAGGCGATCGCTGCGGTGCTGCTCGCGGCCAGGATCTCGGCCATGCCATTGAGCTTGGCGAGTTCGGCCTCGCGATTGTCGTCGATCTCGGACGCAGCAAAAAGCAGGGTGCTGATCAGCAGTCCGGCGCCGACGGTCAGGCCGATGATCAGCATCATCTTGTTCTTCAGCGGCAGATCGCGGAAATGCATGTCAGTTCTTCCCCTTGAAGTCGGCCAGGTTGCGCGCGAGTTTGAGCAGGTTGGAGCTGGCCCTGAGCTGTGCCTGCTCGAGTGCCTGGCGATTGACTTCGAACTGCAGCCGTTGATCGGCGCGCACCAGGCCGATGGCACCACCGACATCGATAAAAGCCTCGGCGTCGCTGACGGTCAGTATCGGCTGTGCGGCGACCGCGCGCAGCAGTTGGCTGATGCGACGCTCTTCCGAATCGGCGATGAAGAGGACCTGACAGGGACGCGCGTCGTCGATACCCAGCAATTGCCGCACGGAAATCGGGCGCCCCTGCACCTGCCTGCCTGCGTGGGCTTCCAGCGCGTTGCCGACCGCGCTGCGGCCGAGGGCGCAGATCAGCAGCGGTGCCGTGCCGTTCGCGAAAACGCGCTCCGGCCATTCGATGTAGCGCGCGAAATTGATCACGAATGCGGCCTTGGCCTGAGATTCGGTGAGCGAGCTCTGAGCGAGGGTGCTGCTCGTCGCCACGACGGCGGCGATGGCCAACAGCGCGGCCAGCCAGCGGGGGGGCGGAGAGTTCAAGCGCTTGGCTCCAGGGGTGGCCAGCTCAGAACTGCCAGTTTGCCTTGAGGTACACGCCGCGCTGTATTTCCAGCGCCTCGCCAGGCAGCAGGCTTGGCACGAACTCGGGATGCTGGCTATCGAGCAGGTTCTGGCCGACCACCGACAGTTCTAGGTCGCGCGTTGGTCGCCAGGCGTAGCGCAGGTCGAGGGTGGTGTAGGCGGGAATCGCGAGCTGCGAATTCCTGTCGCCGAGCTTGCTGACATAGCGTAGCCAGAAATCGAACTGCTGCCGGTCGGCCAGGGACATCGACGACCGCAGCGACCATTGATGCTGCGGGTCGCTGCTGTTAAAGATCCGCGTATTGGCCACGGAGAGCTGGTCGCCACTGGTCGAGGAGGAGTTCAAGGAGAGATAGCTGTAGATCGGCTGAATTCGCCACCAGGAAAGAGGGGACCAGTCGACGGCGATCTCGACGCCATGGGTGTGTGCTTCGATGCTGTTGTCAGGCGTGGTCGTCTGCACGATATGCGGTGGTGGCGGCGAGAATTCGAAACTCCGGGCAGCGAGCATTGCTGAGCGCAGATCGCCGTACTGGTTGTAGAAAGCCGCCACGTCGAGCGATAGATTGCTCGCCAGGCGCTGCCGGTAGCCGAGTTCATAAGCGATGACAGTCTCGTTATCGAGACTGTCATCGCTCCGGACGTTGCGCGTCAGGATCGGGAAGGACGATGGATTGCCTGGCGCGCCGGGCGGCAATACCGATACGTCGATCGTCGCGTCGAGTTCGCCGCGCGAAGGGGTGCGCACGGCGCGCGCCACCGAGCCCCATACCGATTGCGTGTCGCTGGGCGTCCACATCAGGCGGGCGTTCGGCAGTGGTTGGTAGCCGGTGAAGTTATTGGTCTCGAAGCGGACGCCGAGAATCATGCGCAGGGTGTTGGGGAGGAGGGTGATGTCGTCCTGGATGAAGGTACTGGCGAGGTTGAAGCTGCGGCTGTCCGGCTGGAACTTAATGAATCCCGCCGAACCGATGCGGTCGCCCGAGTAGCGGTAGCCAAGGCCCCAGAGGACATCGTGACGCTCACCGACGAGCAGACGATGCTGGAAATCCATGTCGATGGTCGTCCGCTCCTCCTTGAAGGCGCCGGGCACTTCGATCTCGCTGTAATCGACGTAGGCCTGCAGCGCGGCTTCGGAACCGTCGTTCAGGGTCCATTCGCTCCGCCCAAGCAGGTGCGCGCCCTTGCCGGTCTGCTTCATGTCGGTGAGCCGCACACCTTGCCGGGCAGTGATGTCGGGGATCTGCCAGCGGTCGCCGGTATCGTTCGAATAGGCCTGGCCGCTGAGCATCACGCGCTGCCCGCTGGCGACCGACCAGTCGCCGCGAAAGCCGACGCGCCCGGAGCGCCAATAGTCGTTGCCCGAGCGAGCGTCGCCGCTGACCGCCTCGTCGCGATCGAAGGCCTTGCCCCAGACACGGTAATGGCCGTCACCCGCCTGGCCGCCATGGCGGAAGGAGGCGAAGGCGCGCTCTTCGCTGCCGGCGCCGGCGACCAACAGGTTGCCCTGGGTGTCGCGTGGTCGGCGGGTGATGATGTTGATCACCCCGTTGACCGCGTTGGCGCCCCACATCGCTGCTCCCGGTCCGCGGATCACCTCGATGCGATCGATGTCTTCGAGGAGGGTGTCTTCGTTCTCCCAGAGAACGCCGGAAAAGATCGGCGAGTAGATGCTGCGCCCGTCCATCAGGACCAGCAGCTTGTTGCCGAAGCGGTTGTTGAAGCCGCGTATGCTGACCGCCCAGCGGTTGTTGGCCAGGCGCGCCACGTCGACGCCGGGTGCCATGCGCAGTGCTTCCGGAATGCTCGTCGCTCCGGAACGCTCGATGTCTTCACGGCTGATCACGTAGACCGCCGCGGCCACGTCGTGCAGGCGCTCGCTCTTGCGCGATGCGCTGGTTACCTCGACGCGCAGCAGGTCTTCGAGGCTGATGTCGAGCGGTTCCGGCGGCAGGGACTCGGCGGCGGCGTGGGTAGCAAAGCCGAAAGCGACCGCGAGGGACAGCGCACGAGTCAAGGCGACGGGTTTGGCGATCATGGTTCGAGAATCCTCTCTGAGCGTGCATCAGCGTAGCGTCTTGCCGGTCCAGGGCTGCGCTGGGCGTGCTTGTGCGCGCAGTAGCGGCCGACAGGCTTTTAACGGACGAAACGAGAGTTTCTTTAGAGTTTTCGTGTTTTATTGGCGGTGCGGCCTTGCTTGCCGTAGCCGGGGCGAAAAAAACTGCCGCCCTTGCGGGCGGCAGTTGAATGCTCAGGGAGTGGCCGCCGATTACTCGGCGGCCTGGGCTCAAGCCTGGGCGGCGCTGAGCGCTTTCTGCAACTGCTCGAGGGCCTTGGGATCCTCGATGGTTGTCAGATCTCCCGGATCGCGACCTTCGGCGAGCGCCTGGATCGTTCGCCGCAGCAGCTTGCCCGAACGCGTCTTGGGCAGCACGCTGAGGAAGTGCACCCGGCTTGGCCGTGCGATTGCGCCAAGGCTGGCATCGACTTTCTTCATCACTTCCTTCTCGAGTGCTGCGGCCAGCTCCGGCGTGGCGATGCTGTCGGCACTCTTGACCACTGCAAAGGCCATCGGCATCTGACCCTTGAGCTTGTCGGCAACACCGACGACGGCGACCTCGGCGATTGCCGCATGGCCCTGGATGGCCTCTTCGATCTCACGCGTGCCGAGACGGTGACCGGCGACGTTGATGACGTCGTCGGTACGGCCGAGGATGTAGTGATAGCCTTCCTTGTCGGCGATGCCCCAGTCGAAGGAGGAGTAGACCTGCGGTTCGGTGAAGAGGGTGAAGTAGGTCGATACAAAGCGGTCGTCATCACCCCAGACGGTCGACAGGCAGCCTGGCGGCAGCGGCGGCAGGACGCCGACGATGCCCTTTTCGTCCGGGTCGCAGATGGTGCCGTCTTCACGGAAGATCTTCAGGTTGTAGCCGTACACCGGGAAGCTCGGCGTGCCGAAGCGGATGTCGGTCTTCTCGACACCGGGCATCGCCGACAGCATCGGCCAGCCGGTTTCAGTCTGCCAGTAGTTGTCGATCACCGGCAGGCCGAGTTCGCCCATCATCCACTCGTGCGTCGGCTGGTCGAGAGGCTCGCCGGCCAGGAACAGGTGCTTGAGCGTCGACAGGTCGTGCTTATGCATGTACTCGGTATCGTGCTTCTTGAGCACGCGTGCCGCGGTCGGTGCCGAGAACATGACGCTGACCTTGTACTTCTCGACGATGTGCCACCAGATACCGGGATCTGGACGCAGCGGCGTACCTTCGTACATGACGGTGGCCATGCCGGCCAGCAGCGGACCGTAGACAATGTACGAGTGACCGACGACCCAGCCGATGTCGGAGGTGGCGAAAAAGGTCTCGCCGGCTTCGCCGCAGAAGATGTGCTTGATTGACGAGGCCAGGGCGACGGCGTAGCCGCCGGTATCGCGCTGCACGCCCTTCGGCTTGCCGGTGGTTCCCGAGGTATAGAGGATGTAGGACGGATCGGACGACTCCAGCCAGGTGACCGGCACATCGGCATCCATGACCTTGGCACGCTCGCTGGCGTAGTCGACGTCGCGACCGGCGACCTTGTTGAAACCCTTGTCGAGTCCACGATCAATCATCAGGACTTTCGCCGGCTTCTTTTCCGCCAGAGCAATCGCTTCGTCGAGCAGATGCTTGTAGGGAACGGCCTTGCCGCCGCGCATGCCGGCGTCCGAAGAGACGATCAGTACCGGCTCGGCATCGTCGATGCGCGTCGCCAGTGATCCGGAAGCGAAGCCGCCAAAAACGACCGAGTGAATGGCGCCGATGCGCGCGCAGGCGAGCATCGCAAAAGCAGCCTCGGCAACCATCGGCATGTAGATCAGGACGCGGTCGCCCTTGCTGACACCGAGATTCTGCATGATCGCTGCCATGCGCATCACTTCGGTTTTCAGTTCGGCGAAGGTGTAAACCACTTCCTGGTCGGTTTCGGTCGAAATGAAAACCAGCGCGCGATCGTTTGGCCGCGTGGCTGCGTGCCGATCAACGGCGTTGTAGCAAAGATTGGTTTCGCCGCCAACGAACCACTTGGCGAACGGTGGCCGGGAGAAGTCGAGTACCTTGCTGAACGGCTTGTGCCAGTCGATGAGTTTGGCTTCTTCTCCCCAAAAGGCGTCCGGATTGTCGATTGATTTCTTGTGAAACTCTTTAACTGTCGTCATGAAACTCCCTCGTCACAAAAGTGGTATCACCAGTAGTAATGAACGACGCCTGCCGGGTGTCTTGGTGGAGCTAGTGCTCCCGGTCACGCGTCCTTTGTCGGAGGTCTGCCAAAGGCAGACCCAACTTCAATTCCCTCTCCAGCAATTCAAGAAAGGGCAGTACTTCTTTGCTCAAGTGCAGGAGATGCGGGATCACCGCGCTCTCGTGTCCAGCCTTGATCAGGTCGATGGCATGGCCGAGCCGTGGCGCTGGCTGCTGGCTCAAGGGCGTATCGCCGCAGGCGACGACGCGATTGCCTCCCGCCTGTTGCGCCGTCTTGAGGCGCTGAGTGGCCAGGGTGAGCAAGGACGCCGCCGAGTGTAGACGATCGACCGGGGTATTTGCCACCCCGACGCTGACCGATAAGTCGAGACGTTTGCCATGCACCGCAATATTGGCCACTGCAAAGGCTTCGCGAAGACGATTGGCGAAGGCTTCGCAGGCCGGGTAGGGCGTGCCTGGCGAAACCACCGCCAGATCGTTGCCGGAGTAATGGCCGAGGCTGTCCTCCTTACGTATCTTGTTGGCCAGCATGCCTGCGAAACGTTTGTGCAACTCCTTGACCAGATCCTCGCCGTGCTCGTTGCGCAGTGCGTCATAGCGGTCGAAGCTCATGATTAGAATGCTCACCGGACTTTCGTGGCGCAGGGCATAGGAAATCGCCTGCGCGGCCTGCACTTCGAGCCGCTGGCGGGTCGGCAGGCCGGTATCGGGGTGCTGGGCGTCGCGTTCCGGATTCTCGCGCAGTTCATTCTGCGCCTCGGCCAGACGCAGTGCCGAGGCGATGCGCGCCAGCAGCTCGCTGGCGCCGATGTCGCTGACGATGAAATCGGACGCGCCGAGCGCGCGTGCGCGCGCATTGGCCTCCTCGTCGCGGCTGGCGATCATCAGCACCGGAATCTGACGCAGGCGGGCCAGTCGCGACGAGCGCAGTTGCGCCAGCAGACCGTCGCTATCGAGTACCGGCATGGATATCGACAAGGCGCAGATCACCAGCTGAATCGAATGATCGATGACCAGCGCTTGCCAGCCTCCTTGGCCATCGCTTTCCTCGCGAAAGTCGTACTGGTCACGGATGAGCTGGATGAGCCGGGTGCGGACGCTGCGCGATTCATCGACAACCAGGATGCGCGGTCGTTGCTGCGAGGTGTCCATCGAGGTGCGCGCTGGCGATCAATGCGTGGGCGTCAGCTGCCGCCCACGTTGACCACCACACGGCCATGCGCGCGACCCTTGAGGAAGTCGTCGAAAACGTCGGGTAGTTCGTCGAATGCGATGCAGCGCGTCATGCTCTGCAGATGTTGTGGGCGCAGGTCGCTGGCCAGACGCTGCCAGACTCCGCTGCGGTAAGGCTCACCGATGTAGCCGGAATCGATGCCCAGCAGGCAGGCGCCGCGGAGGATGAAGGGCATCACCGTCGTGTTCAGGGACGGGCTGGCTGCCAGACCGATGCTGGCGATGGTTCCGCCCTGCTTCATGGTGCTGGCGATCCACGCCAGCACTTCGCCACCGAGGTTGTCGACGGCACCCGCCCAGAGTGTCTTGTCGAGGGGCCGGATGCGCGACAGGTCGAGCGCCGAACGCAACATCACCTCGGCTGCGCCGAGGCCCTTGAGGTAATCGACTTCGCTTTCCTTGCCGGTCAGGGCTGTGACCTGATAGCCCCGCCGGGCGAGCATGTCCACCGCCAGGCTGCCGACGCCACCGCTGGCACCGGTGACGATCAGCGGACCCTTGCTCGGGGCCAGGCCGTTTTCTTCCATGCGCACGATTCCCAGGGCCGCGGTGAAGCCCGCCGTTCCAAGGGCCATCGCTTCGTACAGGGACAGGCCCTTGGGCAGGGGTACGACCCACTGCGCCGGTACGCGGGCGTACTCGGCGTAGCCACCGTGATGCGCCACACCGATGTCGAAACTGGTGGCAAGGACTGCGTCGCCAACGCTGCAGCGCGGGTCGCTGCTGGCGGTGACGGTTCCCGCGAGGTCGATGCCTCCGACACAGGGGTAGCGACGGATGATGCGGCCGGCGCCGGTTGCCGCCAGCGCATCCTTGAAGTTGACGCTCGAGTAGGCGACCTTGATGCTTACTTCGCCGGCATCCAGTTGCGCTTCGCTCAGACTGACGAAGTTGCTCTTGGTGACACCTTCCTGGTCATCGATCAGAAAAGCTTTGAAGGGACTCATGGATGCTCCGTGCGATGGAGTGGATGGGGTTGAGCACGAGAAATCGAGCACAACGCGGCGCGACCTTGCCGCCTCGATGAGCAATGAGGCTGCCGGCGATTATAAACACAAAGATCAGCCCCCTGGACGGGCTGGTCGCGTCGTCGCCGCTGCCAGCGGCAGGGGTTTCGATAGTGATGCTGGCGCGACAAGCAATATACCGCGTTTGTTCCGCGGCTCGCAGGTGCAGTGCAGCATGCCTACGAGGCTGATTATTAAACAAAACCATTGTTAAGTGAGTCGTGTAGCGCGCTTCTTTCGACGGTTTTCTGGAGTAGCTGCTGCTGCAGAGGGGGTTTACAGTGTGACTTTTTTCACATAAATTCCGGCCCTATGCCCAAAAAACACCTCCTCACCTCTCTTTTCGCTGCCGTGCTGCTGGCCTTTCCAGTTCTCCTCCCAGGTGCCGGCTCGGTTCACGCCAATGAATTCCACAAGATCGCCGAGGATGCATCGTTTTTCGATCGCTATACCAACAGCGCTCAGGATCTGATTCTCAAGGGTCTCGAACTGATCGGCATCAACTACCGCATGGGTGGCACCAATCCCGATGTCGGTCTGGATTGCAGCGGTCTCGTGCAAGTCGTTTTCAAGGAAGCCATCGGCATGCTGCTGCCGCGCACTGCCAAAGAGCAGAGCCAGGTGGGTGCGGTGATCGACCGCCAGGAGCTGAAGGCCGGAGACCTCGTTTTCTTCAATACCATGCGGCGCGCGTTTTCGCACGTCGGCATCTATCTGGGTGACAACCGCTTCCTGCACGCGCCGCGCGCTGGTGCCGAGGTGCGCATCGAGGATATGCGTCAGAGCTACTGGATCAACCGCTACAACGGCGCCCGTCGCCTGCTGGCTCGCGAAGGGCAGTAAAGCGGCGTTTGCTCGGAGCAGCGAAGCTGCCGGCCGCATATCGAAACGACGCCAGGCGTCGTTTTTTTTGACCGGTATCAATAACGATTCGCATTTACTGTTTTCGTCGTGTTTGTTACTATTCGTCGGTAACAATAGTGATTCGCATCTAAATTAGTGGAGAAATGACATGAAATTACTGTTTTCGCGTTCCTTGATGGCTCTGGCCGTGGTCAGCGCTGCATTTGGCAGCAGCTTGAGCCAGGCCGAGGAGAAAGTGCTGAATCTCTATTCGGCGCGGCACTATCAGACTGATGAAGCCTTGTACGAGGGTTTCACCAAGCAGACCGGAATCACCATCAAGCGTATCGAGGGCAAGGAAGACGAGTTGCTCGAACGGATCCGCAACGAGGGCGCCTACAGCCCGGCGGATGTCCTGCTCACCGTCGATGCCGCGCGGCTGTCCGCCGCGCACGAACTGGGGCTGTTCGCCGAAGTCAAATCGCCGACGCTCGAAGCGCGAATTCCGGCCAATCTGCGTACCGTCGACTGGTTCTCGTTTTCGACGCGTGCACGCGTCATGGTCTATGCCAAAGGCGTCGTCAAGCCCGAGGAGGTGCAGAGCTACGACGACCTGGCCAATCCTCGCTTGAAGGGAAAGGTCTGCTCGCGTTCGGGCTCTCATCCCTACAACCTGTCACTCATGGCGTCGATCATCGCTCATCAGGGCGAGGCCAAGGCCGAGCAATGGGCGAAGGGGGTGGTGGCCAATTTTGCGCGCGCGCCCAAAGGCGGGGATACGGATCAGATTCGGGCAGTGGCTGCTGGCGAGTGCGCGGTGGCCGTCGCCAATACCTACTATCTGGCGCGCCTGATGCGTTCGGATAAGCCGGAAGACCGGCAGACGATAGACAAGATCGGGGTCGTCTGGCCTGACCAGAAGAGCTACGGAGCACACATCAACGTTTCCGGTGGCGGGGTTCTCAAGCACGCGCCGCACAAGGAAGCGGCGCTCAAGTTCCTCGAGTATCTGGCCAGCGACCAGGCGCAGCGCTATTTCGCCGACGGCAACAACGAGTGGCCGGTGGTGGCCGGGATCAAGATCGACAATCCGGCGCTGACCGCGCTCGGCAAGTTCAAGGCGGATCCGCTGCCGGTCGGCTCGCTGGCCATGTATCGTGCCAAGGCGCAGATCATCTTCGATCAGGTGGGGTATCGCTGATTGCGTTAATGTGAAAGTCGCGCAAGCGACGCGCGAAGCTTCCTTCTCCCCTTGCGGGGTGAGGCGGGGAATTCAGGGAGCATGCTCCCCGCCCGGCGAACGATTCCGGCGTGCGAGCCGGAATCCCCACTTCAAGATAAGAGGGGAGCGGTCATGACTTTAATGATCTGGGTTCGCTCGACAGGTCATGACCGTTAATTGCACCGATTGCCGCAGCGTCGTCAGCGATGGCGGCGCGAAATCTCGCGTGACAGCGCGATCAGCGGCAGCAGTCCGACGACGACGATGGCCAGTGACGCAGCGGCTGCTTCCGCGAGTCGTTCGTCGGAGGCCAGCGTATAGGCTTGCGTGGCCAGGGTATCGAAATCGAAGGGGCGCATCACCAGCGTCGCCGGCAACTCCTTCATGACGTCGACGAAAACCAGCAGGCCTGCGGTGAACAGGCTGCCGCGCAGGATCGGCAGGTGCACCCGGCGCAGCGTCGCGCCCTGCCCGAGGCCGAGGCTGCGTGCGGCATCATCCATGTTCGGGGTGATCTTCGCCAGGCTGGTGCTCACCGTCTGCAAGGCGATCGCCAGGAAACGTACCAGGTAGGCGTAGATCAGCGCCGCGATACCGCCGGTGAGCAGCAGGCCGGGGTTGCCGCCGAACCAGTCCTGCCATTGCCCGGCCAGCCAGATGTCCAGGCGGCTGACCGGGATCAGCACTCCAACGGCGATCACCGAACCGGGGACGGCGTAGCCGAGGCTGACCAGACGGTTGAGGGCGCGCGCCAGCAGTCCTCTCGACAGGCGTGCGCCGTAGGCGAGCAGCACCGCCAGCGAGACGGCGATGATTGCCGTCAGGCCGGCGAGCACAAAGCTGTTGCGCACCATGACGAAGAAGTGCTCGCCAAAGCGCGCCTCGCCGTTGGCCAGGGCCAGACGCAGCAGCAGGTAGGCCGGCAGCAGGAAACCGATCAGCAGCGGTAGCGCGCACAGCGCGCTGGCCAGCCAGCCGCGCCAGCCCGACAGTTGCTGGCCGGTGCGTGGTCGGTTGCGTGCGGTGGTGTTGTAGAAGCGCGAGCGGCCGCGCGAGAGACGTTCGATTGCCAGCAACAGCATCACGAAGCCGAGCAGCGCCGCCGCCAGTTGCGCTGCGGCAATCCGATCGCCGAGCGAGAACCAGGCCCGATAGATGCCGGTGGTGAAGGTCTGCACGCCGAAATAGGAAACGGTCCCGTAGTCGGCGAGGGTTTCCATCAGCGCCAGCGCGGCTCCGGCGGCGACGGCGGGCCGGGCCAGCGGCAGCGAGACGCGAAAGAAACTGCGCCAGGGTCCGAGACCAAGCGTGCGCGAGGCTTCGAGCATGCCGCTGGCACGCTCGATGAAAGCCGTGCGGGTGAGCAGATAGACGTAGGGATAAAGAACGAAGACGAACATCCCGGCCGCGCCGCCCAGGCTGCGCACTTCCGGAAACCAGTAGTCGGCCTTGCTCCAGCCGAAGAACTCGCGCAAGAAGGTCTGCAGGGGGCCGACGAACTGCAGGAAGTCGGTATACACGTACGCCAGGACGTAGGCCGGCATGGCCAGCGGCAAGACCAATGCCCACTCGAAGAGGCGCCGGCCGGGAAATGAATGCATTGTCGTCAGCCAGGCCGTGCCGACGCCAACGACGACCACACCCACCCCGACGGTCAGGCATAGCAGCAGGGTGTTGGCGACGTAATCCGGCAGCACGGTGGCCGCCAGATGCGACCAGGTCGCGCCGGTACCGCCGCTGAGGAGCTTGGTCAGCACGCTGGCCACCGGCAGGCCGACCAGGGCGGCAACGGTGACAGAAACGACGAGCAGGGGGTTGAGCGGTGAGCGGATCATGATTCAAGCGCGTAAATGAGAATTATAATTGAC
>ERZ761602.1744-NODE-1744-length-37735-cov-6.591561_pt1 | contig 37735 bp, 28 predicted proteins | sample MGYA00512165_ERZ761602 | MGnify/ENA primary metagenome ERZ761602 (study PRJEB28899, sample SAMN02445085) | bioreactor sludge metagenome | biome: EBPR sludge; isolation source: Thorneside wastewater treatment plant | place: Australia: Brisbane, Thorneside...
GCGCTGGAGCGTGCTGGCCTGACCGTTGCCGACATCGACGTGTGGGAGATCAACGAGGCGTTCGCAGTGGTCACCGAAAAGGCGATCCGCGATCTCGGGATCGACCGGGCGAAAGTGAACATCAACGGCGGGGCGATCGCGCTGGGCCATCCGATCGGGGCGACCGGATCGATCCTGATCGGCATGGCGCTGGATGAACTGGAGCGGTCGGGCGGGCGTTATGCCCTCATCACCATGTGCGCCTTTGGCGGCATGGCCCCGGCGATTATCATCGAACGCATTGCCGCCTGAGCGGCTGACAAGGAAGCAGGCATCATGAACCAGGTTGGCACCACCGAAGTCATCGACGGAATCGGCGTCCTCACGATTGACTATCCTCCGGTCAACGCGCTGTCGGTCCACACCCGCAAGGCGCTCGACGAAGGCTTCCGCCAGTTCGCCGCCGATGACAGCGTCAAGGCCATTGTCCTGATCTGCGCGGGCCGGACCTTCATTGCCGGGGCCGACATTTCGGAGTTTGGCAAGAACCTGGGCGGGCCGAACCTGCAAGAAGTGTTCGACATCATCGAGAACGGCACCAAGCCGGTGGTCGCCGCGATCCACGGCACGGCGCTGGGCGGCGGTTACGAACTGGCGCTGATTTGCCATTATCGCATCGCCGTCCCCTCGGCCAAGGTCGGCCTGCCGGAAGTGGCGCTGGGCCTGCTGCCTGGGGCGGGCGGCACGCAGCGGCTGCCGCGCATTGTCGGCATTCCCGCCGCGCTCGACCTGATTACCGGCGGCGCCCCGGTGGGCGCGAAGAAGGCGCTGGAGCTGGGCATGATCGATGCACTGGCCGAAGAGGGGAAGCTGCGCGAGGATGCGATTGCCTTCGCGCAAAAGCTGGTGGCCGAAGGCGGCCCCCTGTTGCGCGTGCGTGACCGGCAGGACAAGGTGGAGCCCTATCGCGGCAAGCCGGAAATCTATGCCGATTACCTCAAGAAAAACGCCCGCGCCTTTCGCGGGTTCAAGGCCCCGTTCAACATCGTCAAGGCGATTGAGGCCGCGGCCGAGCTTGATTTCGATGCCGGTATCGCGCGCGAACGGGAACTCTTCCAGGAACTGGTGACCAGCACCGAAAGCGCGGCCCAGCGCTATTACTTCTTTGCCGAGCGCGAGGGGGCCAAGGTACCCGACCTGCCCAAGGATACCGAAGTGCTGCCGGTCAAGGCGGTCGGCGTGATCGGTGCCGGCACCATGGGCGGCGGGATCGCCATGAACTTCCTCAACGCCGGCGTGCCGGTGACCATCGTCGAGCGCGAACAGGCCGCGCTCGATCGCGGCGTGGCGGTGATCCGCAGGAATTACGAAGGCTCCGCCGCCAAGGGCCGGATGACCGCCGAACAGGTGGAGCAGCGCATGGCCTTGCTGACCCCATCGCTGGAGCTGGAATCGCTCGGCCAGGCCGACCTGATCATCGAAGCTGTGTTCGAGGACATGGGGATCAAGAAGGAGGTGTTCGGCAAGCTCGATGCGATTGCCAGGCCGGGCGCGATCCTCGCCACCAATACCTCGTTCCTCGATGTCGACGACATCGCCTCGGCCACTTCGCGGCCCGAAAGCGTGGTCGGCCTGCATTTCTTCTCGCCTGCCAATGTCATGCGGCTGCTGGAAATTGTGCGCGGGGCGAAAACGTCGAACGCTGTACTGGCCACCTCGCTGAAAGTCGCCAAGACAATTGCCAAGGTGCCGGTGGTCAGCCGCGTCGGTCCCGGCTTCATCGCCAATCGGGTGATGAGCCCGCGCAGCCGCCAGGCGATGCAACTGGTGCTGGAAGGGCCGAGCCCGCAGGACATCGACGCGGCGATCTTCGGCTATGGCTTTGCCATGGGACCTTTCGCGATGGGCGATCTGGTCGGACTCGACGTGATCGGGCGCGGATCGAACGAGCGTACCTTGCAGAGCGATCTGGTCAAGCTGGGCCGGCTTGGCCAGAAGCAGGGCGGGGGCTTCTATGACTATGACGAGGCCCGCAAGGCCAGCCCCAGCCCGGTCGCGGTCCAGGTGATTGCCGATTTCGCCGCTTGGAAGGGGGTGGAGAACAAGGGTCCGCTGCCCGCCGAGGAAATCGTCGCGCGGCTGCTTTACCCGGTGGTCAACGAAGGAGCCAAGGTGCTGGAGGAAGGCGTGGCGATCCGCGCCAGCGACATCGATGTGGCCTGCATCCTGGGTTACAACTGGCCGGTCTATACCGGCGGGCCGATGTTCTGGGCCGATACGGTGGGTCTTCCCAAAGTGGTCGAGGGGCTGAAGGCGATGGGCATCGAACCGGCCAGACTGCTGGCCGAGAAGGCCGCATCCGGCGGCAGCTTCACCCGCGGTTGACGGGATGACAACGCCTCTTGCGCTGGTCGCCGTCCCCGGAATCCTCGAGGATGAGGCCAGCTGGGCCGGGGCAGTGGAGGGGCTGGGCCATCCGGTGCGGGTGATTGCCAACCAGGACGGAGACATTTCCGCCATGGCCGCCAGCCTGCTGGAGCGCGCGCCGCCCCGGTTCATCCTGCTGGGCCATTCGCTGGGCGGCTATGTTGCCCTGCAAGCGGTTCTGGCCGCGCCGGAGCGGATCGCCGGCCTGGTGCTGGTCACCACTTCGGCCCGGGCCGAAACGGAAACTGCCCGGCAGGCCCGCGCCGATCTGATTGCCCGCGGCCGGACCGATTTTCCCGGCGTGGTATCGCGCCTCGCCCGCGCGGCGCTGGCCCCGGCGCACCGCGCGGCGCTGACCTTGCCGGTCGAGGCGATGATGCTGGCCGGCGGATTCGAACGCTTCATGGGCGAGCAGCTGGCCGCCGCAACCCGGCCGGCCCCGGCGGCGCAGCTGCCCGAAATTGCCTGCCCCGTGCTGGTGATCTCCGGTGGGCAGGATGCGGTGATCGATCCGGCGGCTTCGGACGAGCTGGCCGCCGGCATTGCGCAGGCCCGGCTGGTGCGGATCGAGGCCAGCGGTCACATGCCGCACTTGGAAGCCAGGGAAACGTTCCGCGCCGCTCTGGCGGACTGGCTTCAGGGGCTGGCCGTGAAAGCCTCGAACTCGGCCTGAATTGCCGCCACCAACGCGTCGATATCCGGCACCTTGGCCGCATCGACCATGATCCCGAGGTTGAGCGCATCGCCATTGCGACGCGAGGTGATGTTGAGGAAACGCCCTGGTCCGACGATCGGCACCGGAAAGTTGGCGCTCAGCACCAGGCCGCCAAAGCGCAGCGGCTGGGCCGGTCCCGGCACGTTGCTGAGCACCACATTGGCCGAGCCGAGCGCGGCTTGCAGCACGGCCGGGTCGGCAAAGGCCATCTCGCGGTCGCGGGTGCCGAAGGGGGTTTCGGGCGCATCGAGCATCGGCTCCTCGATGGCGGAGCGGGCCTTCTCCACTGCCATGGCAGCCATGATCCGCCGCAGCCGCGTCAGCCGGTCAGGCTCGTCGGTGGCCAGCACCGGATAGATCGAGGCGACCCGGTTACCGGTCATTCCATCCTCGGTCCGGCGGGTGCTGCGGACCGAGTGCGATACCAGGCTGGCCGCTGGCAGTTCCCCGCGCGCCAGCAGGTAATGGCGCAGGCCCCCGGCGGCGATCGCCAGGAACATGTCGTTGACCGTCGCCCCATGCGGGCGCCCGGCCGCCTTGATCCGCTCCAGCGGCAGAGCCAGCGTGCGATAGGCCCGTTCCAGCGTGATTTCCGATCCGAACGCCATGTCCGGCGCAGTCGGGCGCTGGTGTGCCGGATCGGCCAGGAAGGCCTCAAGCCGGCCCTGGACCGCCCCGATCTCGGCCATCCGTTCGGCGGTTTGCCCGGCTTCTGCCGCGAACCGCGCTTCGGCGGCGGCCAGCCATTCGGCATCGGACGGGACTGGTTCGTCGGTGCCGGTCTCCACCCGCGGCAAATCGCCCCCGCTGTCCGAGAGGAATTCCAGCAGCATCTGGAAGCCCACACCGTCCATGCAGCTGTGGTGGACCTTGATGAACAGCGCGCCGTGCGGGCCATCGAGCCGGTCGAGAATGTCGATCTCGAACGGCGCGTCGGCCAGATCGATCGGCTGCATCTGACGCGCGATCAGGTGATTGCGCAGCTCCAGCGCGGTGCGCGGCTGTGCTTCCGGCTGGCGCACCCGGGCCATGCAGTTCGCGGCGGAGATCCGCAGCCAGGCATTGGCGTCATAACCCTGGGGCGATTTCACCAGCCGCCGGGCCAGCGGCGATGCCGGCAGGCGCGCGGCGAGATGGGCGCGGATCCGCTCGGCAAAGGCGGCGCGATCGTCCGGTGGCAGATCGAACAGCAGCAGCCCGGCAATGTTCATCGGATTGCGGGCCGTCTGGAACAGCCCGGTGACGTGATCGGTTACGCTGAGGCGATCCATGCGATATCCTTCATTCGCTGTCCCAGCCGGGGCGCCGCTCGACCCCCCGGTTGACCGCATCGACCATTGCCATGTCGAACTGCGGGAACATCGCGATCAGCGCGCGGCTCTGTTCGTGCGGCAGGATCGTTTCCTCGCCTGCAAGCAGCCCGGCCACGGTTTCGCGGGCGACGGCATCGATCACCTGCTGGCCGTTGGCGGCCTGACTTGCCACCACCAGCTGATCGGCCAGCCGGGTATCCAGCGCGGGCGGGAACACTTCGAACACCCGCACCGGTCCACCGGCCAGATGCCGCCGCAGCGACAGGGTGAACATGTGGAACGCCGCCTTGGTTGCGCAGTAGAGCGGGTTGGCATCGAGCGGGAAGAACGCGCCCGGCGTGCTGACGTTGAGGATCGCTGCGGGGCTGTCGACCCGGCCGTGGCGGGCGCGCAGGAACAACCGGGCAAGGTCGATCGGCGCGGCAAGATTGGTGGCGATTTCCGGCGCCGCGCGGTCCTCGGCCAGAGTGAACGCACTGGCATAGTCATGCGCACGGACGATCGCCGCGTTGTTGACCAGCAGGTCCAGCGGATGGCCGGCCAGGCGCTCGGCCTCGGCCATCAGCCGCTCGCGCTCTGCGGCCTGTGAGACGTCCGCACGGATTGCAATCAGGCGCCGATCGGCGGCGGTTGCGGCATCGAGATCGGCCTGGGTGCGGGCGCAGATCAGCACTGTGCAGCCATGATCCGCCAGTTCGCGGGCAAGGGCCAAGCCAAGCCCGACCGAACCACCTGTGACGAGTGCGGCCATCGGCCCGCCGGTGCCGGAGGCGAGCGGGAAGGGGCGGTTAGATGCGGACGCTTCCGGCTTGGCCATGGCTGGCCCCTCTCTCTGTCGTATAGTTATATCACCAGGTTAGATATCTGGTGGACAGAGTCAAGCGGCCGGGATCATAGGCTCTTGATGATGCCCGAAAAGTCCATGCCGCCATTGCCCGCAGCGGCGAAGGCTTCGTAGAGTTCCTCGGCCCGTGCGCCCATCGGCACGTTGGCTCCGGCGGCCTCGGCAGCTTCCATCGCCAGCTTCAGGTCTTTCAGCATCAGCGCGGCAGCGAACCCGCCCTGGTATCCGTTGTCGGCCGGGCTCTGCGGGCCGACACCGGGGACCGGGCAATAGCTGGTCATCGACCACGACTGGCCCGAGGCCTTGCTGGAAATGTCGTAGAAGGTCTGGAGGTCCAGCCCGAGCTTCTCGGCCAGGGCAAAAGCCTCGCAGGTGGCGATCATCGTCGCGCCCAGGATCATGTTATTGCAGATCTTGGCGGCTTGTCCCGCGCCGCTGGCCCCGGCGTGGATCACGGCCTTGCCCATGGCGGAGAGGATCGGTTCGGCCCGGGCGAAAGCGTCATCGTCGCCGCCAACCATGAAGGTCAGGGTGCCGCCGTTGGCCGCGGCGATCCCGCCCGAAACCGGCGCATCGACCATGGCATAACCCGCCGCAGCGGCAGCATCGGCCACGCTGCGGGCAGTGGCAACGTCGATGGTTGAGCAATCGACCAGCAGGCCCGAGGTGGGAGCCTGGCCGATCACGTCGGCGGTATAGACGCTTTCGACGATCTTGCCGTTGGGCAGCATCGACACGACCGCTTCCGCGCCCTGCACAGCTTCCCGCACCGAAGTGTAGGTCGCGCAGCCATTTTCAGCCGCGCGGGCAAGGGCCTCTGCCGAGAGGTCGAAGGCATGAACCTCATGCCCGGCCTTGACCAGGTTCGCGGCCATCCCGCCGCCCATGTTGCCGAGGCCGATGAAGGCGATTTTCATGTCATGCTCCAAGATCGAAAATCAGCACGAGGCCGACGAAACCGAAGAAAAGGCCGAGCACCAATCCCAGTCCCGCCTGGACGCGGCGGGAGATGCCATCAAACCTCGTGCGGGGCACTGCTTCTTCGTGCGTTACTGCAAGGATCTTGTCCTCAATCCAGGGAACAGCTTCAGTGCCGCGGTGAGTCCAGTTGTTCCAACCAACCCACAGCAAGACTGCTCCAATCCCAAGAGCCAAGAGCCCCTTGACGATCACTTCCCTTTCCACACCCCCGGCCGCTTTTCGATAAAGGCGGCCATGCCTTCGGCCTTGTCCTCGGTCGCGGTCAGGACCTGGAAAATCCGGCGCTCCATCAGCAGGCCCTGATCCAGCGTGGTTTCGAACGCGGCGTTGACCATTTCCTTGTTGGCGATGGCGGCGAGCGGCGGCATCGCGGCGATCTCGGTCGCGGTCTTGACCGCTTCCTCGACCAGCGACGCCAGCGGCACGACGCGGGCGACAAGGCCCGCACGCTCGGCCTCTTCGGCGCCCATCATCCGTCCGGTCAGGCACATTTCCATCGCCTTGGCCTTGCCGATCGCGCGGGTCAGGCGCTGGCTGCCGCCCATGCCGGGGCCGACGCCCAGCTTGATTTCGGGCTGGCCGAACTTCGCGTTCTCCGAAGCAATGATGAAGTCCGCCATCATGGCGAGCTCGCACCCGCCGCCCAGCGCAAAGCCGTTGACCGCCGCGATCCACGGCTTGCGGGTGGTCTTGACCAGGTGGCTGGTCCAGCGGCTGAAGAAGTCCTGGCCATAGAATTCGGCGGCCGGCTTTTCGGCCATTTCCTTGATATCGGCCCCGGCGGCAAAGGCCTTTTCGCCAGAGCCGGTCAGCACGGCGCAGCGCTGGCCCGGGTCGGCCTCGAACGCGGCGAAGGCGTCGATCAGCTCTTCCAGCACCGCCGAATTGAGCGCGTTCAGCGCCTGCGGGCGGTTGAGCGTGATCAGGGTGACGGCACCCCGGGTTTCGACAAGGATGGATTCGTATTGGGTCACTTGCGTCTCCAGTGCTTGGTCCGCTGCCAGTGGAAGTTCACAAACCTGACAGGGTTCTGGGAATAAAAAAACGGCTCAATCCGGCGCATCGGCGATCATGACAGGAGAGGGCCGGGTAGGAAAGCCCGCCGGCCTAAAGCGGCCTCCACTCCTCGCCTTCGGGCAGCGGGGCAAAGATGCTGTCGATCAGCTCGTCGCTTACCCCTTCGGGCGTGGCGGGGTCCCACTTCGGGTCATTGGTCTTGTCGACGATCACCGCGCGCACGCCCTCGGCAAAGTCCGGACGGGTCAGCACGCGGCTGGCGATGCGGTATTCCATCACCATGTTCGCGGCAAAGTCGGCGCAGGCCAGGCTGTCATGCAGCTGGCGCAGCGCGACCTTGCAGGTCTGGGGCGACTTGGTGCGCAGCGTGGCGAGTTCCTTGGCCGCCCATTCGCTGTCGTCGGCCTCCAGGCTGGCGAGGATGTCCTCGTAGCGGTCCGAGGCGAAGTGCTTTGCAATCTTCGCGGCGTTGGCCGCAATTCGCGCTTCGGGCGGGGTGACGGACAGCGCGGCCAGCACCTGGCCTGGCTCGTGCCCGTGGGCGATCCGCTGCTTGGCCTCGGCCAGCGCTTCCTGCGGGAGATAGTGGGTGGCAAGGCCGGTCCACAGGCACTCCGCTCCGTCGAGCCGCGCGCCGGTCAGCGCCAGGAACTGGCCCATCCGGCCACTCAGGCGCGAGAGGTGCCAGCCGCCGCCGACATCGGGGAACAGGCCGATCCCGGTTTCCGGCATGGCAAAGCGGGTGTTCTCGGTCGCCACGCGGAACTTCGCCGGCTGGGAAATCCCCACGCCGCCGCCCATGGTGATCCCGTCCATGAAGGCTACCACCGGCTTCGGGTAGGTCATCAGCAGGTGGTTGAGCTGGTATTCCTCATAGAAGAACTTGCGGCCCGATGCCCCGCCGTCGTTCAGCGCGGAATGGCGCAGGAAGGCGATATCGCCCCCGGCGCAGAAGCCGCGCCCCTCGGCGTGATCGATGATCACCGCCTTGACTTGCGCGTCGTCGCGCCATTCCAGCAGCGCTTCGGTCATGGCGTGGTCCATGGCCTGCGTCAGCGCATGGATCGCCTTGGGGCGATTGAGCGAGAGGAACCCGGCGGCCCCTTCGCGGCGGATCAGCACTTCGTCTGTCATTGGCGGAGCAGGTCCCTTCCCACGATCATCCGCATCACCTGGTTGGTCCCTTCCAGGATCGAATGGACCCGCAGGTCGCGCCAGAAGCGTTCGATCGGATAGTCCTTGAGATAGCCGTAGCCGCCGAACAGCTGCAGCGCATCGTTGACGATCTTGCTGCCGCTGTCGGTCGACAGGCGCTTGGCCATGGCGGAAAAGCGGCTTTTGTCCGGCGCGTTGGCGTTCACCTTGCAGGCGGCGAGGTAGAGCAGGGCGCGGGCGGCTTCCAGATCGGTCGCCATGTCGGCCAGCATGAACTGGGTGTTCTGGAAATCGGCAATCGGCTGGCCGAACTGCTGGCGGTCCTTGGTATAGGCAATCGCCTCGTCCAGGCAGCGCTGCGCCCCGCCCAGCGAGCAGGCGCCGATGTTGAGGCGGCCGCCGTCAAGCCCGGCCATGGCAAAGCGGAATCCTTCGCCTTCCTTGCCGACCCGGTTGGCGACCGGCACCCGGCAATCCTCGAAGATCACCTGCGCGGTCGGGCTGGCGTTCCACCCCAGCTTCTTTTCCGGCGCGCCGAACGACAGGCCAGGCGTATCCTTCTCGATCACCAGGCAGGTGATGCCCTTGGACTTGTCCTCGCCGGTGCGGACCATGGCGACATAGACGTCGTTATAGCCCGCGCCGGAAATGAACTGCTTGGTGCCGTTCAGCACATAGTGATCGCCATCGAGCCGCGCGCTTGCCTTCAGCGCCGCCGCGTCCGAGCCGGAGCCGGGTTCGGTCAGGCAGTAGGAGGCAATCTTCTCCATCGAGACCAGATCGGGCAGGAAGCGGTGCTTCAGTTCCTGGCTGCCGAAAGTGTCGATCATCCACGCAGCCATGTTGTGGATCGAGATGTAGGCGCTGGTCGCCGGGCAGCCATAGGCCATGGCTTCCATGATCAGCGCCGCTTCCAGCCGGCCAAGGCCGATCCCGCCCGATTCCTCGGACACATAGATCGCGCCGAAGCCCAGTTCTCCGGCAGCCTTCCAGACATCGACCGGATAGTGGCTCTTCTCGTCCCATTCGGCCGCAAAGGGCGTGATCCGGTCGGCAGTGAACTTCCTCGCCATGTCCTGGATGGCGAGCTGGTCTTCGGTCAGGGAGAACTGGTCGGTCATCGTTTAGCCCATCGTGGGAATGACAAAGGCGTTGCCGCCATCCGGCGAGCCGTCCGGCCAGCGCTGGGTGATGGTCTTGACCTTGGTCCAGAACTTCACCCCTTCCATGCCGTGCTGGTTGGTATCGCCGAAGGCGCTGCGCTTCCACCCGCCGAAAGTATGGTAGGCCACCGGCACCGGGATCGGCACGTTGATGCCGACCATGCCGACATTGACCCGCGCGGCGAATTCCCGCGCGGCGTGGCCGTTGCGGGTGAAGATGGCCACGCCGTTGCCGTACTGGTGCTTGCTCGGCAGGCTGAGGGCCTCCTCGAAATCCTTGGCGCGGACCATCTGCAGCACGGGGCCGAAAATCTCGTTGTGATAGGAATCCATGTCCGGCGTGACATGGTCGAACAGCGTCGGGCCGACGAAGAAGCCGTTCTCATAGCCCTGCAGGGTGTGGCCGCGCCCGTCGATCACCAGTTCCGCGCCTTCCTCGGCGCACTTGGCGATCCAGCCTTCGACCTTCTCCTTATGGGCCTGGGTCACCACCGGGCCATAATGCGCTTGCGGGTCGGTCGAGAGGCCGACTTTCAGCGCCTCGATCGCCGGGATCAGCTTGGCCCGCAGGCGATTGGCCGTATCCTCGCCCACCGGCAAGACAACCGGCAGCGCCATGCAGCGTTCCCCGGCCGAACCGAATGCCGCCCCGGCAAGGTCATTGACCACCTGGTCAAGGTCCGCATCGGGCATGACGATGCCGTGGTTCTTGGCCCCGCCCATCGCCTGGACGCGCTTTCCGGCGGCAACCCCGCGGTTGTAGACATAGTGCGCGATGTCGCTCGAGCCGACGAAGCTGACCGCGCCGATCGCCGGATGGTCGAGGATCGCGTCGACCATTTCCTTGTCGCCGTGGACAACCTGGAAGATCCCTTCGGGCAGGCCCGCTTCCAGCCACAGTTCGGCCAGGCGGTTGGGGACCGAGGGATCGCGCTCGCTGGGCTTGAGGATGAAGGCATTGCCGGTCGCCATCGCCACCGCGCCCATCCACAGCGGGATCATCGCCGGGAAGTTGAACGGGGTGATGCCCGCACCGATGCCGATCGGCTGGCGCATCGAATAGACATCGATGCCGGGGCCGGCGCCTTGCGTGTACTCCCCCTTCAGCACGTGCGGGATGCCGCAGCAGAACTCGACCACTTCCAACCCGCGCTGGATATCGCCCTTGCTGTCGGCAATCACCTTGCCATGCTCGGCGCTGAGCATGTGGGCCAGCTCGTCCATATTGGCTTCGACCAGCGCCTTGAAATTGAACATCACCCGCGCCCGGCGCTGCGGGTTGGTGGCGGCCCAGGCGGGCTGGGCGGCCTGGGCGGCGGCCACGGCGCGATCGAGCATCGCCGCATCGCCCAGCGCCACTTCGGCCTGAACCGCGCCGGTGTTGGGATCGAACACCGGGCTCTTGCGGGCCGGGGTTACGCCGCCGGTGCCACCGGCGATGACGTGATCGATCAAGCGCATGAATCGTTTCCTCTGCAACCAGCTTTGTGATTTGCCCTGCCTTCAAGCACGGCGCGGCACAAGCGGGAAGTGGAAACGATCAGGTCAGCAGGCCGCGCCCCAAGGCAATCGCGCCGGTGATCCCGGCCTCGTCGCCAAGGCCCGGCGTGACGATGTAGCGTTCCAGCCCCGGATCGAGCTGCGGCGCCTTGACGTATCCGGCCAGCCGCGTCTTGGTCGCGCGGCGCAGCGCCTCGACCAGGCCCGGGGTCTTCATCACCCCGCCGCCGAAGATCAGCCGGTCGGGCATGTGCAGCAGGACCAGACTGGCGGCAAGCTGCGCGATGTATCCGGCGATCAGTTCCACCTTGTCGGGCGGGCTGCCCAGCTTGGACAGGCTCTGGCCCCAGCGGCGTTCGATCGCCGGGCCGGCCGCCAGGCCTTCCAGGCAATCACCGTGATAGGGGCAGAAGCCATCATAGGGATCGCGCGCCCGGTCATGCGGGACCGGGATGTGGCCGCTTTCGTAGTGCGAAAAGCCCATCAGCGGCTTGCCATGGCGGACCACCCCGGTGCCGATCCCGGTGCCGACCGTGGTATAGGCCAGCGTGGTGCAGCCTTGCCCCGCGCCGCTCTGCCATTCGCCCAGCGCGGCCCCGTTTACATCGGTATCGACGGCGATTGGCGCACCGAAACCCTGCAGCACGTCATGGAATCGCGCCCCGGACCAGCCCGGCTTGGGCGTGGTTGTGAAAGTGCCATAGCGGGGCGAGGCGGGATCGATGTCGATCGGGCCGAAACTGGCGACGCCGAAGGCGGCAATCGGGCCGTGCGCGGCGCTGGCCTGGGTGAAGAAGGCCGCCACATCGGGCCAGCATTCGTCAGGCCTGCGGGTGGCGATCCGGGTTTCGGCCAGCACGGTGCCATCCTCGCGCGCAAGGGCGAGGACGAACTTGGTTCCGCCCGCCTCGATCGCTCCGATCAGTCGCTGTGTCATGCTGTCCTGCTCCGTTGCACCCCGCGGTTGTGGCACGCGCGCCCGGGGCAGACAATCTTGCGCTCAGGCCGTGACCGGAGTGGCCAGCCGGCAGGTGGCGCTTTGGGCCTCAATCCGCAGCAAGGGCGCGGGCACGCCGCCAAAGCACCTGGCTGCCGCGGTTGGATCTTCCGGCACGGCTGCTCCGCCAAGGCCCCAGAAATCGACAAAGCTGGAAACCAGCAGTTCGGCGGACACGAACCAGCTGTAGGTCTGGAACGGTTCCTCCGCCGGATTGCGCAGCACCAGGCCAGAGCCGTTGAGCGGGGTGTAGGGGCCAAACAGGCTGTCCGCGACCATGCCGTAAAGCCCGGTCGGCGCGTGGCGCAGGTCCGGTGCGAAAGTGGCCTGCTGGGTCGCCCAGAACAGATAGTACCGGCCCTGGTGGAACACTGCATGGGCCCGTTCCAGCTCGTTGTTGACACCGTCGGCGTGGACCAGCGGAGGCAGGAGGTCCCACCCGTCCGCGCCCTTGCGGGCAATGCCGACTGCGCCGTTGTATTCGCTGGCCGCGCCGGCGAGGGACGCGGTGAAGATCAGGTACTCGGCCCCATCGGCCGGATCGCGGAAGCGCGCCGGATCGCGAAACGCCTTGATCCGGCCGGCCTCGCCCTCGTGCGCGTCGGCCGGCTGGTAGTGTGCGCAAGGGGCGGAAACCGAGCGGCGCGGGGCGCTCCAGCCCGTCGGCAGGCCATCGGTGCTGATCGCGGCATGGGCCTCGAACAGGTCCTGCTGATAGCCGCCCGGGCGGCTCGCCGTGCCGGCGGCGGTGAAATGCAGCGTGACTTCGGCTCCATCGGTAAAGGCCGACCCAGCCCATTCGCGTTCATAGGGCACGGTTTGATCCGGCAGAACCGGACCCAGATCGGTCCAGCCGCTGCCGGAACGTTCGAGCAGGCGGATCTTCGCTTCGAAATGGCGCAGGCCCGGATCGCGGCGGTCTGGAGCGGTCAGCGCCATCCACAGTTCGCGTCCGTGCAGGCGGGCGATCCGGCCGTCGGGAGCCTGGATCGGCCACATGTCCCAATAGACGGTCGCCGGGTCGAGGCCGGAGCGGTCGACAGCCGTTACCAGCGGCACGGGATCGCCGCTGCCGGGTTCGATCCGCCTTACGTGATCTGCAGTCCAGGCCGTGGTCATGGCGTTTCCGGAGCGTCCGCTTGAAAGGAGTGTAGAAAAGGGTGGAGCCGGCCCCAGGGAGGTTGGGGCCGGCTCCGGTCTTGCGATCCGGATCAGAAATCGAACCGGATCGAAGCCGAGATGGTGCGTCCGTTGATCGAACGGGCGCGCAGGTAGTTGTTGGCCCCGGTGACGATTGAGCCTTCTTCCGCTTCGGTGATGCCGGTGACGTTGAACAGGTTGTTGGCGTTCAGCGACAGTTCGACATTTTCCACCGGACGGAAGTTCACGAAGGCATTGACCTGGGTGTAGCCCGGGAAGATCAGCTGGTTGTTGTCCTGAGCATAGGCCTTGGTGGTGCCGACCACGTTGAAGCCGACCCGGGCCTTGCCGAAGTCCAGCGCCGGGGTGACCTGATAGATCAGGTTGGCCTGACGGCGCGGGGTGTTGCCTTCGTTGGCGGGGGTGATCGCGTCCTTGGCGATTTCCGCATCGGTCCAGGTCGCCCCGGCGCGCAGATCGAAGATGCCCGAACGGTAGGCCGCTTCCAGTTCCACGCCAACCGCGCGGTAATCGCGGTCGAAGAAGCGCTGTGTGGTGGCTTCGTAGTTCTGTTCCTGGGTCTTGGCGTAGAACCCGGTCACGAACAGACCGAACCCGCCGCTGCGATACTTCACGCCCAGTTCGTACTGCTCGACATAGTCGACCGCGTCTTCCTTGCGGACCGATCCGTCGGGCAGGACCACGCCGAACAGCAGGCGATCGGCATTGGCGCGGCCGCCGCGGCTGGCGCGGCCGAACACCGCGGCATCGTCCGACAGGCGGTAGTTGGCACCGATCGACCACGAGACGTAGTTGACGTCATAGTTGACCGGGCTGGGCGTGCCGTTGCCGATCAGCGAAACGCTACGTTCGACCGGCTGGATCGAGCCGTTGCCATCGACATCGAAGTTGGCGGCCTGAAGCGTGCCGGCATAGCTGCCGCGGGCCGAGACATTGTCCCAGCGCAGGCTGGCATCGATCGACAGCGGGCCGCTTTCAAAACCGAGCGCCACGTATGGAGCGGTGATGTCATAGCTGACGTCATAGCTGCGCTGGCAGCAGTTGCCCCAGAACGGCACCCCGTAGGCATAGAGTCCGCCGCGGGTCAGGACCGCACCGCCGACCGGGTTGACCACGTCGACCAGGGCCGCGTTGTCACCCTTCACTTCCATCAGGAAGCTGTCCCAGATCCAGTCCATGTCGATGTTCTGGCGGGCCTTGTAGAAGCCGGCGGTCAGCGTCGCCGAACCGAAGCTCTTGCTCAGCTTCAGGTCGTTGGTGAAGCCGCCGAAATCGTTGATGTCGACGTTGAACAGGTGGGTCCGCATCAGCAGCCCGTTGGGGTTGTTGAACGCCTGCCCGGCGCGCGGGCCGTTGGCATAGACCAGGTTGTAGCTGCCGGCGGTGCCGGTCAGCAGTTCGCCCACCGAATTGCCGATCGCGGCGGCATTGCCGACCTCGGCCGGGAAGGGCGAGACGAACCGGCCCGAAACCGACGACCAGCGGAACCGCTCTTCCAGCTTCACGTCGTTGCCCAGATCGAACACCGCTTCGAAGCCCAGCGTGGTGACCACCGGGTGCATCCCGTCGCGGATGTCGGTGGTGCGGCGGTTGTTCTGGCCGTCAAGGCCAAAGGCCGAGGTGAACAGCGCGGAATGCGGCGTGTCGCTCAGGATGTCGAAGCCCGGAATCGACTGGTAGCTGGGATCGCCGTTGCTGCCGGTGACCAGCATCGGCATCGGCAGATAGCCGATCGCGCGGTCGTTCAGGTGCTTGGCATAGAGCCGGACATAGCCACCGTCGAACTCCTGGGTCAGGTTGGCCTTGATCTGGTAGCCGCTGTTGCCGTTGTAGCCGGCCCGGCGCGGACCTTCGCCCTCGCGCCAGAAGCCGCCGATGTTGAAGCGGGTGTTCTCGCCGATCTTGGCGCCATAGTTGAAGTCGATGCGGTAATCCTCATAGTCCACGCCCAGCGTGGCCATGATCGTGCCGCCTTCCTGGCTGCCGTCCTTGGAAACGAAGTTGATCACCCCGCCCGGCGCGTTGGACGCCAGGGTCGAGGCCGAACCCCCGCGAACCGCCTGGATCGTGCGGACGGTCTGGTCGGCGCGCAGGAAGATGTCGGCGTTGCCGAAAGCGATATCGCCGAACTGCATCACCGGCAGGCCGTCTTCCTGCAGCTGCAGGAACTTGGCGCCGCCCGAGGCAACCGGCAGACCGCGCACGGCAATGTTGGCATTGCCGTCACCGCCGGTCGATTCGGAACGGATGCCCGGGATCTGGCGGAAGATTTCCGCAGTAGTGCGCGGCGCGGCATCGGCAACGGCCTGATCGTCCAGCGAACTGACCGAAACCGACGTTTCCAGGCGGTTGGCGGCACGCGGAGTAGCCGTGACGACGATCTCGTCCAGACCCAGCGAATCATCGGTGGCGGCCGAATCGGCCTCTTGCGCGTAGGCCGGCGAAGCCAGCGCGGAAATTGCGACGCCCAGCGTCAGAACCTGACGAAACCTCATGATGTACTCCTCTCCTCGGACCGAGTCCGTGGTGGCTTGATATTCTCTTTTAAAACGTTTGCAACAGGAATCTTGCAATCGTTTGCAACCTCTCCCTTTGTGTGCCACATCTGTCATAAGAGCTGCCATAGTGCGGCCGGGAGAGGAGCAAGAGGATCATGCAAGCCCCTGCAAAGCCGCGGCTTTCGCTGCTGCGAATCGTGGAAATGAACATCGGCTTCTTCGGCCTGCAATTCAGCTTCGGACTGCAGCAGGCCAACATGGGGCCGATCTATGGTTTCCTTGGCGCGGACGAGGCGACGATGCCGCTGCTGTGGCTGGCCGGACCGATGACCGGTCTGCTGGTCCAGCCGATTGTCGGGGCGATGAGCGACCGGACAAATTCCCGCTTCGGGCGCCGCACGCCCTATTTCCTGATCGGGGCGGTGATCTGTTCGCTGTGCCTGTTCCTGATGCCCTATTCCAGCGCGCTGTGGATGGCGGCTTCGCTGTTGTGGATCCTCGATGCCGGCAACAACATCACGATGGAACCCTATCGCGCCTTTGTTGCCGACCGGCTTGAGCCGGACCAGCGCTCTGCCGGGTTCCTGACCCAGAGTGCCTTCACCGGGCTTGCCCAGACCCTGTCCTACCTTGCGCCAACCCTGCTGACGGCCTTTGTGGCCAAGGATGTGCTGGATGCCAACGGCATTCCGGTGATCGTCAAGATCGCCTTCATCATCGGCGCGATCCTGTCGATCTCGACCATTGTCTGGTCGGTCTGGCGGGTGCCCGAACTGCCGCTGAGCCCGGCCGAGCAGGCCGAGCTGGAGCGCAAGCCGCTGACCCTGCGCGGCACGCTGGGCGAGATCGGCGACGCGATCCTCGAGATGCCCCGGCCGATGCGGCAGCTGGCCGTGGCGATGTTGTGTCAGTGGTACGCGATGTTCGCCTATTGGCAGTTCATCACTTTCGCGGTGGGGCGGTCGCTGTTCGATACCGCCGATCCATCCAGCGCCGCCTTCCGCGATGCGACCCTGACCACCCAGCAGGCCGGCGCCCTGTACAACTTCATCGCCTTTGCCGGGGCGCTGGCGCTGATCCCGCTGGTCCGGCGGCTGGGCGCACGACTGGTTCATGCCGGATGCCTGGCCGCCTCGGGCGCGGCGATGCTGATGATTCCGGGGGTTGAGACCAGCGCGGGGCTGTTTGCGCTGATGCTGGGGATCGGGATTGGCTGGGCCGGCATGATGGGCAATACCTATGTCATGTTGGCAGATTCGATCCCGCCGGAACGAAACGGCATTTACATGGGCATCTTTAACCTGTTCATCGTGATTCCGATGCTGATCCAGACTCTGACCATGCCGCTGATGTACCACCCGCTGCTGGGCGGGGATCCCCGCAACGTGCTGCTGCTGGCCGGGGCGCTGATGCTGCTGGGCGCGGTGGCGACCCTGTTCGTCAATGCTGGGCACCGCCGTGGCACCGGGGCTGCGGCCTGATATGGCAGCAGACGAGGAGAATGCCCCGGCCGCGCCGGTCCGCACCATTACCGACCTGGCGCGGCTGGCCGGGGTTTCAGCCGGAACCGTATCGCGCGCGCTGGCTGGCAACAGCCTGGTCAACGACCAGACGCGGGAGCGAATCCAGGCCCTCGCGCGTGAGCACGGCTTTCGCCTGAACCAGATGGCCAGCCGGCTGCGGCGGCAAAAGACCGGGGTGATCGGGGTGGTGATCCCGCTGGGGCATGATCGCCGTCAGCAGATCTCCGATACCTTCTTCATGACCCTGCTGGGCTTTCTGGCCGACGAACTGACCGAGAAGGGTTACGACCTGATGCTGCGCCGGGTCATCCCGGATCGCGACGAGGACTGGCTGGACCGCTTCATCGGCTCGGGAATGGTCGATGGCGTGCTGGTGATCGGCCAGTCCGACCAGTTCGAGCGGATCGAGGAAGCTGCCGACGGCTATCTGCCGATGGTGGTCTGGGGCAACCACCAGGAAGGCCAGCGGCACTGCGTGGTCGGGACCGACAACCGGCTGGGCGGCAAGCTGGCGGCCGAGCGGCTGATTGCCGGCGGCGCCCGCCGGATCGCCTTCCTGGGCGATACCGCCGCCATCGAATTTGCCGCCCGCCATGCCGGCGCGGCCGAGGTCGCCGCCCGGCTGGGTGCGACGGTGGAAGTCCTGCCGACCCATCTTGCTCCCGACAGCAGCGCCGCCGAAGTGGCCGACCATGTCGCCGTCCGGGGCCAGGATTTCGATGCCATTTTTGCGGCATCGGATGCCATTGCCGTGTACGCCCTGCGGGAACTGGGCAAGCGCGGGATCCGGGTGCCGGATCAGGTCCGGCTGATCGGGTTCGACGATCTGCCGATTGCCGCGCAGACCGTCCCGGCACTGACCACGATCCGGCAGGACATCCTCGGCGGGGCGAAGGCCATGGTCGATCTGCTGCTGCGCCGGCTGGCCGGGGAGGAAACCGAAAGCCTGGTCCTGCCGCCGCGCCTGATCCTGCGCGATACGGCCTGATCCGGTGCGGCGGGCCTGCTGCCGTTCCAGCCAGTGGCCGCGCCGCGATTGATCCGGGAGAATGCCGGCCATGTCATTGCGCGACGAACTGTTGGGTTTCTTCATGGCCGGGGTCGAGGCGGCGAGCGCGCCGGCTGTGCTGGCCGGGCTGCTGCCGACCGGAACGCCGCAGGGCCGCACGCTGGTGCTGGGGTGTGGCAAGGCGGCCGCAGCCATGGCCGAAGTGGCAGCGAAGATACTGCCGGGTGACATCGTGGGGTGTGTCGTCACCCGCATTGGGCACGGGCCGAGGGCTCCGACCGGCGGCATCGAAGTGATTGAGGCCAGCCACCCCGTACCCGATGCGGCCAGCCGCGAAGCCGGCCGCCGGATCCGCGAACTGGCTGCCTCGGCCCGCGCCGGAGACCGGGTGATCTTCCTCGTTTCCGGCGGTGGATCGGCCCTGTTGTGCGATCCCCTGCCGGGCCTCTCGCTGGAAGAGAAGGCCGGCATTACCGGTCACCTGGTCCACTCCGGCGCGCCGATTGCGGATATCAACCTGGTTCGCCGCCATCTTTCCGGGGTCAAGGGCGGCCGCCTGGCGGCAGCGGCCGGTGCCGCTGTTGCCGACATGCACAGCTTCCTGCTTTCCGACGTGGCCGGAGACGATCCCGCCGCCATTGCCTCCGGCCCGACCATTCCCGCCAGCTTTGAACCCGAAGCGGCTCTTGCCATCCTGCGCCGCACCGGCTGGCCGGTCGATCCGCGGCTGGAAAACCTGATCCGCAGCGGTGAGTGCGGACCGGTGCCGGTCCATCCGGTCCACCTTGTCGCCAATGGCCTGACCGCGCTCGATGCCGTGACGGCAGCCGCAACAAAGGCCGGCTGGAACGTGGTCATGGTGGACCCGCAACTTGAAGGCGATGCCGCCGAAACCGGCCGCGCCCACGCGGTCCTGGCGATGGACTATGCGGCGCGCCCCGGCCGGCACCTGCTGTTGTCCGGCGGCGAACTGACCGTTCGCGTCCGGGCCGAAGATGGCGCGGGCGGACCCAACCTCGAATACCTTGCCGGACTGATGGCAGCCCTTCCGCCCGCAGCGCCGGTCGCCGCGCTGGCCGGGGACAGTGACGGGATCGACGGCAGCGCAGACAATGCCGGCGGCTATTTCGATGCGGCCACCCGCGCCGCGTCCGACCAGTGCGAAGCGGCCCTTGCGCAGAATCGGACCTATGCCCTGTTCCGGCAGACCGGAGGCCTGATCTTCACCGGGCCGACCCGCACCAATGTCAACGATATCCGCATGGTCGCGGTTGGAGAATTGCCCTAGGCGGCATGGCAGGCGGGATCGGCTGCAGGCCTGTCCTGTCAGCCGGCTCAGCCAGCCAGAATGCGGCCGGTCCCCGCGGCAATCGACTTCGCTTCGGTTCTCTGTCATGTTCTTGACGAAGCGGCGCTCTCGCATGGGTTGCTGCGCTGGGGAGACAGGCGATGCGGCAAGGCGCGCGCAATGGCTTGCTGAGGGGCGGCTTGGCACTTGCCTTGCTGCTGGCGGCGACAGCCGGATCTGCTCAGACCGGCCCGGAACAAGCCGGACAGTCCGCTGGCAGTCAGGATCAGGCGTCAGTTCCGGCGGACGCTCAGCCTGTTGCGGACGCAAGGCCAGGCCCTGGCGATCGCGATGCCGAAGCCGATCTTGTCCAGACCTATTGGGGCGCCGATGGCAGTCCGGAACTGCCGAGACTGCGTTGCTCCACAGCTGAGAACGGCACGCGGGTGTGCCGCAGGATCGTCTCTGTCACACGCGGCCGCCCCGCCAGCCTTGCCGAGGCGCCGTGGCAGGTTTCGCTGTGGTCGTTCAAATACAACGACTACAAGCCAGAGGAGTTTCGCGCGAAGCCGGAGTGGCTGCGGCGGCACAAGTGTGGCGGCACGCTGATCGCGCCGCAATGGGTCCTGACCGCGGCGCATTGCGTTACGGGCGATCTTGCCGACCATCCGTTTCGGGTGCGGATCGGCGCGGCTAACCTGACCGTTCCGAGCGGCAAGCTGTTCACGGTGCGGCAGAAGGTGGTGCATCCCGGCTACGATCCGGTCAACAAGCAGAACGACATCGCGTTGCTGCGGATCGATCCGGTCAACCTGCCCGGTGTGCGCCCGGTGCGATTGAACGGAGTCAACGGATCGGCCGGAATCGCTCCGGAAACGCCGGCCACGGTCTACGGGTTTGGCAAGACGCGGGCAGCCGATGGTTCGGCGTTGCTGCTCAAAGGGGCGATCCAGGTCTGGTCGCGGCCCGAATGCGCCTATGCGATGGGACGGGAGGGATCGCGAATTACCCCAACCGTGCTCTGCGCCGGCAGCGGGGATGGGACGGACTCCTGTCGGGGGGATAGTGGCGGGCCGCTGATGCTGGGCATCGGTGCCAATGCCGTGCAGGCCGGGGTGGTCAGTTGGGGCAAGGGCTGCGGCCGGCCTGGGATGCCGGGTGTCTATGCCGATGTTGCCAGCTACCTGCCGTGGATCTGGAAAGTGACCGGCGGCCGGGCCGGTCGGGCCACACGTCCGGCGGGACTTTGACCGATGCGGCGGGCCAAGGGTGCCAGCCTGACCTTAGCCTTCCTGACCCTCGTTCTGCTTGCTCAGTCCGTCAGCAGTCGGCCCGTTCGGCAGGCCGGGACTGACCGTTCGGACCGTGAAGATGCGATCGAACTGGGCAAAAGCGACTATGACGCGGACGGCAACCTTCCGCCCGCCTGTGTGCCTTCGCCGATCGGGCCGATCTGCTCGGTCTTCACGCCGACCGCCTTTCCCGTTGCGCAGGCACAGGCCCCCTGGCAGGTCTCGTTGTGGTCGTTCAAGTATACGGACTATACTCCGGAAGAATACCGCGTGAAGCCGGAGTGGATGCGCCGGCACAAGTGCGGCGGCACCTTGATTACGCCGCAATGGGTGTTGACGGCGGCGCATTGCGTTACCGGCAAGCTGGCCGATCATCCGATGCGGGTACGGATGGGCTCGACCCGGCTGAGCGACGGTCAGGGGCGCTTCTTCAAGGTCCTGCGCAAGGTGGTCCATCCCGACTATCCGCGTGATCGCGGTGCCGACATCGCCTTGTTGCAGATCGAGCCGGTTCGGCTCGGCGCGGTTCAGACCATGACCCTGGCACGCACCGCGCCGCCACCGATGCCTTATCCGCAAGCGCAGGTTTATGGCTATGGCCGCACCCGCGGCGCAGAGGCTTCGGCGATCCTGCTGGTCGGTGTGGTGAGCGTTTGGGAGCAAGCCGCCTGCGAGCAGGCCTATCCGGGCAGGCTGGGGCGGATGCGCGGCCGCTCGCTTTGCGCCAACGCGCCCGAAGTCGATTCCTGTCAGGGCGATAGCGGCGGGCCGCTGATCTACAACGATACCCAGGTTGGCATTGTCAGCTGGGGTGATGGCTGCGCGCAGCCTGGAAAACCAGGCGTCTACGCCAGTATTGCGGCGTTCTTGCCGTGGATCCAGCGCAGGGTCGGACCCGGCCTCAAGCTGCGCTGAGGCCGGGTCCGGATCCGATCAACCGCGGTCGCCGGTGTTGCCGCGATCGTCGCCAGCCTCTGTAGCCTCGTCGGCATCTTCACTGGCAGTCGCTGCCACGGCATCGCTTTCTGCCGGGGTAGCCTCGGTTGCGGCGGCGGTTTCCGCCGGAGCCGCCTCTTCGCTCTTGCTGCAGGCAGACAGGGCCAGAGCCAGGCCCGATGCTGCCGCGAGGATCATGATCTTGCGCATTTCGATACTCCCCCTAATTCCCGGCCGGAGAGCCAGGCGTTTCAAAACCCAACTGCCGCAGAATTGCGGTAAAGCCCGGCTCTCTCCGCAAGGGATCGAGCAAGGGATCGTTGCGCGACTGGACTAACCCAGAGTCTCCCGCCGACAAAGCCTTTTCCAAAGCCGCCAATGCGGCCTCGATCTGCCCCCACTGAGCATGAACCTGCGCCTGCTGGTAGAGGCTGTTGTCGCCATATTCGGCGATCATGGCCGCAAGCCCGGCCTCGGCCGCCGGGCGATCGCCCAGCCGCAGATCGGCTATCGCCAGGCCGCGCTGGCGCGACAGGCTGTTGCGTTCCTGCAGGTACTCGGCTTTCGCTTCGGCGGCGCGTCCGGCAAGCAGGTGCACGTCACCCAGCACGAGGTGGACGCCGGCCAGATCGGGATTGATCGTCAATGCCGAGCGCAAGGGGGCCTGACAGGCAGCATAGTCCCGTGCGCTGTATTCGATGACGCCGGCATTGCGGAACACCACGGCGTTGAGCGGGTCAAGCCGCTGGGCCCGGGCGATGGCCTTGCGGGCATCGGGGAAATTGCCCGTCCGCCCGGCGAAATTGGCGAAGGCGGAGAGGATGTCGGCATTGCCGAAGCCCAGTTCGAAGCTCTTGGCATAGGGCGCTGTCGCTGCCGCCGCATCAAGCCGGCCGTTGAACAAGGCGAAGCCGAGGGCGGAATGCGCTTCGGCCAGATCCGGACTGCTGGCCACGGCGGCCTTGGCGGCCGCAACCGCCTGATCGTAGAGCGCGGCAAGGGCATCGCCCTTGGCGTAATTGTTGGCGATGACCGTCAGCGCCCGGGCCCGCGCGGCATGGGCGGCGCCATAGCGGGGATCCAGCTTGAGCGCCGCATCGAACCGGGCGAGGGCACCCCGGTCGCTCGCTTCGTCACGGCCCAGCTTGTAGAGCGCCTGGCCCTGCAGATAGGCATCGAGCGCATCCTTGCTCTTCGTTCCGCCAATCCGCCCTATCGTCGCATCCCCCGCGACGCTCACGGCCAGGGCATCGGCCACGGCGGTTGCGATCTCGTCCTGCAGGGCGAACACGTCCTCGGCGACGCGATCGAAGGTTTCAGTCCAGCTTTCAAAGCCGGTCTTGCCCTCGATCAGCCGCGCGGTGATCCGCAGCCGCTCGCCCGATCGGCGCACGCTGCCATCGAGGATGTAGGCCACATCGAGGCGGGCCGCGATCGTCCGGCTGTCGGTCTGGCCCTCGCGGAAGCTGCTCGACGAGGTCTGCGCGGCCACTTCCAGCAGCTGGTTGCGGCTGAGCGTGGCGCGCAGCTCTTCGGCCAGCCCGTCCGAGAAATAGGCCTCATCCGGTTTGCCGCCGATGTTGCGGAACGGCAGCACCGCCACGCTGTTGGCCCGGGCCGGCGTGCCGAGCAGGCCCGAGCGCCAGGCCAGCGCACCGCCGCCGATGATGGCCACCAGCCCGCCGCCAATGGCCAGTGCGCGCCGCCGCGACAGGCCGGATGCCGCTGCTGGCATGGCCGCAAAGCTCAGCTGGCTGCGCGGCGCGTCGGCGGTGGCCTTGATCGCGCGGCACAGGTCAGAGAACTCCTGCGCCTCGCGCCGCGCCTTCCAGCGGCTGAGGTCGATGTACTGGATCTGACGGAACCCCAGCGGGGGAACCGTGCCGTCCAGCGATACCGGCACCATCCGCCCGCGATCGCGGCCCCGGGTTGCCTCGTCGCGGACCCAGTGCGACTGGACCGATCGGGCCGACCACAGCACCACCACGGCATCGGCGGTTTCAAGCGCTGCCTCGGTGGTGTGGGCAAAGGCGTCGCCGCCAGCCAGCAGGCCGTCCCACCACACGTCGAACCTTTCGGCAACGAGCGCATCGATCACCGGCCGGGCACGGGGCAGATCGTCGCGCGAATAGCTGACGAAGACGGTTGCCGGTGGCGGGGCGGGTGCGGGATCGTCGGTCATCTTGTTCGCAATGGCCCGGGTTGCAGTGAAAGGCTTGCTTTGGCAGATGATTGAGCCAAGACTTACACCCGATCCGGACCGGCATGGCAAGGCGCAATCGCCGCTTGCTGCGCGCCGGTCCCGGGTCGACCAACAGGGGACCACGCCGCGCCGCCATGACCAGTGCCCCGCTGCCGCCCCTGCCTCGCCTGTCGCTCGCCATAACCGGGCATCGCGCTACCAACCGCGCTTTCGCGGCCAACCGCGATGCGGTGGCGGCGGCAATCGAGCGATCGTTTGCCCGGCTTGAAGCGCTGGCGCAAATGCAGGCGGCTTCGCTTGGCGGCATCGCGCAAACCCGGCTGCACAGCCTGCTGGCCTGCGGAACCGACCTGCTGGCGGCCGAGGCAGCGGCCCGGCACCAGTGGGAGATCGTCGCCCCGCTGCCGTTCGGGCGGCAGCTCAATCTGGCGATCAATGCCCTGCCGGCCGACCGCGCCGATGCCGAGGCCCTGCTGGCCGGTGCCGCGCCCGCGGACAGTGCCGTTCTGGCCCGGGCCGAGGCGATTGCCGGCAGGTATGGACAGGCTCGGCTGTTCGAACTGGCCGAGCAGGACCCCATCATTGCGCCGCTGTTCCTTGCCCAGCTTGCCGATCCCGCCGATGCGGCGCTGGCCCAGTCCTGCACCGCGGCGATTTCCGATCGCGCGGCGCTGGCCGGGCGGGTGATGATCGAGCAATCCGACATCCTGATCGCGGTGTGGGACGGGATTGCCCACGATCTGGCGGGCGGGACCGGCCATACCATCGCCGCTGCCCTGGAACAGGGCACGCCGGTGATCTGGATCGATCCGACCCGGGCCGGGGAGTGGCGGCTGCTGACCACCCCGGAGCTGCTCCATGCCCGCCGTTTTGCGCTGCCGGCCACGGACGAGCAGCTGGTCGCCGTGGTTTCCGCCGCGCTGCGCCCGGGCGAGGGCGGGGCGCTGAAGCGCGGGGCCGAGGCGCTGCGACTGGAGGCCTGGCACAGCCACAGCCATCCGCTCGGCACCGGCTATCGCCGGATCGAGGCGCTATTCGGCGGACAGGACCGGCCGCTGCGGTCGCTGCGCCAGCGCTATGAACCGCCGGAAGAGATCGGCGCCGGCAGCGCTGCCCCGATCCTTGCCCTGGCCGCCGGCATGGCCCGCCCCGATCCGGCCTTTGCCCCCGGGCTTGAGCGGGAAACGCTGCAGCGCTTTGCCTGGGCGGACGGGATTTCGGCCCGGTTGTCCGATTCCTATCGCAGCGGCATGGTCGCCAACTTCCTGCTCTCGGCGCTCGCCGTCGCGGTCGGGATTGCCTATCAGCCGCTCTATCTTGATGGCGACAAGTGGCTGTTTGCCCTTGGAGAATTCCTGCTGCTTGGCTCGATCGTGGCGATCACCTGGATCGGGCGGCGGCGGCACTGGCACAAGCGGTGGTTCGAAACCCGCCGGGTCGCCGAGTATTTCCGCCATGCGCCGATCCTGCAGCTACTGGGCGTCGCCCGCCCGCCGGGCCGCTGGCCGCGCGGGGCCGAAACCTCCTGGCCGGAGTATTACGCCCGCCACGGGCTGCGGGCGCTTGGCCTGCCACGGGTCACGATCGACGACGCTTACCTGCGGCGCGGGCTGGACGGCCTGCTGCGCCTGCACGTCCTGCCGCAGCTGGCCTATCACCGCGCCAAGGCGCTGCGGCTGACTACGGTCCATCACCGGCTCGATCACCTCTCCAACGGCCTGTTCCTGCTGGCGGTCGCCTCGGTCAGCACCTGGCTAATCCTGTCGCTGCTAGCGGCGATCGGGCTGGCTCCGGCCGATCTGCCGAAACATACCGCCAAGCTGTTTACCTTCCTTGGCGTGCTTTGCCCGACGCTGGGTGCCAGCATCGCCGGCATCCGCTATTTCGGTGATTTCGAGCGGTTCGCCGCGATTTCCGACGTGACGGCGGAAAAGCTTGAGGCGATCGGCCAGCGGATCTCCGTCCTGCTTGCCGCCGAGGGGCTGACGATCGGCTATGCCCAGGCGGCCGACCTGGCCCATGCGGTCGACCGGGTGGTGGTGGACGAGATCGAGAACTGGCAGGCCGTGTTCAGCGGCAAGAATATCGCTATCCCGGTCTGACCTGTGGCAGGGCAAAAGCGTGTGAAGTTCGTCACGATTTCCGGATGATTGGTTCACATAATCAAATGGATAGGCGAACGAACTTCGCGATCTTCGCGCGCGTAACGCATGGAAGTTCGGCGCGCGGCCCGGCGCGGGGGAATGGATTGCTTCAGACTGAGAAAGATCGCCGCCCTTATGGCAGAGACCCGCGCTGTAGGAAAACGGCTGCGCCCATCCCCGAGCTTATGGGGTGGCCGATCCGGCCGGAATAGTGTCTGTCTGCCAAGCGCCCGGCCAGCGCGGACCTGGCAATCAAGGCGACCGACATCGACGAGATGACTGAGCCATCGCCATCTGCACACCAGGCTTTCCTGGCGGCGATCCATGGCACGCCGTTCCGGCCATGGCCGCCGGCCGATGATCTGGGAGAGGATGGTCCCGAAGGAATGGCGGTGCTGTCAGTCTACTGGCGAAACGTCTCCTGCAAACACTCCCTGGCCCAGATCTTGGTCAACGTTCCAGCCTGTTCAATCGAGGAATTCGACCCGCCCGGAATCGAGGTGGTAGTATGCTCCGACTACCAGCAGTTTTCCGCTCGCCTGCGGTTCGAGCAGGGCGGGGGAGGCTTCCTCCCGCAGTTCCTTGACGACCTTACGCACATTGCACAGCGCGGCGGCGTTGCAGAGGTCTTCAGCCCATGGGTCGGCCTCCAGCACGGCGGGGAGCAGCGATTGCAGAACCTTGGAGACATTGCCGGTATAGGCCGTCTCTCCGCGGGCGACCGATACGGCCGCGCGGATCGCGCCGCAGGCTTCGTGGCCCATCACCACGATCAACGGCACCTGCAACTGGGTGACGGCAAACTCCAGGCTGCCCAGCGCCGTGGCGCATAGCGTGTTGCCGGCATTGCGGACGATGAACAGCTCGCCCAGCCCGCGTTCGAACAAAAGTTCGGGCGGGACGCGCGAATCCGAGCAGCTGAGATAGGCCGCAAACGGCCGCTGCGCGGCGGCGAGATGGAGCCGGTGAAGCCGGTCCATCGGCGGGTTATAGGGCGCGTCTGACAGGAACCGGCGGTTGCCTTCCTTGAGCAGTTCGAGCGCTTCGTGGGGCGTAATTTGCGGCGGATTGTCCATGGCAAGGTCCTCAGCCCGGTCGGCCATCACGGCGCGGGCGCATGTAAATCAGGGCATTGCGGACCAGCCACGGCAGCAGCCCGGCGGCAAAGGCGAACGCGGCGATCACCAGCAGCCAGCCAAGTTCGCCCTTGAGCGCCGCCACGATCCGCAACCCTGCGGCAAGCTGGACGGCGACAAAGGCCAGCCAGGCTAGCGGCACCATCGCCAGCGGGCGCCCCGAATGGCCGTGCGTTACCCGCGTGACCATCCCCACCAGCAGGCTGGCAGCAAAGCCGAGCGCCAGCGCGTGGGTGGGGGCCAGCCCCAGTGGCAGGCCGAACGCAGCAAGCGCGGCCAGCGCGAAGCCGAGCGGCGCCCAGACAACGCCCCAGATCAGCACATGCAGCAATCCGGGCGCGGGGCCGCGTGGCCACCACTTCCAGGCCATAACGCCGGTGCAGGCGGCCAGTCCTGTTGCGGCCAGGCCGGACAAGGCCGGGAGCAAGGCCAGTTCGCCCGCGATCCGCAAGGCCAGCAGTGCCCACAGCGCTGCCAGCAACCAGTCCGGCCGCCAGCGCTGATAGCCTTGTACAACATTGCCGGCGAAAAACGGCACCATCCGGTGGGCGACGGTCAGGAACACCGGCAGGATGAACCCGTTCAGCCCCAGCACATTGCCCCAGCGCAGCAGTCGGGGATCACCGCCCAGCAAGAAGGCGCAGACCATCAGCAGCGCGCCTAGGCCGATCGTCAGGGCTGCGAGGGCGGAAACAGCGTGCCAGCAGGGCGGCTTGCCGGAACGGCTGTTGTCCCAGACCACGGCTGCCAGAGCGACAAGCCCCAGCGCCCAGCCCGCCGCGAAGGTCAGAAAGCCGATCCGGATCATTGCGTCTGTTCCGGTCCACAGGCCGATGACGGTAACGGCCAAACCGGCAGCGATTGCGCCCGACGCCGGTCCGAACTGGCGCGCAGTCAGGTCCGGCTGGCCCATCCAGCGCGGGAAAACGGTCAGCAGAAAGCCGAAAATGAAGGCCGGGTAGACTTGCACCAGCAAGACCGGGGCATGAAGCAGGGCGGCCGGAAGATTGCCCGATGCAGGCTCTGCCCAGCCAAGGTGCAGTGCGCCCAGGCGCACCGGCCACCACAAGGCGGCGGCGACAAGGCCAAGGCTGCCGCTGAGGAAAGCCAGCCGGTGCGGAGCCGCCAACAGGATCGATGCGCGCCAGGCCATCGGCTCAGAACAGCCCGTGCGCGCCGCCCGTGGCACCGATCACGGTGACAAGAGCGAGGGCGGAAAGCAGCCGGTGCATGGCGACCATCCGGCCAAAGTCGGCCTCCGGCGTGGCGGACCGGGCCATGCGGCGGTGCAGGAACAGCGGTTCGGCCACGAACAGCATCACCGCAAAGACGGTCCACAGCGCCAGCATGGCGTGCATCCACCAGAAGCCGGGATCGGCAAACCGGTCCCACAGTCCGGCCTGGTGAGTCATCCAGAAGCCGCTGGCCCCGGCCAGCAGCACCCAGAATTTCGCCTGCGGAGCAAACCCCTGCTCGATCCGGTGAAAGGCCGAAAGCCGACTGGCCGGCGGCTCGCTGCGGACAATGGCGGGCATGACGACCAGCGTCACGAACCAGACACCGCCGATCCAGCCAACGATCGCGGCAACGTGAAGACTGCGGGCCAGAGTGAAAGTGTCGATGTCCATCAAGATCCCTTTGGGCCGGAAAGCACCGATCAATCGTTGATGAAAGTCAATTACAGAAGCGGAATAGAGGCGAGAATAACAGACATGAATCAAGCTTCATCCCGTTTCGCCCTGACTCTTGCCACCTTGCTGGCCAGCACTGCCGCCCATGCCGAGACGCAGTCGGTCACCCCCTATGCCGATCTCCGCTACCGGCTGGAACTGGTCGATCAGGACGGTCTGGCCGAACAGGCCGCTGCCTCTACCTTGCGCGTCAAGGCCGGGGTCAGGACCGCCGAATGGCACGGCTTCAGCGCGGTGGTGGAAGGCGAGGCGATCGTTGTGGTGGGCGAGACCAGCTATAACGACACGGTCAACGGCAAGACCGCCTATCCGGTGGTGGCCGATCCGTCCGACGTACTGCTAAACCAGGCCTACCTGCGCTGGCGGCCGATGGCCGAACTGGAAATGGCCGGCGGGCGGCAGGCGGTCAATTTCGATAACCAGCGCTGGATCGGCTCGGTCGGCTGGCGGCAGAACGACCAGACGCTCGATGCGGTGCGGGTCACCGCCCGGCCGATGAAGGGCGCCAGTGTCGATTACTTCTATGCCTGGCGGGTCAATCGGGTGTTCGGCCCGGATTCGCCGCAGGGAATCTGGCGCGACACCGAAATCCATGGGGTACGCGCTGCCTATACCATCAAGAACGTCGGCACGCTCTCTGCCTACGGCTACTGGCTGGATGTCCCCTCAAGCCCGGCCAGCAGCAACAGGACCTTGGGCATGCGGATGGCTGGCGAGCTGCCGGTCGGGGGGAAAGCGTCCATCCTCTATTCCGCCGAATATGCTCGCCAGCACGATCATGGGGCCAATCCGCGAAGCTTCGGTCTGGACTACTGGTTGTTCGAGCCGGGAGTGAAGGCCGGGCCGGTGACGCTGAAGGCCGGATACGAACGGCTGGAAGGCAACGGCACGGTGGGCCTGCAAACGCCGCTTGCCACACTGCATGCCTTCAACGGCTGGGCCGACAAGTTCCTGACCACGCCCGCGTCGGGCCTGCGCGATGCCTACCTCGATGCCGGCTACAAGGTCCCCGGCAAGGGGCCGCTGGCCGGCCTGGTGCTGCGCGCGGTCTGGCACGATTACGGATCGACCACCGGCGGAATCGCCTATGGCCAGGAATGGAACGCGCTGGCCAGCTTTCCGCTGGGCAAGCGGTTTACCCTCACCGCCAAGCTGGCCCATTACGATGCCGATGCCTTTGCCACCGATACCACCAAGCTGTGGTTCCAGATCGAGGCCAAGTTCTGATCAGGCCAGATCGTCGCGCACCGGATCGGGGCGTGAAAAGGCTTCGAGTGCGGCGCGGTCGGTGATCGTCACTTGCGCACCGGATACGGCAATGCCGTGTTCGCCCAGCGCCCCGAACGCGCGGGAGAGGTTTTCCGGCGTCATTCCCAGTAGCGAGGCGAGCAGGCGCTTTTCGGCTTTCAGCTGAACCTTGCCGCTGCCACCCTGGCGGCGCTCTTGCTGCAGGATCAGATTGCCCAGCCGCTCGGCCGACTGGCGCAGCTTCATGTCGGTCAGCGCGCGAACCATGTCGCGATAGGCCTGGGCCAGTTCGCGCATGGTCGCCTGCATCAGCGCGCAATCGTCCTTCACCACTTCGCGGACCAGCGCGGCCGGCACCAGCAGGATCCGGGACGGCGCGATGGTGCGAGCCGACATCAGATAGGGCTGATCGGTGATGACTGCGGCCAGGATGAAGCTGGTGACCGGCTCGACGATCCGCATGGTCGTGTCGCGCCCGGCGCTGTGGGCGTAAAGCTCCACCAGTCCATCGACCAGAACGTGCAGGAAATCCGGATGCTGGCCGAGTTCGAACAGGGTCAGCTGCGGCGGGAACGCCTGCAGGAAAGATCCCGAAAAGATCCGGTCACGCTGGCCTTCCTGCATTTCCCGGAACAGGGGCAGATTCGCGATTTCTGGTCTTTCGCCGGGACGCACGCAGCACAGCTCCTTGGTTGAACGGGCCAGCCTTAGCAGTGCGATTGATGTGCATCAATCTTAGGCTTGATCTGGATCGGGCGATCCGACGCTACAGATCAGGCGGTTTGACGATTGCCGCGCCGGACAGGCTATTCTTGATCCGGATCAAGCTTTGCGCAGCCGAGTTGGACAAGTTCGCTGGCATTCAACCCACAACAGGGAACACGCCGCCATGCCACTGTCGCAAACGGTCAGCTCCGGACAACAGAACCGGGCCCTCGGGCTCAGCACCTTCGCTTTCACCATCTGCTTTGCAGTCTGGACGATTTTCGCGATCATCGGGATAGAAATCAAGGCGGAGCTGGGGCTCAACGATACCCAGTTCGGCTTGCTGGTCGGCACTCCGATCCTGACCGGATCGCTGGTTCGCCTGTTCCTGGGGGTCTGGACCGACCAGTACGGCGGGCGGATCGTCTTTCCGCTGACCATGCTGGCATCGGCGGTATCGACCGTGCTGCTCAGCCAGGCGGACAGCTATATCCTGATGCTGCTGGCCGCACTGGGGCTGGGCATGGCAGGCGGCGGCTTCGCGGTTGGCGTGGCCTATGTCTCCAAGTGGTATCCGCAGGAAAAGCAGGGCTCGGCGCTGGGCTTTTTCGGTATGGGTAATGTCGGGGCGGCCGTGACCAAGTTCGTCGCGCCGTTCGTCATGGTGGCGCTGGGCTGGCAGGCCGTGGCGCAGATCTGGGCCGTGGCCCTGGCGATCACCGCCGTGCTGTTCTTCCTGTTCGCCAAGGATGATCCGGACCTGGCTGCGCGCAAGATCAGCGGTGAAAAGCCCAAGGGTCTGAAAGAGCAGCTGGAGCCGCTCAAGAACGAGCAGGTTTGGCGCTTCTCGCTCTATTACTTCTTCGTCTTCGGGGCCTTCGTTGCCCTGGCGCTGTGGCTGCCCAAGTACCTGATCGGGGTCTACGGCGTCGACATCAAGGTCGCGGGCATGCTCGCGGCGACTTTCAGCCTCTCCGCCTCGGTTTTCCGCGCTTACGGCGGGATCCTGTCGGACCGCTATGGTGCGCGCAAAATCATGTACGCCACTTTCGGCGTCTCGATGCTCTGCCTGTTCATGCTGTCCTACCCGGCAACCGACTACACGATCCACGGGATCAAGGGCGACATCCAGTTCTCCACCTCGATGAGCCTGGTGCCGTTCGTGATCACGGTGTTCGTGCTCGGCTTCTTCATGTCGCTGGGCAAGGCCGCGGTCTACAAGCACATTCCGGTGTACTACCCCGGCCATGTCGGCTCGGTCGGCGGGCTGGTCGGGCTGGTCGGCGGCCTTGGCGGGTTTGTCCTGCCGATCGTGTTCGGCGCGGTCAGCGATCTGACCGGCATCTGGACCAGCTGCTTCATGGTGCTGTTCGCGCTGGTTGCCGTCGCGCTTGGCTGGATGCACATGGCGATCCGCCAGATGGAACAAAAGGCCGCCGGGATCGATACCCGCTCGCTGCCCCAGTTCCCCGAAATGGCCGGGCTGCACGATGCCGAAACCCACGGCGAACACTCGGTCAAGGGCAAGGTCCTGACCGACTGGCGGCCCGAGGACTCGGCGTTCTGGGAGGAAACCGGCCAGCGCATTGCCAACCGCAATCTCTATCTTTCGATCCCCGCACTGCTGCTTGCCTTCGCAGTGTGGATGGTATGGTCCGTGGTCGTGGCCAAGCTGCCCCTCATCGGCTTTGACTACACCACGGACCAGCTTTTCTGGCTGGCCGCACTGCCCGGCCTGTCGGGCGCGACCTTCCGGATCTTCTATTCCTTCATGGTGCCGATCTTCGGCGGGCGGCTGTGGACCACGCTGTCCACCGCTTCGCTGCTGATCCCGGCCTTCGGGATCGGCTATGCGGTGCAGAACCCGGACACCCCCTATTTCATCTTCCTGGTCCTCGCGCTGCTGTGCGGCTTTGGTGGCGGCAACTTTGCCAGCTCGATGTCCAACATCGGGTTCTTCTTCCCCAAGGCGCAAAAGGGCAACGCGCTGGCGCTCAATGCCGGGCTCGGCAACCTGGGTGTCTCGGTGATGCAGTTTGTCGTACCTTTGGTGATAACGACCGGGGTGTTTGGTGCCCTTGGTGGCACTGCGCAGGTGGCCAAGGATGGCAGCGAACTGTGGCTGCAGAACGCCGGGTTCATCTGGGTGCCGTTCATCATCGCCTCCACGCTGCTCGCCTGGTTCGGGATGAACGACATCGCCGATGCCAAGGCCAGCTTTGCCGAACAGGCGGTGATCTTCCAGCGCAAGCATAACTGGCTGATGTGCTGGCTTTACACCGGCACCTTCGGCAGCTTCATCGGCTTTTCCGCCGGCCTGCCGCTGCTCGCCAAGAGCCAGTTCCCCGACGTCAACGTGCTGAAGTACGTGTTCCTCGGCCCGTTGGTCGGCGCGATCAGCCGCGCCGCGACCGGCTGGGTGGCCGATCGCTGGGGCGGGGCGCGGGTCACCTTCTGGGTGTTCATCGGCATGATCGCCGGCGCGCTGGGCGTGATCCACTTCCTGGAGGCCAAGGATTTCAACGGCTTCCTTGGCGCATTCATCTTCATGTTCTTCGTCACGGGCGTGGGCAATGCCTCGACCTTCCAGATGATCCCCAACATCATGCGCCAGGAAGTGCCGCGGCTGATGCCCGAGCTGGATGCAGCCCAGCGCACCCGGCAGGCCGAAAAGGAATCGGCGGCTATCGTCGGCTTCACCTCGGCCATTGCCGCCTACGGCGCCTTCTTCATTCCCCGCGCCTTCGGGATGTCGATCAGCGCCACCGGAACCCCGCAGGCAGCGCTTTATGCGTTCGCGATCTTCTACGCCAGCTGCGCCGCGCTGACCTGGTTCATCTACACCCGCAAGGGCGGTCTGCTGCACGATATCGAGCGCGGCCGCGCCCCCACTGCCCCCATTGCCCAAGGAGCCACCGCATGAGCCACCTGCTCGACCGCCTGACGTTCTTCCGCCAGAAGAAGGAACAGTTTTCCGAAGGCCACGGGGTCACCACCGCCGAAGCGCGGGACTGGGAGGACAGCTATCGGAAACGCTGGCAGCACGACAAGATCGTGCGCAGCACCCACGGGGTGAACTGCACCGGATCGTGCAGCTGGAAGATCTACGTCAAGGGCGGGATCATCACTTGGGAAACCCAGCAGACCGACTATCCGCGCACCCGGCCCGAACTGCCCAACCATGAGCCGCGCGGCTGCCCGCGCGGGGCGAGCTATAGCTGGTACATCTATTCGGCCCAGCGGCTGAAGTATCCGCTGATCCGCAAGCGGCTGGTCAAGCTGTGGCGCGAGGCGCGCAAGGATCTGCCGCCGGTCGCGGCCTGGGCGTCGATCCAGAACGATCCGGTCAAGCGCAAGAGCTATACCGCGATCCGCGGCCATGGCGGCTTCGTCCGCTCAACCTGGGACGAAGTGAACGAAATCATCGCGGCGGCCAATGCCTATACCGCGAAGCAGTGGGGCCCGGACCGGGTGATCGGGTTCTCCCCGATCCCGGCGATGTCGATGGTCAGCTATGCGGCGGGATCGCGCTATCTCTCGCTGCTCGGCGGCACCTGCATGAGCTTCTATGACTGGTACTGCGATCTGCCACCCGCCAGCCCGATGACCTGGGGCGAGCAGACCGACGTTCCCGAAAGTGCTGACTGGTACAATGCCGGGTTCCTGATGCTGTGGGGATCGAACGTCCCCCAGACCCGCACGCCCGACGCCCATTTCATGACCGAGGCGCGCTATCGCGGGGCCAAGGTGACGGTGGTCAGCCCGGACTATGCCGAGGCAACCAAGTTCGCCGATTTGTGGCTCAACCCCAAGCAGGGCACCGACGCGGCGCTGGCCATGGCGATGGGCCACGTGATCCTGCGCGAGTTCCACCTCGACCGGCAGGTGCCCTATTTTGAGGACTATTGCCGCCGCTATTCCGACATGCCGATGCTGGTCCGCCTGATCGAACAGGACGGCAAGCTGGTGCCCGAACGCCTGCTGCGCGCCAGCGACTTCAAGGGCGAACTGGGTGAACAGAACCACCCGGAATGGAAAACCGTCGCGATTGACGAGGCGAGCGACGAAGTGGTCGCCCCGTCGGGTTCGGCCGGTTTCCGCTGGGGCGACAAGGGCAAGTGGAACCTGGAGGAAAAGGACGGCCACGGCGCTGATGTCAAACTGCGGATGACCGCGATCCTCGACAAGGATCATGACGAAATCGTCGACGTTGCCTTCCCCTATTTTGGCAACCGCGAGCATGATCACTTCCAGGGCACCGACCATCCCGACGTGCTGCTGAAGCGCGTGCCGGTGCGGCAGCTGGACCTGAAGGAAGGCCGCACGTTCGTCGCCACGGTATTCGACCTGCTGTGCGCCAACTACGGCCTCGACCGGGGGCTGGGCGGGGACTTCGTGGCCCGCGAATTCAGCGATGCCGCGCCCTACACCCCGGCCTGGGCGGAAAAGATCACCGGGGTTCCCGCCGACGCGATCATCACGGCGGCACGTGAATTCGCGGCCAATGCCGAAGCCACCAATGGCAAGTCTATGGTGATTCTGGGGGCCGGTCTGAACCACTGGTACCACATGGACATGAATTACCGCGGGATCATCAACCTGCTGGTGATGTGCGGCTGTGTCGGCCAGTCGGGCGGCGGCTGGTCGCACTATGTGGGCCAAGAAAAACTGCGCCCGCAGACCGGGTGGCTGCCGCTGGCCTTCGCGCTCGACTGGAACCGTCCGCCCCGGCAGATGAACTCCACCAGCTTCTTCTATGCCCACACCGATCAGTGGCGGTATGAAACGCTGGGGGTCAGCGAAATCCTTTCGCCCACTGCGCCCAAGGGCGACTGGGACGCCAGCCTGATTGATTACAACGTGCGGGCCGAACGGATGGGCTGGCTGCCGTCCGCGCCGCAGCTCAAGACCAACCCGCTGGAAGTGGGCAAGGCGGCCAGGGCCAGCGGCATGGAGCCGAAGGACTACGTCGCGCAGGCGCTCAAGGCCGGGGATCTGGAACTGTCCTGCCTGGACCCGGATGACGAGGCCAACTGGCCGCGCAACATGTTCGTCTGGCGTTCAAACCTGCTGGGTTCGTCCGGCAAGGGGCACGAGTATTTCCTCAAGCACCTGCTCGGCACGGCGCACGGCGTGCAGGGCAAGGATCTGGGCGAAATGGGCCAGCAAAAACCCAGGGATGTGAAGTGGCACGACGAAGCGCCGAAGGGGAAGCTGGACCTGCTGGTCACGCTCGACTTCCGGATGTCGACCACCTGCGTCTATTCCGACATCGTCCTGCCGACCGCCAGCTGGTACGAAAAGGACGACCTCAACACGTCCGACATGCACCCGTTCATCCACCCGCTGTCGGCGGCCGTCGACCCGGTGTGGGAATCGAAAAGCGACTGGGACATCTACAAGGGGATCGCCAAGACCTTCTCTGAAATCGCGCCCGAAGTGCTGGGGGTGGAACAGGATCTGGTCATGGTCCCGATCCAGCATGACACCCCCGGCGAGATCGCCCAGCCGTTCGACGTGGCCGACTGGGGCGAGGGTCAGGTTGAGCCGATTCCCGGCAAGACCATGGCCAATGTGGTGCTGGTGGAGCGGGACTATCCGAACCTCTACAAGCGCTTCACCGCGCTGGGGCCGCTGATGGACAAGCTTGGCAACGGCGGCAAGGGCATGTCGTGGGAAACCGGGCACGAGGTTGAGGGGCTGCGCAAGCTCAACGGCACGGTCAGCGAAGATGGGCCGACCAAGGGCATGGCCCGGATCGACACTGCCATCGACGCGGCCGAAGTGCTGCTGATGCTGGCGCCGGAAACCAACGGCGAAGTCGCCGTCAAGGCGTGGGAATCGCTCTCGACCTTTACGGGCCGCGAACACGCCCATCTGGCACTGCCCAAGGAAGACGAGAAGATCCGGTTCCGCGACATTCAGGCCCAGCCGCGCAAGATCATCTCCTCGCCGATCTGGTCGGGCCTCGAAAGCGAGCACGTCTGCTACAACGCCGGGTACACCAACGTCCACGAACTGATACCCTGGCGTACCCTCACGGGTAGACAACAGCTCTACCAGGATCACAAGTGGATGCGCGCCTTTGGCGAGGCGCTGTGCGTCTATCGCCCGCCGATCGATACCAAGGCTGTGAAGCCTTTGCTCGATCAGGCGGCCGGGCAGAAGCACGTCATCCTGAACTTCATCACCCCGCACCAGAAATGGGGCATCCATTCCACCTATACCGACAACCAGCTGATGCTGACCCTGTCGCGCGGCGGGCCGATCGTGTGGATGAGCGAGGTGGATGCCGCGAAGGCGGGACTGGTCGACAATGACTGGGTCGAAACCTTCAACGCCAACGGTGCGCTGGTGGCCCGCGTGGTCGTCTCGCAGCGGATGAAGGAAGGCACGCTGTTCATGTACCATGCGCAGGAGAAGATCGTGAATGTGCCGGGTTCGCCGCTGACCGGCCAGCGCGGGGGGATTCACAACTCCGTGACCCGCGCGATCCTGAAGCCGACCCACATGATCGGCGGTTACGTTCAGCAGGCCTACGGCTTCAATTATTACGGCACCGTGGGTTCCAACCGCGACGAATACGTCATCGTCCGCAAGCTTGAAAAGGTCGACTGGCTCGAAGGGCCGCTCGCCGCAGGGGAGAACGCAGCATGAAGGTCCGCGCACAAATCGGCAAAGTGCTGAACCTCGACAAGTGCATCGGCTGTCACACCTGTTCGGTGACCTGCAAGAACGTGTGGACCAGCCGCGAAGGCATGGAATACGCCTGGTTCAACAACGTCGAGACCAAGCCCGGCATCGGCTACC
>ERZ761602.1748-NODE-1748-length-37676-cov-8.218867_pt1 | contig 37676 bp, 34 predicted proteins | sample MGYA00512165_ERZ761602 | MGnify/ENA primary metagenome ERZ761602 (study PRJEB28899, sample SAMN02445085) | bioreactor sludge metagenome | biome: EBPR sludge; isolation source: Thorneside wastewater treatment plant | place: Australia: Brisbane, Thorneside...
CTGGAAGCACGATGTGCAGACCATGATCGAAGGCCCCGGCCACGTGCCGATGCAGTTGATCAAGGAGAACATGGACAAGCAGTTGCGCGAGTGCGGCGAGGCGCCGTTCTACACGCTCGGCCCGCTGACCACCGACATCGCGCCGGGCTACGACCACATCACCAGCGCGATAGGTGCCGCGATGATCGGCTGGTACGGCACGGCGATGCTCTGCTACGTCACCCCGAAGGAGCACCTGGGCCTGCCCAACCGCCAGGACGTGCGCGACGGCATCATGGCCTACAAGATCGCCGCGCACGCGGCCGACCTGGCCAAGGGCCACCCGGGCGCGCAAGTGCGCGACAACGCGTTGAGCAAGGCGCGCTTCGAGTTCCGCTGGGAGGACCAGTTCCACCTGGGCCTGGACCCGGAGAAGGCCAAGGAATTCCACGACGAGACCCTGCCCAAGGACGCGCACAAGCTGGCCCACTTCTGCTCGATGTGCGGCCCGCACTTCTGTTCGATGAAGATCACCCAGGACGTGCGCGACTACGCCGCCGAGCACGGGGTGGACGAGAAAGCCGCGCTGGAGGCGGGCATGGCGGAGAAGTCGGCCGAGTTCCTGGCCCAGGGCGCGCAGGTGTACCGCCAGGGCTGAGGCTGGCCGCGCCGCGCCGCGCCGGCCGTAGCCGTCGCGGCGCCGCTGGCGTAGTGTTCACGGACGGGCTGCGATCCTGTGGCCCGCCACCGATCCGGAGAACGACGCCATGGCCCGATTCACCCGCACGACCGGCTGGGGACTGCTGGTTGCCGCCCTGTTGCTGCTTGCCGCCTGTGCCACCGGGCCGCGCATCACCAGCGACGCGGACCCCGGCGCCGACTTCTCCCGCTACCGCACGTTCGCCTTCTATTCGCCGCTGGCCATCGAAAGCGACGGCTACGCCACCCTGACCAGCAGCCGCATCAAGAACGCGGCGCGTGCGCAGATGGAATCGCGCGGCTACGTCTACAGCGAGGGCTCGCCCGACCTGTGGGTGAACCTCAACGCCTACATGCAGCAGAAGACCGACGTGGTGTCGATGCCCGAGGTCGACTACGACTACTACTACAGCTACCGCGCGCGCCGCTACGTGGCGCTGCCGTACTGGCGCGACCGCACCAGCGTGTACCAGTACACCGAGGGCACGTTGAACGTGGACCTGGTGGACGCCAAGCAGAACCGCCTGGTCTGGACCGGCGCGGCGGTGGGCCGGGTCGGCCGCGCCAAGCCGGGCGAGCAGGGCGCCAAGATCGATGCGGCGATGGCCGAGATCTTCGCGCGCTATCCCCATCGTGCGGGCGCCGCGGCGGTCAGGCCGTGAGCGGCGGCGCCACCGTCGCCAAGGCTGGCATCGGCTTCGGCACGGCGCTGGCCATCACGATTTCGTGGAGCGCCAACAAGTCGCTGCTGTGGGCGGTGATCCACGGGCTGCTGTCGTGGATCTACGTGGCGTACTACGCCCTGGTCCATCATTTCCGGTGATTCCCGGATGACGATGCCGTGGACGTGGCTGCGCTGGCTGGTGACGGTGCGCCGCCATCCGTCGGCGTTCCTGCTGCTGGTACAACTGGCCGGTATCCTGCTGTATCCGGCGATGGAGGACACCCAGGCCGGGCGCGCGGTGTTCGGTGCGTTCGGCATCCTGGTGCTGTCGCTGGCGCTGTGGGTGGTCAACCGCAGCCCGTCGGTGAACTGGGTGGCGTGGGCGCTGGCGGTGCCGTCGGTGCTGTTGTCGCTGTCGGCGGCGCTGTTCCAGTGGCCGGGACTGACGGTCTACGCCCATCTGCTGGAAGGCGCGCTGTACTTCTACACGGCGGCCAGCCTGATCGCGTACATGCTGCAGGACCACGAGGTCACCAGCGACGAACTGTTCGCCGCCGGCGCCACCTTCACCCTGCTGGCGTGGGCGTTCGCCTTCGCCTTCTCCGTCTGCCAGCAGTGGTACCCGGACAGTTTCACCGGCGCGGTCGCGCCGCAGGGGCCGCGAAGCTGGATGGAACTGCTGTTCCTGAGCTTCAGCCTGATGTCAGGCGTGGGTCTGAGCGACATCGTGCCGATCCGCGCGCCGGCGCGCGCGCTGGTCATGCTGGAGCAGTTCGCCGGAGTGATGTACATCGCCGTGGTGGTGTCGCGGCTGATCGGGCTGACCGTCCTGCGCCTGCCGCGGGCGAAGGAATGAACGCCCCGCGGCCGCCGTGCGCGGCGCGCGCGTGCACGAAGCCCAGCAAAAATTTCGCGCCCCGCGGGGCGCGAATGCTGGAACTCGTGTAGTAGTACGTCGGCGAGAGAGAGGATGCCTGTGATGCCGCCGTTCAGGGCGAGCATGACGGCCACTGTAGAATGGCGGCGAAGAACGTGCTTTCCCCACGTCGCCCTTGCGGTTTGCCGAATCTGTCGATTCGCGCGGCCGGGCCGTTCAGGCACATGACGGGGGACCGCTTCCCCCGCACCATCCGCACCCCATGCCGCACCCGCCCTCTTCTCCGGATGCTCCGCCCCCAGAACGCCTGCGGGTAGGGGATTGCCTCGTCGACGTGCCGCTGCGCGAAGTGTGCGCGCCGGGCGCGCGCAGGCCGATGCGCATCACCCCCAAGTCGATGGGCGTGCTGCGGGTGCTGGCGGACAACGCGGGGCGGGTGGTGTCGCGCGAGGCGCTGCTGGCCGAAGTGTGGCCCGACACCCTGCCCACCAACGACGTGGTGACCCAGGCCGTCACCCAGTTGCGCAAGGCGTTCGCCGAAGGCGGCCCGCGGCCGCGCTTCATCGAGACTATCGCCAAGTCCGGCTACCGGTTGCTGGTGGACGTGGAACGGTTGCCGGCCGAGCCCGCGCACGAGCCGGTGCACGTCGTGCCCGCGGCGGCCGTCGAAGCGAAGGCGGAAGCAGCAGGTGCGCTGCCGTCTTCCGCCCCGGCGCCCGTCATCGCCCCGGCCGGCGGCGGCCTGCGCGACGGTCTGCGCAGGCATGCGGTGTGGGGCATGGGATTGTCCGCGCTGGCACTGCTGGTGGCGGCGTTCGGCGGTTGGCAGGCCCGGCGAGGGCACGGCGATGCCGCGGCGAACCGCGCCGACGTGCCCGCGCCGGCGGAACGTCCCTACCGGCTGATCACTTCGGAGCCGGGCTTCGAACTGTCACCCTCGCTGTCGCCGGACGGTTCGCAGGTGGCCTACCTGGTCAGTCGCACCGAGGAATACACCGACACCGCCATCGTCGTGCAGACTACCGAGCCGGCGCAGCCGCGCACGCTGACCTTCCCGCCGGACGGCGCCTGGGACAGCAATCCGCAGTGGTCGCCGAACGGGCGCGAGATCGCGTTCCTGCGCCGCTTTCCCGGCCAGGACTGCAGGATCATGGCGGTGCCGGCCAGCGGCGGCGATCCGCGCGTGCTGGCCGACTGCGATCCGCACAACCGCCCCAGTTTCGACTGGACGCCGGACGGCAACGGCCTGGTGTTCAGCAGTCCGATGGCCGCCGCAGGCGAACCGGGACTGCGCCTGCTGGACCTGACCAGCGGAGGCTGGCATGCACTGCGCTACGGTGCCCGGGTCAGCGACATGGACAGCGCGCCGCGCTACTCGCCGGACGGCCGCTGGATCGCCTTCGTGCGCAACAACCCGCTCGGCGACCTGTGGCGCATCCCCGCCGGCGGCGGGCCGGTCGAGCGCCTCACCACCCAGCGCGCCGAACTGCGCGGCTGGGATTGGACCCGCGACGGCAAGGCCATCGTCTTCGGCCGGCGCGTGGATGCGCACACCCGGCTGTACCGCCTGGACCTGGCCGACCGCGGCCTGACCGACCTGGGCATCGAGGATGCGCAGGCGCCGGCCATCGCGGCGAAGGCCGACCTGCTGGCGTTCGTGCAGCGCAAGGCGCAGTTCGGGCTGTACCGCACGGGGCCGCGCGGCCAGGACGGCGCACTCGGCCGCGAACGGCTGTTCGCCTCCACCGGGCGCGACACGCTGCCGGCGGTGGCGCCGGACGGGCGGCAGATCGTGTTCGCCTCGGACCGCTCGGGCGAATACGCGCTGTGGTGGGCGGACATGACGCGGCCGGGCTCGCTGCGCCCGGTCGAAGGATTCCGCCCCGAATCGCGCTACCTGCCGATCTGGTCGTCCGACAGCGAACGGCTGCTGGTGATCGGCACCGATGCCGGCGGCCGCTACGGACTCTACGAACTGATGCCGGCGAGCGGGCAGTCGCGCGTGGTGGAAACCCCGGTGCCGGCGGCGGACCTGCTGTTCGCCGCCTACATGCCGGACCCGGTGCAGATCCTGCTGATCGCCGGCACCGAAGACGGCCAGCAACTGCTGCTGTACGACCGCAGCGCTGTGCCGTGGCGCCGCCTGGCGGCGATGGACGGGGTGTCGCTGGCGCGGGTGGACGCCGCACAGCGGCGCATCCTGCTGACCCGCATGGGTCGCGACGGACTGTGGCAGGCCGATCTGGCGCTGTCGCCGTCCAGCCTGCGGCAGATCGACGGCCACCGCCCCGCCAGCCAGCGCTACCGTACCTGGACCGTGGGTGAGGACGGGCAGGTGGTGTACCTGGAGCAGTTGCCGGATTGCTACGTCAGCCTGCGCCGGATCGGCCCGGGGCGCTCGCCGGCGCCGTCGCGCTGCGTCGAACCCCTGCACCTGGCCACCGTCAACGGCTTCAGCGCGCACGCCCGCAGCCACAGCGTGTACCTGTCGATGGCGCTGGACGACGGCACCAACATCGGCTTCATGCCGCTGCCGGCTTCTCCGAGGGGCGCGCAAGCGGTTGATCCGTAAGCGAAATCTGCTTTCGTGTTTCTTTCGTGCCGGTCCCGGCAAGATTTCGCCCAACTCTCCCTTGAATTTCCTGCGGCCTGCGCGCCGTTCGGGCAAACCGTGCGCCTCTTTCATGCAAGGCGGAATGGCACATGGAGCAAAGGCGCTGGGCCGATCGCGGCCAACAGGTGAGGGTGGAACAGGCCGAAGCGGCCGATGCCAGCGGATGCCTGGCGGTGTCCCGGCTGGGAGGCGCGCAGGTCGGGGCGGAACTGTTCACGGTCTGGATCCAGGTGCGCGGCGCGTCCTGGGTGGAGGCGAAGGAAGGGCGCTTCCGCCTGCGCCGCGGCCACTGGATCGCGCTGGAGCGCGACTCGCGCCCGCTGGTGCAGTCCGAGCGCTTCGGCCTGTGCCTGGGCGTGCTGCTCAGCGCCGAGGCGCTGCGCGCGATGGCGCGCTTCTCCGACGGCACTCTATATGCCGGCCGCGGCCGCCTGGGCGCCGGCGACGCGCGCCTGCTGCTGCGCCTGTGGCGTGCGGCCGCGCAGGCCGGCGAGGCGGCCGACCTGGGCGGCCTGCGCCCGCTGCTGCTGCAACTGATCGCCATCCAGCAGGAACTGACCGAGCGCATCCCGCGTTGCCCCGGCCGTTCGCGCAACCGCAAGCGGCAGGTGTTCGGCCGCCTGCAGCGCGCGCGCCTGTACCTGGAGGGCAACTGCAACCGGGTGGTGCGCATCAGCGAACTGGCGGAGCTGACCAGCTTCTCCAGTTGGTACTTCTCGCGCACGTTCTACAGCCTGTACGAGGAGAGCCCGCAGGCGGCGGCCGCGCGTATGCGGCTGGAGCACGCGGCCGAGCTGCTGCGCACCACCTCGATGATGGTCGGCGAGGTCGCGGCGGCCTCGGGCTTCGACAACTGCTGCAGCTTCGCGCGAGCGTTCCGCGCGCGGTTCGGCACGTCCGCCAGCGTCTACCGCAACGCCGCCGCGTCGAGGACACGATCGGCAAAGTCATCGGCCGATGCGCGCAAAGCGACGATCGGGGCCGGAACGTAAGTTTGCAGGGTGTTTTAACACGCTCGTAACGCAACACGTTCCTCTTAGGAGAGATTTGAATGAACCATCGCAATCCGCATCGTGCGATGCGGGTCGGCCTGTTGCCGGCCGGCATCGCCATCGCACTGGTGCCGGCGTTCGCCAGCGCGCAGGAACAGACTGAAAGCGCGCCGACCACGCTCGACCGCATCGAGGTCACCGGCTCGCGCATCCGCACGGTCGATACCGAGACCCAGCAGCCGGTGCTGACCATCAGCCGCTCCGACATCGAGAAGCAGGGCTTCAAGTCGGTGGTCGACATCCTGCAGAACGTCACCGCCGCGGGCTCGCCGGCGATCAGCCGTTCCGAGCCGCTCTCTTCCGGCGAAATGGTCGGCGGCGCCTACATCGACATGCGCAACCTGGGCACCACCCGCACCCTGGTGCTGGTCAACGGCAAGCGCCTGGGCGCCAGCGTCAGCGGCTGGCAGGACATCTCGCAGATCCCGGCGGTGATGGTTGAGCGCATCGAAGTCCTGAAGGACGGCGCTTCCTCCATCTACGGCTCCGACGCGATGGCCGGCGTGGTGAACATCATTACCCGCAAGAACTTCGAGGGCGCCGAGGCCAGCGCCTACCTGGGCCAGTACACCCAGGGCGACGGCCAGAAGGAGACCTACGACTTCATCATGGGCTTCCAGGGCGACCGCGGCTCGCTGACCCTGGGCGTGGAGTACTCCAAGGAAGAAGGCGTGTGGGCCAAGGACCGCTGGTACTCGCAGTCCTCGCGCACCAACCGCTACCCGGCCGCCGGCTGGACCACGGTCGGCCAGTGGGGCTCGCTGGCCAACGGCGACGTGGACGATGACGACAACCCGATCTTCTATTCGCTGAACCGCGGCGCCGACCCGTACGACTTCGGCAACTTCCACGTGCAGGACACCACGCCGATCACCGGCGACGTCAGCAACTCCAACGAGCAGATGCACCTGGTCACGCCGACCGAGCGCCGTTCGGTGTTCGTCAACGGCACGTTCGACCTGACCGACAACGTGCGCTTCAACACCGACGTGCTGTACACCCGCCGCGAGAGCCAGGCCCAGGTGGCCGGCTACCCGCTGCAGTCGGCCGCCTACGGCCTGGCCATGTCGGCCGACAGCTACTTCAACCCGCTGGGCAACGAGTGGAACCCGGGTGCCGGCCAGGAAGTAGGCTTCGTCCGCCGCGGCTGGGAAGTGCCGCGCGTGTCCAACAACCAGTTGACCACCTATCGCTTCACCGGCGCCTTCGAAGGCAGTTTCCAGGTCGGCGAGCGCTACTTCGACTGGGACGCGGGCTACCTGTACAACAACGCCGAGCTGGTCCAGCGCCAGACCGGCAACTTCCGCGTGTCCGCTGTCGAGCAGGCCGTCGGCGAGTCGTTCTACAACCCGACCACCGGCCGCGTGGAATGCGGTTCGGCCGCCGGCCTGGCGGCGGGCACCAACCCCGCCTACGGCGCGGGCCCGGGCGCCTGCGTGCCGTGGAACCCGTTCATTCCCTACGGCCGCACCGGCGACGGCGGGCTGACCGGCAACGCCGAGCTGATCGCGTTCCTGTTCCCCACCTCGCACGCCACCGGCGAAGTCGAGACCACCAGCTACTTCGCCAACGTGTCCGGTTCGCTGTTCGCGCTGCCGGCCGGCGACCTGGGCTTCGCGCTGGGCTACGAGCACCGCAAGGAGAAGGGTTCGTTCGAGCCCGACGCGCTGGCCCAGACCGGCGACTCCACCGACCTGGCGGCCGGCCCCACCGGCGGCGGCTACAACGTCAACGAACTGTACGCCGAGCTCAACATCCCGGTGCTGGCCGACATGCCCGGCGCGCAGGAGCTGACCTTCAACGTCGCGACCCGCTACTCGGACTACAACACCTTCGGCGACACGCTGAATAGCAAGTTCGGCTTCAAGTGGAAGCCGCTGGAATCGCTGCTGGTCCGCGGCACCTGGTCCGAGGGCTTCCGCGCCCCGACCATCGCCGACCTGTACGGCGGCAGCTCGCAGTCGTTCGAGTACTTCACCGACCCGTGCGACACCGAGTTCGGCGACGCGGCCACCAACGCGGCCACCGCGGCCCGCTGCGCGCAGGACATCGCCAACGCGGCCACGTTCCGCCAGCTCAAGCAGGGCTTCGTCCCGGCCGAGGGCCCGGACGAGCAGAGCCCGGTGCCGTTCACGGCCGGCTCCAACCCCAACCTGACCCCGGAAATGTCGACCTCCAAGACGCTGGGCGTGGTCTGGAGCCCGGGCTTCGCCGAGGGCCTGAACATCGCCCTGGACTGGTGGTCGGTCAAGGTGGAGAACACCATCGTCGATGACACGCCGACCGACCAGCTCAACGACTGCTACATCCTGGGCATCGAGTCGCGCTGCTCCACCTTCACGCGCGACGCCGCGCGCGGCTACGTCAACAACCTGTCGTACGGCGGCCGCAACGCCGGCTACCTCGACACCGAGGGTTACGACATGGAAGCCACGTACCGCCTGGAGACCGAGGGCTTCGGCCGCTTCGACTTCAACTGGCAGACGACCTACGTCTCCAAGTACGAGCTGAAGACGACCAACGACCCGGACCTGCCGGTCAACATCGAGAACGGCTTCGGCGCGTACTTCCGCGTGCGCTCCAACCTGAGCACCAACTGGACGATGGGCGACTTCGGCCTGGGCTGGACCATGCGCTACTACTCCGGCACCAAGGAGCGTTGCTACTACGCCGACCGCTGCACCGATCCGGACTACGTGTCCACCGATCCGACCAAGAACTACGCCATGAACCGCATGGGCGCCAACACGTTCCACGACATCCAGGTGCGCTACACCGCGCCGTGGAACGCGACGATCTCGCTGGGCGCCAACAACGTGTTCGACCACTACGCCGCGCCGGCGTACTCGGCCCCGAACTCGCAGTACTCGTACTACGGCGGTTTCGACATCGGTCGCTTCGTGTACATGCAGTACAAGCAGAACTTCTGATCCCAGGACCGGAAGCCTGTCGTTCCACCACTACGGCCCCGCGAGGGGCCGTAGTGCTTTCCGGGCCCGGGAAGCGGGCAAGCAAAAGCCGCCCGGAGGCGGCTTTCGTCGTGTCGGCGGGAAGGCCGGCGGGCGGCGCGATCAGGCGTCCTGTTCCGCGCGCGCGATGGCTTCCAGCAGGATCTTCTTGGCTTCCTCGGCGTTGCCCCAGCCTTCCAGGCGCACCCACTTGCCCTTCTCCAGGTCCTTGTAATGCTCGAAGAAGTGGCCGATGCGCTCCAGCCAGTGCGGACTGACCTGGCCGATGTCGTGGATGTGGCTGTAGCCGGAGAAGATCTTGTCCACCGGCACCGCCAGCACCTTCTCGTCGCTGCCGGCCTCGTCGGTCATGCGCAGCACGCCCACCGGGCGGCAGCGCACCACCGCGCCCGGGATCAGCGGCAGCGGCAGCACCACCAGCACGTCGGCCGGGTCGCCGTCGCCGCACAGCGTGTGCGGTACGTAGCCGTAGTTGCAGGGATAGCGCATGGGGGTGGACAGGATGCGGTCGACGAAGATCGCGCCGCTGGCCTTGTCCACTTCGTACTTCACCGGCTCGGAGTCCTTCGGGATCTCGATGATGACGTTGATTTCGTCCGGCGGGTTCTTGCCGGCGCTGACCAGGTCCAGGCCCATTGCGTGCTCCGAGGGGTGTGCGGTGAAAGAGGGGCCGCATTTTACGCGCTTGGCTGCTGCGGCGCAGCAGGGCGCCCGGGCCGGCCCGGTTCTGGCCGGCCGTCGGCGCGGCGCGCGTGGTTCAGGTGCCCTCCGGCTTGCCCGCCCTAGAATCCGCCGCCCATGCACCCCGCACGACTCGCCGCCCGCCTGTTGCTGCCGGCGCTGGCCCTGGCCGGCGGCGCCGACGCCGGCGCGCGCACGGGCTACCGCTGCGTGCAGGGCGGCACGGTCAGCCTGGCGACGGCGCCGGAGCCCGGTTCGAAGTGCGTGGCCCGGGAGATCGACGACAACGCCGTCGCCACGCCCAACCTGTGGGGCTCGATGGGCGTGTTCAGCGGCACCCTGTACGAGCGCGAGCAGGACGGCCGGCTGGTGTATTCCACCCGCAACTTGCCCGGGTCGCGGCCCTACCTGAAGTTCACCGTGCAGACCCCGCCCGGCGAGCCGGCGCATCCCGGGCTGGGGCGCGTGGGCGAGCCGCGGCTGGACAAGTACCCGGCGGAATTCCGCGCGGCGGCGCGCACCACCGGCGTGGACGACGCCTGGCTGCGCGCGGTGGCCCACGCCGAAAGCGACTTCGACGCCAGGGCGGTGTCGCCCAAGGGCGCGATGGGCGTGATGCAGTTGATGCCGGAGGTGGCGAAGGAATACGGCGTGGCCGATCCGTTCTCCTCGCGCGAATCCATCGGCGCCGGCGCCCGCCACCTGAGCGGCCTGATGCGGCGCTACAAGGGCGACCTGGCGCTGGTGGCCGCGGCCTACAACGCCGGCATCGGCGCGGTGAACCGCTACGGCGGCGTGCCCCCTTACGCCGAGACGCAGGAATACGTGGCCAAGGTCACCGCGCTGTACGAGCGCTACCTGCGCGCGATGGGCCGCAAGGCCGCGCCCGAACGCCCCGCGCTCTGACCGCGCCGTGCCGCGCGCGCGTTGCGGCGGCGTGAAGCGCCGCGCCGGCCCTTTCACCTCGCATGCGCACGCCCGCGCCTACCGTGGTGGCATGGCCCGGCCCTTCCGTGCCGGGCAGAGGAGTCCGCCATGAAGACGCGCCGCGTATTCAGCGCCCCCGACGTCGCCACGGCCGAAGCCGCGCTGCGCCAGGCCGTGCGGCTGGGCATCCGGCCCGAGCATGCGGCCCTGGTCGGCGGGCCGGAGATCGAGGTCGACCAGATCCCGGATGCGGAGAAGGAAACCTCGCCCACGGATTTCAAGCCGGCGGCCGTGCGCGGCCTGGTCGGCGGCGCCGTGCTGGGACTGGTGGTGGGGCTGGTCGGCATGGCCGTGCCCGCGGCCGGCATCCCGCTGGCCGGCGTGGTGCTGTGCTCCGTGGTCGGCGCCTGCGTGGGCATGTGGGCCGCTTCGCTGGCCGGTTCCGCGGTGCCCAACAAGGTGCGTCGCGACTACCGGCACGAGATCGACGCGGGCCTGGTGCTGCTGGTGATCGAGGACGAGGACGAGCACCTGCTGGACCGCGTGGGCCGGGCGCTGGAACAGACCCGCCTGCGCCGCCTGGAGGTCATGCCGCATGGCCTGCTGCAGTGACGTGCGCGCCCCCGTATGATGCCCCGCACACCTTCGGGCACGGGAGCAGGCGCATGCGGCGATGGACGATGGGAGCGGGGCTGCTGGCGGTCGCGATGGCGGCATGGGCCGGCGATGCGCCGCGCTGGGAGAAGTTCGGCGCCGACGTGCCGGCGGGCGATGCCGTCCCGCTGTCGCAGGCGCTGGCCGAACCGGCCGCGCACGAAGGACAGCCGCGCAAGTTCGCCGGCCGCATCACCGATGTCTGCCAGAAGAAGGGCTGCTGGGTGATGCTGGAGGACAACGGCCGGAGCGCGCGCGTGCTGCTCGGCGATCACGAGTTCTACGTGCCCAAGGACGTGCGCGGCCCGGCCGAAGTGCAGGGCGTGCTGTCCAGGGTGGCGCTGTCGCCGGCCGCGCGCGAGCACATGGCGAAGGAAACCGCCGCCGCCGTGCCGGAAGCGGAATACCGCATCGTCGCCACCGGCGTGCAGGTGCTGGCGGACGATCCCGGCGCCTGAGGACGCCGGCGCGGAGCCGTCACCGTGGGATGCGCGCCGAATCGATGACGTGGCACCCGGGCCGCGCGGCCAGCGCGGCTTCCAGCAATGCCTGCGCCACGCCTTCGGCGGGCACGATGCGATGCCGCCGCGGCAGCACCGGTTGCAGCGCCTGCAACACCCGCATCGCCAGCCATTCGCCCGTGCGCCGGCGCGGGCGCTCGCCGCCCAGCAGGCCGGGGCGCACGAAGGCCAGCGCCTCGAAGCCGCAGGCCGCCAATGCCTGTTCCAGCTCGCCCTTGGTCCGCGAATAGAGGAAGGGCGAGCGCGCATTCGCGCCCATCGCCGAGACCAGCGCGAAGCTGCCGGCGCCGTGCGCTCGCGTCAGCCGCGCGATGGCCAGCGGATAGCCCAGGTCGATCCGCCGGAACGCTTCCGGCGAGCCGGCGTCGCGCCGCGTGGTGCCCAGGGCGCAGGCCACAGCGTCGACCCGCCACCAGTCGGCGTCTTCCGGCAAGGCGTCGAAGTCCACCAGCGGATTGAGCAGCTTCGGATGCGGCGGCAGCGCGCGGCGCGTCGGCGCCACCACGCGCTCGACCCGCGGCGAGGCCAGCGCCTGCTGCAGCGCGGCCTGTCCCACGAGTCCGGTCGCGCCCGCCAACAATAGTCGTGCCATGTCTGCCCGATCCGCCGGATGAAATGAAGGAAGTGGCCATCATGCCAGCCCGTGCCCACCGGCGTATCGGCTACCCTAGCGCGGTCGCGCGCGGCGCCGGCTGCAGGTTCGCCCGCGCGTTGCGTGCGTCGCCGTTTCCCTTTCGTTCGCCGGAATCCCCGCATGAACCTTCCGCTGCACCTTGGCTTCCTCGGGGCGCTCGAGGCCGGCCTGATCGCCTTCGTGATCGGCCTGCTCTGTTTCGCCGGCTGGCAATGGCTGTGCCGGCGCGCCGGCTGGTCGGTCGGCCATGCCATCGGCTGGGCCTGCGTGCTGGCGGTGGCGATCGGCGCGGGGCTGGATGCCTGGAACCTGTTCTACCTGGGCGTGATGCGGCTGGAGTCGCCGCTGTACGCGCGGCTGGCCCTGCAAGGCATCCACGACGCCGAATCGCTGGGCGCGCGCGTGATCTGCGAAGTGGCCGGCGCACTGGCCGGCGTCGCGCTGGGCTGGCATTGGTTCAGCCGCGAGACAGCCGGCGGAAACGCGCCGCAAACCGGCGAAAAAACGGATGCCTAACACGCTTTCCCGAAGCGCGTCACGCTCGTGACGCGGGGCTGACGCCGGGCTCACGCACCCCTAACGAAGCGGGTAAGCGATGTCGCCGGCGCTGTGGTTAAGCCGCCGTGCACGTTCATGTTGGCCGGTCAATTTCGTTCAGTCGTCGCGCTGCACTGTCGGGCCGTGCGCAATCGGACGCACTCCTACACCTACAGACGGAGCACACGACATGACGAACAACACCCGCAAGCCGCTGATCGCCCTGGTCGCCCTGAGCGCCGCGTTGGCCATGCCGCTGGCGTTCGCGCAGGACGCCGAGCAGAAGGCCGAAGACGCCGCGCAGCAATCGCAGACGCAGCAGGACCAGGCGACCGGTTCCACCACGCAGGATCCGACCCAGAGCACCCAGTCGGCCAGCGCCACCGGCCAGCAGGGCTGGGCCGACATCGACACCAACGGCGACGGCAGCATCAGCAAGGAAGAAGCCGCCGCCAACCCGGGTCTGAGCCAGGTCTTCGATCAGGCCGACGCCAACGCCGATGGCTCGCTGACCGGCGAGGAATACAAGGCGTTCGTGGACAAGAACTACGGCGACAAGCAGAAGTAAGGGGTCGCCGCCGATCCGAATCGCCGCGCACGTGCAGTACGTGCGCGGCGGCAGGCCCGGCAGGGGCGGCCATGCCGCCGCCCCTGCCGCTGCGAGGATGCGTCGAACGCGCGTCCGCGCACCGGCACAAGAGAGAGGAGTAAGCCCCATGAAACCGAAGACCCTATTCCCGCCGTTCCTGGCACTGGTCGGCATGCTGGCCTTCGCCACGGCCGCGAGCGCGCAGGACACGCGCCCGCAGGACGAGCCCACCGAACCCGCGCAGAAGACCGCGCCGGCGCCGCCCAGGTCGTTCACGGAACTGGATGCCAACGCCGATGGCGCCATCAGCAAGGACGAAGCGGCCGTCGATCCCGCGCTCACCCAGTCGTTCGGCACGCTGGACAAGGACGCCGACGGCCGGCTGACGCCCGAGGAGTACGCGGCCTACGCGCAGGGCACGCCCTGACCGGCGCGCAGCGACCGCGCTTCCCTTTCCCCTGGAGGATGCCGCCATGAGCATGCCACTCCATCCGCGCACCCGGCTCGCGCTCATGCTGGGCCTGGTGCTGCCTTGCGCCGGCCTGGTGGCCGCGTGCGGCCCCAAGCCGGACGACACGCTGCCGCCGGAGCCGGTGGACACGGCCCCGGCCCCGGCCACCGATACCGTGCCGCCCGAGCCGGCACCGGCGACGACTCCGCCGCCGACCGATCCGGCCCTGCCGCCGCCGACCGACCAGCCGCCGCCGGAAGACGACACCAGCACGCCGCCCAAGCCCGAAGGCGGTTGAACACCGCTGCGGGTCGATGATGCCGATGGCCTGCGTCCGGGGTCCCGCGTGGCCCCGGGCGCAGGCCGGGGACCGGTTGCGCCCGCGCATGGCGCAGGACGCTGCTGCTATCCTTCGCGGCCTTCTCCGCGGCAGGGCGACGGCAGCATGGCACGCATCGATTGGGTCGGCTTCGACGGCGACGACACGCTGTGGAAGAGCGAGGACTACTACCGCCAGGCCGAGGCCGATTTCGAGGCCATCCTGGGCGGTTACATCGACCTGGGCGACGCGCGCACCCATCGCCACCTGCTGGAGACCGAGCGCCGCAACCTGAAGATCTTCGGCTACGGCGTGAAGGGCATGACGCTGTCGATGATCGAGGCCGCGATCCAGTTGACCGACGAGCGCATCAGCGCCCGCGACCTGCACCGCATCGTCGAGATCGGTCGCGCCACCCTGCAGCACCCGGTCGAACTGCTGCCCGGCATCCGCGAGGCGGTGGAGCGCATCGCCCGCGACCACGAGATCGTGCTGATCACCAAGGGCGACCTGTTCCATCAAGAGGCCAAGATCGCGCTGTCCGGCCTGGCCGACGTGTTCCACCGCATCGAGGTGGTGTCGGAGAAGGACGAGGCCACCTACGCGCGCGTGCTGCGCGAACTGGGCGTGGCGCCGGTGGCGTTCGCGATGGTCGGCAATTCGCTGCGCTCGGACATCGAGCCGGTGCTCGCGCTGGGCGGCTGGGGCGTGCACATGCCCTACCACGTGACCTGGGCGCTGGAAGCCGAGCACGGCGTGGCGCACGACGCGCCGCGCCTGCGGGTGGTGGAGGGCGCCGGCGAACTGCCGGACGTGCTGGCGCGGATCGAGGCGTTGCACGACGCCTGAGCCCGGCTGCGGCACAATGCGGTGCATGGCCCGTCCTTTCCGCTTCCGCGCATTCCACACATTGGCGCTGTCCGCCGCCCTGCTGCTGGCGGCGCCCGCCTGGCTCGCGCAGGCGCAAGCGCCCGCCGCCTATGCGCCCGCCAGCGGCGATGCCTGGGTGGACCGGCACCTGGCGGACATCAACGCTTATGCGGCGCGCTACCCGGCCGCCTTCGCCGACGAGATGGCGCGCTACTACGCCGTGCCGCGCGCCTACGTGGAAGCCATGCAACAGCAGCCGGACTGGACCGCGGGCGACATCTTCATGGCCTGCGCGCTGGCGCAGGTGGTGGGTCAGCCGTGCCGCGTGGTGGTGCGCGAGTGGTCGCGCGACCACACAGGGGGCTGGGAAGCGGTGGCCGAACGGCTGGGCGCGTCGCCCGGCACGCCCGCGTTCCGCAGGTTGCGCGCCGCGCTGGATGCGACCTACCGGCGCTGGCAGCGGCCGCATCCGCGCGATTGATGCGTGGGGTGCGACCTGGCGCACCGTGCTTTCGCACTTATCTATCGGGGCGGCTTTCGACGGATGGCCTGGTCATCGGTGGAAGTGGGGTGCCTGGGTGCAGGTTGCAGGTTTTTGATGGCATGAGGTGCGGAGCGGATCGGGGAATAGGTAGATGAGACGGATTGCTTCGTCTGCGTACCGATCCGGTTTTTCTTTGCCTGCCTGATGGTTTTCGATTCCGGTCGCGACTTGCGTCGCTCCTACAGAGGGGGCAGGGCGGTGCGGCCGGCGTCGTGTCTGTGGAGACACTCAGGGTTCGCGGGCGTACACGATCAGCAGCACCAGGTCTTCGTCGCCGTCCTGGCGGATGGCATGGGTGCTGCCGGGGCGGGTGAGCATGGCGTCGCCGGCCTGCACCGGATGCTGGCCGCCGTCCAGTTCGTACAGGCCGCGCCCGCTGAGCACGTAGTAGATCTCGTCCTTGTGGTGCTGGTGCAGGCCGATGCCGGCACCCTTGTGCAGCACGCGCTTGCGGAACTCGAAGCCCAGTGCCGGCGCATCACGGAAGAATGGATGGGCGGTGGTGGTGCCGGCGCCGCCGTGCGGGCCGGGCTGGCGCACGGCGATGTCCTGCCCATGCACGATCAGCGAGGGATGCGGCTGCGCGCGGCGGTCGGCCAGGCCGGTGGGCGGCGCGCCGCAGTCGGTGTCGCGCACCACATGCGGCGCAAGTTCGGGATCGATACGTTTCCAGCCGGCCACCACCAGGCAGGCGACCATCGTCGCGCCGCGCGCCTGGAAGTGGGTGTCGTCTTCCTGCCGCTGTTCCGGCACGTGCATGTAGTAGGCGCGGGATGCCTCCTCGCCTGCGGCGCGCAGCCAGTCCATGCTGGCGGCGGTCAGGTCGATCAGCCCCACGCCCTCGCGCGCGGCCAGGTCGCGCACGGCCTGCGCATGGAGCCCGTGCGTGTCCAGCAGTTGCCCGTGGTCGAACTTGCGCCGCGCCACGGGGGTGATCAGGATCGGCGTGGCGCCCTTGGCGCGCGCCAGCGCCAGGTAACGGCCTAGCCATTCGGGGAATGCGTGCACGGGCTCGTTGTAGCGGGTGGGGTCTTCCCGCTTCGCATCGTTGTGGCCGAACTGCACCAGCAGCACGTCGCCGGCGCGCATGTCCCGGGCCATGGCGTCGAACCAGCCTTCGGCGACGAAGCTACGCGCGCTGCGTCCGCTCTGCGCGTGGTTGCGCACCACGTAGGCGTCCACGTCGAGGAAGTCCTGCAGGCGCTGGCCCCAGCCTTCGCGCGGTGCACGCTCGGGGCCGTAGTGGCTGGCGGTGGAATCGCCGGCGATGAAGACCTGGCGCGGCGCCGCCTGCGCGGCGGCCGGCAGGCCGCAGGCGCACAGCGCGATCATCAGGAAGAAGCGGAGCATCGACAGTCTCCGTTAGTCGCCATCACCCATCGCATGGACTCCTGCAGGAGCGACGTCAGTCGCGACCGGAACATCCGAAGGCACGTTCGACGCGAATCAAGGCGGATGAAGCCGATCAAGGCAAGAAGCTTCATCCGCGTCCATCTACGTTGATCCGTGTCTACTGCTTTGCCTGGCCTTCCGGTCGCGACTTACGTCGCTCCTACAGAAAGGGAGCGGCGCGGCGGTCAGCGCGCCAGCCAGCCGCCGTCGACGGGGATGATGGCGCCGTTGACGTAGTCCGAGGCGCGCGAGGACAGGAACACCGCCGCGCCGCCCAGGTCCGACGGCTCGCCCCAGCGCCCGGCCGGGATGCGATCCAGGATGGCCTGGCTGCGTTCGGCGTCGGCACGCAGTTGCGCGGTGTTGTCGGTGGCCATGTAGCCCGGCGCGATGGCGTTGATGTTGACGCCCTTGCCACCCCACTCGTTGGCGAGCAGGCGGGTGATACCGGCGATGCCCGACTTGCTGGCGGTGTAGGAGGGCACGCGGATGCCGCCCTGGAACGACAGCATGGACGCGATGTTGACGATCTTGCCGCGGCCCTGGGCGATGAAGTGCCGGCCTGCGGCCTGCGACATGAAGAACGCGGACTTGATGTTGACGTTCATCACGTCGTCCCAGTCCTTCTCGCTGAAGTCCACCGCGTCGGCGCGGCGGATCAGGCCGGCGTTGTTGACCAGGATGTCCAGCCCGCCCAGGCCGGCGACGGTCTCCTGCACCAGCCGCTCGACCGGCTCGATGCTGATGAGGTTGGCTTCCAGGTTGAGGAAGCGGCGGCCCAGCGCGCGCACCTTCTCGCCGGTCTCGGCGGCTTCCACGATGCCCGCGGCGGCGATGTCCGCGCCGGCTTCCGCCAGCGCCAGCGCGATGCCCTGGCCCAGTCCGGTGTTGGCGCCGGTGACCAGCGCGACCTTGCCTTCGAGGCTGAAAGGGTTGTTTGCCATGAGGTGCCCTCGGTTGGATGCGTTGCGGTGGATGTCGTGCGTGGCGGTGTCGTGCGGTGCCGCCGGGCGAAGATCCGGCCCTGCGCGGTCAGGTCATTTGAGCTGGCAGATGTCCAGCACGTGCATGTCGGTGTAGTCCAGGTTCTCGCCGCCCATCGCCCAGATGAAGGCGTAGTTGCTGGTGCCCGAACCCATGTGGATCGACCACGGCGGCGACACCACCGCCTCGTCGTTCTGCACCACGATGTGGCGCTGCGCTTCCGGCTCGCCCATGAAGTGGTAGACGCGGTCGTTCTGGCCCAGGTCGAAGTAGAAATAGACTTCGCTGCGGCGGTCGTGCAGGTGCGGCGGCATGGTGTTCCACACGCTGCCCGGCTTGAGCACGGTCAGGCCCAGCAGCAACTGCGAGGACTGGCAGGTGGCCGGCACGATGAACTGGTAGATCGTGCGCTCGTTGCTGGTTTCCAGCGCGCCGCGCTCCAGCGCGACGGCGTCCTTGATCGAGAGCCGCTTGGTCTCGAAGCGCGCGTGCGCCGGCGTCGAGGCCAGGTAGAACTTGGCCGGATTGGCGGCGTCGTCGGATTCGAACGCCACGTCGGCGCTGCCCATCGCCACGTACAGGCCGTCCTTCGGGCCCAGCGCGTAGGCCGTGCCGTCCACGGTGACCTTGCCGGCGCCGCCGCCGACGTTGATCACGCCCAGTTCGCGGCGCTCCAGGAACGGCTTGCCCGCGGCCGAGGCCGGTTCGGTCTGGCGCGGCAGTTCGACCTTCTTCGACACCGGCGCGGCGCCGCCGATCACGAAGCGCTCGTTGTGCGAGTAGTTCAACTGCACCGTGTCGGCGACGAACAGGCCGCCGATCAGGTAGCGGTCGCGCAACTGGTCGTTGCTGGCGCCCTCCATCATGTCCGGGTGGGTGGCGTGGTAGGTCTTGCAGAACATGGCGGGCTCCGTGCGTCGGGACGCCGATGGGAGGCGTCGGGAAGAGGTCGGGGGCGATTCTACGTGCTTTTGGTAACCGGTGTCATTTTGCGGTGCGACAGGAGAGGGCAAGGCGGGAACAGGGAACGGGAACAGGGAATGACGGCAGGCGCCCAATGGCTCACTGGGGCAGGAAACGTTCCGGTCGCCGGGAAACCATCATTCCCGGTGCCCGCTTTTCCCCCTCACTCCGGCGGTTGCGAGGAGTCCCGGATGATCAGGTGCGGCCGGATGCTGGCCGCGGCCAGCGGCGGCGGGCCGCCTTCGGGCTGGATCAGCATGGCGGCGGCGGTACGGCCGGTGTCGCGGGTGTTGCGGCGCACCGAGGTCAGCGAGGGCCACAGGCGCGAGGCTAGCGGGCTGTCGTCGAAGCCCACCACCGATAGCTGGCGCGGGATGTTGATGCCCGCGCGCAGCGCCACCTTGTAGACGCCGGCCGCCATCTCGTCGTTGCCGGTGAAGATGGCGGTGGGGCGGTCCTTGCCCGACAGCAGCTTCTCGGCGGCCACCACGCCCGATTCGAAGGTGTAGCCGGCCTCGACGATGCGCGACTTGGGCAGTTGCAGGCCGCGCCGCGCGAGCGCGGCCACGAAGCCGCCGGTGCGCTCCACCGCGGAGCGGTAGGCGCTGGGGCCGGTGATCAGGGCGATGTCGGTATGGCCCAGCGAGAGCAGGTATTCCGCGGCCTCGGCGGCGCCGTCGCGGTCGTGGGTGACCACCATGCGCGAGGGTTCGTCCATCGACACCGAGGCGATACGGGTGTAGCGGCAGCCGATCTCGGCCAGCATGTCGGCCAGCGCCTGGTCCTCCGAGGCGCGCGGTACCAGCATCACGCCGTGCAGCTTCTGCTGCTGCACGAAGCGGCGCACGCCGTCGATGTAGCCGGGGCTGCGGCTGTCGCAGGGGTGCACCACCAGCTCAAAGCCCGAATCGCGCAGCGCGTCCAGCGCGCCGTACTGCATGTTGACGATGTACTGTGCGGTGGGGTTGTCGTAGACCATGCCGATCAGGAACGAGCGGCGGAACGCCAGCCCGCGCGCGAGTGGGTCGGGCACGTAGCCGACCTCGCGCATCAGCGCTTCCACTTTCTCGCGCGTGTCCCGGCGCACCAGCGGCGAGTGGTTGATGATGCGCGAGACCGTCTTCTTGGAGACGCCGGACAGGCGCGCGATGTCGTTGATCGTCGCGGCCTTGCCACCGGTGGGCAGGGAGGCGGGGCTGTCGGGCTTCTTGCGCGGGGCCATGGGGCGGGGCGGTTCCATTCGATCTCGGGACGATTCTAGCCGTTGGGGCCCTGTGCGGCATGGAGGACGGCGGCCACCATGCAAACGCAGGTGCGGCCCGGGCCGGCCACGGATGGCGCGGTTGCTGGCCCGGGAAGCCGCCGGCCACCGCGTGTAGACAGCGGCCGGACGAACTGCCCCGTGCCGGATTCCGCGGCGCGGGTGCCGCCGGCCGGGAGTGGGTGCCCACCGCCGCAAGGCCACGCGGCTTCGTTCGCTGCCTTCGCTGCCTGCGTTCGCCCGGTCAAGGGTGGCGGGCGCAGGCGTAGTGCGGCGAACATGTCCGCGTCCAGGATGCGTGCCGGGTCCTGGTTCTCGATCCAGCCGCCGTCGCTGCGCTGGTAGAGCAGGATGTTGTCGGCGATCCGCGCCACCTGGTCGGGGGCGTAGCGGGGATAGTCGTCCCCGTGCACGTTGCGTCAATGATGGATGGCGTCCCCGAAGCCCGCCAGCGAAGGCGGTGCTGCGGCTTCCTGCGCTGCCGCCGGCACGGAGGCGGCGGCCAGCAGGCTGCAGAGCAGCACCCGCGGCGCGCAGCGCATCACTTGATCGCCTTCGGCAGCCACAGCGACAGTTCCGGGAACAGCGTCACCACCAGCAGCACCGCTACGCCCGCCAGCCAGAACGGCCAGATCGTGCGCATGCTCTGCGCGATGGTGATCTTGCCGATCGCCGTGCCGATGAACAGCACCGAGCCCACCGGCGGCGTCACCAGGCCCAGGCCGCCGGTCAGCACCAGCACCAGGCCGAAGTGGATCGGGTCGATGCCGTAGGCGCGCGCCACCGGCAGGAAGATCGGCGTGCAGATCAGGATCATCGGCGCCAGGTCCATGAAGGTGCCCAGCAACAGCAGCACCAGCACGATCAGCAGCAGCACCGTGTACTTGCTGTGGGCGATGGACTGCAGCGCATCGACCGCCGCCGCCGGCACCTGCAGGTAGGCCAGCAGCCAGCCGAACACCGCCGCCGCGGCGATCACGAACAGGATCACGCCGGTGGTGCGTGCTGCGTGCGTGACCGTGGCGAAGAACTCCTTCAACGACAATTGGCGGTACAGCACGCTGGTCACCAGTAGCGCGTACACCACTGCGATGGCCGCGCTCTCCACCGCGGTGAAGATGCCGGCGCGGATGCCGAAGAAGATCAGGCCCACCAGCCCCAGGCCGGGCAGCGCCGCCACCAGCCGCAGCAGCATCGCGCGCATGCCGGGGAACGGCTCGGTGCCGTAGCCGCGCCGGCGCGCCACCGCCCAGCCGGTGACCATCAGCACCACCGTCATCAGCAGCGCCGGCACGATGCCCGCAGCGAACAGGTCGGCGATGGACAGGCCGCCGCCGGCCGCCGCCGAGAACAGGATCAGGTTGTGCGAGGGCGGCACCAGCAGCGCCACCAGTGCGGCGGTGATGCTGACGTTGACGGCGTAGTCGCGGTCGTAGCCGCGCTTGACCATCTGCGGGATCATCGTGCCGCCGACGGCCGAGACGTCGGCGATGGCCGAGCCCGACACGCCGCCGAAGAACAGCGACGACAGGATGCTCACCTGACCCAGGCCGCCGCGCAGCCGGCCGACCAGCGAGGCGGCCAGGCTGATCAGGCGCTCGGAGATGCCGCCGCGCAGCATGATCTCGCCGGCGAAGATGAAGAGCGGGATCGCGATCAGCGACGCCGACCCGGTGCCGGACGAGATCTGCTGCACCAGCACGATGCTGGGCAGGTCCAGGTACAGCAACGTGGCCAGCGACGCCGCCGCCAGCGCGTAGGCGACCGGCACGCCGATCAGCAGCAGGATCGCGAAGATCGAGAACAGCAGAGTGATCGCCATGGCTCAGCGGGCCTCGTCGGTCAGCGGCGCGCGCAGCACCAGGAACAGGCGGTACAGCGCGAACACCACCATCAGCACGCCGCCCAGCGACAGCGGCAGGTAGCCGATGCTCTGCGGCATCGCGGCGCCGGCGATGCGGATGTCCAGCCCGTCCAGCAGCAGCACCGCGCCCCAGTACGCCATCACCGCACCGATCGCGGCGACGACCAGCGGCGACACCGCATGCAGTAGCCGGTGCAGGCGCGGGCCCACCGCGTCGGCCAGCAGGAAGAAGCCGAAGTGCCGGTTGGTGTGCACGCCGGCGGCCGCGCCCAGGCTCATTGCCGTGGCCAGCAGCAGCACGGTGACCGGTTCGGTCCAGCTCGGCGAATCGTTGATCACGTAGCGGGCGATCACCTGCCAGCCCTGCACGGCCACCAGTCCGAGCAGGGCGGCGACCGCCACCGCGATGGCGGCGTTGGACAGGAGATCCATGCCGCGCTGCAACGGCGCGGCGGGGAGCGGAGTGGATTCTTCGGACATCGCGTGCGTTCTCAAGCCAGGTCGCGGATGCGGCGGTACAGGACTTCGATGGCGGGATCGCGCCGGTATTCGGACAGCAGCGGCTGCGCGGCCCGCGCGAACGCGTCCAGGTCGGCCTCGTTGTGCTTCACCCCGGCCGCGAACACCGCCTCGCGCGCCTTCGCTTCCGACGCGTCCCACAGTCCGCGCATCACCGCCACCGATTGCCGCGCGGTGTCCACCAGCAGGTCGCGGTCGCGCGGCTGCAGCGCGTCCAGCGTGCGTTGCGAGACCAGCAGCACGTCGGGCGCGTAGGAATGGTTGGTCTGCGACCAGTGGTGCGCGGCCTCGAAGTGGCGGCTGGAATGGAAGCTGCGGATGTTGTTCTCGGCGCCGTCGATCATGTGCGTCTCCAGCCCGGAGAACACTTCGCCCAGCGACAGCGGCGTGGGGTTGGCGCCGAACAGGCGCAGCATGCGGATGAAGATGTCCGACACCGGCACGCGGATCTTCAGGCCGTGCAGGTCGGACGGTGCGCGGATGGCGTGCTTGGTGTTGTAGAAGCAGCGCGCACCGGAATCGTAGATCGCCAGGCCGACCAGCCCGCGCGCGGCGAAGCCGTCCAGCACGGCCTGGCCGACGCCCTGGTCCATGGCGCGGCGCATGTGCGGCACCGAGTCGAACACGTAGGGCAGGCACAGCGCCTGGGTCAGCGGGAAAGCGTTGTTCAGCGCGCCGGCGTAGACGCGGGTGATGTCGATGGCGCCGAAGCGCGCCATGTCGATGGCCTCGGATTCGCGGCCCAGTTGCCCCGAGTGGTACTGGCGCAGCGTCACCCGCCCGCCGGTCTCGCGTTCCAGCGTCTCGCCGATCCAGCGCACGGCTTCCACCGTGGGATAGTCCTTCACGTGCACGTCGGTGGCGGTCAGCACGCGGCGGCCGTCGTCGGCCAGCACGCGGCCGCCGGCCAATGGCAGCGCGGCCGCGGCACCGAGGCCGGCGCCCAGGAAGCGGCGACGGGTGATCATGCGCGCCAGTCTCCCTCGTCCAGCGCGACCGCGGCAGCCGCGCGCGCTTCCAGGCTGCCGTGGCCGTCGAAGTCGATGCGCACCTGCTGGCCCGGCAGGATGTCGTGGATGCCGGTGGCGTTGCCGGTGGCGATCAGTTCGCCCTTGCGCAGGGGCCGGCCGCGCCGCGCCGAACGCGCCAGCGCGAACGCGAACGCCGTGCGCAGGCCGCCGGGCAGCAGGGTCGCGCCGCCCTGGCCCACCTGCCGGCCGTCGATGAAGGTGCGGCAGGTCAGCGCGGCATCGGACAGGCGCGTCCAGTCGCGGATCTCGGCGCCCATGAGCAGGCCGTTGTTGTTGCCGAAGTCGGACACCACCACCCGCGGGCCGAGCTGGTTGATGGTCGCCAGCGGGCTGCTGGCCACTTCCATGCCGATGAACAGCGTGGCCGGCAGGGCGGCGGCTTCCTCCGGCGTCCAGTGCAGCTTCCCGGCCGGCGCATCCACATCCAGCCGCAGCACGTATTCCGCTTCCACCGCACCGAATCCTTCCGGCGAATAGACCTGGAAGTCGTGCTGACCACCGGTAGTCAGGCGGAAGCCGCGGGCGAAGATCGGGCCCAGCAGGCGTTCGTCGCCGGAACCGTCGCGGCGCTCGGGGGCGATGTAGCCGACCTTCCAGCCCACGGTCCGGTCCGGCCAGCGCGCGATGGCGATGTCCTGCACGCGGTAGGCGGTGACCAGGTCGGCGGGGATGGCGCCGGGAAACCCGGGCAGGGCGCGGCCCTGGCGGCGCGCGCCGACGAAGGCGTCGGCGATGGCGGCCAGCTCCGCCGGTTCGGCGCCCGCGCCGCTGGTGGTGCCTGGATCGTTGCTCAAGTGGCCTCTCCCCGCTCCTGTTTTGCTGCACCGCCGAGTGACAGCGCAGTCTGGCGGCCTGTATAAGGTAAACCGGTGTCATTGACAATATGCAGCGCCGCAAAAAACTGAAACCGGTGCGATCCTGCGCCGGCAGATCCTGGGAGGGAGCCAATGCGTCAATCCTTTGTTCGTGCCCCGGCGCCGGCGCGCCGGTTCCTCGTGGGCCTGGCGGCACTGCTGCTGGCCGTGGCCGTCCCCGCGGCGATGGCGGCCGACGCCGCGCCGCTCGCGTTCCCGGGCGCTCAGGGCGCGGCCGCGCACACGCCGGGCGGGCGGGGTGGCAAGATCCTGCGCGTGACCACGCTCGCGGCGGACGGCCCGGGCTCTTTCAAGGAAGCGATCACCGCCAAGGGGCCGCGCATCGTGGTGTTCGAGGTCGGCGGCGTGATCGACCTGGGCATGAAGGAACTGCGCATCGACGAACCCTTCCTGACCATCGCCGGGCAGACTGCGCCGCACCCGGGCGTGACCCTCATCAAGGGCGGCCTGACCATCGCCGCCCACGACGTGGTGATCCGGCACATCCGCATCCGCCCCGGCGACGGCGGCAAGCCGAAGTGGTCCGGCGACATCGACGCCATCACCACCGTGCGCGGCGCGCACGACGTGATCGTGGACCACTGCTCGCTGAGCTGGGCGACCGACGAGAACCTGTCCGCGTCCAGCACCCGCTTCCACGGCGAAAGCGAGGCCGAGTGGATGGCGAACGCCTCCCGGCGCATCACCTACAGCAACAACATCGTCGCCGAGGGCCTGGCGCACGCCACCCACCCCAAGGGCGAGCATTCCAAGGGTTCGCTGATCCACGACCACGTCAACGACGTGCTGATCGTCGGCAACCTGTACGCGCACAACTACGAACGCAGCCCGCTGTTCAAGGGCGGCGCGCGCGGGCAGGTGATCAACAACCTGATCTACGACCCGGGCCAGCGCGCCATCCACTACAACCTGATCGCCGAGGAATGGCTCGGCCATCCCTATTCGCGCGGCGACATGGTGGTACGCGGCAACGTCATGCGCGCCGGCAGGTCCACCGAACCGCTGGCGTTCATGATGGTCGGCGGTTCGGGCGACCTGGACCTGTACATGGACGACAACCTGGTCGTGGACCGCCTCGGCAACGCCAGCATCCCGGAGCAGGGCCGCTACACCACGGCCCCGATCCAGGTGGCCAGGCGCAAGACCGCGCCGGCCTTGCCGTTCGGCGTCCGGTTGCTGCCCTCCGCGCAGGTGCAGGACGCGGTGATCGAGAACGTCGGCGCCACCCCTTGGGACCGCGACCTGGTGGACCGCCGCATCGTCGCCGACGTGATCGAAGGCCGCGGCGAGATCATCGACAGCCAGGACCAGGTGGGCGGCTACCCCGGCTACAAGGAAGGCCGCAAGCCCTTCGTCGAAGCCGAGTGGAACCTGGACACCATGGAGCGCCACGGCGGCTACGAGCGCGGCGAACCGCTGCGCTGACCTGCTACGCCCCCCGATGCCCCGCCGCCAGCCGGCGGGGCATCGAGGAGGACGTCACAGCCAGCATCGCATCCATCCCGGCCGCCTTTGTAGGAGGGGCTTCAGCCCCGACCGCACCGCTCAGGACCCATGAAGCTCCCTGCAACACGCAGCAGCGTGCAGGCTGAGCCGTGCATTCATCGTGCAGACGTCCAGGGATGGCGTGCAGCCGGTATGCCGTGCAGCACCCGCTTGCCGTGTTGCAGGCACCCATTGGGATCGTGGTCGGGGCCGAAGCCCCTCCTACAGGGATCGCGGTGATGGGACGCAATCGGCGCGGCGGTGACGTTGGCTTCGACGGGATTGAAATCGAAGCCAGGAGGCTCTCGCCTGCCTGCACGCATAGGTGGCGACGAGATTCTATTGGTGCCATCCGGCGTCGATCGAAAGAGGAGGTGAGGAGGAACGGCTCGGCTCCGAATACGGCATGCCGAGTGCGCGCTCAGAACGTATAGCGGACGCCCATGTAGTACTGGCGGCCGGTGTGGTGGTAGACCGAGGCGCGGTCGCCGACCGAGTCCACGTACTGGTCGTTGAACTCGTCGGTCAGGTTGATGCCTTCCAGGGTCAGGCTGAGCGGTCGTTGCCGCGGTAATCCCAGCTATAGCCGTCCAGGTTCTGGATGTCGAACGTCACCGTGGTCTGGACCGGATTGCGGAATTCCGACTTGGACGTGCCGACGATGGCGTTGAGCTTGAGGCGGTCGGTGATGTCCTGTTCCAGGCTGAGGCTGTACTGGCCGAACTCGGTGGAAAGCTTGTCGAAGCGCGATTCCGAGCGCACATCGGCCAGGCCCATGCAAGCTGCGATGACTCTGCGCATGCCGCAAAGCAGAAGCCCGGCCGATGGCGGCCGGGCTTCGCTCTGCCGTGCCCGCGTGCCGCGGGCACGCCGGGGACGGCGCGGTCAGAACTTGTAGCGCAGGCCCAGCAGGTATTGGCGACCGGTCTGGTTGGATTCCAGCGGCAGTTGCACCGTCGGGTTGGCGACCCAGGATTCCTGCGCCACGTTGGTCAGGTTGATGCCTTCCAGGCTGATCTCGAACTGCTCGTTGAGCTTCCAGCGCACCGACGCGTCGACGGTGGTGGTGCCGCTCTGGCCGTGCACGCCGTTGGCCTCGCTGTTGAAGCCCACTTCCGTGCCGGGCACCTGGATCAGGTAGTCGTCGCGGTTGGTGGCCGAGACGCGGCCGGAGAAGCGCGTGCCTTCGTAGAACAGCGTGGCGTTCCACGAGTGTTTCGACAGGCCGGTCAGGCTGGTCTTCTGCGCGGCGGCGCCGGAGGAGAGCAGGTACTGGATCTGCGAGTCCACGTAGGTGTAGTTCAACTGCATGCCCAGGTTGCCCCACTTGCCGGGCAGGAAGGTGAAGGGCTGGACGTAGTTGGCCTCGAAGCCGGTCAGCTCGCCGCCGGGCGTGTTGATCGGCACGGTGAACACGAAGTCGTCGCTGACGTTGGCGGTGGTGCCGTCCAGCAGGCTGGCGGGCAGGCCGCTGGACGCGTAGCTGCGGGTTTCGCGGGTGTTCTGGATGAAGCTCTCGATGTCCTTGTAGAACAGGCCCAGGCCGACCAGGGCGCCGTCGTCGAAGTACCACTCGAAGCCCAGGTCGGCGGTCTTGGCGCGGATCGGGTCGAGCAGCGGGTTGCCGGCGGACACCGTGCGCGCCGCGCCGCTGACGCTGACGGTGACGCCGGGCGTCAGGCTGCCCAGGCCGGGACGCGCCATGACCTTGGCCGCGCCCAGGCGGATCAGGAAATCGGGCGTGACTTCGGCCACCAGGTTGAACGAGGGCAGGGTGTCGCTGTACTCGCGGGCGACGGTCGTGGGGATGCTGGTGCCGTTGACCACGGCGATGCCGGTGGAGCTCTGGCGGGTGCGCACGTGGCGCACGCCGAAATTGCCCGAGACCGGCACCGGGCCGAGGTCGGCGGAGAATTCGCCCTGCAGGTAGCCGCCGCGGTCCTCTTCGTCCACGCTGCGCGTGCTGGGCGCGTACTGTGCCATCGCGAACGTGCCGGTGCCGCTGAAGACGCCGAACAGCGACGCGAGCGCAGTGAAGTCGGGCACCACCCAGGTGCCCGGCGATCCGCTCAGGCCCTTCAGGCTGGCCAGCTCGGTCAGGCCGGCCGGCACGATGCGGGTGCCGTCGCTGAAGGTCGGCACGTTGCTCTCCGTCGCGCCGCGGCGGAACTCGCGCGAGGAGAATCCGTAGTCCTTGGCCAGCACGCCGCCCTTCAGGCGGAAGCCGGGGCTGATGTTCCAGTTGAAATCCAGTTGCCCGGTGTCGAAATCGTTCTCAACGTAGTTCTGGCGCAGGCGGATGGTCGAGAGCGTCCAGCCGGAGCCGTTCGTGGGGTCGATGCCGTAGTCGAACACCGGCTTGTAGAGATTGCCGCGGTAGTCGTAGCTGTAGCCGTCCACGTTCAGCTTGTCCATCATGATCGTGGCCTGCACCGGGTTCTCGTGCGTGGACCTGGACGTGCCGAACCGGCCGGTGATCTTGAAGTTGTCGGTGAACTCGTGCTCGCCTTCCAGGCTGAGCTGCTTGAAGACGGTGCTCCATTCGTCGTGGCGGTTCTCCGCGCGCAGGTCGACGTCGTCGAAGACGCCGTAGACCAGGGCGCCGTCGCGCACTTCGCCGCTGCGGACGACGGTCTCGCGCTTGCCCGTGGCGCCACTGTTGCTGAACGAATAGGCCTCGATGTACTTCTCGTCGCGGATGGCGTCGATCTTGGAATACAGGCCGTCGAGCGCGAATCGGGTGCGGTCGGTGGGCTTGAACTGCAGCGAAGCGGTCACGCCGATGCGTTCCTGGTCGTGCTCCATCAGCGTGTAGCGCGGGAAGCGCGGGTGGAAGGTGCCGGCCGAGAGCGCCTGGGCGAACGGCGAGCTCGCGTGGAAACCGCCGTTACTGGTGCCGTTGGCCCAGCGCACGGTGCCGGTGCCTTCTTCCACGGCCTTGCGCTCGTTGTAGGCCACCGACAGCAGCGCGCCGAACCTGCCGTCGGCCCAGGTGTTGGACACCAGCGCGGCCAGCCGCGGCGACGTGCTCCCGGAGGCGTCGTTGTAGCCGGCCTGCCAACTGCTGGTGAAGGTGAAGCCGTCGTAGTCGAACGGGCGCGCGGTGCGCAGGTCGACCGTGGCGCCGAGCGAGCCTTCCTCCACTTCGGCCGAAGCGGTCTTGCGCACGATCAGTTGCGAGAACAGGTCCGAGGCGAACACGTTGAAGTCGAAGCCGCGGCTGCGGTTGGCGCCGCCGCTGCCGTCGCTGCCGCCGACGGTGGACAGGGCTTCCAGCCCGTTGATGCGCACGCGGGTGTAGTCCGGTCCCAGCCCGCGCACCGAGATGTTGCGGCCTTCGCCGGCGTCGCGGGTGATGACCACGCCGGGGATGCGCTGCAGCGATTCGGCCAGGTTGAGGTCGGGGAACTTGCCGATGTCCTCGGCGACGATGGCGTCGACCACGCCGGCCTCGCCACGCTTGATGTCCAGCGCCTTCTCCACGCTGGCGCGGTAGCCGGTCACGCTGATGGTGTCGAGGGTGGTGTCCACCGACTCCTGCGCCCCGGCCTGCGCGGGCGCCGCTTCCTGCGCCTGCGCCGCGCCCATCTGCAGCGCGCAGGCGATCGAGACCGCGAGCAAGGTAACCGGTGTCTTCCGGTGTTGGCGAATGACTGGCATGTTCTCCCCTCCTCAAGGGACCATGGCCGCTGGCGCGGCTGTTTTTTGTGGCTGGAAAGCGCTTCGTATACCCTTCCGGACACGGCCGGAAGGTAAAATGACACCGCTGGTCAAAAGCAACGCTAGCAGAGTGTGCGGTGCAACAACAACAGGTCTTTCCGCCGGCAAATCGTTGTCCCCGGGACAACGCGGGTACAGTGGGCAAGAGGCCGGCGGCCTGACATCACATGGGGGAGAGGACGCGATGAAGGGAAAGATCGTCTGTTTCGGAGAGCTGCTGGTGCGCCTGGGCGCGCCGGGGCGGCAGTTGCTGTTGCAGTCGCCGGTGCTGGACGTGCATGCCGGCGGCGCCGAGGCCAATGTCGCCGTTTCGCTGGCGCGTTTCGGGCACGACGCGCGCATGGTCGGCGTGGTCGCCGACAATGCGCTGGGCGAAGCGGTGGTCGGCGAACTGCGCCGCCACCGGGTGGATGCCGGCGCGGTGCAGGCGGCGCCGGGGCGGATGGGGCTGTACTTCCTGACACCGGGTGCCATCCAGCGCCCCAGCGAAGTGCTGTACGACCGCGCCGATTCGGCCTTCGCGCGGTTGGGCGGCGGCGAGCACGACTGGCCCGCGCTGCTGCGCGGCGCGGACTGGCTGCACGTCAGCGGCGTGACCCCGGCGCTGGGTCAGCGGGCGGCCGACGGCGTGCTCGCCGCGGTGCGCGCGGCGCGGGCGCAGGGCGTGCGGGTGTCCTTCGACGGCAACTTCCGCCCCAAGCTGTGGGAAGCGTGGGGCGGCGACGCGGCGACGATCCTGCGCGGGCTGATGGCCGAGGCCGACATCCTGTTCGCCAGCCACCGCGACCTGCAGGTGGTGCTGGGCCTGGACTTCCCGCAGGCCACACCGCAGGAACGCTTCGCCGCCGGCGCCGCGGCTGCGTTCCAGGCATTCCCGCACCTGGAGCAGATGGCGGCCACGGTGCGCGTGCAGCGCAGCGTGGACCACCACGTGCTGTCGGCGATCACCGCGCTGCGCGACGGCACCCTGCTGACCACGCCGGCCTACGAGGTCGTGCCCATCGTCGACCGCATCGGCACCGGCGACGCTTATGCCGCGGGTGTGCTGCATGGGCGGATCGCCGGCATGGCGCCCGCCGACGGCCTGCGCTTCGGCCTGGCCGCCGCCTGCCTGAAGCATTCGCTGCCCGGGGATTTCAATCTGGTCGGCGTGGCCGACGTGGAAGCCTTCCTGAGCGACAGCGGCCTGGACGTGAAGCGCTGAGGGGCCCGGACGAAAGCGGATGTTGCGTTGCGGCATCCGCTGAAGCAGGAAAAAGTATCGTCTGAAGATGGCGGCGCGGGCTTTGCCCCGCGTGGGATTGCCGCAGACCATGCGGGCCATGGTGAAGGCCCCGATGCGCAGCAAGCTGTTCGTTCCGGCCAGCCGTCCGGACGTGTTCGCCAAGGCATTGGCGGGCGATGCGGACGCGCTGTCGTTCGACTTGGAGGACGCCGTGCCGGCCGGTGCGAAGGCCGAGGCGCGCGCGCGGCTGGCCGCGTTCCTCGCCGCTGCGCCCTGCCGCACCGCGGGCAAGACGGCCATCGTCCGCGTCAACGCGCCCGGCTCCGGCGAGTGGCTCGCCGACCTGCAGGCCGTGCTGGCGCTGGACGTCGACCTGGTGAACCTGCCTAAGATCGAATCGCCCGTGCACCTGCTCGCCGCGGTGGCGGACATCGAGCGCGTCGAATCGGCGCTGCCGGCGCCGCTGCGCCCCGGATTGCTGGTCAACATCGAAACGCCGCGCGCATTGCGCGCCGCGGCCGACATCGCCGCGGCGCATCCGCGCGTGCGCGGCCTGCAACTGGGGCTGGGCGACCTGTTCGAGCCCTACGGCATCCGCCGCGGCGAACCGCGCAACGTCCATGCCGCGCAGTACGCGCTGCGGCTGGCGGCGGCCGAGGCCGGCGTGTTCGCCTGCGACGGCGCGTTCCCCGGCCTGCGCGACGAGCCGGGGTTCCGGTGCGAAGCGGAATCGGCGCGCGCGCTGGGCTTCGTCGGCAAGAGCTGCGTGCACCCGGTGCAGGTGGCGTGGGCGAACGCGGTGTTCATGCCCACGGCCGCGGAGATCGAGGCGGCGCGGCGCATCGTCGAGCAGGCCGGCGAAGGCGACGCGGGCGTTTTCGCGGTCGACGGCCGGATGGTGGATGCTCCCTACCTCGCGCGCGCGCGTTCGGTGCTGGCGCAGGCGCGCGGAGCGGGGGACGGCGGCGCATGACGGGATTCGCAAGGGGGAGCGGGATGGGACTGGGTAAATGGCTGGTGATCGGCATGCTGGCGGTGTGCGCCCTGCTGCCGCCGCGCGTACAGGCCGAGAGCCTGCCGACCCTGCGGCAGCAGGCGTTGCCGTCCGCACCGGGCAAGCGGCTGGAGGCACTGCACGGCATCGACGATGTCCTGCTGGCCGTCACCGATACCGGCACCTGGCGCCTGCCGGCCGACGGCCGCGCCTGGGAACCGGTCGCTCCGCTCGCCGGCGACGTGGCCTGGGTGCAGGCGGGCAAGGGCGTGCTGTATGCGCTGCCCGCCATGCCGGCGGCGGAAGGGCGGCGCGAGATCGCCGCCGTGGCGCTGGCCGGCGGCAAGCTGTCGCTGAGCGCGCTGCCGCCGTTGCCGGAACCGCTGCGCGACCTGCACCTGGCGCAGGCCGATGGCCTGTTGCAGGCCGCGGGCTTGGGCGGCGATGGCCGCGTCGTGCTGTACCGGCTGCCGCTGGGCAGTGCGTCCACCGGCTGGAGCCGGATGCCGGCGTGGCCGGGCGCGGCGGCGCCGTCGAGCCTGCTGGCGCAACGCGGCGGCCTGTTCGCCGCGGTCGCGGCGGCGGGCGGCGACGCCCTGTGGCGGTGGGACCGGGAACACGGCTGGCAGGCGATGTCGCCGCTGCCGGGGCCGCTGCTGCCGGCGTCGGCGCGCGCGCTGGGACCGGCCCACCTGCTGTATGCCGTCGGCGACAACCGCGCCGCGGGCGGCATGCGCCTGGTCACCTTCCATACCATCACCAAGGCCTGGGCGGACCTGCCGGGCTTCGACGGCCACCCCGGCGCGCGCACGGCCGCGTGGCGCAACGGCCTGGCCTGGCAGCAGGGCGCCGCGGGCACCGGCCTGGCTGGCGCCGAGCTGCAATCCGGCAAGCACCTGCTGACCTGGCTGGACTGGCTGGTGATCGTGGTCTATCTCGCCGCGATGATCGGCATCGGCCTGTATTTCTACCTGCGCGAGAAGCGCAACTCCACCGAGAACTTCTTCGTCGGCAGCCGCACCATCCCGTTCTGGGCGGCGGGCCTGAGCCTGTACGCCGTCAACACCAGCTCGATCAGCTTCATCGCGATCCCGGCGAAGGCGTTCGAGACCAACTGGCAGTACCTGACCAACAACCTGATCGCCGTGCTCGGGCTGATGTTCGTGGCCGTGTGGATCGTGCCGCTGTTGCGCCGGTTGAACCTGATGTCGACCTTCTCCTACCTGGAGACCCGCTTCCATCCCGCCATCCGCATGCTGGCCAGCGCCCTGGCGATCCTCATGCAGATCGGCAGCCGCATGAGCGTGATCCTGTTCCTGCCGGCGCTGGCCATCTCCACCATCACCGGCATCGACGTGGTGTGGAGCGTGCTGCTGATGGGCGGTTTCACCATCGTCTACACGGCCATGGGCGGCATGAAGGCGGTGATCTGGACCGACGTGGTGCAGGTGATCGTGAAGATGGGCGGCGCGGTCTTCGCCATCCTGTTCATCGTGTGGACGCTGAAGGGCGGCTTCGGCGAGTTCACCCAGATCGCCATGGCCGAGGACAAGACCCGGCTGTTCGACTTCAGCTTCGACCTGACCAAGGCCACGGTGTGGGGCTTCATCTTCCTGGTGCTGTTCGAGGTGGTGCTGACCTTCCCCAAGGACCAAGTGCTGATGCAGCGCGTGCTGTCCACCAAGTCGGACAAGGAGGCCGGGCGCTCGGTGTGGGCGTTCGCGGCCATGATGATCCCCGGCGGCTTCGTGTTCTACGGCATCGGCACGGCGCTGTTTGTCTACTACAAGAGCAACCCCGAGCGGATGAACCCGCTGCTGCCGGTGGACGCCACGTTCCCGCTGTTCATCGCCGCCGAGCTGCCGATGGGCGTGACCGGGCTGATCATCGCCGGCATCTTCGCCGCGGCCATGGCCACGCTGTCGGGCATCATGAACTCGGTCGCCACGCTGATCACGGTGGACTTCTACGACCGCTTCGCCAAGGACAAGTCGCAGAAGAAGGGCGTGTTCTTCGCGGAGGCGATGACGGTGGTGGTCGGCCTGGTGGGCATCGGCGCGGCGCTGGTGCTGTCGCGCTTCGACGTGCAGTCGTTGTTCGACGTCTCCATCGAACTGGCCGGGCTGCTGGGCGGCGGCTTCGCCGGCGCGTACACGCTGGGGATGTTCACCCGCCGCGCCAACGCGCCGGGCGTGGCCATCGGCATCGGCGCGGCGGTCGTGCTGACCTTCGTGGCCTGGTGCTTCGATCTGGTCCACCCGTACTTCTACCTGGCCATCTCCATCCTGGTCTGCGTGGTGGTGGGCTATCTGGCCAGCCTGTGCTTCCCGCCGCCGACCTGCTCGCTGAAGGGGCTGACCATCCACCGGCAGGACGCGGCGGACCCGGCGCCGTGAGGCGCATGGGCCATCGGTCCCGTCGTCGCGCCGGCCGCGCTCGTGTAGCCTGAGGGCGCCGGGGGGAGACGCGTGGATACCCAGTTCCTCAATACGTTCGTGGTGGTGGCCGACCGCGGCTCGATGGCGGCCGCGGCGCGGGTGCTCAACATCACGCCGGCAGCGGTGGCCCAGCAGATCCGCACGCTGGAGCGCGAGCTGGGCGTGTCGCTGATCGCCCGGGCCGGGCGCACGGTCAGCCTGACCGAGGAGGGCTCGCGCATCCTCCAGCGCGCCCGCGACCTGCTGCGCGACGTGGCCGACATGCGCAGCGTCGCCAACGACAGCGAAGTCTCCGGCGAACTGCGCCTGGGCGCCTGCCCGACCGCGCTGGCCGGCATGCTGCCGGACATCCTGGCGCGGATGGTGGACAAATTCCCGCAGATCAACGTCTACATCCGGCCGGGCTATTCGGCCGAGTTGTACCGCGCGGTGGAGTCCGGCGAACTGGACGCGGCGCTGGTGCTGCAGGCGCCGTACAACCTGCCCAAGACCTGCGACTGGCAGTTGCTGCGCGAAGAGCCGCTGGTGGTGATCGCGCCGGCGCACATGGCCGGGCGCGACCCGCACGATCTGCTGCGCAGCGAGCCGCTGATCCGCTACGACCGCAACCAGTGGGGCGGCCGCGTGGCCGACGACTACCTGCGCCGCGCCGGCATCGTGCCGCACGAGCGCTTCGAACTGAACGGCCTGAACGCCATCGCGGTGATGGTGGACCGCGGCTTGGGCGTGTCGCTGGTGCCGGACTGGGCGCGGCCGTGGCCGGAAGGACTGAAGCTGGCGCGCATCCCGTTGCCGATGCCCAGCGAGCCGCGCCGCATCGGCATGGTGTGGTCGCGTTCCACCGTGCGCATCCGCCTAGTGACGGTGCTGCTGCAGGAGAGCCGCGCCGCCACCGGCCACGCCTGAGCGTCGCGATTCCCGATTTGTTGCAGTGCACACCACAAAAACTAGCCTGTGAACATATCCGCGGGCGGTTCTTCCGCAACGGCTGCCGACCTAGGCTCTGACCATCGTCGGGTTCGAGCGTCTGGGAGGAACGCTGGGCACGCCGGCCACGAGGGGTGGCCACCACGCATATCTATTTGCGGAACGTCGCGCCGGCAGGCGCGCGGATTCCGTCCACCGCAGCATTCCGGGAACGAAACCATGAAACAGGTACCTGCCGCATTCGGCGTATTCCTGCTGGCCGCCGCCGTGAGCGCCAGCGTCAAGGCCCAACAGAACACTCCGCCGCCGCAGGACGAGGCGACCGAAAAGGAGCGCGCCAGGAAGGACGCCGTCAACCTGGACCGCATGATCGTCACCGGCACGCGTGCGCCCAAGTCGGCCGAGAAGATCCCCGGCGCCATCAACGTGGTGTCGAAGGAGGACATCCAGCGCACTCTGCTGGTGACCGAGGACGCGACCGCGGTGTTGGCGCGCACGGTGCCCGGTTACTCCGAGGCCTCGCAGGCGATGAGCAACACCGGCGAGAACCTGCGCGGCCGCATCGCACTGCGCCTGTTCGACGGCGTGCCCCAGGGCTCGCCGCTGCGCGAAGGCACGCGCAACGCCACCTTCACCGACATGGGCATCGTCGAGCGGATCGAGGTGATCAACGGCCCCTCGGCGTCGGAAGGCATCGGCGCGGCGGGCGGCATCATCAACTACATCTCCGCCCAGCCGAGCAAGGAAGGCAGCCAGTTCCGCCTGCTCACGCGCTATTCGACCCAGTTCAAGGACGACAGCGCGGGCTGGAAAGTCGGCATGAACTACATGCACAAGCAGGACAACTTCGACGCGGTCGTCGGCCTGTCGCGGATCGACCGCGGCATGGGCTACGACGGCGACGGCGTGCGGCTGGGCATGAACACCAGCGGCTCGATCAACGACTCGGTGGCCGACAACCTGTTCCTCAAGGCCGGCTTCAACTTCGGCGAGGCCGGCGAGAAGCGCCTGCAGGCCAGCTACAGCAACTTCAAGATCGCCGGCAACGGCAACTACCGGCAGGTCGACGGCTGCCGCTACGAGCCCTTCTGGTGCGAGGACCCGCGTCCGAACACCTCCGAGCGTGGCCAGTTGTTCGGCACCAAGGCCGAGTTCAACGATTTCCGGCAGCTCACCCTGCTGTACACCGACGCCGATTTCTTCGGCGGCACGCTGGTGCTCAACGCCTACTGGGCCGACCAGGCCATGCGCTACCCGCCGGAGGACGGCGCAGACCGCCAGGACCCCGAAATCCCGCCGAACGGCCCCGACGGCCGCATCTGGGACCAGTCCGAGATCAACTCCGACAAGCGCGGCCTGCGCACCTCGTGGACGCGCCCGGACCTGTTCGGCGTCGAAGGGCTCGAGATCCGCACCGGCGTGGACTGGGTCCGCGACACCGCCGACCAGCGCCTGGCGCTGACCGGCCGCCTGTGGGTGCCGCCGATGGAATACACCAGCGTCGCGCCCTACGCGCAGCTCAGCTACGAGCTGGGCCCGGTGACCCTCAGCGGCGGCCTGCGCCGCGAGGACGGCGAGCTGCACGTGGACACCTACCGCACCACCTGGTACCGCAACCGCGTCCTGGTCGAGGGCGGAACGCTGTCCTACACCGACACGATGAAGAACCTGGGCGCGGTCTGGCAGATCAATCCGCAACTGTCGGCCTTCGTCGCCTTTGGCGAGGGCTTCGGCCTGCCCAACGTCGGCATCCCGCTGCGCAACGTCAACCAGCCCGGGCAGAGCGTGGACGGCATCCTCGACCTGCAGCCGATCGTCGTCGAGAACAAGGAGATCGGCTTCAACTGGTACGGCAAGTACGTGTCGCTCAGCGCGTCGTACTACGATTCCAAGGCCGACTTCGGCACCTCGCTGGCGATCGACCCTGTCACCAACGACTTCGTGCTCAACCGCGCGCCGACCCGGATCAAGGGCTTCGAGGCGACGGTGGACTGGTACGTCAGCGACGACTGGAAGCTGTCCGCGGTGTACGGCCATACCGTCGGCAAGACCTCGTTCTGGACCTCGGACACCCTGGGCCGTTATCCGGAAGGCGGGCTCAACAAGCCGATGGGCGCGCTGGACACCAACCCGGACAAGCTGGTGCTGACCGCGCGCTGGAAGTTCTCGCCGCAGGGCGACGTGACCTTGAGTTCGGCCACGCAGATGTCGCGCCACCTGTACGGCAGCGACACGCGCGAGTACGACAACCGCTTCTTCGAGTACGAGGAGCGGACCACCGGCTACACGCTGTACGACCTGAGCGCGAACTACAACGTGGCGAAGGTGGGCCGCTTCTCGCTGGGCATCGAGAACCTGCTCGACAAGCAGTACATCCTGACCTGGTCGCAGGTGCCGGGGTTCCGCAACTACTGGGC
>ERZ761602.1749-NODE-1749-length-37665-cov-7.485004_pt1 | contig 37665 bp, 37 predicted proteins | sample MGYA00512165_ERZ761602 | MGnify/ENA primary metagenome ERZ761602 (study PRJEB28899, sample SAMN02445085) | bioreactor sludge metagenome | biome: EBPR sludge; isolation source: Thorneside wastewater treatment plant | place: Australia: Brisbane, Thorneside...
ATGTAATCTTTGCAAACTAATTTAGATTTTAAAAAGGAGAGAATGAATGAAATTTAATATGCGCAAAATTTTTACCAATATTTTCATTCTTATCTTCCTAATTAACTCCGTTTTCCCCGCCCAAGCCCAATTTGTAAGGACAGAGCCAAAAGCTAAAACTTTCAGCGGAGTTGCTTTTCAAGCTATTTCTGTGCCCGAAAGTTTGGCTTTTAAGGATAAGAGCTTCCGCGGCAAAAAACGCGAAGCGCTTTGGATTTTAAATGATGCCCATGCGGTTCCTTCCGCGCAGGAATCGATTTCACAAACGTTGCAGTATTTACAAAAAGAGGCCGGACTCAATTTTGTGGGAGTTGAAGGCGCGACAGGCTATTTTGAAACCACGCTTTTGCGTGCTTTTCCTGATTCTGAAAAACTGGAACAAAGCGTACGTGAGCTTTGGGGAAAAGGGGAAATTTCAGGCGCGACTTTGGCGGCTCTCACGAGCGGAAAGCATGCGCGTTATTTTGGAGTTGAAACATCCGGACTTTATGAACAAGGGTTAAGAAATTATTTTATCGCGAAGAAAACAGCGCCGGCGCATCAAGAAAAACTTAACGCAATACAGGCTCAAATAAAAGAGCTCAAGCAAAAATTATTTTCGAAGGAGCTGCGGCGATTTGACGATTTGCGCTTGGAGATGAAAACAAACTCTGCGCAAAGCTTGCCTCTCATTTTAGATTTGGCTTCGCGCGAGATCGCTGATGATATCAGCCAAAATTTTCAGCATCTTTTTGCGCTTGCCCAAGAGCTGAAAGGGAAACACGAAGTTTCATCCGAGGCTTTGTCGGTGTGGAGCCGCGAAATCGGGCTCAAAATTAAATCTCAAGCGGAACAGAAAAAATGGTCTGAAAAAGAGCAGGCGTGGCAAACCGGGAATTTTTCGGACGCCCAGTTCGCGGCTTTTGCGCTTCAGTTTTGCCGAGAGCAAGGCTGGGCTCCGCGAATTCCGGAAGAATTACAAGTTTTGGCCCGACGCGGTGAAACTCTTGCGCGCATGCGATCCAAAGTTTTTGTCCGGGAGTGGGAGCAGCTCCTGGTTCGGCTTGAAGTGGCTTTTGCAAAAAACCAGATAGAACGAGACCTAATGGTTTTAACGCATCAAGCTGAACTTTTAAGCGACTGGCTTCGTTTAGAGCTTTCAAGTGAGGGTTGGAAACGGGCCGTAAAGCCATTCTCTTTTGTTTCCGACTCAAAAATGAAATTGCTTTCCGCGGACTTAGAAAGTCTGCGCCAACAGCTGGCGGCGTCCGATCTCGCCCGCTTTTATGAAAATGCTGAAGCGCGGGAAAAAGATTTGATTGAAAACACACTGAAGCAAATGCGCCGTGAAGGACAAACAACCGGAGTTTTAATTGCGGGCGGTTTTCATACGGAAGGTTTAGCAAACAAGCTCGAGCAGCGGGATATTTCGTATTCGGTTTTAACGCCAGCCATCGCGGAGCTTCCTGCTGAGAGCCGCTACGATGCGCTTATGCACGGCGATGTCTCGTGGAAAAATTACTTGCGCGCCGAGAACAAACAAATTCAGCTGTATGAATCTTTCGCGCGCGCTATGACGCATCAGCTGCTGGATTTGGAAAAACAACAAAAAGACCCGATACGCATTCTCGCAAATTATAAAGCTTGGCGTGAACATTTAATTCGCGGTATCCACGCGGCTGACGCGAAAAGGAACTTACAAGCGCTGGCGCTTCTGGATGAAATTGTTCTCGAGGCTATTTATCCGGATGAATACGCGCCGCTTAAACAAAACTGGAAAAAAACTTTTTCTAAAATATGGCCTGTTTTAACGAGACTTAAAAAAATCGGAAAACTTAGCGCGCCTTCTGCCGGCCCGGCGTTCTCCGGAGCGACAGCGATGTTTGCTTTGGGCAATCCCTTGGTGCCGGAGGCTCCTGCTATTGCGATGCCTGGGGTGGAAGCGCCCACCACTTCTCCCGCGGTATTCCCAAGCGAAACCACCGCGCCGACTTTGCCGCGATCCGAAATGCGTGTGATGTCGCCGTTGATGGCACATATAAAAGAAGGCACAACGGATTTATTTTTTGTTCACGCCGCCGTTTCTTCTTTGTTAGATAAGCTGACCGAACGGCATGAAACGGAACCCGTTTCTTTCGAAAATATTCGCGATCATTATCGTTGGAAATATTCAGAACGATATAAGCGCCTCACCGAAAAAGGATTTGTGCCCGCTTTGGGTCTTCAAATGGAGCTTGCCGATGAACTTTTAAGCAACGCTCTTAATGCTCTTTCCGAAGGCGAGGCGAGCCTTTTTATAAAAAACGAAAAGGGATATTTTCCGCGCAATCCGCGGGCCTTGGCAATTAAAGGAGACCACGCGGCTTATATTCGCCGTGATTTGATCCGAGCGATTGAAGTCGGCGGCAATGGTTTTAAAACGGTTATTCAGGATTATGCGCGGAACGCGAATGAAAGTGAATTTTTGAATCCCATCGAGGGGAAGTGGCCGATTCTTAAGGCTGTGTTGCTTTTAGAAAAAAGACAAAGAGAAAAACTGCTTCGCTTGCTTTTGGAAGAGAAGACTTTCACCAATCTGCCGCTTGTGCAATCTATGATTCTTATGCTGCAAGCCGATGATTCCCTCGGCTGGCTTCGTCAGCAGATAATTGAGAGCATTCAAAAAAAGCAAGGGGCTGTTTCTGTTCCGACAAAAAATAAAAATTTAAAGATATTCGCGTTTGTTTCAAAAAACAGTGTTCGTTTTGTTTTGATTAAAAACGCTTCCGGAAAAATTATTGATACGGGCGTAGAAAATCTTGGAATGGCGGATCAGGGAGTTGTTTTAGCTGATTTGTTCAGAGGGGGATTAAAACTCGAAGACGTTAACGTGCTTGAAGTTCGTAATGCGGTTACCAATGCGTTTTACAGCGCCTATGCCGTCAGCGGTATGATCCGCAACGGGCTCTCGGTTTTTATTCCCGCAGAAACAAATGAAGAGTGGCAGGTTTTGGATTTCGTCCATCGATCCGAGACGCGGCTAAGAAAAGAAAACGGATTTGTGAACGTGAAAGATTTTCCGTTTCTTTCAAATCATACGGTTTATAGCCGTCAATTTGAGGCCGGTTTGCCGCGGCATTTGCTTGAAAAAATCGAAAGCGCGGCCTTAACAGGAGAAGATCAGCTGGTCAAAGAATTTGGGATTTCGAAAGAACTTGCGGCCGCGCTTGTTGCGCAAGTTAATTTAACCGGCGGGCTGGGCGCGTTAATGCCGGATTTATTCGAAGCCTGGGAAGCGAATGCTATGCCAGTGACAGGCATTCATCCGCTTTGGAATTGGATCAAGAACCGCCCTGAAAAAGCTCTGGGCAAGGATGGCAGCCGGCTTCCGCTTGGGAATATGGTAAAGCAGTACATGGAAGATACGGGAATTCATTTCGAAGTCGCCCTTCCGATCACACAGCGGTATCGTTCTTACGCTCAAAATAGCCGTGCGCGCGAGCTTTTAACCGCGGCCGGGCATAAGCAAATTTTTGTGCGCATTTATAAGACATACTCTCATTTTCAAAATGCGCCCCAATACTATCTCGATTCGTATTACGTTGAAAACGGCAAAGAGGTTCCGGTTTTCGGCGAAGTTTATGACGATGACAATGCTCTGCGAGATTTTCATATGGCTGTTTTTAGCCAGGCCAGTCAAACGCTGATTCAAAAACTTGAAGGTAAGGGTGACCCTGAAGACATTGTTTTATTGGATCACGAGGTGTTTACGAGCATTCCCGCAGCGCGTCTTAACAGCGCCAAGCTCGCAACTTTGAACCACACGGTTTTTCGTCCGGGGTTGTATGAGCCCTCTGAGAGCTCGTATGAATTATTGGGTTTCCCGGAATGGCTGCGAGGCACGATTGCGCATGACGGCAAAATCAGTATCGCGGATTACACGGCCGAAGCTTATGACCTCTTGACGGGCGTTGGTTTGGTGGAGCATGTCCCGGCATTGCATACCAATATTTTCCGTTGGGGCTGGCAGAAGCTGCGCGGATTTTTTGACGGCAAGCGGCGCAGTACCAATGGGGTTTATCTCCCGCGCTGGCAATCGCATCCGCGGCGTAAGCTGATAGAAGATTATAAAAAGAGGCTTAATATTCCAGCGCCAAAATTCGGGTTGCCCGTTGAAGCCTCCGACCATGATTTTTTTATTGAGCTTGATAAGAAAAAAAATGCGGCGCTAAAAAAAGACTTCATTTTAAAAAATGAAGCGGTGGGCGCTTCCGATGCCGCCGAGCTTTTGATTTGGCTTTATGAAAAGCACGGCTTCGAATGGCTTAGGGACTCTTTGGGCGCGTTTATCGAAAAAGGAAATGTCGCAAATTTAATCGCGGACCTCAACGGAATGCGCGCAAATTTGAATGACATGATCGGAAAAGAGGCATCAGCTGACAAACAGTGGGAGGCCTTTTTTAGACAGCGCGGAAAACTTATTCACGCCTTGCTTCAAGATCCGATCGGAGCGAATGTCCGGCGTCAGGTCCCTTATAAAGGACCGGATAAATATGTGGAAGTTTTAAACAGCTTTTTGACGCTGGCGAAAGCTCAAACCGGAAAGAGCTTTGATCAGGGGGCTCTTTTTCAAAGAATCAAAGGGCAGGTTGAAAAAGGCGACTTTGGCGATCCTGAATTTCAGGATTTGCGGGCGGCGCTTAAAAACTCGGCAATTAGTCAGGAAATACGTGAGCAAATGGCGCGCGTGATTATTGGCGGGCGTACTTTTGACATGGGCGCGCATGAGCGCTTTTTGTATATCCGCTTTATGGCGAATTTGCTTGGTCTTGAAAGCCGGTTTGCTACGGTTGAAAATTATAATTATCACGAGGCGCGATTAATTTTTAAAGGCGCGCAAGCCGGCATTATGCTTTCGGATGAAATTTTGGAAGCTTCTGCCACCAGTATGGAAAAAGCGCAAACCAATATGGCCGAGGTGATCGGTGTTTTTGGCGGAGCGGTTCCTGAAATTTGGATCATTCGCAGTACGCAAACGGGTGAAATCAAAGAGGTTTTAGACAAAGATAGTGATCCCGCGATGACGCATAATGAACTGCGGGAAAAACTTAAAAGCGGGGAGTGGGAGATTTTGAATGGTATTTTGGTGGAATACCAGGATGGTTCCAGGAGTGAACAAATCGGCGGGTTGCGCAGGCCTTCCGCGGCCAGCTTGGTGGCGGCGCTGAAACAATTGCGCGCGTCACGCGGCAACCCCGAAACCCGTCATCAACGCATGTATGACACTTTGGCCTCGTCGTGGAAAGTAGACATGGTTACAAGCCAGGCTCAGGCCCACGCGTATTTACTGGAGGGCATGCTTAAAATCAAAGCAGATCAAAAAGCATTGCTTGGGAAAACAAAAGCCGCAGATGAAGATTTTAAGCACATCGCTTCCGCCGGAGTTTTTAACTGGAATGTTCAGCGCGAAAATCTGCATCCTTTTTATCGTGGCGGCATGCTTGGTTTTGTGAGCGCTTTCCGCTGGTTAAAAAGCTGGCAAAAACCGCATCAAAATTCATCGGACGGCATGGCTTCACGGGGCGAAGACGCGCTGGCGGCGATTCAATTTCACGCGGCAAACGGGGATGTTTTTGAATACTTGCTCAAGAATCTTGCGCCGCTTTCGGACGGCGTCGAGCCTTTGCGCGAGCGTATTCGAGTTTTGCAGGATCAGGCAAAAAAAGCGGAGAAAGAACGCGTGCGCGTCGCGCTAAATCTCGAAGCGCTCGAGCTTGTTGATCAGTTTTTTGTAAAAACGGCCGGCGAATGGCTGGAAGAATATGTTGCGGATACAACATCGCCGGAAAGACGGCAAGCTTTGCGTGAAGTTTTAGAAAAATCCGCTTTTGTGGAAGAGCATAAAAACAAACCGCAACAGCCATGGGCGGAATATATCGCGCGTTATCTGGATCATCATCCTTTGGCAACCCCGCTTGAAACTTCCGATACGCGTGTGCGCTCCTTTGTTTTTGCAAAATCAGATCAGCCGATTTTAATTAACCTGAGTGTGAACGCGGCATCTTCCGAAGAAAAGGATGCGGCCGGAAAAACCATCCGCAAAGCGCGCGCGACGGTTTATTTGAATGAGTCAGCCGCAAAGATTTTGGGCGGCGAAAGCTTTGGAAAGCAGGAGCTTTATCGTGTGACGGAGCCGGCGCGGGAAATTGATTATAAATTGCATACCGCGGTGGAACTGCAAGATGCTTTGGGAGTTGGAATTCCGATGCCGCTTGGCGTTGAGGTTTTGGCCTGGCGCCCCGCGCAGGCTGAGCTTGCGGGTGTTTTTCAGCGCGCTTTTCAGGCAAAAAGTTTTTCTGATGCCGTGAACACGCTTTCGCAGCGCGTTCAGGACGCGGCTAGCTCGCATACCGCCGATGATTTCTCGAGGTTCTCAGCGAACGGGGAAGCGAAGGAGGCTTTTTTAAGAGAGTTAGCAGATTTAGCGAGTCTTGATCCCCGCTCCGCCGAGCACCTTTTTACGCAAGACGGGCGCAAAGCCGTGATGGCCTTTATTTTAATGACGCATCCTGAACTTTTAGATTCCGTCAAGCAATGGCATCGTGATTTTTATGCAAAGCTACAAATTTTGCGCTCGGAAAACCCGGATTTTTTTAATAGCCGCTCGTCTGTGCGCGTGATTAACTCATCCCGCAACGGGACTTTGGTGTTAGCGCGCCAAGACGGGAATGGAAATTTATTGTTTGCTTCGTTGCTTTTCTATGTGAGCCAACGGGAGATTAACTTTGACGGCAAAGTAAACACAACTTTAAGCGGCTTGGAAGGACTGCTTGTCAGATCGCCTTATAAGATTACGGATGGGCTTACCAGACAGATTTATGGAGAGCGTTCCGATTTGCTTAGCTCCTGGGTCAACCGCATTCCGTTTAATGACCGCTCTCAGTTTTTGATTCTCGAGCCGGTCAAGCGATCTGAGTTCCGCGGTTTAGCGGAATCGCAGCAACGTTCCGAAGTCGTAACTGAAGGACGCATGGAGGCAAAAGGGGAAAGTTTCTTGGTTGCCGCGATTAGATTTATGGGTTTTGCTTTTAACCCGGGCCGGGCCGCGTGGGCGGAAGAAGTTTTGCACCCTGTTTACGCCGCGGGAATTTTGGCGAGAACGCATCCTGAACATTTTGTTCCGGCTTTAATTTTGTCTTCAAACGGAGAGTGGATGACGCCTCATCAAGAAAACCGTTCTGAAGCGAGGCTTTGGGATCAGCTGGGGGCGTTTGCTTCTAAGCATTTTGAAGCGCATCCGAATACACCGCTTCATTTAGGATTTACGGTTCTTTATGATGAATCGCTGGATGAAATGTTATTGGCGTACGCTGAAAAAATAAATATGCTTCAAAAAGAGAACGATCGAGGATCGCTCATTAAGAATCGTTTGACAGTCTTTTTGGCGCCGAATCAAAAGATGTCCGAAAATTTTTCTCGGCAGGCGCCAAAACTTGGAATTGTTTCGAAGCAGCTCAGCGCCGGTAAAGAAGCGGCGCAAATCGTTTCTTTTTTGAAAACGGAATCCGCGCGATCTGTTTTTGCTTATGGGTTTGAAGCCTTTAATCTTTCGGATCAGGAGTTGGGCGGTTTGCGCCCGCTCATTGTGGTCAGCGCTTTTTCACCTGAAGCCACTTTTAATCCTGCGGTTATGTTGAATTTAGCCACGGCTTCAGAGGGAAGCATTACCGCCGACGTGATTCAACGGGTGTTTGTCGGGTATCAGCAATTTGTTCGTTTAACCAACGGATCACTTGCTTTGTTGGAAAATATTTTGAAAGACAAACTCCTCGAGCTTCAGGTAAAACAGCTTATTTCCTCGATGGCGTAAAGGCTGTTTCCATGTACTTTGCCCGCACTCATATCGGGGATGACTGTCTCCGATATGGCGTGGGGATGGTCTTTGGTCTCTAGTCTGTGCTAATATTCTCCATGTCAAATTTTCTTTATAAAGTGAAAAAGGATTTCCGCGGATGCATCGAGCGTGATCCCGCCGCGCAGACTTCTTTCGGCTGGCTCGAAGTTCTTTTGCTTTGCCCCGGCTTTCATGCTGTTTTGCTTTACCGTATCGCGCATGTGATTCATTCTTGGGGAGTTCCCGTTTTGCCGCGGTTGCTTTCTCAGCTCGGCCGGTTTTTTACCGGAGTTGAGATTCATTCCGGCGCGAAAATCGGCGCGGGGCTTTTTATTGATCACGGCATGGGTGTTGTCATCGGCGAGACTTCTGAGATCGGTGAAAACGTGACTCTTTATCAAGGCGTGACCTTAGGCGGCACCGGTAATGAACGCGGTAAGCGGCACCCTACTTTGGGAGATCATGTTGTGGTGGGCGCCGGCGCGAAAGTTTTGGGAAATATCCGCATAGGTAATTCAGTAAAAGTCGGAGCCGGTTCGGTTGTCGTTCATCCCGTGCCGGACAATTGCACCGTGGTGGGCGTTCCGGCTGAAATCGTAAGAAAAGAAGGCAAAAAAGTCGCGTGCATTGATCTGGAGCATGGTGATTTGCCTGATCCCGTTCGTGAACTTAAAAATCGCGTTCGCGCGCTTCAAAAAGAAATTGAAACGCTCGAGGCTTGCCTCAAGGCTCAGTCTGATAAAACCGAAGCTTAGCGCGGTGAGACTTTTTTCACTTTGTTATTTAGATAAGATGAGCCGAAAATGAAACGGGCCGTTCTTGCGGAAGCATTTGTGTCCGTGTTATTTTTTATTTAGGACTTATACTAAATATCGATCGAGCAAGAGAGGCGTTGATGACGATGGCGACAAGGTCGGGAAGTAAGGGGTTTACGCTTGTTGAAATTATCATTGTTCTCGCTGTTTTAGGATTGCTTGTGACTATTGCCTTGCCTGCGCTTTTGCGCAATCGCGTGATCGCGAATGAATCCGCTGCCAAAGCGAATTTGCAAACTTTTGCCGGAGCAATGGAATCGTACCGAGCCGCTCAACCGACTCCGGCCTATCCCAATGATATGAGTGATTTGACCGCCGCCACGCCGCCTTATCTTGATACGACCTGGGGCGCGGGAACAACTCTTACGAAGAGCGGGTATAATTTGACTTATGTGCGAACCGGAGACGCGATTTACGCCTTAATTGCCGAGCCCAGTGAAGTTGCTGTTACCGGCAACAACTCTTTTTGCGTGGATGAATCCGCGCTTATTTGGACCTCAGAAACCTCGGCCGGTGCTTTTACGAGCTCTCCCTGTTCCGGCGGCACCGGCGCGGTAACTATTTCCTAATTTTTTATGACGGCTAAATATTTTTCTTATTCTGACGGAGGCGCGCGCGGTAATCCCGGACCCGCGGCAATCGGTGTTTTGATTTGCGATGAAAAAGGTACAGCGATTTTTGAGCAAGGGGAAACCATCGGCGACAACACAAACAATGTTGCGGAGTATCAGGCGGTGATCAAGGCATTGCAAACCGCCGAAGATCTCGGAGCGCATGAAATTGTGCATCATATGGATAGCGAGCTTGTAACCAAGCAACTGCGCGGAGAGTATCGCCTGAAAGCGGAGCATCTTCGCCCTTTTTTTCTCAAAGTCAAAGAGCTTGAAAAAAAATTTAAAAAAATCACTTATATTCATGTTCCGCGTGAGCACCCGCAAATGCGGAGAGCCGACCGGCAAGTCAACCGCGCTTTGGATGAGGCGGGCTTTTAAATGAGCACCCAACTTACACGACTAAAAGAAGTGTAAGTTGCGCGTGCGAATTTATTCCGAGCGAACGACTTGTGGTGAGCATGGTCGAACCAAGTGAGTCGAGGGATCGGCAAGTTTAAAAAGGAAATGTGATGCAAATCATCTGGATTGCTTTGATCGGCGTTTTCGGCGGCATCATGAGCGGGCTTTTGGGCGTGGGGGGCGGACTTATTTTTGTGCCGCTCATGACTTTCTTTTTGGGGTTGACCATTCATCAGGCTGTCGGAACTTCGCTTTTAATTATTATTCCGACGTCGATTGTGGGAGTTTGGGTGCATGCTTCTCAAAATCACGTTCAGGTTAAAACAGCGCTTTTGATTGCCAGCTTTGCTATTTTGGGCGCATGGCTTGGGTCACATCTCTCCGGCAGAATCGACCCCTTGCTTCTCAAGCGTATTTTTGCCGCTTTCCTTGTACTGATCGCGCTGAAACTTGCGTTCAGCAAATAATCAAGCGTCCGATAATCCTTTCCGCCTGAAAAGGCTTTAATTTCCCGCTTATTTCACTCCCGAAAGAGCTTTCAACCCTGGGGAGCGAGACTTATAATATGCGCTCTTCAGACTTCAAAATGAGCGGGTTGAATTCATGGCTGCAAAATCTTCCGAAAACAAGGTGGGGCAGAGTCTTTTTTTAAACGGGCAAATTGCGCGCGCCGTTTTTAAGTTTTTTGCTTCGCTTCAGCTTGCCATTGGCACGCTTTCCGCGTTGATGATTATTTTGGCCGTCGGAACCATTGTCGAATCCCGTTTTAGCGCGGATGCCGCGCGCATTCTTGTTTATGACACGCCTTGGCTTACTTTGATTCTTATCGTGCTTGTCCTCAATCTGGCTTGTTCCGCGGCCGACCGCCTGCCTTGGCAAAAAAAACATATCGGTTTTGTGCTGACGCATTTAGGCATCATCATTGTTTTAGCCGGTTCACTTGCGACGCAGGAAGCCGCGGTGGACGGGCAAATGTCCATGACGGAAGGATCTTCGGGTAAGTGGGTAACGCTCAAAGAACCGATGCTTTATGTTTACGCGCAGGCCTTCAAAGAAGAGCGCATGGTGCCCTTTAAAGAACGTGCTTTGCGCTGGAAGGGCCGTGAAAAAATCGCGCAGTTTCAAACAGAAGGCAAAGAAGCCCAGCTTTTTCTCACCCAATTTTATCCGAACGTGAAAACCGAAGCGGGCTGGGTTGCGGCGGAGAAAGGGCCCGGCGCGATTCAGGTTTCATTATGGAACAGTTTTGTGAATGTGAAGCAATGGCTGGCTGATGTTCCGGCGAGCCGTGAGCTGCCGCTTGGCCCCGCAGTTTTGAAGTGGGCTAGTCAATTTGCTCAGCCTGAGAAACAACCGACTCAATCCGCCATTGAGTTGAAAAGCGCGGAGGGAGTTTGGTCGGTTCCTTTGCCCGCAGACAGCAACCTTCCTTTTGAGCATCAAATCGCCGATGGTTTTTTTGTAAAAATTTTATCGCTTTACCGTCATGCCTATGTGGAGGAAAACATTTTAAAAGAAGGTTTGCCCCCGGAGCACGCCGATAATCCTGCGGCCGTGTTTGAAATTACAAAAGACGGAAAAACGGAAAGACATACGGTGTTTGCGCAATTTCCCGATTTTCCGACGGTGCACGGCAAGCACGAAAGCGAGCTGGGTTTTCAGGCTGTTTATATCGATCCGCGTTTTGTTCAGCTGGCTTCAAAAAACGAATTGCGTTTTGTGCCTCAGCCCGACGGCCTTTATTATCAAATCATTAACGATGATAAGTTGAAGCAGGGAAAGGTTGAAGCGGGCAAAGAAGTTCAAACCGGATGGATGGATTTAAAGTTCAAAGCCGAGCAGGTCTTGCCGCACGCGGCGGCGGACATGAAGGTTTTACCGCTGGATGATGATGACCCCAGCGAGGCCGCTGTCGCCGCGGTTTCACTGAAAATTCAGTCTCCTCATGGAAGTCAGTCTTTTTGGCTGGCGGAAGGTTTACAGAAAAGTCTGATGCTGGAAGACGGTCTTTTTGAGATGGTGTATGGGCGCAGGCAGCTGGCGCTCGGCTTTGAAGTGATGCTAAAAGATTTTCGCGTTAAATTTGACCCCGGCACCGAGCGTCCCGCCGCTTATGAAAGCGATGTGGTGGTGAAAGATTTTACGCGCGGAACGTCATTCGAAAAAACTATTTCAATGAATCAGCCGCTTGTGTACCGCGGCTTTCATGTTTATCAGGCGGGGTATCAGCAGAATCCCGACGGAACGGAAAGCTCGGTGTTTGCCGTCGCGCGCGATCCCGGCATTCCTTTGAAGTATGCCGGTGCCGCGATTATGGTTTTTGGAATTTTGTTGATGTTTTATACGCGCGCTTACTCGTCGCGCAATGAAAAGGGGCTCAAATGACAAACAAAGTAATGCCGGTAAAAAATTTATGGGTGCTTTTTTTTCCGCTGCTGCTTGTTCTTTTTTCTCCGGGGAATGTTTTTGCCGATGATCAAGTTTGGTCTGAAACATTGGGTAAAATAGCTGTTCAGCAAGGCGGGCGCGTAAAACCTTTCGAAACTTTCGCGCGCGAAGCCGTGCTTTATGTCACCGGAAAAACGAGCTGGCAAAAACAGCCCGCGGTCGAAACCGTTTGGAGCTGGATGGCGGCCCCTGAAAAATGGACCAGTCAGCCGCTTATTTATGTCAGCGCTCCGCAGGTGCGCGAAGAGTTTGGTTTGAAGCTGATCCGCAAGCGCGTTTCCGCCGAAGTGGTTTTGGAAGAAAAAGGTTTTTCGCAGAAAGTGCAGGATGCCATTCATCGCCGCGAGAAACGCGAGGCTCTTTCATTTAACGATAAAAAGCGAATCGAAGTTTTTGAGCGCGCCGTTTTTTTAAGTCAGCTCGGAGCGGGAGAATTACCGGGCTGGATTCCGGAAACAAAAAATCCTCACGGCGCATGGATGCGTTTCAGCGATTTTGGCGCCGCCGAGCCGCCCCAATGGATGAAAGCATTGCCGCGCAAAGAATTGGAAAGTTTTAAAAAATCCGCTGAGCAATTCGCGGCAGCGTTTCGCGACCCTAAAAATACGGATGAAATGAAAGCTTCCGCCGCGGAACAGTTTAAAACGGCATTGGAAACGGTGTGGAGCCGAACCGGCATGGCGATTGACCAAAGGGCTTTAGACCGCGAAATTTTCTATAATCGTCTGCATGCCTTTGGCCGAGGTTCGAAGCTTTATCTGATGGCGGGACTTTTCTTTTTTGTCGCGTTGGTTTCAAATCGCCGCCGCAAGCAGGAGCGTGATTATCCGCTTTGGGTTGGACTTGGAATTTATGCGGGCGCGGTTTTATTGCATGTCTTAGGCTTTTACTTGCGCTGCTCTATTTCCGGGCGCGCACCAGTTACGAATATGTACGAGTCGATCGTTTGGGTGTCTTTAGCCACGGCATTGTTTGCTGTGCCTATTTTTTTCTATCTTCGAAATATTGCCGTCATGATTATGGCCGCGTGCGTCGCCGCGCTGGGATTGCTTGTCGCGGAGTCTTTTCCCGCGGTGCTTGATCCGGCGCTGTCTCCGCTTGTTCCTGTTTTGCGCAGCAATTTATGGCTTACGGTGCACGTGTTGACGATTACGATGAGTTACGGTGCTTTTGCGCTGGCGTGGGGTTTGGGGCATATTGTTGTTTTTGGTTATGCTTTTCGCAAGCAAACGGAAAGTTTAGTTTCGCTCGCGAACGCGGTTTACCGCGCGATACAAATCGGAGTTGTCTTGCTCGCGGCCGGCACGGTTTTGGGCGGCGTTTGGGCCAACTACTCCTGGGGACGGTTTTGGGGATGGGATCCGAAAGAAACTTGGGCGCTCATCGCGCTTCTTGGTTATTTGATCGTTTTGCATGGCCGCTTTATCGGATGGTTCGGATCTTTCGGAATCGCGATGGGCGCTGTGCTCGCATTTATGGGTGTTGTTATGGCGTGGTATGGCGTTAATTTCGTGCTCGCTGCCGGATTGCATAGTTATGGTTTCGGAGGGGGCGGATACTCATCAGTTTCAACCGTGGTTTTGATTGATTTAGCTTTTGTCGCGGCCGCCGCTTGGTTTTACCGCCAAAAGCAAAGGGCTTTAAAATGAAAAATCTGTACCGCTTCAGTCTTTTTTCCGCTTTTTCCGGAGCTGTTTTAATTGTCGCCGGCGGGCTGGTTAAAAGTCATGAAGCCGGCTTGTCCGTTCCGGATTGGCCGCTCTCTTACGGAGAGTGGATGCCGCCGATGGTGGGTAAAATTTTTTGGGAACATGGTCACCGCATGATCGCGACCTTCGTCGGATTTTTAACGCTGATCATGGCTTTTTGGACGCATTTTTCCAAAGGCGCTTCACCCAAGCTGAAAAGTTTTTCGCGTATTTTAGTTTGGCTTGTGATTTTGCAGGGCGTTTTCGGCGGAGCGACCGTGTTGCTTAATTTGCCGCCGCTGGTTTCTATTGCTCACGGTGTTTTGGGACAAATCTTTTTTTCCGCGCTTTGTCTTTTTGCTTATGACGTTCATTGCGAAGCTGATCCGCTGCAATTAACGCTTTCCGCCGAAGGAAAAACACGTCTAGAAAAAGCGTTTCGTTTGGCGCGCGTGACTTTGTTTATTTTTCTATTTCAGCTTTTGCTGGGCGCGGCAACAAGGCATATGCGGCATTTGCACATTGCTTTAACGCATACCGCTTTCGCGCTTGTCGTGGTGACGCATGTGATTTTAGTTTATTTGCGCGTCGCGCATTTGGAACTGAAAGACAAAGCTTTATCGCAAACCGCGCATTTCTTGCTTGCCGCGGTGATGCTGCAGGTGGTTTTGGGCGCGGGAAGTTTGGGTTTTACTCAGCTGATGGCGCGCATGCAAGATCCGTCCCAGGCACAAATTGTTTTTACAACTTTTCATCAGAGTTTAGGCGCGGGTTTATTGGCGACCATATTTTTATTAACGTGGATGCTCGCCAAGCGAGTCAAAGCGATCCGCTGATTTAGGTCTTTGTGTTAAAAATTCTTTCAGAGCTAACTAAAATCCGGCTTGTTTTTTTAACGGTACTGAGCGCGATGGTGGGTTTTTATTTGGCGCCGGCCCCGTTTCGTTTTGATGATTTTATCTGGATGACTTTGGGGACGGGGCTCGCCGCGGCGGGCGCCATGGCCCTAAACGAATGGATGGAGCGCGACGAAGACAGCCGCATGAAACGCACGCAAAACCGTCCGCTGCCTGCCGGGAAAATTCAGCCGGCAGCCGCGTTTTGGATTGGGTTTGTTTTTTGCTTGGCCGGTTTGGCACTTTTAATTTTAACCGGTTTGGCACTTTGTGCGCTGGTGACCATTGCGATCGTGGGCTCTTATTTATTTGCGTATACGCCCGCGAAGAAAAAATCTTCTCTGAACACTATTTTAGGCGCGATTCCGGGTGCTTTGCCGCCGGTTGCCGGCTGGGCCGCAAGCGCGGGAGCCGCTCCGTTTCAGGCTTGGGTTTTGGCGAGCATTATTTTTTTATGGCAGCTGCCGCATTTTTTATCGCTTGCGTGGGTTTACCGCGAAGATTATGAAAAAGCCGGGTTCGTCATGCTGACGGTGGAAGAAAAAAACCCGAGCCGGATCCGCGAGAAACTGATGTTGTATACTTTTGCCTTGGTGCCGGTCAGTTTGTTGCCGTCTCTGACCGGCATGACCGGAAAAATTTATTTTTTCGGCGCGCTTGCCCTGGGAATGCTTTTTTGCTGGAAAGCGGTGCGCGATCTCCGTGATTTGGACAAAGGCGCGAAGCCGTTTTTTCTTTACTCGGTGTTTTATTTGTTTTTAATGCAGATTTTGATGGTGATCGATAAAGCGTAAGCAAAGGTTTTGAGACAGTGATTGAAATTAAAGATTTAGAATTTAGCTACGGAAAGCGAAAAGTGCTTAACGGAGTTTCGCTTAAAATTTCGGATGGCGCGGTTTTCGGCATGTTGGGGCCCAACGGTTCCGGCAAAACAACGTTATTTCGGATACTGAGTACCTTGCTCGCGCCCGAAAAAGGCAGCGCGACGTGGCTCGGCCATGATTTGTTCCGCGAAGCTTCCGCGGTACGAGAGACTTTGGGCATTGTTTTTCAATATCCCAGCTTAGATGCTCAGCTTACGGTCGAAGAAAATTTGAAATGCCAGGGAGCGCTTTATGGTTTGCGCGGCGCCGATTTGACCGGACGCATTGAAGCACGTTTAAAAAAACTGGGAGTCTGGGATCGCCGCAAAGACAAAGTCAAAAATTTGTCCGGCGGATTGAAGCGGCGCGTTGAGCTGGCTAAAGCGCTTTTGCATGACCCGCAAGTTTTGCTCCTTGACGAACCTTCGACCGGACTGGATCCGCGCGCGCGCGCTGAGTTTTGGGATTTTCTTTCTGAGCTGAATCGCGATAAAAAAATGACCATGCTTGTGACCACGCATTTAATGGAAGAAGCCGAAAAGTGTTCTCAGCTTGTCATTTTAGACGAGGGACGCATTATTGCCGAAGGTTCGCCTGCTGCTTTGAAATCCGATTTATCCCCGGGATTTATTTCGATCGAAACTTCGGATGCCGCTGAAATTGGAGCTGAAATCACAAGCCATTTTGGAGTGCGCGCTGAAAAAACAGGACGAGGCTTAAGAGTTGAACACGCTGAGCCGCAAAAAGTGATGACTGAAATCATGGCGCGTTTTTCAGGGCGGGTAGAATCGGTTGCTTTTCATAAAGCCAGCCTGGAAGATGTTTTTTTGAAAAAAACGGGCCGTTCCTTTGAAAGCGCCGAAGAGGTGAAGCATGTCAAAAAATAACCCCAAAAACGGGCGCTGGGATGCCGTTGGCATGCTTTGGCTCCGTGAAATTGTGCGGTTTTACCGGCAGCCCGCCCGTGTCGCGGCCGCGATTTTATCGCCGTTTCTTTTTTGGTTTTTAATCGGCTCCGGCGTCGGCCGTTCTTTTTCCGCGAGCGGAGAGTCGTATTTAAATTATTTTTTTCCGGGCTCGATTTTGCTCGTGATTTTATTTGCCGCTGTTTTTTCCACTATTTCGATTATTGAAGACCGCCGTGAGGGCTTTCTTCAGGCCGTGATGGCCTCTCCGGTTTCGCGCGCGTCGATTCCGCTCGGTAAAATTTTAGGCAGTGCCACTTTGGCTTTTTTACAAAGCGGTTTGTTTATTCTTTTGGCGTGGATTTCCGGCATCCGTTTTTCCGGCGTTAATCCGTTTGAAATTGCCGCGGCGGTTGCTCTCGCCTCGCTTTTGTTTTCAACCCTTGGTTTTTTAATGGCGTGGCAATTCCGCTCGATTCAGGGATTTCACGCGATGATGAATATGCTTTTAATGCCCATGTGGTTTTTGTCAGGCGCCCTTTTTCCGGCGGAGGGAGCTTCCGGCTGGATTCGGTTTTTGATGGCAATAAACCCCCTTTATTACGGGCATCAGTTTTTGAGCGCGGCCTTTGGCAATACCGCGGCGGATGCTTCGAGCTCGGCGCTGATTATGTCTGCTTCCGTGCTTGCCCTTTGGATTTTAGCGGCTTTTCAAGTTGCCAAGAAAAAAGGCATGGATTCTTGATATGAAAAAATGGCAGTTAATTCTGGTTGCGGTGATGCTTGTTGCGACAGGTTTTTGGGCCGCGGTTAAAAATGTCAAAACGGAACTGCCCGATTACGGTGCTGTGTCCGCTTTCGAATTTCAGGATCAGAAAGGACAAGTTTTCTCAAGCGCCGCGCTGGAAAACAAAGTTTGGGTTGCCGGATTTATTTTTACGCGCTGCATGGGACCCTGCCCCATGATTTCAGCAAAAATGGCGGAGCTTAAAAAGCGCCTGAGTTATTCACCGCGCTTTGCGTTGGTTTCGTTTTCGGTTGACCCGGAGCATGACACGCCCGAAAAGCTGGCGGCCTATGCCGAGAAATTCAAGCGGGAAGGCAAGCCCGAATGGCATTTTCTGACCGGCGCCAAAGAAAAAATTTACGCCTTGGCGGTCGAGACTTTTAAACAAACCGCGTCCGAAGATCCGGCTCAGGCGGATATTCAGCAAAAATTTATGCATGGAACCCGCGTAGCGCTTGTAGACGGACAAGGACGCATCCGTGGGTTTTACGACAGTCAAGACGCTGAAATGGTTCATCATCTTGAGCGCGACATCCGCGCGATCTTATAAAGGAGCTGGCGATGCAGCTATCCGACTTTCCGTTTTTGAACGCTTGCCTTAATTCAACCAGCGCGGTTTTTTTATTATTAGGTTTTTATTTCATTAAAAATAAGAAAATCAATGCGCATCGCGCTTGTATGCTGATCGCGGCGGCGGCCTCCACGATTTTTTTGGCGTGTTATTTGTATTATCACTATCACCACGGATCGACGAAGTTTCAGGGGCAGGGCTGGATTCGTCCCGTGTATTTCACCATTTTGATCACACACACCATTTTAGCCGTGGCGAATCTTCCCATGATTATCAAAACTTTTTGGCATGCCCTGCGCGGCGACATTGAAAAACATAAAAAAATCGCACGCTTCACTTTTCCGGTTTGGCTTTATGTGTCTGTGACCGGCGTTATTATTTACCTCATGCTTTACCAAATGTAAGCATGGGTGGTTTAAAAAAGCATTTTTCTGCCGATAACTTGCTTTCAGCTATTATTCCTTTGGCGGCTGTCCGAAAGACAGAGCCTTTAATGACCAGTTAAGGAGAATTTATGAATATTCAGATTACAGCAGCATCCAAACTTACTGGAAAATCCGACTTGTTTTTTATCGGCGTCTTCGAAGGCGAAGATTTCGAAAAGCAGGCCGCTAAAATCGAGCCGGCCCTTGCGTCCGTGTTGGATGACGCGAAAGACCGCAAACGTTTTATCGGTACTTTCGATACCTCGGTTGAAGTGTACGGTCAGTCCGCTAAAGCCAGCGAAGTGATTGTGCTGGGTTTGGGCCAAAAGAAAAACTACCGCGGGCTTTGTCTTCGCAAAACCATGGCGAAAATCGCGCAGGTTGCTGCCGCGCGCAAAGCCAAAAAAGTTCGCGTCGCGCTCGAAAGCTTTTCAGGCGGAAGCGTGAAGGCGGAAGATGTCGCGGCGGCCGCGGCGGGGATGCCGTGTTTGGCACTTTATAAATTTGACGCGTATGTGCAGAAGAAAAAAGATGTCAAAGGCTGGCGCGATGGCTTACCGCAAACCATTGAGCTTGTTTGCTCGCTTAAGCAAAACCCCAAAGTTTTAACGCAGGCGGCGGAGAGAGCAGAGAAAATCACGGAAGCCGTGATTCGCGCGCGCGATATCAATAATCAGCCCGCCAATATTATGACGCCGCAAGAGCTTGCCGAGACTGCGGAAAAGTTAGCCAAAGAAAAAAAATTAGGCTGCGAAGTTCTGGGTGTTCCTGAATTAAAGAAAAATAAAATGGGTGGCATTTTAGCCGTTGGGCAAGGCAGTGAAAACGCGCCGTGTTTTGTGGTTTTAGAGTACGGCAAAGAGCATAAGTCGAAAGGAACCATTTGTCTGGTTGGCAAAGGCGTCACCTTTGATACCGGCGGAATTTCATTGAAGCCCGGCGCACGCATGGATGAAATGAAATACGATAAGTCCGGTGCGGTTGCCGTGATTTCGACCATGGGATTGCTGGCTGATTTGAAACCGGTTGTGCATGTGGTCGGCTTAACTCCGCTTGTGGAGAATAACGTTTCCAATAATCCGCAGCGCCCCGGCGACATTATTACTTTTATGAATGGTAAAACCGCCGAGATCTTGAATACCGATGCGGAAGGACGACTTATTTTGGCGGATGCTTTGGTTTATTCCGCGAAGTATGAGCCGGACGCGGTGGTGGATATTGCTACTCTCACCGGCGCGGTTGTTGCCACATTGGGGGACAAGGCTTCGGGCATGCTTGGAAATAATGAAAAGCTGAAAAGCCAAATTCAAAAAGCCGGTGAAGCTGTCGGTGAGCGGGTTTGGGAACTTCCGCTTTGGGATGAGTATGCCGAAGCCATTAAGGGGCATCATTCCGATCTCTATAATATAGGCGGACCCTATGGCGGAACGATTACCGCAGCCCTGTTTTTAAAGGAATTTGTGCCTGAAAATACGCCCTGGGTGCATTTGGATGTCGCCGGAACTGCTTGGACTACGGCAAATAAGTTTGATTGTCAAAAAGGCGCAACCGGAATGGGCGTGCGTCTTTTTACCGAATTTGTTACTCAGTGGAAAAAATTGAAATAACAGCGCTTATTCGGCTAAAATTTCACGACTGAAGTTCCTTAAAAGAAGGTCGATAACTTAGGGTGGATTTAATCATTCTTTGCGAGGAGGCATTATGAAAAAACAGGCATCATTTTTAGTTTTTATTTTGGTGGCATTCACTTCAATTTCCTTGCCCGCGCGTGCGGAAGGAATTAAACAGGGCGTCTCGTCCTTTGTCTTGCCGACAACCGGCCAAGCCATGAATGGCGAGTTTAATGAAGGTAAAACTAAGTTGATGGCAACGATGGAAGTCGCGGCGATCACAACGACCGTGATTCTTGCCAGTGTGGTGGGCGGGCCTGTTGTATGGGCGGGTATCGGGCCTTTGATTGCCAATCATACCTGGAGCGGGTATGACGCGTACAAGACTGCGAAAGAGAAAAATGACCCTTATGCCAATTATGATAATTACAACAACTATCAAGGACAGCAGGTTTATGATGCGCGCCGTGATTTAGATTTGGCACGTCAACAGCGTTACGATTATGCCAACAATCAAAATTTGAGCTTGAGAGAAAGAATGCGTCTCGCGGCCGAGCAAGCGAACGGATAACACGCAATTTATTTAAGCCCCGCGGACTGATTTCAATTCGGTCAGCCGCGGGGCTTTTTTCTTATGGATAAACCTTCAACACCCAGCACAATTCCGGTTTCGAGAGTTCTTTCGCAGCTTAAGTTTGCCTCGAAGGCTTGGCGCGAATGGAACCGCGACCGTTCTTTGCCCGCTGACCGATTGTTGGCGAATGTCTTTCAGGAAAACCGCAAAGTGTTGGGATCCCGCGACCGAAAATTTATTTCTGGCTGTGTTCACGAAGCCTTGCGCAATTATTCTTATTATGATTATTGGATACAAAAATTCGCGCAAAGTGATGTGCGCGATCCGGTGAAATACGCGAAATTTCTTTGTTTGATGGGCGCGGTAAGTGAGGGATCAGTCGATGCCGCGCTTTTTACCGCGGTTTGGAATGAAATCAAAGATCAAGCCCAGCTTGATCATCCCGTCGAATTGTTTCAAATTCTGCAGGCGAAAAAAACAATTCAGGCCGAAGCCGACGTGTCGCGCTCCGGATGGTTAGCGTTACGCTATTCCTTTCCGGTTTGGCTGGTTGAGCGCTGGATCAAGGCTTGGGGCGACGCGGAATGTGAAGCCTTGCTGAAAGCGACGCATGACCGTCCGCCGCTTGTGATTCGCGTGAACACGCTTAAAATTACCCGTGATGGTTTAATTAAAAGTTTGCCGCCTGAATTTGCCGCTGAAGCGATTCCAAAAACCCAATGCGGTATTCGTTTTCCGGAGCATGTTTCGCTTAAAAGCACACAGGCTTTTTTGGGGGGAGACTTTGAAATTCAATCCGAAGCAAGTCAGCGCGTGATCGAAGTCGCCAATCCTCAGCCCGGAGAAAAAGTTTGGGATGTTTGCGCAGGCAGCGGCGGAAAAACACTTTATCTGGCTGCCATGATGAAGAATCAAGGGCTGATTTACGCGACGGATTTGCGGTCTCTCGCTTTGAAAGAGCTGAAGCTCCGGGCGGATCGCGCGGGAGTCAAAAACATTAAAGTGGCCGATGTGCAGCGGTTTTATAAACGTGAGACGGATGAGCAATTTAATAAAATCATTGTTGATGCGCCTTGTTCCGGCACCGGCACCTTGGGACGCGCGCCCGATCTTAAATGGCGGCTGACAGAAAAAAGCTTCAAAGAGCATGCCGGAAAACAGCTCGAGATTTTAGAAATGACCTTGCCTTATTTGAAAAAAGGCGGAAAAATATTTTATATGACTTGCTCGGTTGATTCCGAAGAAAATGAGCAGGTCGCGAGCACTTTTTTAAGCCGTCATCCGGAGCTTGCCCCCGACTCCGCTACCGGAGATGCAGGATTTCGAATTTGGCCGCACCGTGAAAACACGGATGGTTTTTTCATGGCCGGGTTTGTTTTGAATTAAAAATAAGGAGATAGCATGAAAAGTCGAATCAGTTTTTTAGTGTTGATGACGCTTCTTGTTCCGGCGGTTTGTTTTGCTTCGGAGCCCGTAGAAAAAAAACGCGGAATTCTTTCGGGTATTTTGTATCTTGAAGGACGCGGACTTTCCAATCTTTTTCTTTTTCCCGCCGAGTGGGGGCATCTTCCCAAATCCGAAACCCGCGGAGGCATAGGCTATTTACCCTCGCTTGCCACCCATTTGGTGACGCGTGTTTTTTCAGGCGTTGCCGATATTGTTTGGATGCCGATCATGTACCCGTTCAGCAAGTATGATGATTCCATTCCGAAGAATATGGGATGGGGTGAATTTCCATGGCAAAAAGGCTCCGAGCACGCAAACGCTGTTTGAGGCGGCGCTTCTCGCGTAGCTCTATTTTCTAACGTTTGGTTTTATGAAACCCGCGAACGTTCACATTATTCTTTCACACCCCTTTTCGGCGGATAATATCGGTGCGGCGGCGCGGGCGATAAAGAATATGGGATTTTCAAAGCTGCGGCTGGTTGCTCCGCGGCGGAATTGGCGAAAAAGGGCGGCCATCCTGGCTTGCAACGCGAAAGATATTTTGGATCAAACGGAAGTTTTTCCCAACCTCCAAGAAGCTACGAGTGATTTGAATTGGACCGTCGGGACAACTTGTCGAACCGGATCACGGCGCGGCAAATTTATCAGCTTTGATCGTTTTATTGAAAACGCTCGGGAAAAAACATCCGCGTTAAAGGTCGGCATTGTATTCGGAAGGGAAGACAAAGGACTGAACAATGCTGAGCTGGATTACTGTGACAAGCTGGTCAGTTTACCTTCGGATGAACACTACCCATCTTTGAATTTAGCACAATCGGTGATGGTGACCGTCTTTTCATTGGCAAGAGAAAGACTTGGCCGCGCTTCCCAAAGCGGAGCTTTTGAGGGAAAAGCAGACATCTTGCTTGATAAGGCCGGAATTCAAAGCGCTTTGCGCATTTTAGAGGAAGCCTTAGAATGTGTTGGTTTTTATAAAGGTAAGGCCGGACGGCTTGATCCGATCATGAAAATGACAGAAGCGCTTTTTAAACGCGCGGGCATGCATCAATATGAATCGCAGATGATCAAGGGCGTATCCGCGCGTGTAATTCAGAAAATGACAGAAAGAAAATGAGGACTATTTATGGATGAGAAAGAACTCAAAGACGCATTGCTTAAATTAATTTTGGAAAAAGCGCTTCGTCGCGGTGACTTTACGTTGGCTTCTGGTAAAAAGGCTTCATTTTATTTAGACGGAAAACAAATCACATTGGATCCTCAGGGTTTATTTTTAACCGGCAAAGTTATTTTAGCGATGCTGCACGGCGTCAAAGTCGACGCTGTGGGCGGTCCGACGCTCGGAGCCGACCCGATTGCTGCCGCGGTATCATTGCTAAGTTCGCAAAGCGGAAAACCTTTGCGTGCGTTTATCGTGCGCAAAGAAGCCAAAAAGCATGGAACACAAAAAATGGTGGAAGGTCCCGCGATTCAGCCCGGCGACCATGTTGTGATGCTCGAAGACGTGATCACCACCGGCGGTTCCGTATTGAAAGCCATTCAGGATGTGGAAGCGCTTGGAGCTAAAGTTGTAAAAACAATTTGTCTCGTTGATCGCAATGAAGGCGCGGCGAAGACACTTGATGCTTACGGATATTCGCCAATTTTTAATCTTGAGGATCTCGGCGTTTCCTAAGTTCGATTCAAAAATTTCGAAATAAAAAAGCCCTGGAGAAATCCGGGGTTTTTTTATTGCGGTTGCGCCTGAAAAGGCGCAGAGCAAAAGATGATGAAGAAATTCTTTACGTAGAAAAGAAAAAACCCCGCGGATTATTCCGCGGGGTTTTTAATTTCGCTTTTAAGCGAAATTATTTATTCACGTAGCGAGCGGATGACGCTCCGTAAGGTGAAGCATTTTTGTCCACATAACGGTTTCCGCTTTTATCAACATATGCGTTGGAGTCAGTTGCCCATGTTGTTGAGCCGGTGTTAGAAGCGGCCCATGTTCCTGCGGCTGCAGGAGCAACATATTGAGAACCTTCCCAGTTTTTGCCTGCATCGGGAGATTCAAGACAGTTTGAGTAAGAGCGTGAAACGGGGATACCGTTAAAGCTCGGAACCCAAAAAGTAACAATGTCAATAACGCCGGATCCCGCGCGAACCACGGTGCAGCCCAAGCCGCTTCCGATGCCCGCGAGTGTTCCGATAATAGGCGGACCGCTTTTTGTTTTATCAACGGTTTGCACAATTAAGTCAACCGGACTGGTGATAATGTTAAGAAGTCCGCGGCCGAACATTCCCGCAGCCTTGCGGCCATAAGAAGGTGATTCCGCCATAGTCCAAACATCCGCAGCGTGCGCGTTCGGAGTCATCATAGCGAGAATTAAAAAAAGGCATCCCAGCCCTTTAAGTGATTTCATGCATTCCTCCTTGGAACAAGTTTTAAAGTAGAGAATAGAAAACGGGTTGTCAAAGCAAGAAATGATACATGGAAGAAGACACTCTAGCAATAATTTTATTAATAGCTCCCACAACCTTAACCCTTTTTATAATAATACCTTACAATAATTAGCATCTATAGCATTTATATCAAATGTTGACAATTTATAGTATTTAAGATACTTTACGGTGTGAGAACTAGCATAATAGAGCACAAAACTAGCAAAATGAAACAAGGAAGGTAGTTTATGGATCAGAAATCTGACGATCAAGGGCAGCAGTTCCCGAGACGTGAAAGAACCCAGATTATGACGCCGAAAGAAGCGGCGAAATATCTTGGGTTTCATCTTGTCACGATTTATCGCTTGCTGAAGAAACAGGAAATCCCCGCGACAAAAATCGGCGGACAATGGCGTTTCAAGAAAGATATTTTGGACGAATGGTTGATGAGCCGAATGAAATAATCCGGCCCGAGGTGATGAGTCAGCCTGCCGCGGTTTCGCGATCAGGCGAGAGCCGACGTTTCCGCCGTTATGTTTGTTTCGGATTTGACGGTAACTTTTATTGGCTGCTCAAAAAAGCCTCGCTTTAACCAGCCGAGACCGATTATTTTCTTAAGAAATGGGGAATAGGTCCGGCTGGTCAGACAGCCGATTTCATCACCGCTTTCAATATCTAAAATAGCAGATCCCTCCACGGGCAAATTTATTTTGTCCGAAGCAGAATCCCAAATTAATTTTACAAAGCAGCGGTTAAGCCGTTTGTAAGTTTCAATTTTCGCGACAACTTCTTGTCCCGGATAACAGCCTTTTGTTTCGCTCGCCGCGATTTTTTCCAAACGCGTTTCTGAAAGCATAATTGTTTCGTTAATATCTTTGCCGTAAGCGAGCATACCGTTTTCAATCCGCAGCATTTCCCGCGCGCTTTCTAAACCAAGAGCCGTTTCCGCGGGAATTTTTTCCGACGCGGGCAATAAGGCGCGGACGCATTTCAAATGTTTTTGGCGGCCGATTTGAGCGGCGGGACTCAGCTGTTTCAAAAAACTTTCTCTTTGCGGTCCCCAGACTTCCAGTAATTGCCATTCCGTGGTGATGTCTTGGGTTTGCACATCTTCGGTGATAATGAAGCGGGCGAGTTTTTTTGAAATCAGCTCCGCTTGCCCGGCCCCGCTTAAAAGCAAAATCGAATTTTTTGTTTTGATTGCCGTCATGAGCGCCATAATGTGGCTGGTTGCCGAGAGAAGCGTTGTTTCGCGCCATTCGCCTGTTTGCATACCAGCGATATCCTGCGAAAGAATGCTGTGTAAAAAAGAAATGTGATCTTGTCCGGTGACGGATAAAATCGAAAAAGGCAGACCGAAAACAATCACTTCACGGTCCGTGCTCATAATCTAAAAAACCTCATCCATGATCTTTTGATAAACCGCGGGAAAAGCATAGTTTCGAATTTCTTTTTCCGCGGCCCATCGTAAATGATCGGACAGTTTAACCGAATGAGACGGAGCCGATGTTTTAAAAGAATGCAGTGTGATTTGATAGCGCGTAAACCCGTGCTTGTGACTGCGGAGCGGCTGCAGGGCTCGCCCTTTGATTTTCCAATTTGCCAAACCATCTTCAAGATTAACGAAGTGCGGTAAAGTCCAAAGCCCGGCCCAGCGCTCACCCGCCTTTTGTTTTTGAATTAAAACTCGCCCGCGCGAATCAGTCAGTGCCAAAGCGTAAAATGTTTGTTTGGTTGCTTTCACCGCGGGTGATTTGACGGGAAAAGCTTCTTCCTGTTTGAGATGATGGGCCCGGCAGGTAAATGACACCGGACATTTTGAGCAGTTTGGTTTTTGAGGAAAGCACACCGTGGCGCCTAATTCCATGAGAGCCTGATTGAAATCACCGATATTTTTTTTTGGCAAAAGGGTTTCCGCTTTTTTCCACAGGTCTTCCACGGTGGTTCTGAGAGCGGTATTTTTTTTGATCGCGAAAAGGCGGGTCAAGATTCGAATGACATTGCCGTCCAAAACAGGTTTTCTTTTTTCGAAAGCAATGCTCGCGATTGCGCCCGCGGTATAGCGGCCAATTCCCGGTAAGTCCAGCAAAGCATTGAAATCGGACGGAAGCTTTCCTCCGTGGTCCCGGCAAACCGCTTGAGCATTAAGGCGCAGCATTTTTGCGCGGCGGTAATAACCTAATCCCTGCCACTGTTTTAAAACAGTGGCCTCATCCGCCGCCGCAAGCGTTTCAAAATCAGGGAATTTTCTCAGCCAGCGAATGTAATAAGGGATAACCGTGCTCACCTGCGTTTGCTGGAGCATAATTTCTGAAACTAAAATTCTGTATGGGTCGTTTGTTTTGCGCCAGGGCAAGTCGCGCTTAAAACGGCGGTACCAAGCTTGAAGCGATGACCGGAATTTATTTGTTTGAAACAGCATAGGTATTTTTTTCTTTGATCGAGTTGATGTATATAATACGCATTCAATCGGCCTGCGCAATTTAAACAAGGGGAAAGTTTGATTTGGCGGGTTCTTGCGGGGGGATTTATAAAAGGGGGAGCAATGAAAGACTGGATAAAAAGTAAAAACGGAATGATCGCGGGAGCGGCTGGGTTTTTCGGGGTATTATTTTTTTTATGGCAGATTTTGGGCGTTTCCTCGCCTTCGGCGGTGCGAGTGCTTGATGCCAGAATTTCTTTTCAATTTACGGCTTATCAAGACAAAGAAGAGCATTTCATTTCTTATTCGCTGGAAAACACCAAAAATCGAAAAGTGAAAGCTTCTGTGCGTGTTCAGTTGGGAACGTCCGGAATGGGCGGCCTTTTTCAGCCTCTTAAAGATGTCCGCGACACCGCGGTGTTAGAACCGCTTGAAACTAAGTCTTTTGTGACTAAGTTTGAACTTCCGAAAGGGAAGGTTCCTCAGGGAAAAGAACTGATCGCTCAAGTGAAAGTGAAGCGGGTTTCCCGCGCCTGAGAATGAATCAACGGAAAGAAGCGGGACGGTCGTTTTTTTATCCGCTTTGTTTTTTGCCTTTTGTCTTATGCTCCTGCGTGGCAATTTATGGCTGGAACATTCACGCGCCCGGCCTTCTTTCCGATGAATTCGCGCGCGATATTCCGCAAGTTTCAAAACGTGTCGCGCTTTATATTCCCGAAGGCCAAAAAGAATTTGTTTCCAAAGACAAAGGGACGTTCTGGTCGGATCCCCAAACGTATTATGTCGGCGAAGCGTTTGTGCCGATGCTGATCGAATCTTTTCAAAACGGGTTTACCGAATTCGTTTTGATGGAAGCTTTGCCCAATCCTGAAATCATGAGTCAGTATGCGATTGATGCTGTGGTGGTTTCAGAAATCAGAGGTTTTAAAAACCGAAAAACATTACCCGCGCAAGGGCTCGATGTTTATACCGAAACCACGGTTTTTAACCGTGATCTAAAACTGATTCGTCGTTTTGAAACGCGCGGCACCAGCGAGGCCAAGGGCACTTTCGCGAAAAAAGGCGGGTTGGAAGTGAATCTGAACGCCGCGATTGAAGGAAGTTTGCGCGAAACCGTCTTACAAGTGCAAGAGGCATTAAGATGAACCAAGCACCAGGAACCAGGAACCAAGTTGTTGCCACGTTTTTTTTCCTGGTTCTTGGTTCCTGGTGCTTGGTTCCGTGTAGGGCGAATGAAGTTCTGAATGCGAGGGAAATCACCATGCCGCCTTCCGGCGCACAGGTGATGGTGCGTGAAAACTCCAAAACCGGAACGCCTTATGTCGTGATTACAGATTCCCAAAATCCACGCACGGATTTAGCTTCGCTTGATTCCAATAAATATCGCCGTCCCGATTACCGCATGCTCGAAAAAAATGTGACTGCGAAAGATGTGGGTTATGACGGGCCTTACAGTTCTAAGAAGAAGATTTACATTCTTGCCGCGACACTTGCTGCGGCCGGTGCAACCGCCGCCGTAGTCGGCCCCGCGCTTTTTCCCGCCGCGGCCGCGACAGGCGCTGCAGGCGGGAGTGTTGCTGTGCCTGCCGCCGCCGCTGCAGTCGGAGGCTCGGCCTTAGCGGTTGCCGCGAAGAAATACCAAGATCACTTTCAAAATTTGCCGGATGATTACAGCCGTGAGTCCGAATCTAAAATCATTGAAACCGAAACCGATTTTTACAAAATGTTCGTGGAGAAGAAAGCGGACAAACCTTTTCAAAGCTAAGTTATGCCGGAATTGCCTGAAGTTGAAACAATCAAAAATGATTTAACCCATGCCGGGCTCTGCGCGCGGGCTATCCGTTCGGCCGATATTTTTTGGCATCGCACGCTGGCGGTTCCTTCGGCCGAAGAATTTAAAAAACAAATTCAGCGTATGAAGATCGAAAGGTTATCACGGCGCGGGAAATATCTTATTTTGGAATTAGCCGCCCGCGAAAAATGGTTTTTGATTATGCACTTGAGGATGAGTGGACGCATTGATTTGAAAGAGGCTGGCTTTGTCCCGCGCGTGCATGACCGTGCCCGTCTTGTTTTGGATGACGGGAGCCAACTTTTATTTCATGACACACGCAAATTTGGGCGTTGGTATTTTGTGAATAATGCCGAAAAAATTGTCGGCAAACTTGGAATTGAGCCTCTTGATAAAGAGTTTACGGCCGGGTGGCTGGCTGAAAAAATAAAAAGCAAAAGCCGTACCTTGAAACCGCTTTTGCTCGACCAGTCTTTTGTTGCGGGAATCGGTAACATTTATGCCGATGAGGCGCTTTGGTATGCGAAACTGCATCCCGAAACCAATTCAGCCCGATTGAAACCCGCGGAGGTTCAGGCTTTGCACGAGGGAATCGTAAAAGCCATTGAGCTGGGTATTCGCAATGCGGGTACCTCCATGGGTGTGGGCAAGGCCAATTTTTACAGTGTGGGCGGAAAGCGCGGCGGAAATCAGGAAAAATTAAAAGTGTTTCGGCGCACCGGCGAGGGCTGCCCGCGGTGTCATGCTAAAATTGTGCGCATTGTGGTGAGACAACGGAGTACGCATCTTTGTCCTAATTGCCAAAAGCGGAGGAAGTAATGGAAGAGAATTTTAAGAAAGCGCGAAAAATCACTTTCGGCATGATGATTAGTTTGGTAACGATGGGGTTGGCGGTGTTGCTTATTTCCGGTGCGCGCGGCTATGGAGGTTCCTCCGAAGCCAAGATGAACTTTTTCCGACTTATCCTGTTTGTGTTTGCATTTGCTCAAATTGCCATGGCCGGAGCGATTTATGCCGGCGCGAAGCGGTTGAAGACGAATGTGAATGCAGGTAAGAAACTTGTCGCGCAAATTATTGCGTGCGCGCTTTGCGAATCGGTCGGTGTTTTTGGCTTTGCTCTCGCGATCATGACAAAGACCTTTACGGATTATGCTATGTTTGCGTTGATCGCCTTTGCTGCGTTGCTGTTTTATTTTCCCAAAGAAAAAGATTGGAAGGATTGATCATGTCTGAAATATTTGTGCTCGCTTTCGCTCAGGCTAAGCCCGGTTGTCCCGAAAAACTAGAAAAAGCTTTCCGTGCGGCCATGCCCCCGACGCATGCCGAGCCGGGTTGTATTAAGTACGCGCTTCAGCGATCGCAGGAAAATAAAAACGAATTTGTCATGGTGGAAAAATGGTCTTCAAAAGAAGCTCTCGACAATCACCTCAAAACACCGCATATTCAGGCGCTTTTTAAACAGTTGCCCGACTTACTTGCCGCGCCGATCCGCATTCAAGTGCTGGACTCGATACGAGAAGGTTCGCCTGAAAAGCTGATCTGATTCATTTAATTTTTTAATAGGACAATTATGGCACTTATTAGTTTGCAGGGCGTTTCGCTTGCCTTTGGCGGACCGAAGCTCTTTGATGAAATGACGCTCCAAATTGAACTTGGCGAACGCGTCGCTTTGCTCGGCCGCAACGGCACGGGTAAAACTACGCTCATGCGCGTGATCGCGCGCGAGATTTCATTGAACGAAGGCTCGGTTGTTTATCAAAAAAACAGCCGCGTTGCCTATTTGCCGCAGGAAGTGCCCGTCGATTTAGAAGGTACTGTTTTCGATGTGGTGCTTTCCGGCATGGGCGATCAGGTGAAGCTGATCAGCGATTACCATCATGTCGCGCATCTTCTTCAAACCGAATATAGCGAACAGCTCATGAAGCGGCTTGATACCTTACAGTCCGAAATGGATCGTACGAATGGCTGGGAAATCAATCAGCAGGTTGAACAAGTTGTCGCGCAAGTCAGGCTCGATCCCGAAAGCGAATTTAAAACCTTATCCGGCGGACAGAAACGCCGCGCACTTTTAGCGAAAGCGCTTGTTTTAAAGCCCGATTGTTTGTTGCTCGACGAACCGACCAACCATTTGGACATCGAATCGATTGACTGGCTCGAAGCATTTTTAAAAGAATTCAAAGGTACCATTATTTTCGTGACCCATGACCGTATGTTCATGACGCGCCTTGCTACGAAAATCGTGGAGCTCGACCGCGGCAAGCTTTTCAGCTGGTCCTGCGATTACCCGACTTTCCTTGAGCGCAAGCAGATGGCGCTAGACGCCGAAGCTGCGGAAGGCGCGCGCTTTGATAAAAAATTGGCGCAGGAAGAAGTCTGGATTCGTCAGGGGATTAAAGCCCGCCGTACCCGTAATGAAGGCCGCGTACGCGAACTTGAAAAACTGCGGCTTCAGAAAAAAGCCCAGCGCAAACAAATCGGCAAAGTCAAAATGCAGGCGCAGGAAGCGGATGTTTCGGGGCAGGTAGTGACCAAGGCCGACCATATTTATCAAGCTTACGGCGACAAGAACCTGATCGAAAATTTTTCAACCCGCATTATGCGCGGCGATAAAATCGGAATTATCGGCCCGAACGGCTGTGGCAAAACCACCTTGCTTAAAATCTTGCTCGGACAAATGCCGCCGCAAAAAGGCACCGTGCATTTGGGAACCAATTTGCAGGTAGCGTATTACGATCAGCTGCGCGAAGAACTCGACGGCGAAAAAACCGTGATGCAGAACGTGGCCGACGAAGGCGACTTTGTGCATATCAACGGCAAGGCGCGCCACGCGATGGGTTACTTGATGGATTTTCTTTTTTCGCCCGAACGCGCGCGTACACCCGCGAAGGTTTTATCAGGCGGCGAACGCAACCGTCTTTTTCTCGCGCGGCTTTTTACAAAGCCCTGCAATACTTTGGTGATGGACGAACCGACCAACGATCTCGACATTGAAACTTTGGAATTGCTCGAAGAATTGATCATTCAATATTCGGGCACTGTAATTGTGGTAAGTCATGACCGCGAATTTTTAAACAAAGTCGTGACTTCGACCATTGTTTTGGACGGCAAAGGCAAAATCGAAGAGTACATTGGCGGCTACGATGATTGGGTGAAACAGCATCAATCCAAAGCTGAAACAGTGCAGCAGCAGCTTGAGCATGAAGAAGAGGAAGAGCCTCAGCCTAAAAAACAAGCCCAGCCCGAACCCGAGAAAAAACCCGCGCCTAAAAAAATGACCATGGGCGAAAAAATGGAGCTTGAAAAAATTCCCGCGCAAATCGATAAGTTGGAAACGGAGCAGAAAGAAATTTATCTGCGCATGGCTGACCCCATGTTTCGCCACGGCAAGGCGGAAGATATCGCGCAAACCAAACAGCGCTTGAAAGATATTGGCGAGGAGCTCAAACTCACTTATGCGCGTTGGGAAATTTTGCTCGAGAAAGAAAAAGAAGTTCTGAAGAAATAAGCCCTCCGGCCTTCCGCAGCCTGCTCTTAAATAGGGCGCTGTTAAGCGCAGAAATAAATTGGCTTCCCCCCTTGCATATGGGCATAAATCAGGCACATTTCAATCATAGGCACGATTTTGAAGCTGTACTCAAAGGAGGCCGTATGAACGAAGAGTGGGACTTAGAGTAAACCTTTCGCTTTCTTGATGCGCTATCCGACGCAGATTCTTTTGCGAGCCGTGCTTGCGCTCGCGTTTTTTATTACGCCCCTTCACGCCGAAGACCAAGGCCCGGATTTGGTTGAACTTACCGACGGCAAAATCATTCACGGACATGTTTTGTTTTGGAGCGGAACCCAGCTTTACTTCCACACCGAAGAAAAAGGACTGATGATTCTTTCGAGTTCCGAAATTCAAAGAATCCGTCAAGTGGCAAGAATGGTTGTTCCGAAAACAGCAAAGACGGCGGGCTAGTTTGATTGGGCGGGAAGCATCATAGAAATTTTGTTCGAGTGGTTAGTTTGATTTTTAATGCAGCTTCGCGAAGCGCCTGACTAAACGGCAAGATGGGTTGATGATGCAAAGTTCTTAGGAAAAAATAGAGGGCGAGGCTGATCGTTGCCGCGAAGAAACACCACACAGAAATAAATGCCTTTTCATAAAAAAAATACGCGATTATGAAAAAGAATAAATTGGGCAGCCCAAACATCAAGATCGAACGGTGGCTTGAAATAAAATAAGGCAAAATCGTTGCCGCAATATAAGTTGCCGTAAAGAGCCATGCTCCGACCACATAAGTTTCATAACGGATACTGCAGTTAAAAACAGCCGCATGAATCGGGTTGATGATAATCGAAAGCATCAGATAAAAACTTGTACCTATCCCCAAAAGAATCAAATAGCGCAGCAGTTTGCGGCGCTCAATGTCGTGTTCAATGATGTAAACGCTGAGCGGACAAAGCAGCGGCCAAACGCCATAAGCAAACATCAAAAATCCAAAGGTGAACCAATGCAGAAACGGATGTGATGAGCCGCTCTTAAGCGTAAGCCATAAAAAACCTTCGAGCATTTGCTGAATCGCGAATAGAAAGGGGAAGGCGGCAAAGAGCAGTTCTTTGCGGGCGCGGATATTGCGCATAATCATCGCGCCGATCGAAAACAGAAAAGCACTGGCAGTAAAGCTGATGACAGGTCCAAAGCACATGGGAACCCCGTTTCGGAGCATTTTTGATTTATATGAACGCACGGCAGTGTAACAGTTTCCGTCGCCGGATAGAGCTTTATTAAAAAAAGAGATTTGACTATATATGCATAAGCAGATATAGTTTGGTTATGAAATTAAAAGACACACAAACTATTTTTGGGGCTTTGGCGGATGCGACGCGTTTCCGTATTTTGAATTTGCTCGCGGAAGGTGAGCTTTGTGTTTGTGACATCATGCAGGTTTTAAAAGCGCCGCAGTCGAAGATCTCGCGGCATTTATCATATTTACGGCGCGCGGGACTTGTGGATGCCCGCAAAGAGGGTCTGTGGATGCATTACCGGCTTGCCAAACCGAAGCTTAAGGTTTTGCGCGCGGTGTTTCAGTCGTTCGGCTGTTGCCGGGAAGATTTTTCCGAATTACAAAATGATTTGAACGAGTTTAAAAAAAGCAAAAGTTGTTTGGTTGGCTGCTGTAAGTAAGTTTTTTTTGATCTTAATATATCTGCTTAGGCGGATATGAAAGCAAAAAAAGGGGGTGAGAATCATGGACGGTTGTTGCGGAAGCGGATGCTGCAAGTAGGCATTCAAACAGCTCCCCACAAAGATGGTGACGATCACCTTTGCCGGGAGTTTTTAAAACACACGAAAGATTGAACCAGTGCAAAAGCTTGCTTTTTTAGATCGGTATTTAACAGTTTGGATTTTTGCGGCCATGGCCGTGGGCGTGGCGCTTGGGTATTTCTTTCCCGGTGTTGAGCGGGTGATTAACTCGTTTCAGGTTGGTACGACGAATATTCCCATTGCGGCAGGACTCATTTTGATGATGTATCCGCCGCTTGCCAAGGTTCGATATGAAGAGTTGGGCGACGTCTTTAAAAACAAAAAGATTCTTTTTTTAAGCCTTATCCAAAACTGGGTGATTGGCCCGGCGCTCATGTTTGTTTTAGCGGTTGTTTTTTTACGCGATCAGCCCGAATATATGGCCGGCCTTATTTTAATCGGTCTCGCGCGCTGCATTGCCATGGTCATTGTTTGGAATAAGCTCGCTGAAGGCAATTCCGAATATGCCGCGGGGCTTGTGGCTTTTAACAGCGTGTTTCAGGTTTTGTTTTTCAGCGCATACGCCTATTTCTTTATTTCATTTTTACCCAAGCTTTTTGGCATGGAAAGTTTCGCTGTGGCGGTTTCTATGCGCCAAATCGCCGAAAGCGTTTTTATTTATCTCGGCATTCCGTTTCTGGCGGGCATGATCACGCGCTTCAGTTTGCTTAAAGCAAAAGGCGCCGCTTGGTATGAAAATCAATTTTTGCCCAAAATTAGCGCGCTGACTCTCGCGGCTTTACTTTTCACCATTTTGATCATGTTCAGCCTCAAAGGAAATTACATCGTTCAAATTCCGCTCGATGTCGTCAAAATCGCCATTCCGCTTTTTATTTATTTTGTCGTCATGTTCCTTTTTAGTTTTTGGATGTCAAAAATAGCCGGTGCCGATTATTCCAAATCCGCCACGCTTTCATTCACCGCCGCGAGCAATAACTTTGAGCTCGCCATTGCGGTTGCCATCGCTGTTTTCGGCGTGAATTCCGGTCAAGCGTTTACCGCCGTGATCGGACCGCTGGTGGAAGTGCCCGTTATGATCGGCTTGGTGCATGTTGCTTTCTGGATTCGCGGCAAATATTTTAAAAATACTGAGATCAAACAAACCGGGGGTTGCTGCTGATATGAAAAAAAGTGTTTTAATTCTTTGCACGGGTAATTCATGCCGCTCGCAAATGGCGGAGGGTGTTTTGCGGCATTACGGTTCCGACAAGTTTGAGGTTTTAAGCGCGGGCACAAAGCCGTCAGTTGTGAATAAGACTGCAATTAAAGTTATGCAGGAAATCGGCATCGATATTTCAAAGCATCGCTCGAAACACATTGATGAGTTTTTAGGGCAAAAAATAGATTTCATTATTTCGGTTTGCGATAACGCCAAAGAGTCTTGTCCGATTTTTCCGGGAGGCACGACGCGTTTGCATTGGCCATTTCCGGATCCGCCGCATGATCAGGAGATTACGGAAGCGGTTTTGAATGAGTTTCGGAAAGTGCGCGATTTGATTCTTGTGCGGTTTAAAAAATTAGCTGATACGGGAAGTTTTGTTTAATAGATCTTAAGTGGGTTCCGCTCAAAGAAGAAGTTCGCCGCGGGCTCAGATAGAGCTGTCATTGCGAGCGGAGCGCGGCAATCTCTTGTCATTCCTGACTTGATCGGGAATCCAGCTCTCTAATCTCCGTGGCTTGGCTCAATCCATTCTTTCAATCTGCTCAGACAGTCCTCGCTTCGCTGCGGAACTCGCATCTTGAAAGAATGGACTTGAGCCTCTTCCGCAAAAGGGGTGGGTGGGCTGTCAGCGGAGAAAGCCTCGGCTTTGCCTTGGGCGTTTCCCGTCTTGTTTGCTCCCTCGGCTCGTAAATCTCGCCTCGGGCGCTGTCTGTCTTAGTGCTTTCGTCCTCAACCTATTCAGGGCTATAATTCTTCCGATTTTGAATCTAGCACTTTTGGAAGTGTTCCGAGCTCTGCAAGAAAAGGAATGACTATGTCTCACGACAAATTCAATAATTTTTACAAAATAATTAAAGAATGGATGATGGAAAAGGAAGGGATTAACTTCCAGAAAAGTTCCAATCACGAAATTTCTAGGGCCTTTACTAATTTCTGTCTAAACGAAGTGTTTAAAATATCCTTAGATTTGGATGAGGATCAGATCGAATTTGGAATCTGTGATGGCCCTAACGATAAAGGGGTTGATTTTATTTATCAAGACGGCAGGACTTTTCATATATTTCAGTTCAAATACACATCACAGGGTTATAAAAGAGATTCGCTCGCAGGCTTTTTTGATTTACATAAGATGATTTTCAATAAGCAGAACATGGATCTGGCGAGCGAGAAAGTAAGAGATTTGCTAGACGATATTTCAGTGGATGATCGAATTATATTTTATTTTGTTTCTAATGGTGAATCGACATCCGACACAGCAAATTATTTCGAAGCTGAAAAGAAGCAGGCGCAAATTGACACCAAGGGGAAAGACTTTGATTGGCTCTTGTATGACGGAAGAGCCTTATTAGAAGAGCATTCAGCCAATGTGCATGATGATGATAGTGATGTGTCTGTGAAGATACCCATTGAAAGCATAAAAGGAAGGAAGGGCTTGGCTTATCTAGACTTGTCTGAAGTGATGGGCGATGAAGAGGGTGAGTTAACAGCGCTTTGTATTGTTGATGGAAATGCAATACGAGATATATATCGCAGCAAAAACAACAAACGCAGATTATTTAATCACAATATTCGAAGCTATCTCGGTGCGAATCCTGTAAATAGAAAAATGAAATCGACTATTTTAACGGAGCCCGAAAACTTTTACTTTTTCAACAACGGTGTTTCTGCGCTTTGCAGTTCATTTGAAGTGGAAGATGATCGGTTTTTAGTTTGTAGCGACTTCCAGATTATCAATGGTGCCCAGACTGTTTCGGAAATTGGAAAGCTTCGTGGTGAATCCGCAGAAAATCTTTCAAAGGTCAGGGTTTTGTTGAAAGTAACAAGAAATAAGCAAAAAACGGTTCGCGAAAAAATAATCCGATTTAATAATAGCCAAACAGTCATTAAAACATCTGATTTTAGAAGTAACGATCCGATACAAATTCATTTGGAATCAAAGTTTAAAGACGACAGGTTGTTTTATAAGTCACCGCAGGGTATAAAAAATATCGTATACCGGAGAAAGAGAGGTAACTACAAAACCTCAAGGCAAGACGCCGCTCTTGATATTCAGGAGCTATCTAAGGTTTTGTATGCTTATCACTATGATCCTTGTCAGGCAATTACATACCCCAAGATGCTTTTCGAGATTGAAGGGGATCGCCCTCTTTACTTTCAACTTTTTGGGAACAAGGGAGTAGAGGCTCATGCGTTTGATGAGGGGCGCTTTAATCAAACTGCAGCGCTAGTGATTTTTTGGTTGTACATCAAAGATAGAATGAAGTTAAGAGCGAAGAAAAAAAACGATGATAAGCCCATTGAGAATTTAGTGTTCCAAACAAAGTGGCATTTTTTGTGGGCGTTTGGCAGAGTGATTGAAATGAAATATCCAGACGAGGAAGATCAGAGAAAAATATTCAAACGAGTCAAAAAGGGAGATGTTATTTGCTTTGATCATGATAACGATGAGTCCCTTGTAAAAGACTGGTTTGACAATATCTTTGACATGACTGCTGAAATTTTGGCTTTGAGAAGCCGAGATCAAAGCAGGGCTTTTAATTTTAGAAATTGGCTGAGAACAGAAAGCGAACTTGAAGATTTTAAAATAAAACTCAATTATTCGTTGCGATTTTTTAAAGACATTCTTTAAGCCGAAAAAAGGGTACTGCATACCAA
>ERZ761602.1750-NODE-1750-length-37662-cov-5.465233_pt1 | contig 37662 bp, 39 predicted proteins | sample MGYA00512165_ERZ761602 | MGnify/ENA primary metagenome ERZ761602 (study PRJEB28899, sample SAMN02445085) | bioreactor sludge metagenome | biome: EBPR sludge; isolation source: Thorneside wastewater treatment plant | place: Australia: Brisbane, Thorneside...
ACCATTCATTTTGCATGCCATAAAAAAATAATTTGCTGTATAGAGAAAACTCAGAAATGTTTAACTGATTTAATGCCATTTCGATTCAGATGGTGTGCCATGTATTAACATAAAAATCTTTAGAAAAGATTTTCTGAAACCGCTCAAAACGGATTAGATCCAAGGCGTAATCAAGCGCCCGCGGAGGCGTATGCGGCAATACGCCGCACAAGGAAGCGAGATTACAACGCCGGAGATGAGCCGTTTTCAGTGGTTTCCCTGAATTTCTTTAACCTTTGCGAGACTAATCTTGCGTAAAGGACAATACGGTTTATCCTTCCAAGTCTCCTTCAAAAACCCTTTGCGCCCCGACCCAATACTATACGCGTTGTAATGCGCCGCGTTCTTCTTGTAATAATCCTGATGATATTCTTCCGCCCGCGTCCAATTATTGAGCGGTAAAATCTCGACTGTAATCGGCTTTTTAAAAACCTTGGCCTCTTCGAGCAGTTTCTTTGATTCTTGCGCGATCATGCGCTCTTCATTGTTCTGATGAAAAATGCCCGTTAAATACTGCGAACCGCGATCATTAAATTGCCCATCGCTTTGCGTCGGATCAATCGTCGTCCAAAACACATTCAGCAAATCTTCAAACGAAACCTTGGACGGATCATAAACCACTTCCACTGCCTCATAAGCACCGGTATCCCCTTCAGAAACCTGTTCATAAGTCGGGTTTTTAACGAGTGAATTCGCGTAACCTGAATCAACGCCGATGACGCCTGCTGTATCTTCAAACGGTTTTTCCATGCACCAAAAACATCCGCCCGCGAAATACGCCTTCTTAGTCTCTGCCATATTTTTCTCCTTTGCGTCAACCGCACCTGACGACAAAACCTGCACACCCATAATAGCGAGCAAGCCCATCAAAATTTTAAGATTTTTCATTTCGTTTTCTCAGCCAAAGGCTGACCGTCGACAAGCACGTTTTCTAAAATGCCGCTGCCGTTTAATACGCGCACCTGCGCCGCCATCACAATCTGCGGTTTTTTCGGATCGGGTGAATTCACATCGCGGTAAAGCGCTTCGGCTTTGGGCGCTTTGCGTTCATTCATGTAAAAACGGCTGAACGGAAAATGAAAGCGGACGGTATTGGCCGAAACAGCCTCGCTGGTCTTAGTTTTCTCGCTGTAAATCCAGCGTGTTTTCTCATGCCAGCTCACGTGCGCCCGCAAATAAGTTCCCGATTTGGGTTTTTCAGTAGAGAAGCTTTCGATTTTTGTGAAACCTTTTTTATCGCGTCCCAGCGTCAGATACACCACGGTGTTATTGGGATAATGCTCAGGCCCGTTGTATTCGAAACTGTCTTGTTCAAAAGCCAGAACTACATAGCGCCCGCGGAATAAATCATAGGGATCCACCGGTCTTGTTTTAAACATAAAAACTTCGCCCTGCTTTAAAATTTTTTCGTGGCTGTAAATCATGGCTCCGGGAATCGCCAATAAAATTGCCAAATAAACCGGGAAAAAGGATTTTAACTTCATACCTTTTTCCCCTTGCGGCTAAAAGCACGGTTTAAAACCAAAAAACCCGCGCCCAACGCGATAAAAATAAAAGCACGCGTCAAAATGCCCCAGCTGGAATCGCCGAAGCGGGTTACAAGAATCAGCGCAATTACCGCGAGGCCGCCGTTGACGAGTTTGAGCGAATCTTTCCGCCACCCTCCGGTAACGCAAAAAATACCGTATGCCAAAAGCAGGAGGTTAAAGAGCAGTTCGGGCATAACGAAACCGGAACGGATGCTGTTGAGAGCAAAAATCAGCGCGGTCAGAAACGGAAAAAAGCCAAGCAGACTGAGTTCTTCCTGTTTGTCTTTGAGATTTTCCGCCCAACTGCGTAATGCCAAAAAACCGAAGCAGGCGAAAAGCACATAATCCGCCGCTGAGGCCCAGCCGTGATAACGGCCCTCGTCGCGGTAATAGAGAAAACCGGTCTCGCGCCAGGGCCAATCAAAGGTGAGCAGATACGCCAAAACCAAAATACCGAAACGCCCGAAACGGTTGAGCGGATTTCTCCAAAAGGACTCGGTATGAGGGAAAAAGCGTCGGCCCGCCCATTCGATTGCGCCGAAATAAAAAGCGTAAATCACCATCCAAAGACCGGGAATCGATTTTTCAAGGCTGACTCCAAGCGCGATGGTTTGCGTCATGACAATCGCCCAAGCCACCCAGATTTTGCGGATACTTTCGCTCTGCGCTTTAAATACCTCAACGACCTTGGGTAAAGCCAAAAGAAACAACGGCCAATAAAACAACGCGTGCCCGCCGCGATTTTGACAATCACCGATCCAAAACGTAATTCCGGCAAGATAGAAAATCAGCGGAACGCCGGCATTAAAAAAATAAACCAACGGTAAGCCCGCGAGCATCCAAGTGAGGAAGAAGGTGTTGTAATCGTCCGAGACATGGTAAGTCTGGCTGATTAAAGCCATGGTGGCGCCGATGGAAAGAAAGAAAAGCGCGGCGATGGATTCACACTTGGCGGCAGAATTCGCGTGCTTGCTTAAAACCCAATACCCCAAAGCACCCGAGGCAAGCAAAGGCAAAAAGGCTAAAATAGTCCGAATGGAACGGCCCAACTGATCCCAGTTATAGGCAAAAAGCAGAATGACACCGAGCCCCAAGCAAATCGCGCCAAGAATGGAGAAAAGCGTTGCCGCGGTATTTTTGGAAGACCCCGAAACGGAATAAAGCGCGCTGATTTTTTCAGCCTGCTCGGTTGAAATAATCCGCCCCTCCACCCATTTCCCGATTTCCTGATTCAGCCAGTCTGTTTTTTTCATTTTTGACTCAAAAGGAAACGCGCAAGCATTTCTCCTTTTCCCAGCCCCCTACCCACGATCTTGAAAAGCCATTTTAAAATATCAAACAAACGCGCGCAGTTCCGCAGGACGCAGTCCGAGGACTGTTCGAGCACGTGTTTGATATTTTATAAATCTTCTCAGATTAATATGTCTTTCCGTGCAGCTTCTCGCGCGTTTTATTGAAAGACATTTTCCATTCGATTTGTTTTTCAAGATCAATCCCCAATCCTCCGCACATATCAAACAAACGAATGGCGGTATCGGCAAGCTCGTCTTCAAACGTGTCTTTTTTCTCCAAGCCAAATTGACCGTGGCGATGCGCTTCAATGGCTTCACCAAGCTCGGAAGTGATCAGCATAAGCATTTCGCCCACATTGCGTTCTTTATCCCAAAAGCCTTTGGCTTTGGCGTTACCGTGACATTCCGCGATCCATTGTGAAATTGATTGGGGCATAAAAACTCCTTCTATAAAGACTGAAGACTATCGACCATCATCAAAAGACTGGTGAAATTATAGGGGGGCAAAACACGGAGACCAAGCGTTAAGTTTACGGAGGAAAAGCTTAGGAAGCTTCGAAAGCAGCGGCTTGCAAAGCGGAATAAAACGAGCTCACTGCCGGATCTGCAAAAATAGAAGTAGGCGTCCAGCCTGCCAGAGAAAGGCCTTTTTGGGTGCGGACACGGCTCAGGGCAACATAGGCCTGCCCCGGCTCCCAAAGTGAGCGCAAATCAATATGCGCCCGATCCATGGTGGCACCCTGAATCTTATGAATGGTGGAGGCATAAGCCAAATTCACTGGAAAATTCATGGCATGCGCCACTTCATCGCCTTCGGCATTATGCAAAGAAAACCCAAAAGGCGTGACTTCAATGGTTTCGCCGTTCACCTCGACGGCAAGCATTCCCTCGTCAAAATCTTCGACGCGACCAACCGTGCCGTTCACAAACCGCTGCTTGGGGTCATTCATGCGAAACATAACAATCGCGCCTTTTTTCAATTCCAACACTTCGGGAATGGGCGCGTCTTTTTTGATTTGCGTCAAATAGGGCTCTTCGCCCAAATATTCGGTCGGAAAAGACATGGCATCGCTGGTCAAGCGGTTGAGGCACATCAGATTATATTTGTCGGTTTGTTCGCGGCGCGGAAAAAGGCGCGGCACACCGTCTTCGACTTCTTCTTCGGTCATCACGCGTCCGTCTAAAAAAGTGCGGACGTCTTCATCCAAAATGCCGATCCGAATTTTATTCAGAACTTCGAGAAAGGATTTGTCTTTGGTTCGCACCTGATCTTCCAAAACCGCGGTTTGAAAATCGGAACGGCGCCAAGCCGTTGAATCAAAACACCATTTGCGCGGAGCATTACGCGATACGGGCGGTAACTGTGCGAAATCCCCCACGCCGATCACCCGTAAACCGCCCCAAGGCACATTCACTTTGCGCACGGCGCGCGCGACTTGCTCAGCGGCGTCAAGCGCGTCCGCGGGAATCATGGAAATTTCATCAATGACGATGCATTCGGCTTTTTTGATGCGCCGTTTCACGCGCGTGTTGGAGACGGCTTTTTCGAGAATCATCTGCAGCGTGCCCTGCATAATGCCGAGGCCGAAGAAACTGTGAAAAGTGCGTCCGCCAATCACGATCGCGGCAGCGCCGGTGGAAGCGAGAATATCCACCGCCACGGGCGATTCATTAAAAAAACGGCGGATGAGAAAACTTTTACCCGTGCCGGGGCCGCCGGTCAGAAAAGTATTGTACGGAGTGTCGAAAAGTAATTTCCAGGCTTTTTCCTGGGAAGGCGTCAGCGACACTAATTGACTTCGTTAATCGAAACAATTCTATGGAAGAGAGATCCGACGCGGGATTTTCCGTTCAGCGTCAAATCGGAAACCACGGTTTGATTAATGCGGTTTTTACTATCATCGGTCATGGAATAACGCTCCGCCCAGGTGGAATGAATCACATAATGCAACCCATTAATTTGCCCGAGATAAAGCATGATATGGCTCGGCATGCGAATTAAGGTGATGCCTTCTTTGGCAATCGCAAGCGTGGCGATTTTTTGCTGTTCGGATTTAAACGGTTCAAACCCGTTCAGGAAAGTACCGATCACGCCTTGCTCTTTGGAATTGCGCGGCATATCAAGCCCCATGCTCATAAAAACGTCGAAAGTAAAGCCTGAGCAATCGCGCCCGTCATAAAAACCGCCCCAGCCGTAACGCGCGCCTAAAAGTTTAAACGCCTGGCGGATAATATTGCGTTGAGTATAAGGCAAACGGCCTTTGGAAACGTCGCTGGCTTTGCTGACAAGAATCTTCTCAAGCACCACCGCGCCGCCCTGACCGCGCACCGGCAGCAAAGACTCAAAGTAATTGCCGGTTTCACCCTGCAAAGGAAGCCGGGTGCCCATTTGCGCAACGGCGCGCACTTCCGTTAATCCAGGATTAGAAAAAACGGGAATATCAAGACCCGTCACAACGAGAAAATCACGCTTGCGCTCAACGTAGCTTTTTAATTTTTCTTTGGTTTCAAAAATCGCGATGTCGCGGGATTTTATCCAGCCGCGGGCGTAAGTGCCCTGAACGTAAGCCCACTCACCGTCTTTAGTGGTGTGATAAACCGCCATCGGAGTCCATGTTTTAAATTTGGTGTTTTGCACCATATCAAACTCAACGTCACCCTTCTCTTCGAGCATGCCTTTGTCGGTCGGAATCACACGCACGGAAGCATGCTTCACCGCGGCCGCCCAGCGGACTTTGATTTTGTCGGGAATCGCGTCAAGACGAAGGTTCGGCTTAATGGTCTCGGTGAAAAAAGTTTTGGGAATATATTTATCGTTCTTATCAAAAAGTTTGCGCCCCGCGATGGCTTCATATTCATTTTTGATCAGCGCTTTGGTTTCTTTGCTAGAAATAGTATTACCGATTTTAAAAACGTCTTTGCGGTCGTTTGAGAAAGTTTCAATTTCGCGGTTAAAAACTTCCACCTGCTCGTCTGTTTTTAAAAGTTTATCCGGATCTTGAAGACGGTTAATCCAAAAATCAGGCTTCTGCATTTCGGGTGTCGCGCTGGTCAGCAGGAGCGGCCCTTTGGGAAGCGGGGGCAAGATTTTTTCAAGTTCTTGCGCGCGTAAAGGCGACGAGGCGATAAGCAATGCGGTTACGAGAGCTAAAAAACGGCGGTACGAAAAAAACATAAAATAATTTCTCCGGGGAAAGTTATGAAATATTGAAGGATTATAGCGATTCAGAGGTAATTTACGATCGATTTTTGAGTTTCTTGAGCCTCAAAACCGCTTCTCCTGCCATGATTGTCAGCGGGAAGCCCCGAATAGGGCAGCTTGGTCGGTATGCACGATCGAAAGCAAAATAGCGGGGCTAGTCCACTGCGGATCAATTTCAAGCGAGCAAAGCGTGCCGGTACCCATATTAATTGACAAAAGCGGATCATCACGGCCGGTCAATAAAACGGAAATACATTCGCTGACAAAGGGCTGATGCGTAACGATCAATACCGATTCAAGCTTCGACCAGGCCGCCAAAAGCTCTTTGCGGGATTTGTGGTAAAGCGCTTCGGGCGTTAAATGCTCGGAAAGCGTGACTTCATTCCGGTAAGAAAAAATATCGGAAACAATCTGCGCGGTTTCAACGGCGCGCGGATACGGGCTGGACAAAATTTTTTCAAACTTGACGCCGGATTTTAAAAAACCGCGGGCGGCCAACTCCATTTTTTGACGGCCTTCGGGAGATAAAAGGCGGTCACGGTCATGTTGATGTTTGCGGGAATTAAACTGTTCCGCCTGAGCATGCCTTAAAAAATGTAAAATCACGAAAACAGGCCTTTCAGCTTTTCTTTCGTGCCGTCCAATCCCGATGAAATCGCGTTGACGGGATTGAGATTTGCCTTAGGGCAAGGCAACGCCAAAAGTTCACAACGCATATCTAAATCTTTACCATGCGGCGAAAGCCAAATACCAAAAAATGCTTCCGCAAATTCGCGAGTCGGAATCATGGTGAGTACCCGCCCCGCTTTGATCATCGCGGTGCCGCGCCCGGGCAAATAAACAAATTCATAACGGTCGCCTTTTTTAGGACTGTCAAAAGCATCGGACAATTGCTGAAACATCGGCGCTACCAGCTCGAGATCCACTTTGGGGTTGGTGTTCACGTTCTCTTTGATCGCCTCAACCACTTTTTCTTTGGGAACATCGATACGGTACTCAAGCACTAAAACCTTCTGCACATCGGCAATATCGCCGTCAACGGGTTCTTTTTCATCGATATAAAATCCCACGGAGTAAATGGTCAAAAGCGATACCGCGCTCATTTCAAACTTACGTAAAGTCACGCCCCGCAAAGCCAAAACTTTTCCGGCGGATTCAATCGCTCGGTCAAACCAGGCGCCTGCTTTTTCCCATGGCGCGAGACCCACTTCCGCTTTACGGATAAAAAAATCAGCATAAGGACTGCCTTCGGCGGAAGCGATCACATTGTCCGGCGAAACCTGTGATGCGGAAAAATCCATTGTTTTTTTGTTGCTGACGATTAACTTGGGAGATTTTTTGGCCGCGGATACGGTCAGAGCCGGATTTGGAGAAACGCCTTCCGGTTCCGTTTTCTTCTGACAGCCTGAAAAATAAAAAAGGCTTAACGCCATCATCAGAGAAATAATTTGAAAATGTTTCATACTTATTTTAAACCTAAATACTTCGCGTATTCTTGCGTGATATCTTGACTTTTTTTCGCGCTGATCCGCTTCCCCGTCGGGTCCTGCCGCGCGCTTACGTTCTTATTTTGGTTTTTAGCAGGATTCCGCAACTCAAGAAAAGCCGAAACGGTCATGGACTTAACCTTCAGCGCGCGGGCATTGTTACAAACATAATTATCATCCGAAACAACAACCGGCATACTCAGCGTATTGCGCTGTAAGTAATCGATAATCACATCGTCGGCATCTTCCCCGGTCGCGGAATAAAGAACTTCCAAATTTCCGCCACCCATATCTCCGCCAAAAATATCCGACTTTCCGTCAAAAACCACGGTAATTTTCGCAACATCGCCGCGGGATTGCAAGACGGATTTACACGCGGCCAGCAGACCTTTGCGCGCTTGCTCGAGACTACGGTTAAGCATAGCCTCAAATGCCGGCGTTTTGTGGATGATGTTGTAACCGTCTAAAATGTAATGCACGGTTACATCATTCCCAAATGAAGTTTCGCCGCTTCGGTCATTTTACTGCGATCCCAAACCGGCTCCCAGACAATCTCAACCTTGGCTTCGGTCACACCGGGAATTCTTTTGAGTTTGCTTTCGGCTTCCACTTTGAGAACATCGCCCATACCGCAGCCGGGCGCGGTTAAAGTCATTTTCACTTCAACGCGGTTACGGTTTTCTTCCAACGCGAAAACTTTACAGTCATAAACCAATCCAAGCTCGACAATGTTCACCGGAATTTCCGGATCGAAAATCGTTTTTAGCCAATCCCACGACTGCTCTTCCATCGTGCGGGGCTTGCCGTCAATTTCGGTGGGGATCGGCGGCAAAGCTTCTTTGCCGAGCGCGTCCGCGTCCTGTCCCGCAATGCGGAGCATTTGGCCGTTTTGAGCGATAATCGTGTAGCTTCCGCCCAAAGCTTGCGTAATGCGCACTTCCATTCCTTCGGGCAAAGATACTTCTTCCCCGCTCGGAACCTGCGCGGCAACCACATCCCGCGATAATTTAATGAGTTCGTATTTCATTTTTCAGTATTCAGAATTAAGCATTCAGGATGAAGTATTTTCCTGAGTACTGAATTCTGAATCCTTAATCCTATTTGAATAGTTCAATCACCTTCAGCAACGAATTCGCAAGCTGATCGATTTCCTGCTTGGTGTTATAAAAAGAAAAAGAAGCGCGCGCGGTTCCGGTTAATCCCAAAATTTGCATTAAGGGCATGGCGCAATGATGCCCCGTGCGGATCGCAATTCCTTCACGGTCTAAAATGGTGCCGATATCCTGCGGATGCGCCTGACTCAAAGTAAATGAAATGATCGCGGCTCTTTCCTTCGGTTGGCCGATGATTTTAAGGCCGTCGATACGCGCAAGTTTTTCAACGGCATAACGCGTTAATTCAGTTTCATACTCATTCACTAAGGTCAAATTTTGAGCGGAAAGATAATCAAGCGCCGCGCCCAATGAAATCACGCCCGCGATATGCGGAGTACCCGCTTCAAATTTATAGGGCAATTGATTGTACGTTGTTTTTTCGAACGATACTTTTTCAATCATGTCGCCGCCGCCCTGATACGGGGGCATGGCTTCAAGCAATTCCGTTTTTCCGTAAAGTACGCCGATACCCGTCGACGCGTAAACTTTGTGTCCCGAGAAAGCAAAGAAATCAGCGTCCAAATCACGCACATCCACCGGCATATGCCCGACAGATTGCGCGCCGTCCACCAGTACCGGAATTTTTTTCGCGTGCGCGCGGCGGATTAATTCCTTAACAGGATTAACCGTGCCGATGGCGTTGGAAATATGCACTACCGCGAAGAGCTTGGTCTTGGGCGTGAGCAAAGCGTCTAAACGGCTTAAATCCAAATCACCTTCGGGGCTAACCGGCAGAACGCGTAAAATCGCGCCCTTTTCTTCGCAGATCATTTGCCAAGGGACAATATTCGAATGATGCTCCAGTGCCGTCACCAGAATTTCATCGCCGGCGTTCAAAAACTTGCGGCCGAATGTCTGCGCGACAAGATTAATGGACTCGGTCGTGCCGCGCGTAAAAATAATTTCTTTTTCCGAAGCGGCATTGATGAATTTTTTGACCTTGATGCGCGCGTTCTCATACGCAACCGTGGCTTTTTCGCTGAGACAAAAAACGCCGCGGTGAATATTGGCATTCTGGGTTTCATAATACCAGCGCACGGCATCGATCACAGCTTGGGGCTTTTGCGTGGTCGCAGCGTTATCAAAATAAATCAACGGCTTGTCATAGGCCTTCTCCGCGAGCAGCGGAAAGTCTTTACGTGACTGAAGCGGGTTCCAGTCGGACGCAGGAGTCATCATTGGAATAACCCGTCCAGCTTGACTCGTAGCCTGGATTGCATGAGTTTCTTCCATGGCTCGAATGTTACGGATTCCAAAAGATGTTCCACAAAGCCCGACGCGAGCATACGTTCCGCGACGGCACGGCCGATGCCGCGGGACTGCAGATAAAACAAACTATCTTCACTGAGCTGACCGATGGCGGCGCCATGGGAACACTTAACGTCATCGGCATCAATTTCAAGCTGAGGTTTTGTATCCGCCCGCGCGTCTTTAGAGACAAGCAATGTTTTGTGGACTTGCTGCGCATCCGTTTTCTGGGCTTCGGGACGGACTTTAACGCAGCCGCCGAAAACGCTGCGTGCCGAACCTCCGAGCAAATTACGGTAAGACTGCGTACTGGAAGCTTTCGGCACGGCATGATCCATCAAAACCTGCGTATCAAAATGCTGTTCTCCCGCACCCGCGGCAATTCCGCTCAAATCACATTTCGCGTCCGCGCCATTCAATAAAACTGAAATTTCATTACGTGAAACTTGGGCGCCGCATTCAAAATCAAGCCTTTGATACCGGCTGGCTTCATTCAGCAGTGCGTGGGACGACGACCGAAGCCAGTCGCCGGTACCGCCATCCTGAAAACGATATTGGCTAAGCGAAGCCCCTTGCGCCAGCTGAATCTGAAATTCATGGTTGCTGAAAACCTTTTTAGCGGAAAATGAATCGTGCCATTCAAGGACAGTCAGCGCTGAGTTTTTTCCCATCGAAATCCAATGCCGAAGCTGAACCGTCGTTCCGGACGAGTCATCATCCTGAAAGAAATAAACCAATAACGGCACAGATGCCCGAGCCTCATCCCGAACATGTAGCCAAACTCCGTCCTGAAACAAAGCCGCGTTCATGGCGGCAAACCCGCCGGCTTGTTCGGGATCAATCTGAATTGTGTTCGGGCGATGCACAGCCAGCTCCTTCACACTTGAAAAATCAGCCGTACCTTCCAAAGGCTTGAGATCGGAAATCTGAGGCATAAACCAGCCGTTGATAAAAATCAAACGCGCGCAATCTCTGAAAGGCTGAAGCTGCGTCTGAAGATGTGAAATTGTTTTCGCGTTGGGCTTCGGCGAAGCAGGACGGACATAATCCGTCATAGCCGAAATCGAAGAAACCGGGGTGTAGCGCCATGATTCGCTCTTCAAACTGGGAAAACCCGTAGCTTCAAAACGTTCCCAAGCCTTTGAACGCAACTCTTTCAAAGCATCAAGCTCACGGACCTCGCTCCACAGCTTTTCATTCCAAATTGTTTTTGTTTCCATAAATTAACTCAAAAGGAAATCGCAAAGCGATTTCTCCGTTTATTACTCCACCACCCATCGGGCGGATAAGTATCGCAAGGCAAACTTTTTTAAATGCGAGTTCTGCGCCGTAAGGACGCAGCTGTCTGAGCAGGTAAAAAAGTTTGTTGAAGCGTTACTTCTACTCTACTTCGCCGCCGCCTCTCGTATCCAATCGTAACCCTTCGACTCTAATTCCAACGCTAGCGACTTATCGCCCGACTTCACAATTTTTCCGTCCATCAAAACATGCACAAAATCAGGCTGAATGTAACTGAGCAAACGCTGATAATGCGTCACCAAAACAAAAGCACGCTCCGGCGAACGCAAAAGATTCACACCTTCGGAAACCGTTTTCAACGCGTCGATATCCAAACCGGAATCCGTTTCATCCAAAAGCCCAAGCTTCGGCTCAAGCATATCCATCTGCAAAATTTCATTACGCTTTTTCTCTCCGCCCGAAAAACCTTCATTAACCGGACGGCTTAAAAAAGCACTGTCCATTTCCAAAGCTTTCATTTTCTCGCGCGCCAATTTCAAAAACTCCGCCGCATCCAATTCCTTTTCACCGTTGGCGAGGCGTTTTTCATTCACCGCGGCGCGCAAAAAATAAGAATTACTGATCCCCGGAATATCCACGGGATATTGAAACGCGAGAAACACGCCGGCACGCGCGCGTTCTTCCACATTAAGATCAAAAAGATTTTTACCGAAATAAGTCACGGTACCCTGAGTGACTTCATAAGCCGGATGCCCCGCCAAAACGCGAGAAAGTGTGCTTTTGCCGGATCCATTGGGCCCCATGATGGCGTGAACTTCGCCCGCTTTAACGGACAAATTAATCCCCTTCAAAATCTCAACCTCATTCACCGACGCGTATAAATTTTTGATTTCTAACATTTTTTCCTCTTTTAAATATTTCAAAAGAAAACGCAACGCGTTTTTCCTTTTACCAGCCTAACCCCACCCAAGCTGCGAAAGGATTCTTTTAAATCTTCTTCAGACGAGTTCCGCAGCGAAGCGAGGACTGTCTGAGTATGAAGAAGATTAAAAGGATCGAATCAACCTACGCTTCCTTCTAAACTTACATTCAGAAGCTTCGCAGCTTCCACCGCAAATTCCATGGGAAGCTCTTTAAACACTTCTTTGCAAAACCCGTTCACAATCATCGATACCGCGTTTTCCGCGCCAATGCCGCGCGCCTGGCAATAAAACAATTGGTCTTCGCTGATCTTAGAAGTCGTTGCTTCATGTTCCACCTGCGCGGAATTGTTTTCGACTTCAATATACGGAAACGTATTTGCCGCGCACTCATGACCGATTAAAAGCGAATCGCATTGCGTGTAATTACGCGCCCCTTCGGCCTTCGGCAAAATTTTCACCAGCCCGCGGTAGGTGTTTTTACCGTAACGCGCGGAAATGCCTTTGGAAATAATCGTGCTCTTCGTATTTTTTCCGATATGAATCATTTTTGTTCCGGTGTCCGCCTGCTGATGATGGTTCGCGAGCGCCACGGAATAAAACTCTCCCACCGAGTTATCGCCCTGCAAAATACAGCTCGGATATTTCCAGGTAATCGCCGAACCGGTTTCAACCTGCGTCCATGAAATCTTCGAATTTTCGCCCGCGCATTTTCCGCGCTTCGTCACAAAATTATAAATTCCGCCTTTGCCTTCTCGCCCGCCGGTATACCAGTTTTGAACCGTGGAATATTTAATCTGAGCATTTTTATGCGCCACGAGCTCCACCACCGCAGCGTGCAATTGATTGCGATCGCGCATGGGCGCGGTACATCCTTCGAGATAAGAAACATGCGAACCTTCTTCGGCAACAATCAGAGTTCTTTCAAATTGCCCCGTTTCGGCGGCATTGATGCGGAAATAAGTCGAAAGCTCCATCGGACAGCGGACACCTTTGGGAATGTAAACAAAAGAACCGTCACTAAACACCGCGGCGTTTAAAGCGGCAAAAAAATTGTCGCTCACCGGCACAACCGAACCAAGATACTGCTTGATCAAATCAGGATGTTCTTTTACCGCCTCCGAAAAAGAACAAAAAATAACACCCGCTTTTTTCAGCGTATCTTTAAAAGTAGTCGCCACAGAAACACTGTCAAACACCGCGTCAACAGCCACACCGGCGAGACGGCTTTGTTCTTCCAGCGGAATACCGAGTTTTTTGTAAGTTTCGAGAAGCTCAGGATCAACTTCATCCAAACTTTTGGGTCCGTCTTTCGCGTTTTTAGGCGCGGAATAATAAATAATGTCCTGATAATCAATTTTTGGATACTTCACATTCTGCCAATGCGGCTCTTCCATGCGCTTCCAGGTCTGAAATGCTTTAAGCCGCCATTCCAACATCCATGCGGGTTCATTTTTTTTAGCGGAAATCGCGCGCACCACATCTTCGCTCAAACCTTTGGGCAAAGCATCCGCGTCGATTTTGGTGACAAAACCGTACTGATAATCCTGACTGATGAAATCGTCGGGTGTTTTTTTCATACGGCTGTTTTCACCTTAGGTTCCAAATGCACGTCAAACAATTCAAGCTGATTATCCGCGATCATCTTGAGCGTCACTTTGTCATAAAGCATTCCCAATGTTTTTTGGGTTAAATGCCATACCGGTTTTAATCCGCAAAGTTCATGGTGCGTGCAGGTAATATTTTTACGGACATCCGGCTCGCAAAAGACATCGAACAATCCGCCTTCCAGCGCGCTGATAATGTCTTTCAGATTAATTTGTTCGGGCGCGCGCGTAAGGACATAACCGCCCTGCGCGCCCTGCCTGGAAGCCACAATGCCCGCGATACGCAGCGATTGCAAAATTTTTTCGATATAGGCGGAGGGGTACTGCTCATCGCGCACAATGTCTTTTACGGTCACCGGATTAAGCGACCCATTGCGCACCATGTACACCAGGCAAACCAAACCATATTCTGTTTTTGTCGTAAAACGCATCTTATTTTAATTTATGTCGGACTAAAAGAGTCCGATTTCAAGTCTAAGAAATACCGCTCTTTTTCAGGAGCGGTATCTTTTATGCCGGTTGAACCAAAGGTTCAGAGGCCATTATATTACAGCATGCCGGTTGAGCTTAAAGCTCAGAGGCAAATACTTTACAGGACGGCGGCTGTAACCGCTTTCTTAATAAAATCTTCGGTCATTTGATAAGCTTCATCATCCGTATACTGAATCGGAGGATGCTTCTTAAAGTAAGCGGAAGGCCCGTACAAAATTCCGCCTTCACCGCGGATCAAAGCCAATTTGCAGCAGCGAATCGAGTCAATCGCCACGCCCGCGGAATTTGGTGAATCTTCCACCGACAAACGCAATTCAATATTGAGCGGAACATCGCCGAACATCCGGCCTTCCATGCGCAAGAAACAAACTTTGTTGTCCTTCTGCCAGGGAACATAATCCGAAGGGCCGATATGAATATTGTCCGGATCCATGCGGTCGCCCGTTACGGATTGAACCGCCTCAGTCTTCGAAATTTTCTTCGAAGCAAGACGGCTGCGGTTAAGCATATTCAAAAAGTCGGTATTGCCGCCGGTGTTGATCTGATAAGTGCGGTCGAGCTTCACGCCGCGCTTACGGAAAAGATCGGTTAAAACACGATGCGTAATTGTCGCGCCAACCTGAGCTTTAATATCATCGCCGATAATCGGAAGATTTTTTGCTTTAAAACGCGCGGCCCATTCCGGGTTCGACGCGATAAAAACAGGTATGCAGTTAATGAAACCGCAATTGGCTTCCAAAGCGCAGTCCGCGTAAAACTTAGCGGCTTCTTCGGAGCCCACCGGAAGATAATTAATCACGATTTCAGCACCGGTCGATTTCAATGACTTCACAACGGATTCTTTGGTGGCTTCCGGCTGATCCGAAAGAACAAAAGTAAACTTGTCATCGCGATCTTTCATATGCTCGGAAAAACCGTCGAGCAATTTTCCCATCTGGACTTTGACGCCTGATTTCGGGAGTTTCGCGCAAAAAATAGCGGTGCAATTCGGTTCGGCAAAAATGGCCTCATTAACCTCTTTGCCGACTTTGCGTTTATCAATATCAAAAGCCGCAACGACTTCGATATCCGAAGGCTTATAACCGCCCAGTTCCCAATGCATCAAACCGATGCTTTCCTGCTCGGTTTTATCCGCGTAATAATAAAGCCCTTGAATCAAAGAGCTCGCGCAATTGCCGACCCCGACAACCGCAATCTTAATTTTTTCCACAATCCCCTCCTGTTACGACGCCTTCTACAAATTAAAAAAGACATAAAGTCATAATGTCAATAAGTCGCATATGATATGCAAGAACACGCCGACAGTCTAGTGTTTCGTCCTATTCACCATGATTGCTAAGACTTGATCTTAATAGAACTTGCAAACAAATCCGCCCTGTCTGAACCGGCTCTTATTATGCCAATGTCACCACAATCTAGGGTATTGATTGAGCCCTATTTCAATTTATGTTAGATTGCTTGCCGTCATGCTCCAATTTTTAAGAAGTAACACCAAAATTTTCGCTTGGTTTTTCGTCATTGTGCTGGTTTTAGCCTTTGGGCTCAGCTCTTTTACTTTTAACAAACACGACCAATACGCTGGCGAGGTTTTCGGGAAACAAGTTAGTTTTCAAGAATTTCGTATTTTTGAAACTTTAACCCGCTTGCTTGCACCCGATCCTTCAATTCTGGAAGACGCTCAAACAGCCTACACTTACGCATGGCAGCAACTGATTCTTTCGCGGGAAGCCCAAAATCAGAAAGTGGAAGTTTCTGACGATGAAGTCCGCGTTCAAGTGGACCAACTTATGAACCGCCAAGCCGATACGCGCTTAAGCCCGGGCGAATACACCAACCTTCTCAAAAGCTGGCGCACCACGCCGCATGAATTTGAAAGCGGCGTCCGGGAAATGATCCGCGTCAATAAAATGCTGTCTTCCCTCTTTCAGCTCAAAACCGATCCGTCGTCTTTCGCTGGTAATGACGCCGATAAAAAAGAAATCCTGCTTCGAGCGGAGAAAGAACGCGCCGAGCTCAAAGAAAACTACATGCGCTGGCTTTCTGAACTGAACCAAAAAGCAGCGGTCGTGGACTACAGCAAGCTGAATCAAACGCCATCCGCTCCGGAGGGCACCTCGTGAAAACCGTTGAAGCTCTCGCGAAACTGATTCAGGGCCAAGTGATCGGCGACGCGGCATTGTCCGTCACCGGCATCACCAACATTGAGCAGCCAAAAACCGGCTGTATCACCTTTGTTCAGGACGAAAAAAAACTAAAATCACTTGAGCAAACAGAAATCGCCTGCCTGATTGTTCCGGAAACAATCAGCACTTCAACCAAAACATTGATTCAGGTCAAAAACCCCAAAGCCGCCTGGGCTTTCTTGCTTAATGAATTTTTTCCGCCGCACGCGTTTACCGCGGGCATTTCTCCGCAGGCTTCCGTGTCGCGTACCGCAAAAATCGGCAATGGAGTCACCATTGAACCTTTCGCGGTTATTCAAGACAGCGCTGAAATCGGCGACAACAGCGTGATTCGCGCGGGCGCTTATGTTGACCGCAATGTCAAAATCGGAAAAAACAGTGTTCTTCACCCCCGCGTCATGGTTTATAACGATTGCCAAATCGGCAGCCGGGTTATTTTGCATTCCGGTACCGTCATCGGCACGGATGGATTTGGCTATGTATCTTCCGCGGCGGGTCATCAGAAAGTTCCGCAAGTCGGTATTGTCGTAATTGAAGATGACGTGGAAGTCGGCGCAAACACAACGATTGACCGTGCCACGATCGGTGAAACCCGCATCGGCCGCGGGTGTAAAATCGACAACCAGGTTCAAATCGGCCACAATGTTCAGCTCGGCGCCTGCACCATTATCTCAGCCCAAACCGGAATTTCAGGCAGTACCAAAGTCGGTATGTTTGTTGTGATGGGCGGTAAAGTCGGCGTGGGTGATCATTGTGAAATCGGAAATCAAGTCATGGTGGGCGCCGGCGCCGGAGTTCCCTCAAACAAGAAAATTCCGGATAAACAAATTGTTTTCGGAGAACCCGCTCGTCCCTACGCGGAAGCCCGCAAGCAAATCGGTGCTCAGCTTCGTGCCGCTGAAACACTGGATGAAGTCCGCAAACTCCGTAAAGAGCTCGACGAAATCAAAAAGAAGCTCGGTTAATTCGAAACTTTCTGAAGCACGGCTTCAGACACTTTCTCCCCAATTGAAAAAAACTCTTTGGCTGCCTGACTGTTTGAATTTGAAAGAAACACAGGCTGACCGGCATCACCGGCCACACGAATATCCGCATTCAATTCAATGCGCCCGAGAAAAGGAATGTTCAATTTTTGCGCGGCTTTTTCCGCGCCGCCGCGTCCAAAAACATCCCCTGCCATATTTTCGACCATGCCCAGCACGGGGACTTTAAGATGATTGAACATCACCACAGCTTTGCGGACATCTTCCAGCGCCACTTCTTGCGGAGTCGAAACAACTACCGCGCCTGAAACTGAAATGGACTGCGCTAAAGACAATTGAATATCTCCGGTGCCGGGCGGTAAATCGACGACTAAAAAATCGAGATTACCCCACTCCACCTTTTGTAAAAACTGCTGAACCGCACTGTGCAGCATCGGCCCGCGCCAAACCATAGGCTGATCTTTGTTCACAAGCAGCCCAATTGAAATGACCTTGATACCGTGTGCTTCAATCGGAATTAATTTATTATTCTCAGAAACCGTGGGTTTGCTCCCATCAGGAATTCCGAGCATTAAGGGCAAATTGGGTCCATAAATATCGCCGTCCATAATACCGACTTGAAAGCCTTTCGCTTTAAGCGCAAGCGCGAGATTCACGGAAACCGTTGATTTTCCAACCCCGCCTTTACCCGCCCCAACCGTAATCACATGTTTGATTCCGTCGGTTTTTCCGCCCAATTCAGCTGAAGCGCTGATCGGCTTACCTTGCGAAACCTGCACTTGCACCGAAACCGCGCTTGCTTTTTTCAAGACGCCTTCAACTTCGACTTTAATTTGGCGTAAATTTTCCGCGTCGATATTTTCGGCTTGTAAGTGAACAAACACCGCTCCGGCATCCACTTCCAATTCACGGATCATGCCCGAAAGCACAATGCTTTTACCCGTCGCCGGATTTAAGACCGCCTGCAAAATTTTTAAAACATCCTGCTGATTCATTGTTTCTCCAAAAAATTACGCGCCATGCAAAAAATCTTTTAAATATTGAACCTGAACTTGGCTCACCTTAAGCTGTGCTTTCACCATATCACCGATGGTGACAATCCCGCAAACTTTACCATCGCCTACGACCGGCACATGACGGATACGCTGTTGGGTCATTAAATTCATCACATACTCAACCGTATCGTCGGCTTTGCACATAATCACGCGCGGAGTCATCACCGTTTCAACCAAAGCGGAGCCCCATGCTGATTCATTTTGATGGCAAACGCGCATTAAATCACGCTCAGAAAAAACGCCGGATATTTCGCCGGCAGCATCCATTACAAGCACCGCACCAATTTTGTTCTCAACCATCGTTTTGAGCGCCTCGCGGACGGTTTGCGCCCCCGCGATCATGGTCACTTTACCGCCTTTATCTTTCAAAATATCAGATACAAGCATTTTGGACTCCCCTTTCTAAAAACGTGAAACGCGTTAGCGTTTCTCAGTTTAAAAGCCCCCAACCCAATCCTGAGCGATTATTTTAAAATTATTCTTTTGGAATGCGAGTTCTGCGCCGTCAGGACGCAGTTGTCTCGTGGTCGTAGACCATTGAGCAGAACCAAAGAATAAGTTTTAAAAATAATCAGGCCCCTCGGATATGTTCAATTGCACTCTTAAGTTCAACAACCAACACATCCACTTCATCTGTTTTTGTAAACCGCCCGAAACTAAACCGAAGCGATGAGCGCGCGTGCTCATCCGAAAAACCCATGGCTTTGATGACATGCGACGGACTGCCCGCGCCGCTCATACAAGCCGAACCCGAGGAAACACAAATCTCTTTTTGATCTAACGCGGCAAGCAGTGCTTCCGCGTCTACCCCTTTAAAAGCCAGGTTACTGGTATTCACGAGCCTTTCCGCTTCCCAGCCATGCACGGTCACGCCGTGGATTTCTTTTTGAACGCGGTCTTCAAAACGATCGCGAACACCTTTTAAACGTTTTTGCTCTTCAGCTAAATGGCTCAGTGATAATTCGCAAGCTTTACCCGTTCCGATAATACCGGCAACATTTTCCGTTCCGCCGCGGCGTTTTCGTTCCTGCGAACCACCCCAAACCAAAGCTGAAAACGACGCCGCTTTGCGATGATATAAAATCCCCGCGCCTTTGGGTCCGTAAAACTTATGCGATGAAAGAGTTAGAAAATCACACCCCAGTTTCGCCGCGTTAATTTCAATTTTGCCGGCGGATTGAACAGCATCGATCAGAAATACCGCTCCGCTTTCTTTGATCTTTTCGCTTAATTCCTGCAGCGGAAAATGTACGCCCGTTTCATTGTTAGAAAGCATTAAAGCTACAAGCGCAGTGCGGTCGGAAAGAACTTCTAAAAACTTATCGGTTTCAAGTCGTCCCTGATCATCCACGCTGATTTCATGCACGGTATAACCCTGACCCGCCATTTCACGGCAAAGCTTCAAAACGCTGGAATGCTCCACCTGACTTGTAATAATTTCTTTACGCTCGGGAAATGCGGCCAGCGCGGCGCGAATCGCGGACGTATTGGCTTCGGTTCCCCCGCTGGTAAAAATAATTTCTTCTTCGCGTAAAGCCCCCGTGAATTGCGCCGCGGCACGGCGCGCATCCCGCATGCCTTTAGAGGGAATCCGCCCCGCGGAATGAAGGCTGGAAGGATTACCGAAATATTCCGTCAAATAAGGAAGCATGGCTTCCAATACCTGGGGATCCATCGGCGTTGTCGCGTTGTAATCGAAATAAAGCATACTAAATAGTCCCAGGAACCAAGAAACAGACACCAAGGTTAAAAACAAACATATTATCTTGGTCCTTGGTTCATGGTTCTGGGTTCCTTCAAAATCAATAGGAGTATTAAATACAGTATTGCAAGCGCGCCCCAGCCGGCAAAACCGTCATACATTTTGCCTGAACCCCAAATCATATTCGTGGTACTGAAATCCACCCAAAGACCGTCGGTTTTAATAAAAAAAACTGCGCCCGCGTGCAATCCAATCGCGGGATAAAGCGACTTCGTTTTGAGTGTCAGGCCCGAAAGCATTAATCCAAAAATAAAAAGCCCCACAAAGCCGGGCCAAAACGAACTGAAATGCGCGAAAGACGAAAACGGGGCGGCAAGCAAACGGAAGCCGTCAATAAAATCCGGTGTTTGATCCACAAACGGCTTCTTGGCGTGCACAAAGTGCACGATGGAATAAAAAAGATTGGTGACCAATAAACTGAGCCATAACCCTTGGGTCGAAGTCCAAATCCGCCGGCAGGCATTCATGACCGCTCCGCGGAAGAAAAACTCTTCAATCACCCCGATTAAAAGCCCCGCTGCAATAGCCAGAAAAATTCTCTGAATCCATTTCCAAGCACTGACGTCCCGAATGGATAAAACAGCTTCGCCGACTAAAACCTGCAACGCGACATAAAGCGACAAAACAATCACCGGCGCGAAAAAGGCCGTCAAAAGAAAACGCAGAGAATCATTCTGCCAAGTTAGGCCGTACTGAACGAAGGTTTCTTTTTTAATGCGGACAAAGATAACAACGCAAACCAACGTTCCCACCATGACAATGCGGTTAAAAATACGCTCAAATTTGTAAGGCAAAATTTGATAGAGCAACGGCGAAAGAAAAACGGCCAAAAGCAAAACAGCGGCAAAGGAAAGGATGAATAAAAAAACTTTTTTCATTTTTAACCCGGATGCACTTCGACAATGACGTCTATTTCAATCGCGGAGTTTTGCGGCAAACTGGCCACGCCCACCGAAGTGCGCGCGTGTGAACCGGCATCCCCCAAAACTTGCGCCAAAACTTCGGAAGCTCCGTTAATCACCGCGGAAATATCCGTAAACGACGGATCGACCTGCACAAATCCTGAAAGCTTCACAATTCGCTTGAACTTAGCCCATCCGATTTGATGCTGAATCAGGGATAGCACATGCAATCCAGCCCCTTTGGCTGCCTCCTGCGCACGTTGCAGGTCAATGTCTTTGCCGACCTTGCCTGTAATCAAAGTTCCGTTCACACGGCCTAATTGCCCGCTTAAAAAAGCCAGATTGCCGGCAAAAGCAACGGGCTGATAAATTCCCGCGGGCTTAGCCGGTTCAGGAAGTGTTAAACCTAACTCACGAATTTTATTCTCAAAAACATGGGCGCTCATTATTGGCCTCTTATTTAGGTTTTCGCGCTGAAATTAATGTCGCGGCTCCGAAAGTAAACGCGTGAATTTGAATGTCCGAAAAACCCGCGGCTCGCATTTCTGCGGCTGTCTTTTGAGGCTCCTGAAAAGAAGCCACGGATTCGGAAAGAAATTGATAGGCTTTGAGCTTGCCTGAAAAAATCCAGCCTACAGCGGGTAAATAAAGTTTGAGATAAGGATAAAAAAGGAGTTTTGCCCACCAGGCATCGGGCCGGGTTAAGCAAAGAAAACCGGCGCGGCCGCCGGGCGTTAAAATTTTAAACACTTGGCTCAAAAAACGGGGCATGTCCTGCACGCTACGCAAAGTAAAAGCGGAAACAACCAAATCAAACTCATTTGAACCAAACGGCAAGCCGTGAAAATCTCCCTGAATCAGCATGACTTCCGGCGGCAAGTTTTCCCGTGCTTGCGCGAGCATATTCGCGGAAAAATCGAGCGCGGCAGATTTTTTCCATGTCTGGCGGGCGAGAAAGCATTGTAAAAAACGTCCCGATCCTGTTCCTAAATCTAAAATTGATTCCTGCGACGGTTCCAGAACCAAATCACGGGCGCGCTTACGCCAAGCTTCGTCCAAATTAAAGCTCAGTATCGTATTCAAAAAATCATACTTGGGCGCAATCGAATCAAACGCTTCGCGAATAAATTCTTTATCGGGACTCGCCAAATTTGTTTTTTCTTGTGTTATTAATGTCATATCTTTTGTGTTCAATTCAAAAGGCTTCAGATACAAGGCGCGGTTGAGCAATCGAGGAGGTGTATGTGATTAATACGCCGCACGATGATTGTGAAACCGCAACGCAGTAGATGAACTTTTTCAATTGAACACCTGCACCGTGTCGTAATTCGTGTCGCGTTGGACGGGCGTATACCCGGCTTCTTTGATCAAGCGGATCAAGTCTTCACGTCGGGTTTGGGTGGCGTCTATCCCCGTCGGCTCTAAAACTTTATCTTCAATCAAAGTACCGCCCATATCATCACAGCCGAATTGAAGCGCGATTTGCCCCAACTTCAAACCTTCCGTCAGCCAGCCGCTTTGCAAATGATCAATGTTGTCGAGCATCAGCCGTGAAATGGCGACGGTTTTCAAATAATCTTCTCCGCCCGCTTGTTTCAAATGCTTCATACGCGGTGTATTGTCCGGCGACATCGTCCACGGAATAAAAGCGCGGAAGCCGTGGGTTTCATCCTGAAGTTGACGAATCACAACCATATGTTCAATCCGCTCGCGAATTGTTTCCACATGTCCGACAACCATCGTCGCGGTGGTTTTTAAACCGGCCTGATGCGCGACGCGCATCACATCAATCCATTTTTCAGTGGTCGCTTTTTTGGGGCTGATAATTTTGCGCACGCGCTCCGCCAGAATCTCAGCTCCTCCGCCGGGCATCGAGTTGAGTCCGGCTTCTTTAAATTTCTTAAAGAGATCAATCAAAGGAATGCGATTCTTACGGGCAATCATGTCCATCTCGACCACGGAAAAAGAGTGCACATGCACCGTCGGAAATTTTTGACGAACCGCCCGGATCAAATCAAGATAGTAATCGATCGGCAGCTCAGGATTGACCCCGCCCTGAATCAGCGCCTGCGTTCCACCCAATGCGACCAACTCTTCTATTTTCTTAAAAACTTCATCGTGCGTCATCGTATAGGCTTCCGCGTGCCCGGGAGGACGGTAAAAAGCGCAAAAATCACAATCGACCACACAAGCATTGGTATAACTGATATTGCGGTCAACGATAAAAGTGACGCGTTTTTCAGGAAACATTTTTTCTTTAACCTGATGCGCCGCGCGGCCGAGCCTTAAAAGATCGCAAGCATAAAGAGAAACACCTTCTTCGAGCGAAAGTCTTTCGCCGTTTACCCGTTTCTCCAGGATATCGTCAAAATGATCCATTTTCATATCATCAACTCTTATTTTCTGTAGCAGTTAAACCAGAGCAAAAATTAATTAAGCTCAACCGGAACCGTAAAACTCAAATCAGGAACAAAATTCAAAGGAGCTGTTCCGCAAAAGCCGCGCGCTGCCGAAAGCTCCGTAAATTTTTCAAAGCCGCGCCAGCACGATTCGTCTAAAACATATCGTAAGTTCGATAAATATCCGAATATTTTTGGATAAAGCTTGTCAAACTCGCTGATATTCCCCTGCTTTTGCACAAGCTCGGAAAGATGCGCTGTATTATACAAAAACCGTTCTTTTAAAGCTTGGTAAAATTCCTGAGCACAGGTTTCATCCAGACGCGCCTCACGGCGTACTGCCCAAACCGCGTAAACAAAGGGCAAGTTTTGCCACTCATACCAAAGCTGCCCTAAATCATAACGCAAAATCCATTTGCGCGGATGCGCGAACAAAGCATCGTTGCCGATTAAAAGTGCGGCATCATGGTTCTCAAGCATGGTCTTCGGGTTGGAAGGCATCGGCAATAATTGCGCCTGAATTCCGTACCTCCCTTTTAAAATCAAATTAAGCAAATGCGTCGAGGTCAAACTCTCCTCCGTCACCGCGATTTCCGCTCCGTTCAAATCTTCTATTTTCTTTTTCGAAAAAAGCGTTACGCTGCGCACAAAGTCATGGCTGGCAATACCTAAATCGGGCAATAAAAGATAATCATTCGGGCTTTTCAAATACTCCATGGAAGAAATGGGCGCGGCATCAATTCGGCCTTCACGCATCATTTGATTGATTTGCGCGGGAGTGCCGCTTTCAAACTGAAATTTCTCGGAAGATTCCCAGCCGCCGTAATAAGGCAGGCAATTGAGATATTTGATTCGGCCGATTCGCATGAACAGCCTCTTAAGCCGGATCCGCTTTGGAGATTTTTAAACTTTGCGCTTTAGCGGGGCCGACCCAACGAGGGTAAAGAGCATGAGGTATTTCCATTTGATCCATCACCTTGCCGACCACAAAATCAATAATGTCTTCGATGGTTTTTTCACCCGAATAAAAACCCGGAATCGGCGGAACAATACGGACGCCCAAGCGCGCGAGCTTCAGCATGTTTTCAAGATGAATCGCCGAAAAAGGAGTTTCACGCGGAACCAAAATTAAACGGCGATTTTCTTTGATGATGCAATCCGCCGCGCGGTGAATTAAGTTTTGAGAAAGACCGTTCGCCACCGCTCCCAAAGTACCCATGCTGCAAGGGATAATCACCATCCCCTCCACCGGATAAGAACCGCTCGCGATCGGCGCGGTAAACTCTTTGGGATGGTGAGTCTCAATCAAAGCGGGATTGGAAATTTGAAACGCCTCCGAAAAATCCTGCGCGCTCAAAGACGGCAATACAATTCCAAGCTCTTCTTTCATAGTCAGACGTGCCGGCTCTGAAATAACCAAGTGCACGCGGCGGCCGGTTTGGTTTAAAACCTGAATCAAACGCGAGGCAAAACGGATACCGCTCGCGCCGGTCATTCCAATAATCCAAGGTTTCATTAAAATCCTCCCGCGGCATCCAAAGCGGCCGCAACAAAAATGATCATACTGATCCAGGCATTCAAATTAAAAAAAGCCTCATTCAGCTTCAGCGGACCGGAATCCTTCTTCGCTAAAATATGCTCGCGAATCAATAAACCCGCAGCCAGCGCGAGTCCGCCGAAATAAATCCAGCCCAAGTCTGCTGCCATTCCTGCCAACACCCAGCACACCAACGTTAAGAAATGCAGCCAGCGCGATAGAACACGTGCTTTCTCTTTACCAAGCCGCGCCGGCACGGAATGCAGGCCTTTCTCACGATCAAAATCAAAATCGAGAAGCGCGTAAATTATATCAAATCCGGCGACCCAAAACAGGACTCCCAGCATTAAAAATCCGGGTATCCAAGAAAAGTCTCCGCCTGCCGCAATCCAGGCTCCATAAGGCGCAATCCCCAAGACAAGCCCCAAGACAAAATGGCATAACAAACTCACCCTCTTTAAGAAGGGGTAAATCCAGGCAAGGATCAGCGGAAAAAAGGATAGGGCTAAACATAATGGACTGAGAAGCCAGCACGAAACACTAAAAATCACCCAGGAAACACCGGCAGAGGCCCAGACAAAAGAAGGGTTGAGCAACCCCGCGGGTAAAGCGCGCTTTGAAGTTCGGGGATTAACCGCGTCCACATTCTGATCAAGCAGCCGGTTTGCCGCCATAGCCATAGTTCGGAAAGAAACCATGGCGAGCGTAATTAATAAAAACCGGGTCCACCCGGGCCAGCCGCCCGCGGCCAAAACCATTCCCAAATACGCGAAAGGCAACGCAAAAATGGAATGCTCAAATTTAATCATTTCGAGAAAAATTCTTACTTTTTTCACGAATAAATTATTGGGGTTAAGAGATGGCGGTGAATCGCCGTTCACGCCTCTTCGGTTTCAAGATGCTTGAGAAGTTTTTGCATATCTTCCGGCATATCACTTTTGACATGAATAAACTTTCCGGTCCGGGGATGATCAAATCCCAAAACAGCCGCGTGCAAAGCTTGCCGGCCGATCAACCGCGACGGATATCCATAGACTGAATCGCCGTAAACGGGATGTCCCATGTGTTGAAAATGAACGCGAATTTGATGCGTGCGTCCCGTTTGAAGGCGAACCTCGACAAATGAAGCGTTATTAAAACGTTTCAGCACTTTAAAAAAAGTCAGCGCGTCTTTTCCGCCGGTGGGTTTAACCATCACCTTTTTTTTGTTCACAAAAGCGCGGCCGACCGGCTCTTCACATTTACCTTCATCGTGCTGAACAATGCCCCGCACTACCGCGTAATAAACACGGTCAATCGTGTGGTCCTTGAACTGTTTGGAGAGATTCGCGTGTGCCTGCTTGTTCTTTGCTACGACCAATAAACCCGAAGTGTCTTTATCAAGCCGGTGAACAATGCCGGGTCTTTCCGCCGATCCGACTTCCGCTAAATTTTTGACATGTCCTAATAAAGCGTTTACCAGCGTTCCGGAAGGATTTCCGGGAGCCGGATGCACAACAAGCCCGGCTGGCTTATAAACGACCAAACAGTCGTCGTCTTCATAGCGTACATCCAAATCAACCGATTCAGCCAGAGGGCGGCTGACTTCAATTTCAAAAACTTTCATGGTAATGACATCGCCTGTTTTGGTGGAATAATGCACGCTCGCGGGAGCTCCATTCACCAAGACATCGCCTTCACGGATTGTTTTTTGAAGTTGAGAACGCGATTGTTCCCCTTTCAAACACCCCGCCAAAAAGACATCGAGCCGAAATCCGGCATCTTGCAGTCCAACAGTCCATTCTCTCATGAAACTTTAACCTCACGCGGCTGACGTAATAAGTGAACCAGATAAAGACCCACACCGATCGAAATCGCGGAATCTGCAATATTGAATACCGGCCAAATACGAAAATCAAAATAATCAATCACCGCTCCGTATAGAACGCGGTCGAGCCAATTTCCGAATGCCCCGCCCAAAATCAAACCAAAAACCAGCTGATCAAAAGGCTTTCGAAAAGCAGGGCGATGCGCCATCCAAAGAATAATGATTAAGCTTACGGCAACCACAGCGATTAGCAGCCATGGAATTTGGGAGAAAAGCCCGAAAGCAATTCCGCGATTATGCAGTAATGTCAGGTGAAAGACACCGGGAATCACCGGAACGGATTGAGACAAAAACTCAAGAGCGAGAAACTTCGAAATGCGGTCAAGAATAAATGTCGAAACCGCAACGAGATAGAACCGTTTTATAGGCCCTTCTCCTGCTCTTCTTGTGCTTTAATCGACATAGTCGTATATGGCAGTGCCAAGAGACGCTTTTTAGGAATCGGCGTGCCGTACTTTTCACACATACCGTAAGTGCCGTCACCAATTTTGTGCAAAGCAACGTCGATCTTATTCAGAATCTGCTGTTCATTGGCGGCTAAATTCAAAACAAACTCACGCTCAAACTCATCCTGCGCTGTATCAATAATATCAGCGTGATCACCCGTCATTTCTTCGGTACTTTTCTTGAGAGAGTCGGACTCTAAGTGCTGTAAATCACCGACAATCTTGGCGCGCATATCGAACAGAAGCTCTTTAAACTCGGCAAGTTCCTTTTTGGAAAGGGTTGTTTTCACCTTCGAAGGAGAAATCACGGGAGCAGCCGGCTGAGGCTTCTTCTTAACAACAGGACGAGTCGCTTTAACAACTGCTTTTTTAACAGCCTTGACGGTTTTCGCGGGCTTTTTCGACTTTTTCTTTGCAGGCATGGTTGCTCCTCCCAAAACAAAGGTTGACGAGCCTCTTCATACAGGTTCGAAGGCGGACGGATTATACTCAGGGTGTCTCTGGCAAGCAAGCGATTTTAAGGGTAAGTTCAGGCGGTATGCTTAATCTCACCGTCGTAGAAAAAACCTGTTCCCCGGCGCTTCATTTCCTTGGTTAAAGCCGTGATAAAAGCTTCCACTACGTGCGGATCAAACTGGCTTCCCGCACAGCGGCGCAATTCCTCAAAAGCAGTCTCAATCGGCCGGCCTTTCGAATAACAGCGGGTGGACACAATCGCGTGAAAAGCATCCACCACACACACAATTCGGGCCCCGACAGGAATACTATCCCCCTTCAGTCCACGAGGGTATCCTGTTCCATCCCAACGCTCATGATGCGAATAAACAATTTCACGCACTTCTTTAAAATCAGTTAAAGGCTCCAAAATTTGGGCGCCTTTATCCACATGCGTTTTCATGATATTCCACTCATCCGGATCCAACCGCGCCGGCTTATTTAAAATATGATCCGGAATACCAATCTTGCCGACATCATGCAGTAAAAGCCCCGCGGATAAAATATCTTTATACCGCCCGGCCATATCCAAACCTAATTCACGGCCCGTAATCACGCCCAGACGCTCCACCTGTCCGATATGCCCGAAGGTGTACGGATCTTTGGCATAAACCTGCTGAGCCAGAGAACGGATAATTTCATAATATCTTTTCTGCTCGCGGGTTCGCAGACTTTCAATTTCCCGCAACTGGCTTTCGAGCTGACTGTTGCGATCGATCAGACTCTGATGATATTCCGCATTTTTAAGCGCCATCGAACAATCCTGAACCAAGGTTTGAAAAAAACTAACCTCACGCGTGTCAAAACTATGTCCGCCCCTTTTCGCGCCTAAAATCAGCATTCCCAACAAATCGCTCTTGTAATAAGCCGGAATCACAGCGTGGGCTTTCAGCACCTGCATCGCCTTCAAAACAATTTGCAGAGCGCGCATCGAATCTGAATTTGTTTTTAAGCCCTTTTCAATTTGGGTTTCAAGATCACTGCGGAGCAAATAATCCTTCGGCATTTTGACGGAGCGGCGGGTTTTAGAAAACCAGGAAATAAGGGGGTGTTCGCGGTCAAACTTAACAAATCCGGATGGGATTTTTTGCCTGCCCTTTGAATCGGCAAAAGCATAACGGGAGCGTCCCTCGTCCCAAATAACAATCGAGGTGTGATCCAGCTGGAAATTTTTATCGATAAAGCGGGTTGTCATTTTCAGAAGACGGCTCGGCTTTTTTAGCCGCACCATCAGCTTCGCGACATCACGCAATACGCGTTCGTAATCCATGCTCACCCAAAGCGTTAACCTGCCGCCGCATCAAACAAAGCGGCCGCAAAAGTTTACGCTGGTTAAACAAGCCCTTTTAATTTCTCCTGAACATCGTTTTCAAGATATTCAAGACTCAAAGGCTTAGTAATGTAATTATCCGCGCCCAACCGCATCGACTCTTCGATTTTTTCCTGAGTCTCCACCGCGGTGACCATAATTACTTTCACTTTAGGATTTTCCTCTTTAAGAATCTTCAAAGCCTTTAACCCATCCATTTCGGGCATTTGAATATCAAGTAAGATGACATGCGGTCCGAACTTGCGGGCTTTTTCAATCGCCTGAACTCCGGAATGAGCCGTTTCCACCGTAAATTGGCGGTCTTCAAAAAACGATTTAAGGAAATCACAGATTTCTTCTTCATCATCCACAACAAGCAGTTTTTTAACCATAGTTTCTACTTCCTTTCCGATATCGTTTCGGTTAAACCATTCAAACTCTGGGCTTCGATTATCACTTGCTCCGCAGGGCGCTTCAAGGGTAAATGAATCTGAAACATCAATCCCTTGCCCAGCCGGCTCTCCGCGCGAATGCTTCCACCGTACCGGTGTACAATATGCTTGACCGTAAACAATCCCAACCCAAGCGCCTCATGCCGCGTTTTAAAAAAAGGATCAAAAATTTGCTCGACCAATTCCTGTTCAACGCCCGGCCCGCTATCCGTCACTAAAATTTCAACCGCGTCGGAATCACGCACCGCCTGAACCTGAATTCGAACCCAGCCGTGCGAACCGAGCATTTCAACCGCGTTGAGCATCAATCCGGTAAACATCTCATGCATATCTCCCGGATTCGCAAAAAGGCGGACAGGCTCTTCTCCTTCGACAATCACTTCAATTTGCTTCAAAGCAGCCTGATAGCGTAAAAGCTCAGCCGCCTCCAAAGCGCATTGACGAATCTCAAGGTCACGGGCCGCGGAATGCGACTCGCGTACCGATGCCAAGACCTTCCGTATAATATCGGCAGCCCGTTTCGATTGCTGAATAATAACCGACAAAGTTTCTTCAACCTGTTTTCCCCACTCCGGAGCGTCTTTCTTAAACAAGAGAACCTGAGCTTTGCCGGAAATAATAGCCAACGGGTTATGAATTTCATGCGCCAACCCCTCAGCCAACTGGGAAACAGCTTTGAGCTTCGAAACCTGAAAACGCTGAGACTGTGCGTCTTGAAGCTCTCCATTAAACTGGGTCAAACACTCAACTTGCAATGCGTTATTTAGCGCGATCGAAACGCGCCCCGCAAATTTTCTGAATGACTTAAAATCAGCCTGCTCAAAAACACGGTCCGGAGACTCCGCGCCAAACGCCAGAAAACCTAACAGCTTGCCTTTGAATAAAAAGGGCAATACCCAGGCACCCTGAATCGTGCGAAACTCATCTTCAAGACTCGTAGCATCCTGCCACTGTACCGACTTCAGCAAAATATTACGGATAAGGGTGTGCTCTCCGTTTTTCTTTAAAATTTCTCCCAACAATCCATGCGTTGAAAGCTTTGCCTTTTTCAAATCCGAAGCGGACCAGCCATAAGCCGAAACCGCTTCAAACGCGTCGTCACGGTCACGCAAAACAAATAAAGCTGAAGTCCTGAGGTGAAAAGCCTCAGCAAACGAATTCACAACCAGATTAGCCAGTTCACGCAGATTGAGCACGGATAAAAGCTCTTCAGAAAGCTCTTCTAACACCAAATGGGAGTAACATTCACGGCGCATCACATAATCACGCAAAACATGTTTTGCAGCGCGGTCCGCGGGCTTAAGCAATAACGCGGCGGCAATGGAGAAAAAAGCGGCAATCGCGTAAAGAGAAAAACGGATTTCAGTCGGAAAAACAAACAGCTTTAAATCCGCGAGCATATTCAGACAAAAGACGCTTAAAAGAAAAAAAGCCGCTCCCACCATGGCCTTTCGGATGAGAACGGCTTGAGTCGTACGAAGGTGAAACGACATCTTAACGCGTTTCTCCTTTTCCGGGCTCGAGATCCAGCCCGGCGAGCGCATCCGCGCATCGCCCGCAAATCTCAGGGTGATCAGGGTTACCGCCCAGCGTCACATGGTAAGACCAGCACCGTACGCACTTTTGCCCTCCGGCATGCGCAACCGCAACCTGTAAAGGCGTTTCACGTCCCAAACTCTTCCAATTTATTTTCACCGGATCGCCTTCCCAGCCGTCCGAAGTAATTTCGACCCTTGAAACCACAAAAACACGCGGCAGATGTTTCGCATATTTTTTAAGTAAAACCTGAAGATCCATGTCGGAGGAAAACAACCGTACTTCTGCTTCTAAATTCGCGGAAATCATTTTTGCTTCACGAACGGTTTCAAGAAAAGGAGTCACCGCATCGCGCAATTCACGAATCCAGTCCCAATCCGTTTTATCTTCAAAATCCATCGCGGATGCCGCGGGCCAAGAACTTTCATGGATCGAAGCTGATTCATCCGTCCGGCAGACGCGCCATGCTTCATCCGCCGTAAAAACAAGTATCGGGGCCAAAAGCTTCACGATTGTTCCGTAAATTTCATGCAATGCGGTTTGAGCGGAACGACGGATCCACGCGTTCGGAGAATGGACATAAAGCGTGTCTTTCAAAATATCAAAATAATAGGCACTCAGTTCCGTAATGCAAAAATAATAAACTTCACGGTACACCTGGTTAAACTGAAAACTGGAATATGCTTCCGTAACACGGCCGGCTAATTCACGAACACGCCCCAAAGCCCACAAATCAAGCGGATGCATATCAGCTTCCGCGACCGCGTTCTCGGAAAATTTAAAATCATACAAGTTGGCAAGCATATAACGCATGGTATTTCGAATTTTGCGGTAAGCATCCGCCAACTGCTTCAACATATCGTAAGACAAACGGACATCAAACTGATAATCGCAGGATGAAACCCAAAGACGCAGAATATCAGCACCATATTCCTGAATAACTTTTTGCGGAGCCACCACGTTCCCGGCGGACTTAGACATTTTACGACCCTCACCGTCCATCACAAAACCATGCGTCAAAACAGCCTTAAACGGCGCCTCTTCAGAAAGCCCCATGGCGACGGTCAGCGAACTTTGAAACCAACCTCGATGCTGATCGGAGCCTTCCAAATACAAATCTGCCGGATAATGCAATTCGGGGTCTTCGCGCAAAACAGCGTGATGGCTTGAACCTGAATCAAACCACACATCCAAAATATCTTTTTCTAAACGTAAGCTTTTGGATCCGCAAGAAGCGCAAACCGCGCCCTCGCCCAGAAAATACGCGGCCGGTTCTACCGGCTGAGCCGAAGGCTCAGAGGAAGATACATGAGACTCAAACCAAGCGTCGGCGCCTTTTTCCTTAAACGAATCCAGCACCCGTTTTTTAAACCCAGGGGTCATATGTGGTGCGCCGCAATCTTCACAAACTGCCAACGGAACCGGGACACCCCAAAGACGCTGACGCGACAAACACCATTCAGGACGGGTTTCAAGCATTCCGCCGATACGATTCACGCCCCAATCGGGAGTAAACTTAATTTCACCGTAAACCGCGTGCAACATTTTTTTACGCAAATCATCATGGTCAATTTTCATGAACCACTGCGGTGTCGCGCGGACAATCACCGGCGTTTTCGAACGCCAGCAATAAGGATAGGAATGCGCGTGATTTTCCACTTTGAGCAAAATATTCTGCTGTTCAAGATATTGAATAATGATTTCATTCGCCTGAAAAACGCCAATTCCTTTTACTTTCACATCTCCGAAATCATCCGTAAAGCGGCCGCGATGATCCACGGGCGATAAAATTTCGAGATTGTTTTTTAAATGTCCGTAAACATAATCTTCTTCGCCATGTCCGGGGGCAATGTGGACCAACCCCGTTCCTTCTTCATCCGAAACATAATCCGCCAAAATCACTTTGCCGTCGCGTTCAAGAAAAGGGTGCTGATACTCAGGGAACATTTTTTGCAGTGCTTCCCCTTTGACAGTCCGGACACACTGATAATCCGCCCAGCCCATTTTCGTTTTCAGTTTCTCCTCCAAAGACTTGGCGAAAATAAAAATATCTTTGCCGGGAAAAACATAAAATCCGTACTCCATCTCCCCGTTCACGGCAACACCCACGTTCGCGGGTAAAGTCCAGGGGGTGGTTGTCCAAATCAGAAAAGACAAAGGCAATTTCGGATCAGCGCCGCAATCCTGCAAGAACTTAAGCTGCTTGGTGCCCGTTTCACGAATGGGAAATTTTACAAAAATTGCTTTCGAAACTTTGTCCTGATACTCCAGCTCAGCTTCCGCGAGCGCGGTTTCACAGCCAGTGGACCAATAAACGGGTTTTTCTCCGCGGAAAATGTAATCTTTTTCAAACAGCGTGAAAAAAGCTTCCGCAATTTTGGCCTGATAGCTAAAGTTCATGGTCAAATACGGATGATCCCAGTCGCCAAAAATGCCTAACCGTTTAAACTCTTCTTTTTGGATCGCAACATACTTTTGCGCGTATTGCCGCGCCTGTTTGCGGAACTCCGCGGGATTCACTTCGTCTTTGCTTTTGCCTATTTCTTTAAGACATTGCACCTCAATCGGAAGACCGTGACAATCCCATCCCGGAACATACTTCGCATCAAACCCGCGCATGGTTTCAAACTTCACAATCATGTCTTTTAAGACTTTATTCAGCGCGTGGCCAATGTGAATTTGTCCGTTCGCGTAAGGCGGGCCGTCATGCAAAACATACTTCGGCTGACCTTTTGACTTTTTGCGAATCCGCTCGTAAAGTTTCTCTTGCTCCCACCCGGCCAGCATGCCAGGCTCGCGCTGAGCCAAGCCCGCCTTCATGGCAAACGGCGTATCAGGCAAATTCAGCGTTTCTTTGTAACTTTTCTTCGGTGTTTCCATAATTACGAATTACTTTTTAAAAATTGGCGGATCAGTTTGTCTAATCTGGGGCCGGCCTGATTCGCTACCTTGATAATTTCTTTGATATCCACAGACTTTAAATTTTCGGGGTCACATAAATCAGTCACCACGCTTAATCCCAACACTTTCATCCCCGCGTGCACCGCGGCAATGACTTCAGGCACGGTTGACATACCAACCAAATCCGCACCCCATCCGCGAATCATACGATATTCCGCACGGGTTTCCAAATTCGGTCCCGGTATCGCCAAATAAACACCCTCTTGCAAATCTAATTTTAAAGATTTCGCAGCCCTGCAAACGGTTTTCAAGTAGTCTCGCGCGTAAGGCTCAGACATATCCGGAAATCGCGGCCCCACGCGATCATCATTCGGACCGGTTAACGGATTCACTCCCAAGAAATTAATATGATCCTGAATCGCAACCAATTCACCAAGCTGATAAGCTGGATTAAGTCCGCCGGAAGCATTGGTCACAATCAATGAAGACGCCCCCAGAAAGCGGCAAACCCGCACCGGAAAAACAACTTCCTCCGCGGAATAGCCTTCATATAAATGAAAACGTCCTTCCAACATCGCTACGTTCCGTCCTTCCAACTCGCCCAAAACCAATTGGCCCCGATGAGACCGAACGGTTGTCGCCGGAAAATGCGGCAGTTTGGAATAGTCAAAAACCGCCACAGGCTTAACCTGCTTAGCCAAACTTCCCAGTCCGGTTCCCAAAACACAGCAAAAATCGGGCTTAAACTTCGTTTTTTTACGAATGGCACGGACGCAGGCGTCAATTTGCTTCAGCACCCTAGGTTGATAAATTTGATTGGGTTTTGAGGGCATAAAATCAGGTTCCGAAATACTGGACACCCATCATGATAATACGAAGCAAAATATTCTTAATGACATGCAGAACAACCACAGCAACAAGCGGGGTAAAATCAAAAGTTCCCACCGTCAGAGGTAAACGGCGAAATATTTTCAGCACCGGTTCGGATGCCTGAGCTAAAAGCTGAACATAAGGATGATAAGGACTTAAAACCCAAGTCAGAACGGCCTGAATGATGATAATCCACATCAAAACCGTGACAACGGCTTGAATGATAAAAGCTAATCCGTTAAGAATTTCTCCGAGTATGAACAAAACAACACCTCAAAAAAAATAAAGAAAGCTTACTTTGCTCCGCTCAATTGACGGCTGCGCTTCACTGCCGCGTTCAGAGCCTCAAAAAAAGTTTTTGGAAACTTGCGGTATTTTAACACAGTTAAGGCCGCATCCGTAGTTCCCTTTTTTGAAGTCACGCGTTCACGCAAAATCGACGGCGATTCCGCGCTTGCCGCGGCAAGTTTTCCGGCGCCCAACGCGGTTTGAACCGCAAGCGCGCGCGCTGACTTAGTATCAATGCCGTTTGCTTCAGCAAAAGCCTGCAATAATTCCATCATCAAAAAGAAATACGCCGGCCCGCTTCCGCTCACCGCGGTAACCGCGTCAAAATATTTTTCATTCAGCACCGCAACCGCTCCGCAAGCCTCAAAAAGTTTTTTTGCGAAATTGACCGCGGATTTATTTTTTGAGCAAACCGCCGTAACGGAGGCGCCGACTATCGCTCCTAAATTCGGCATCGCACGCACCACCACAGCCGAACCAAGCTGTTTTTGAAGACCCGCAATCTGAACTCCGGCCAAAATAGAGATAACTATTTTTCGGGAATTCAGAAAAGGCCGAATCGCGGCCGCGGTTTCCGAAAAATCCTGCGGTTTAACGGCTAAAAAAATAATCTCCGCCTTTTGCGCGGCTTCCGCCGCGTTTTGAGCGACGCGGCACTTATTTTTTTTGCAAAAATCTTTTGCCTTGCCCTGCATTTTGTCCGCAACCCAAATATTAGAACCGCGGCAAACTTGATTCTTTAACACTCCCTGCAAAATCGCGGAACCCATATTTCCGCAGCCGATTAATCCGATCTTTTTTGTGATCCGCATAAACTAATGCCCCTTCATTTAAGCTGAGACTTCCCGCTGTCCGAAAAGTGCTGTTCCGATACGAATCAAAGTGGCGCCCTCTTCAACCGCAATTTCATAATCGCCTGACATTCCCATGGACAAATGCTTCCACGGATTATCAGGAAACTCTTTTTTCCATTCTGTAAAGAGCTCACGGGCTTTTCTGAAAACGCCCCTAATCTCAGCACGATTCTCGGTCAGGGGCGCCATGGTCATTAACCCCGCGATCCGAATCGGCAATGCGCTTTTAAGCTGGCTTAAAAAAAGCGCCGCTTGTTCGGGCGCAAAACCTGCTTTAGTTGCTTCACCGCTGATATTGACTTGCAAAAGACATTCCACGGAACCAATTTTTTGCTTTTCAGCTTCGTTTAAAATCTTATCAAATAATTCTGTCCTGTCCAAAGAATGAATCAAAACAGTTTGACCTAAAACCATTTTCACTTTGTTGGTTTGCAATCTGCCGATCATATGCCAGCAACTATCAGAGGGAAGACTGCTCTTTTTATCCAGAAGTTCCTGCACCTTGTTTTCGCCAAATTGCCGCAACCCTAAGTCATAAGCTTGCCTGACAACTCCGGCATCAAACGTTTTGGTTACCGCAACCACTTCAACTTCGGAGGATGACCGGCCTGAGACATCACACGCTTTTTTTATCCGCGCCTGAATTTCCTGCCAGGCATTTTGAATGGGCGCGCTCATGCGGCCGGAGCGGCGGCGTCCGCATCCGCAGGCTTGTCCGCGTCTTGCGCGGCGACTTGTGCTTCAGCGTTCTTGAGCGCCTTAATCGGATCCGGATGATTGAGTTTGTCCAGGGCATCCACCAAATCTAAAATTTCAATCACTTTAGTCTGATCAATCAAAAACAGATTCTTATCATTTTCACGGCGGGCATAATAAGCGGTCTTTAAAGGCTCTTCGTCTCCGATAAAGACAGTTTCATTTTGACTTCCCGAGCGAATCAAAATTCGGTCTCCGATCATATCGACTTTCGAGCCCAGCTTTGCCTGATCCGATTCAGCGATAAATTCTTTGGCGTAAAGCCGTGATAAAATTTGAATCACTGCCGTCATTTGATCTTCGGCCATAGGCTTTCCCAACAAATCAAGCGGCTCCATCCAATACCATGCGCCATTTTTTAAAACCCATTCAAAAGAACGCTCCCCCAACGCCACCGTAATTTTGTCCATCTTAGGTAAAGGGGTTAAAAAAACGCGTTTCTCCCGCATCTCATAAGCTGTTTTTCGGAACGCATCTTTGACCGCCGAGGGAAGCGTAAAATAAGCCTGCTTATCATCCCATCTTGCGAAGACAACATCTCCCAAAGGCGCGTTTTTTCCGAGGTAAAGAAAATGACGATCGGGTCCCGATGAAGTACCCACCCCTATTTTCATATCAGGATCTTTTAAGCCATACTCCTCCCAATCAGCCTCAGGCCGCACCAGTTTTTGGCTCATCGCCATTTTAACCATTCCGGCCATGCCCTGCGCCAAGGACTGATCAGCTAACGCGCGGGCGGGATAAACCAAATTCCAATGAGGGGATTGGTACTCAAGCCAAAAAGCTTCTTCTTTTACCGTGTCCTGAACTTGGATAAAGTTAATGATTTCATCTTTTTTAAGCTCGAAGCCTTTTTCC
>ERZ761602.1751-NODE-1751-length-37657-cov-5.711850_pt1 | contig 37657 bp, 28 predicted proteins | sample MGYA00512165_ERZ761602 | MGnify/ENA primary metagenome ERZ761602 (study PRJEB28899, sample SAMN02445085) | bioreactor sludge metagenome | biome: EBPR sludge; isolation source: Thorneside wastewater treatment plant | place: Australia: Brisbane, Thorneside...
CGCGAACGCGGCGAGCGCCCGCAGCAGGGATCGCAGCATCGCGAGGCGCGTCGCGGGCTCGACCTGCGGGTCGAGCGCCTCGCGGAGGCGCTTCGTCGGCTGCCCGAGCTCCGTCGTGCGAGGCTCGGCGTCGCCCGTCGTCGGCTCGAGCCAGGCCGAGCGCGTCTCGGTGGGCGCGCGGTCGTCGGCGTCCCTCGCGATGAGCGCCTCGCTCCACGACGCGCGGGCCTCGGGCAGCACGAAGAGGCTCGAGCAGCCGTGATCTTCGAGGTCGGCCGCTTCGACCCTCGTGAGCAGGCCGAGCGACGGCAGCCAGCGACGGCAGGGGCCGAAGCGACTCGCGCGCGCGTGCGTGTCGCGCCGCGCGTCTTGCTCCTCGGGCAGCTCGATCACCAGCACGGCGTCGGGCCAGAGCCCACGCAGCTTCTCGATCCGGGGGTGCCACGCGAGCGAGACGCGAACCCAAGAAGGGGGCGAGCTCTGCGCTCCCGGCGACCACGCCGCGCTCGTGGTCAGCTCGACCACGAGCTGAGAGAGCCCGGAGGCGCGCGCGCTCCGCCGCAGGCGGTCGAGCGTGACCGGGTCGGCGTCGAGCGCGCGCAGCTCGCCTCGCTCACCGACGGCCCTCGCCCAGCGAAGCGCTCGGTCCCCGACGCCGACGCCGAGCTCGAGCACGTGCTCACCCGGTTGGAGGAGGGAGGTGACTGCGTCGACCTCGGCCTCCGGCCAGACGCCGTGCTCGGCGAGCTGGAAGCCGGGCGTCTTCGTGACGTCGGCGTCGACGAAGAGAGCGAGCCCGCCGCTCGGAGAGATCCGGCGCTCGTCGGGTCGAGGCGCCCGCTCCGCCAGCCGATCCTCGACGTGCTTCGCCCAGAGCGCGCGCAGGCTGGCCTCGTAGGCGGGCACGAAGCGCGTGGCGTCGCCGAGCGGGCTCGCCAGGAAGCGTGTCCGCAGCTCTGCCCGCAGTCGGTCCCTGCGCGCTCGATCCCGGGCGAGCTCCACCGCGCGCTCGACGTACTCGTCGAGGTCCTCGGCCACGCAGTCGGCGAGCCCCAGCTCGGCGAGCAGGCTCGCGCCGACGCGCCCGGCATGCACGCGGCCGCGCAGGCTCACGACGGGCAAGCCCATCCACAGCGCGTCGCAGGTGGTGGTCGTTCCATCGTAGGGGAAGGCGTCGAGCGCGACGTGCGCCTGACCGAGCAGGGCGAGGTGCGCCTCGCGCGTGGGGGTCGGCCCGAGCACGACGACGCGGGACGGGTCGAGGCCGTGGAGCTCGCAGTCGCGGAGCAAAGCCTCGCGCGCCTCGAGCTCCGAGAGCGCCATCGCCTTGATCCAGAGCTTCGCGTCTGGCAGCCGCGCGAGGATGCGAGCCCAGGTCCGGAGGGTCGTCTCGCCGACCTTGTGCATGGCGTTGAAGCAGGCGAAGACCGTCGGCCCCTCGGGCGCGGGCGCGACGGGCACGTCGACGCCCGGCTCGAAGCACCACGCCGTGGGCTCGAGGCGCAGCAGCTGCTCGGAGGCGAGCCTGTCCGCTTCGCCGACGGGGTCCGCGATGGCATCGGTGAGTCGATGGTCGATGCAGCGGAGGCCCGTCGTATCCGGGTACCCGAGGTAGGTCAGGCTGACCGGAGCGGGGCGCGCGGCGAAGACGCGCAGGCGGTTGCCGGCCGTGTGGCCCCCGAGATCGACGAGCATGTCGATGCCGAGCTCCGCGACGAGCCGAGCGATGGCGCTGTCGTTCATGCGCGAGACGTCGTGCCAGTGATCCACGAGGGCGCGGATCTCGTCGCTCACCGCGTCTCGTCGCTCCGAGGTGGCGAAGGCATGCAGCTCGAAGCTCTCCGCGTCGTGTGCGCGCAAGAGCGGAAGGAGGAAGCGCGCCACGCTGTGCTCGCGCAGATCGGCGGAGAGGTAGCCGAGCCGGAGCCGACGCGCGGGGTCGAGGTCTTCGGGGCGCCTCACGACGGGGCGCGCCCACCCGAACTTGTCCTGGAAGCGCTCGTGCACCGCGTAGAGGGCCTCCGGCGTCGCGTCGACGTAGTGGCTGACCAGCGCGAGGTTCGAGTGGTGCGAAGCGCGCAACGGCTGGAGCGCGACCACGCGTGCGTAGAGCGCGAGCGCTTCGTCGTGCTTGCGCAGATCCAGCTTGATGCAAGCGAGGGTGTTGAGGGCGTGCGCGTTGTGGGGCTCGTGCCGGAGGGCCTCCAAGCATCGCGCCTCTCCATCTCTCAGGGCGCCGCGCCTCGAGTCCGTGCTGGCGCGCGCCGCCAGCAAGGTGGCCGACGTGGGGTGCACGCAGAGCGCCTCGTCGAGCACGCGCTCCATCCGCCCCTCGCGCGACCTCCCTGCGACCATGGCCCACTCGAGCCACACCGACGGGGGCGCGCCGCGACGGCAGGCCTGTTCCAGCGAGGACTCCGCGACGTGGTCGAGGCCTTCGGCGACCTCGGCGCGTGCAGCGAGCAGCGTGCAGTCGACGTCGTCGGGGTCGAGCGCGAGGCCTCGAGCGGCGGCCGCTCTCGCCACCCTCCACTGCGCGGCGTTCGTGGCGAAGAGCGCGAGCTGCCGCGCCTCTGCGACCGAAGCGAGCGTCGCGGCGCGGGCGACGAGCGCGTCGTTCGCCTGCTCCAGGCCTCCGGAGTGGTCGGCGGCTCGCGCGAGCTCGGTCAGGAGCTCCGGCTGGAGCGGGCCGGAGCGCAGCACCTCGACGAAGAGCGGCGTGGCCTCTGCCCAGCGCTCGGCGTGCACGAAGAGCCGCGCGAGGCCCAAGAGCGCCGGGCGCGTCCGCTCCAGCTGGAGGGCCTGTCGATAGACGCGCTCCGCCTCCACGTGGCGCCGGGCGACGCTCAGCGTGTTCGCCAGGTTGTTCAGGGTGCGCGGGTTCGGCCCCGACAAGGCGAGCGCCCGCTCCAGGAGCGCGATGGCCTCGTCGTGCGCTCCGTCGTCTCGCACGAGCAGCGCGAGGTTCGAGTGCGGCCGTGGATCCTCCGGGTCGAGCTCGCAGGCCTCACGGAAGCTCTCCCGCGCCTCCGCGCGTCGACCCAGGCCGAGCAGCGCGCGCCCACGCAGGTTCGACGCCTCGGCCGAGGCGCTCAGCCCCTCGAGCGCAGCGATCGCCTCGGCGAAGCGCCCACGCTCCACCGCGGCCCGGGCGCTGGCGAGCAGCTCGGCCGCGCGATCAACGAGCACGCTTGGAGGCCCACAGCGCGAAGGCCAGCCTGTCGGCGCTCTTCTGCACCTCGGCCTTGCGCAGATCGGCGCCGCCGTGGCCCGAGTTGCGCTCCACACGCAAGAGGGCGGCCCCGCCGGTGGAGGCGTCCTGCACCGCGGCGGTGAACTTGCGCGCGTGCATCGGGTCGACGCGATCGTCGCTGTCGGCGGCCATCATGAGCATCGGCGGGAAGGCCACGCCGGGCTTCACGTGGTGGTAGGGCGAGTAGGCGTGGAGCGCCTGGAACTGCTTCGCATCCTCGGCCGAGCCGTACTCGCTGATCCAGGTCTTGCCCGATCCGAAGAGGTGGTAACGCACCATGTCGAGCAGCGGCACGCCGCAGATCACGCCGGCGTAGAGCTCCGGGCGCTGCGTCATCACCGCGCCCACGAGCAGGCCGCCGTTCGAGCCGCCCTGGATGACGAGGCGCTCGGGCTTCGTCCAGCCCTCGGCGATCAGGTGCTCGGCTGCGCCGATGAAGTCGTCGAAGACGTTCTGCTTCTTGTCGAGCATGCCGGCCTCGTGCCAGGCCTCGCCGTACTCGCCGCCGCCGCGCAGGTTCGGCACCGCGTAGATGCCGCCGCGCTCGAGCCAGGGGTAGATCGAGCTCACGAACTCGGGCGTCTCGCTCACCTGGAAGCCGCCGTAGCCATAGAGCAAGACGGGGTTGTCGCGGTTCTTCGGCGCGTCCTTGCCGCGCACGATGAACATCGTGATCGGGGTGCCGTCCTTGGACCTGTAAGTCGTCTGCTCGACGACGAAGCGCTCTCGTTCGATGTCGACCTCGACGCGCGAGGAGAGCGTGGTCTTGCCCGTCTTCATCGACAGCTCGTGGATCTCGAGCGGCGTCGTGAAGGACTGGAAGCTCAAGTAGGCCTCGTCGTCGTCGTCGCGCCCCACCGGGCCACCCACGGTGCCGAGGCCCGGCAGGGCGACGTCGTGGAGGAGCTTGCCGTCGAGGGCCCTGATCTCGAGCTTGGCCGAGGCCTTCTCGAGGTAGCTCAGCGCGAGCTTGCCGCCGAGGATCGCGAAGGACTCGAGCGCCGCCGTCGGGTGCTCGGGCACGATCTCCTTCCAGTCGGCGCGCGCGGGTTTCTTCGGATCGACGCGGAAGATCCGGAAGCGCGACGCGCCTTCGTTGGTGCTCACGTAGAGCTGACCCTTGAAGGCCTCCACGCGGTAGTGGTGCTTGCCGTCGCTCGAGATCGGCGTCCACGGCGCGCCCGGCTTCTTCGGATCCTTGAAGTAGACCTCGCTGCCGCTCCAGCCGTGGTGGATGGAGAGCAGGAGCAGGTCGCCCTCCTTCGACACCTGCACGTCGACGAACTTCGTCGGGTCGCCCGTCTTCTCGCGCACGACGACGTCGTCCTTCGCGGGCGTGCCGAGCTTGTGGAAGCGGATCTCCGCGTAGCCCGGGCGATCGGCCACGGGGATCGAGGGGTCGGTCGGGAGATAGGTGTAGTAGAAACCATCTCCCTTGCCGGTCCACGAGGGGTGCGCGTACTTCGCGCCCTCGATGCGATCGACGTCGCTCTTCTTGCCGGTGGCGACGTCGATGAGCTCGAGCGTCGCTTCGTCGGAGTTGTTCTTCTTCACCGTGTACGCGAGCTTCTTGCCGTCGTGGCTCGGCACCCAGGTGCCGAGCGAGACGGTACCGTCGGCCGACCAAGCGTTCGGGTCGAGCAAGACCCGAGGCGCGGCCTTCTTGGTGTCGCGCACGTAGAGGATGCCCTTCTCCTTGTCGGCGTGGCGACGGCTCTGGAAGTAGCGCGCGCCGCGGCGCACGGGCGCGGCGAGCACGTCGACGTAGGTGAGCTTCGTGAGGCGCGCGGCGATCGCGTCGCGCTCGGGCATCTTCACGAGCTCGCCGCGCGCGAGCTCGTCTTGGGCCTTCACCCAGGCGACGACGTCGGGCGCCTTCTCGTCCTCGAGCCAGCGGTAGGGGTCGGCGACGCGCACGCCGTGCAGGGTGTCGACGTCGGCGCCTGGGCGGTTGTCGGGGTAGGGCAGGGGCTTCGCGGGCTTCGTCACGGCTGTCTCCGAGCTCGTCGCGCTCGCGGCCGGAGGAGGCGCGCGCACCAGATCCGGCGGGCTCGACGAGCAGGCGGCGAGCACGGCGAAGGCAGAGAGCGAGACCACGGCGAGAGGGCGAGCGCGCATGAGGGCGGCACGTTCGCCGAGCGGGCCGGGTGCTGCAAGCGTCGCGCGCCGCAGGGCCCGCCGCCCAGCTCACCTCACCACGAGCCTGCCGACGTACTCCTTGAGCGCGCGCCCGCTGTCGCCGAGCGCGTCGCCGCTCGGCAGCCAGTCGGTCCAGTAGGTCCTCGAGCTCGGGCTGTAGTCGGTCGGCGCGGGCACGACCTCGAGGCCGTGGGCCTCGAACCAGGCCCGCGCGCGAGGCATGTGCGTGGCCGAGGTCACGAGCAGGATGCGCGAGACGCCGCGCTCGCGCAGCAGCCCGGCCGTGAGCGAGGCGTTCTCCTCGGTCGTGCGGCTCTGGTCTTCGAGCAGCATGGCCTCGTCGGGCACGCCGAGATCGCGCAGGAAGATCTGCATCGTCTCGGCCTCGGAGATGCGTGTCCACGCCGAGCCGCCCGAGAGCACCACGAGGGGCGCCTTCTTCGCGTGGTAGAGGCGCGCCGCGTGCCAGACGCGGTCGGAGCCGTCGACCAGATCCGGGTAGGGTCGGTAGTCGTCGGCCGGCGAGATGCCGCCGCCCAGCAGCACGATCGCGGGCGCGCTCGGCAGCTCCTCGGCGCGCGCTGGTGGGTGCTTGGCCTCGAGGCTGCGCTCGAGCGTCGAGGAGACGACCGGCAGCGAGAACAGCCACAGCCAGGCGAGCGCCGCGACGAAGGCGACGCGCGCCTCGCGCGGGCGTCTCTTCCTGAGCAGCGCGCCCAGCGCGGCGAGCAGGAGCGCGGTGCCGATCGGCGTGACGAAGAAGGTGACGAGCTTGGAGAGGAACATGGGCCGGGCGCGCGAGAGGCGCGCGGCTCAGCCTACCGCGCTCCTCAGCATGAAGAAGATCGCCACACCGGTGACCGACACGTAGAGCCAGATCGGCAGCGTGTATCTCGTCACGCGCTTGTGCTTGGCGAACTGCTTCGTGAGCGCGAAGTAGAACGAGGTGAGCACGAGCGGCACGACCGCGACGCTGAGCAGCACGTGCGACGCGAGCACCGCGAGGTAGAGGCCTCGGAGCGGCGCATCGGCCGGGTACTTCGTGTCGCCGTGCACGTAGTGGTAGACGAGGTAACCCACGAGGAAGAGCGCCGACGCGAAGAAGGCGCCGAGCATCGAGAGCCGGTGCAGGTCGGGGCGCTGCTTCTTGATGAAGACCCAGCCCGTGACGATGAGCGCCGAGGCCGTGGCGTTGAGGCCGGCGTTCACGGCGGGCAAAAAGCGCAGATCGGCGCCGCTCTCGGGGCTGCCTCCGCGCAGGACGAGGATGTACGTGAGGAAGGCGAGCGCGGCCGCCGAGAGCACGGCGTTCGCGACGTAGAAGGTCTTGTCGGAGAGGCGGGGGCTCGCGGTGTGCACGGGTTCCTCCGAGGCGGCGGGCGAGGTGTAGGTCCGGTCTTCCCGGGAAGGAAGGCCCACGGTGACATCGCTCGGGGGGCGCGTGTACGCTCTCGCGCCATGCCCTTCAAGAACGTCACCAAGCCCAAGACGGTCGCCAGCGTCGAGGGAGACATCGTCGGCGCCTCGTTCAACCGGAAGCTCGGCTCGGTCATGATGATCGGCCACAACCCGGTCCAGGTCGCGATCGTGGGCCAGTCGGGCAGCCCCTCGAAGGTCTTCGCGATCGGGCTCGGCGACGTGAGCGACGTCTCGCTGCTCTCGCGCGACATGGCCCTGGTGCTCGAGAACGGCACGCTCTGGTCGCTGCTCGACATCGCGCACAAAGCGAAGGTCGAGCAGGTCGCGACCGACGTGGCGATGCTCGTCGGCCCGCAGGGGGAGGCCTCGCTCGCGCTCAAGTGGGACAACTCCGGGGTGCAGCTCACGCCGGGCAAGATGGAGGTCGCGACGCGCGAGTTCCCGATGCGCGGCGACATCCGCTCGGTGAGCGTCGGCGAGAGCGAGTGCTACGTCGTGGTCGACGGCGGCGACGGCGAGTTCCGCATCCACCCGGGCGCCACGCCCGAGCAGGGCTCGACCGCGAAGACGGCGCTGCCCCCGGGCGCGCGCGCGCTCGGGCGCCTCTCCGGCGGCAAGTTCCTCTCGGTGCTCTTCCAGCGTGGCGACGCGAACGTCTGCGCGGTCAAACGCGCGGGCAACCGCCTCGAGCCGAAGATGCTGCGCCTCGACGGCCCCGTGAACGACGTCGTCGTGGCCGAAGGCGCCTTCGTCGCCGCGATGCGTGACGGGCGCATCGTGCTCTTCGACGACGAGGCCATCGACAAGGGCACCGCCTCGCTCATCGAGCCCAAGGCCGAGACCTCCACGGGCCACGAGCCGCGCCGCCTCGTCGTCGCTGGCAGCTACCTCTTCGTGGGTACGTCGGCGGGCGAGGTGCAGATGGCGACGCTCGTGCGCAAGTCGGTCATGTACTGAGGCGCGTCGCCCTGGGTAGAGCCGCCGCCCTCGGCTGTGGTATCCGCGGAGCATGAGCGAACGCGACGATCAGGAAGCAGCGCCCGTGGTCACCGTCTCGTCGTCCTCCGACGACGCCACCTTCAGCACCACGGCCAACCTGCCGCCGACGACGTGGCCCCCCACGAAGCTCGCCGACCTGATGACGCGCAAGCTCATCACGGTGTCCGAGAGCGAGCCGCTCGGCGATCTCGAGGCGTGGATGGCGCGCTTCCGCTTTCATCACCTCCCGGTGGTGAGCTCCGAGGGCAAGCTCGTGGGCCTCATCTCGCAGACCGACTACCTGCACGCGCGGCTCGGCGTCGCGCCGGGGGGCCGCACCATCGAGCCCGCCCACGCGGGCACGCTCGCGAGCGCGGTGATGCGCAAGGGGGTCGTCTTCGGCCGCATGGACGACACGCTCGACATGGCCTGCGAGGTGATGCTGCGCGAGAAGCTCGGCTGTCTCCCGGTCGTGCTCGACGACAAGACCCTGGTCGGCATCGTGACGACGACCGACTTCGTGCGCCTCGCCTACGCGCTGCTCGAGCGCGGCTGAGCCCTACGATGTGGCCTGAGGCCGGGGCTTCGCGCTACGGCGCGGGCCTCAGCGCCCCGACAAGAAGCGCAGGCGCTGGAAGATCGCCTAGGGCGTGTGCTTCACGACGGGCATGATCACGCCCCAGAAGGAGGGCACGTAGACCTCGGCGGCGCGGGCATCCATGGCCGCCACGATGCGCCGTGCGACGCCCTCCGGCTCCCCGAAGAGCACGTTCTTCTCGTGCTCGGTGGTCATCGGCGTGTCGACCGGGCCGAGCTTGAGCGTGGTCACGCTCACGCCCGCGGGGTGGAGGCGTGAGCGCAGGCCCTGGAGGTAGACGTTGAGGGCGCCTTTGGCCGCGCCGTAGGTGTAGTTGCGCGGCCGGCCGCGATCGCCGGCGACGGAGGTGATGACGCCGATGCGACCGTGGCCCGCGGCCTCCATCGCGTTGGCGATCGGGATGAGCAGCGAGACCACGCTGGCGAAGTTCGTGGTCAGGATGCGCTCGGCTTCGGCGAAGGATCGCTCGCTGGCGAGCTGATCGCCGAGCAGGCCGTGCGCGACGAGCACCGTGTCGACGCCGCCGAGCACGGAGAGGGCGCGCGAGACCAGCGCCTCGTTGTCGGTGAGCGCGGTGAGGTCGGCGCCCTCGGTCGTCACCTCCGCGCCCGCGCAGCGCCGCGCGAGCTCGGCGAGTTTGTCGGGGTTGCGCCCCACGAGGTGCAGGCGATCGCCGCGCGCGGCGTGGAGCACGGCGACTTCGGCGGCGATGGCGGAGGTGGCGCCCAGGACGAGGACACGCTGCATGGCGCGACGGTACACGATGGCCGCGTCGAGGGCGCTCGAGCTGGGCGCGGCAGCGCTCCGGGCTTCGGCTATCGTGCGAGCGATGAACGAGCCCGACGAGGCGTCGGACCGAGACTCGATGCCGCCCATGTCGGCCGCGGGCGTGGGCATCCCACCGCCGCCCGAGACGGGGCTCATGGCGTGGCTGCCGGGGCTCTGGGTGCTGCGGAGCTACCACCCCGCGTGGCTCGGTCGCGACATCGCGGCGGGGCTCGTGCTGACGGCGTTGCTCGTGCCCGCAGGCATGGGCTACGCCGAGGCCTCGGGGCTGCCCGCGATCACCGGCCTCTACGCGACGATCGCGCCGCTCGTGGCCTACGCGCTCTTCGGGCCCTCGCGCATCATGGTGCTCGGCCCCGACTCGGCGCTCGCGCCGCTCATCGCGGTCGCGGTCGTGGGGCGGGCCGCTGGCGACCCTGCGCGAGCGGTGGCGCTCGCCTCGGTGCTCGCTCTGCTGACGGGCGCCATGTGCGTCGTCGCAGGGCTCCTGCGCGCGGGTGCGGTGACCGATCTGCTCTCGCGGCCCGTGCGCGTGGGCTACATGAACGGCATCGCGCTCACCGTGCTCGTGACGCAGCTGCCGAAGCTCTTCGGCCTGTCGAGCTCGGGCGACCACCTGCTCGCGAGCGCGCTCGGCTTCGCGCGCGACGTCCTGGAGGGGCGCGCCGTGCTGCCCGCGCTGGCCGTGGGCGCCGCTTCGCTGGCCACGATCCTGCTCGGCAGGCGGCTCTGGCCGAAGATTCCGAGCGTGCTCGTGGCTGTCGTCGGCGCGACCGCCGCGGTCAGCCTGCTCGGGCTCGAGGCCAGCCTGAAGGTGGTCGGCGAGGTGCCGCGTGGTGTGCCGATGCCCTCGATCCCTCGCATCTCGCTCGGTGAGCTCGGTGAGCTCGTGGGCGCGGCGGCGGGCATCGCGCTCGTCTCCTTCGCCGATACGAGCGTGCTCTCGCGCACCTTCGCCGGGCGGAACCGCTACCGCATCGATCCGAACCGCGAGCTCGTCGGCCTCGGTGCGGCGAACCTCGCCGCTGGCCTGTTCTCGGGCTTCCCGATCTCGAGCAGCTCCTCGCGCACGCCGGTGGCGGAGGCCGCGGGCTCGCGCACGCAGCTCACGGGTGTGGTCGGCGCGCTGGCGATCGTGGTCCTGCTCGTCGCCGCGCCCGCGCTGCTCGAGAACCTGCCGACGGCGGCGCTCGCCGCGGTCGTCCTGAGCGCGGCGCTGCGCATCTTCGACTTCGCCTCGCTCCGGATCTTCGCGCGGGTGCGCCGCGCGGACTTCGCGCTCTCGCTCCTGACCTTCCTCGCCGTGGCGGCGCTCGGCGTGCTCTCCGGCATCGCCGTCGCGGTCGCGCTGTCGCTGCTCGACTTCGTGCGCCGCGCCTGGCACCCCCACCACGCGATCCTGGGTCGTGCGCCGGGGGTGAAGGGCTACCACGACCTCAAGCGCTACCGCGACGCGAAGCAGGTACCGGGGCTCCTGCTCTTCCGCTGGGACGCTCCGCTCTTCTTCGCGAACGCCGACGGCTTCCGCGAGCGCATCCTCGACGCCGTCGACGAGGCGCGCGCGCCGATCCGTTGGGTGGTGATCGCGGCCGAGCCCATCACCGATTGCGACACCACCGCGGCCGAGATGCTCGAGGAGCTCGATCACGAGCTCGGCGTGCGCGGCGCCGAGCTGGCCTTCGCCGAGCTCAAGGATCCCGTGCGCGACAGGCTCGAGGGCTACGGGCTCTCCGAGCGCCTCGGGCGTGAGTTCTTCTTCCCGACGATCGGCGTCGCCGTGAAGGCCTACCTCGATCGCAACGACGTCGTGTGGACCGACTGGGAGGAGCGCGCGAGCGAGGGTTGAGGGCGGCCTCAGCTCGCCCAGCCGGCGTAGGCCTCGGGCAGGGTAGGGTCGGGCTGCTCGCCGAGGTCGACCAGCGTGGGGCACAGGGCGCGGAGCCTGGCCTCGCCCTCGCTCGACACGTAATCACCGATGGAGAGCGAGAGTCGCTCGAGTCGGGCGAGCCGAGCGCGGTGCTGCTCGACGACGCGGAGCACCTCGTCCTCGTCGAGGCTGCCCTCGATCGCGAGCTCGGTCCACGCGCTCGCGCGATCCGACGCGGCGATCGCGTCGAGCGCGCGCGCGGCGTCGTCGACCCCGCCGAGGTGCACGCGACGAAGGGAGGGCGCCTGGAGCGAGAGCACCGCGGCCACCGCAGCCGCTCCGTCGACAGGCCCGGCGTCGCTCGCGAGCGAGAGCACGAGCGCATCGAGCGCGGGCAGCTCCGAGCGGCCGAGCCCAGTGAGCACCGCAGGCTCGAGCGGGTCACCCAGCAAGCTGAGCTCGCGAAGCGCGAGGTGCTTCGACGGCGAGAGCCGGAGCGCGCCGGTCGCGAAGAGCCGTTCGAGCGCGGGCATCGCGCGCAGGGTCGCCGCGAGATCGCCGAGCGAGTTCTCGCGCTGGCGCGCCTGCGTCTGGAAGTGCGTGTCGAAGATGAGCGCCTTCAGCGAAGGCAAGCTGTGTGCGCCCATGGCCTTGGCCCAGGCCTCGCCGGGGCTCGCGTAGTCACAGACCAGCTGCACCACGGAGGGTGCGCGCGTCTCGATCTCGCCCACGAGCGCGCGGCAGCCGCCTTCGTCCAGCGGTACGCCGCCCTGGAAGCTCACCACGAGGCGGCCGCGCTCGTCGCGCTCGATCGAAGGCGGATCCGCCTGCCGCTCCGGCTCGACGTGCACGTACTCCTCCTCTTCCACCGGGGGCGTGTCGGCGACGATATCGACTGCGCCGAGCTGGTAGCCCTGCTTGGTCTTCTCGCGCACGAGGCGATCGAAGGCGCGCTTGGCCTCGGCGGGGCTCGCGAAGGCCTCGGCCACGCCGTTGGTCGAGAGGCTCGCGCCCGTGAGCACGAGCACGAGCGGCGGCAGGCCGCGCGGCGGCTTCAGGGTGGTGCGTACGCCGGGGGTTGCCATGGCTTCGAGCCTACACGACGCCCGAGGGACCCGGCTCAGCCAGCGAAGATCGCGCGGCCCATGCCGAACCACGCGCCGCCGTCTGCGACGAGCGTGACGCCGTGCACGAGGCGCGCCGCGTCCGAGCAGAGGAAGACCGAGACGTCGGCGATCTCGTCGATGGTGCCGAAGCGCCCGATGGGGATGGCCGCCTCCATCTTCTGCTTGAGGTCCCCGGGGGCGAGGCGGCTCATGCCCTCGGTCTCGTCGATCGGACCGGGCGCGACGCCCACGACGCGGATGCCCATGCCGGCCCACTCGAGCGCGAAGCTGCGCGTCATCGAGTCGATGGCGGCCTTCGCCGCCGAGGCGTGGATCTGCAGCGGCGTCGCGGCGAGGTGCAGGGTCGCCGACACGTTGAGCACGACGCCGCCGTGCTCGCGCAGGTAGGCGTCGAAGGCGGCGCGGCAGACGTGGAAGGTGCCGATGGTGTCGATCTCGATCACCGTGCGAAAGCCGTTGGGCGAGAGCTGCGCGGCGGGCGCGAGGAAGTTGCCGGCGGCGCCGTTCACGACCACGTCGAGCCTGCCGAAGCGCGCGAGGGCTTGATCGATCGCGGCCTTCACCGCCGCCGGATCGCGCACGTCGCAGGGCACGGCGAGGCAGGGTTTGCCCGTCTCGGCCTCGAGCTGTTTCGCGGCCTCGGCGAGGCGATCGGCCTTGCGCCCCACGATCACGCTCGAGGCGCCGTGGGCCATCAGGGCGCGCGTGATGCCCTTGCAGATGCCCGACCCGCCGCCGGTGACGAAGGCGACCTTGCCGTCGAAGATGTCGCTGCGGAAGACGCTCTTGCTCATTCGAGTGCGGTAGTACGGACGCGGGCGCGACGCACCGGTCGTCGCCGCGCGCGGGTCAGCCCGTCAGCGCGTCGCGATGCAGGTCATCTGCGGACCGACCTTCGGAGCGAGCTCCTCGAGCCGATCGACGATCGAGCCGATGCCGGTGCGCAGCAGCTCCTCGCGGTCCTCCGCGCGGCCGAGCTTGCCGCCGGGGAGCGTGAGCGCGCGCTCGATCCTCAGCACCTGACAACCCGACGGCAGCTTGCCCACGAGCACGACCTTCTGCACGAGGTCGCCGCCGCGCACCTCGCTCTTTCCGACGACGACGGTCACCGCGAGCGCCCGGTCGGGGTCGCGCGGGGGGCCGACGAGCAGTTCGCGCGACGCCGACAGCCGCTCGGTGAAGAGGCGTTCCGCGGCCGGACCCTGCCCGTCGCTCTCGTCGACCGTGGTGAGCGTGATCGACAGCGCGTCGGCGCTCTTCTCGACGGAGGCTGGCGCTCGGGTCGTCGGGGCGGCGGCTTTGGGGCTCGAGGAACAGCCCACGAGCGAGGCGAGCGCGAGCGCGAGGGCGAGGCGGTTCACGTCGAGCACCGTAGCAAGCCGTCGAGCGGGTCCACCACCGGTGGCAGGGTCCTCGGTCCGCGACGCTCTCTCTTCTCGAGCCCTCGACGCCTCCGCACCCGTGCGCGCTCTTTGGGCGCTACACAGCACCCACCCTCGGATTTTGTCGGGCACCCAATTCGGCCGTCCGCCTCCTCGGCAGCGAGCTGGGCTCACGAAAAGGCGATGGATCTTCGATGGTCCATCGCTCCACCCCCTGGGCCTCGAGACGGGCTCCTCCTCGTCGAGCTCACCTGTTCGAGCCTGGAGCACTCGGTCTCCACTGCCCTGGCCCGCCGCTTGCTCCTTCTGCTGGCGTACGCCGCGGTCCGCCTCATCGGCACATCCCCTCGCGGCGCGCTGAGACAGGAGCTGGTGCATGTTGGACGTTCGCTCGCTGATGACCCTCGGATTTCTGGCTTCCCTCCTCGCGGCCTGCGCGCCCGAGTCCTCGCTCGACCTCGAGGGTGAGGAGCTCGTCGAAGAAGAGAGCCGACCCATCATCGGGGGCACGCCCGCCACGGCTTACCCCGAGGCGGTGCTCGTCGACATGCGCCGCGGCGGTCAGTTCGTGAGCGTGTGCTCCGGCACGCTGATCGCACCCCGCGTCGTGCTCACCGCGGGCCACTGCGTGTTCGGCTACGACGGTTGGCGCATCACGGCGCCCCACGCGGGCGGGCAGGCGCGGGAAGCCATCCAGGCCCAGACCTACGACTGGGCGACCCAGCACCGCTTCGTGAACCCCTCGCAGCACGACGTGGGCCTCGTCTTCCTCGACGCGCCCATCGAGCTCGACGCCTACCCGCGCGTGGCCGAGGCCCGCGTCCCTTGGGGCACCAAGGTTCGCAACGTCGGTCGCATCGACGACGGGGAGCTGTCGTTCGCGGGGCTCTTCGTCGGACCCGAGGTCGCCGTGCAGGACGGCGCCAGGTACGGCTACCCACTTGCGTATGCGACGCCCGAGGTGATCGAGAGCGGCGACTCGGGCGGGCCCGTCTTCCTGCCTGGCCCCGCGCCGCGCACGATCGTCGCGGTCAACTCGGGCGGCGGCGGCGGCATCCAGGTGCTCGCTCGCACCGATCTCCTGCACGACTGGATCCAGGAGGCCGTCGGTTCGGTCGATCAGCTGCCTGGCCCAGTGGTCACCCCCGAGGATGGCTGCCAGGGCATCGACTTCGCCGGCGTCTGCCAGGGCTCGACCGCGGTGTGGTGCCAGGACGGCAAGCTCATGTCGAAGGACTGCGCCGCCACCGGGCGGAGCTGCGGCTGGGTCCCGGCCGACAACGTCTACGAGTGCTACTGACGCGCGATCGCGGATCGCGGCTCGCTCAGCACGCCTGCGCACGCCGGCTCGGCGCCGCGAGGGTGTAAGGTCGACCGCGCATGCCGCACGACTCGCCGCTCGCGATCACCGTCTTCGTCGCGGCCGGCCTCTTCGCCGGCTTCGTCAATACGCTCGCCGGTGCGGGCTCGCTCGTGTCGCTGCGCGCGCTCATGCTCTTCGGCCTGCCGGCCGACGTCGCCAACGCGACCAACCGCGTGCCGGTGCTCGCGCAGTCGCTCGCGGCGGCGCACGGCTTCGCGGGCGCGGGCGCGCTCGAGCGCGGGCAGCTCGTGCGTGTGATGTGGCCTCCGCTCCTGGGCTCCGGCGCGGGCGCGCTCGCGGCCTCCTACGCACCCGAAGCGATCATGCGCTGGGTGCTCATCGTGGTGCTCTTCGGCATCGGTGTGATGGGGCTCGTCTCGGTGCGCAAGAAGAGCGCGGCCCTCGCGAGCGAGCCCACACCCGAGGAGATCGCAGCCTCGCTCGCGAAGCCGGCCACGGTGGCATGGCTCTTCGTGGCGGGCGCCTACGGCGGCTTTCTGCAGGCTGGGGTGGGGCTCGTCTTGCTGCACGCGCTCTCCAGCGTGGGCAAGCTCGATTTGGTGCGCGCGAACGCGCTCAAGGTCGTGATCGTGGCCGTGTTCACGGTGCTCTCGCTCGCGATCTTCGTCTGGCGGGATCAGGTCGTGTGGATGCCGGCCGCGGTGATGAGCGTGGGCTCGGTGGTCGGCGCGCGCCTCGCGGTGCGCTTCGCGAGCCTCGACAAGAAGCGCCTGCAGGTCGCCGTCGTGGTTATCGACGCCGTCGCGTGCATCGTGCTCGCCGCGCGCGAGCTCTGGGGCTGAGCGCGGGCGCGTCGCGGCCGGATCGAAGGCTGTGGGCGCGAGCCAGCAGGGCGCGTGTCGGGGGCTCAGTGGGCCGGCATCGCGTCCATCGCCTTCGGCCGAAGGCGGCCCGAGTCACACGTGGTCGGCCAGCGGTACGCGTAGCCGAGGGCTAGGGCGCCGTAGAGCACGTCGGTCCAGCCGTCGGAGGCGTCGACGAGCATCCAGGCCGCGGGGTCGTACTCCTGCTTTCCCGGGCCGGTACTGCGCGGGACCTGCCAGTAACTCACCGCCGCGATCTGCCCGTTCGAGTCGCGCAGGTCGAACCCGCGTGGCACACCGACGCCAGCCACCTCCATGTTCTGCGAGGTGAACGTGGCCCGTTCGCCGTCCGGGCCCGAGAGCACGCCGTGGAAACGAAAGTTCACCCACGAGCCGGAGCTGGTGATGCGGAGGATGCGAGGCGCGCCGTCGGCCGTCGAAGTGAAGTGACACGTCATCGAGAACTTCGGACCCTGGAGCGCCCCGAAGACGAGGACCTTGTCGGTCGTGGAGCACGCACCCATCACCACGCGATCCTCGCGCTTTCCGAGGATCGTGAAGGTCGTCGCCTCCGACGCGCTGTCCGGGAGGCCGAGGACGAACGCGATGCCCCGGAGGTATCTGTCGACTTCCTCGACGCCGGTGATCGGCTGCCCCGGCTCGACCTTGCTGAGCTCTTCGGCGAACCGGCGCGTACCCAGCCCGTCGCGCAGCTGGGAGATGAAGCGTTCGTAGTCTCGGAGGGCCTTCTCACCGAAGACGTGGGTCGTCGAGAACGTGCGGGTCGGCGCGCCGACGATCCCCTCGAACGAGCCGATCGCCACCGGCTCGTCGCGATCCGGGGTCCGCTCGCCCTCGCACCTGAGGTGGTTCATCCCGAGCTCGCCGGTGACCGGGAGCACCGGCGTCTTGGTGAGAGCGGCGTCGACGTCGAATTGCGCTCCCGCACAGCCGGTCCCGAACGTAGCGGCGGCGAACAGAATCGCGGCCGCTGTGCTTTGCCTCCATACCATCGGGCGCAAGCTAGCAGAGCGCGCGCCGACCGACGCGCGGCAAGCCCAGAACGGGCGCTCGCGTCGGACGCGCGTGCCCGTTCAACCGATGAGCTTGGGGAAGACCGTTCGGAGCTTGGTCTGTCCAGCGGCGGCACGCAGCTTTGCGACAACAGACGGGCGGCGCTCCCTGAGCCCTGCCGCAAGCACCGGTGCCAGGTCGTACTGGAGTGCCGTGCGCACGGTCAGCTTTCCGATGGTGTCCGCGAAGTACCAAGGGAACTGACGCCGAACGAGCCAACCACCGTGCAGGCCTTTGAGCTTCCGCTTCACGGTGGCCACGGTGAACCCGGTCAGCGCTGCGATCTCGCCCGCGAGCTCGAACTCACGAGCCCGCTTGATCGTGAGATTTCCGATGGCTTGGTAGTCGAGCCTCGGCTGTGCCACCTCCGCTTCGTCGTCGGTTTCGACAAGCTCGGCGAGTAGAGCCGGGAAGAGCCTTCTCAGTTTGGTCGAGCCGTGGGTGGCGTTGATCCGGCGACTGACGCCCCGCGCGTGCAGCCCCGAGGCGGAGGCCAGCAAGGCCCGCGCCTGTGGGTTGTCGCGAACCTGCGCAACGGTCAGGTCGAGAAGCGCCCTCGCTTGGTCGGTCGTTAGGCGCGGCCGTGCCGGCTGCTGCCCCCGGCGTCGCGCAGACGAGTCCCTACGCCTGGCAGCTGGCGCGGCTGCCTCCGCCTCGTCGTCTGCCACTGCCTCGTCGTCTGCCGCTGCCTCGTCGCCTGCTGCTACCTCGTCGTCTCCCCCTGCCAACTGGTCTGAGTCTGCCTCGACCTCGTCGTCGTCCTCCTCTTGCGCGAAGTCCGCCGGAGTCTCGTCCGTGTCGCTCGTAGAGACGACTAGCTCGGCAGGCGGACGCCAGTGCTCCTTGAACTCCTCTGCGACGCACACGAGGGCGCGGAAGACGCTCAGGATCTTGTCCCACGGACTACTGCGTCGAAACCCGGCGGGCTTGTAGACGTCGTCGTCTTGGTAGTGCGTGTCTGGGTTCACCGCGTGCTGGATGAAGTCCAAGTAGGCCCAGAAATCGCTCGTCATCCGCTTCTTGGACTTGCTCCGCAGCTCGCCTTTGAGTGGACCGAGCCCCGGATTCTTGGGGAAAGGGATGCCTTCCTCCCGAGTGGCGTGCCGCACGAGCGCCTCCGCGATCCGCCGCACCCCAAGATGGATCGCTGCAATGTCTGGCTTCTCCACCCGGTGCAGCAGCGCTTCGACTTCTTCTTCGAGCGCGGTCATCGCAGCGGTTGCTGCCTCGAGTCGCCCGACGAGTTCACGCGCCTCTTCGGGCATGGGTCCGTGGTTGGCCATCCGGCGCATCCTATCGCGGCCGTCGGATGGCCCCCACGGTTTGGGCATCTCAGAGTTCCATCGCCGACCCCGGCGTCTTCCACTCGAAGTAGCGCTCGAAGGTGTCGAGAAACATCTCGGCGCGGACCCTCCAGAAGTCCGAGGGCGACCCCGCCTTGGGCTCGATCCCGATCGCGGCGGCCTCCTCAACGGCCGCCGGGCTCGCGACGAACTTCCGCTCGCGCTCCCTGAAGCCCGGGTTGTGGCCTGCGCTCGGCATGTCGCCGTGAAGCAGCTCGTGGAAGAGAACGAACTCGGTCACGAAGCGAGGCACGTCGGGGGAGTTCAGCAGCGGGTTCAGGGCCACCTGCTTGTCGTGGTGACGGTAGAAGCCCCAGAGCCGCGTCTCCGCCCGCTCCATCCAGCGCAGCACGCCCACGGCCGGAGGGCCCTGCGGGAAGTGTCGCTTCGCCGCGACCACCGCCTCGAGGAGCTCGGTGAGCGACCGCCCTGGCTCGCCGGGCAGCCAAGCGTGCGGCGGACCGTTCGGGACGACCGCTACCACCGTGGGGTCCGTCTCCGGCTTCGCGATGCTCGCGTTCATGAGCGCGGTGCGCTCCCGGCCCACCTCGTCACGAAACGCCCGCTCGTCGTTGCGGTACACGATCGGACACGCGGTGCACGTGCGCCAGATCGTGGCGAGCAGCTCTTGCTCGGCGGTCGCGTCCAGCTTCTCGTCGAGGATCCGCATGGCGACCGCACGGGGGTCGAACGCGCGCTTCTCGTCGAAGGTGACGTAGGTGGGCTCACAACCCTTGCGCCTCGCGTCGAGCAGCGCCTTCACGTCGGCCCACCGCGGGAGCGGGTCGGGGATGTCGGCGAAGTGCCGCCGGATGAGGCCGAGCACGGCGTCCTCGGTCAGCTCCTCGGGGACGCTCTCCGGCGTCGGCATCTCGGCGAGCAGCGCCGCCAGGGCCTCGTGTTGGGTGTCGAAGACGGAGACGATCATGGTCTGCACGTCGTCTGCGAACTCCTCTTCCCAGCGGTACCAGCCGTGAGGCGTGCAGGCGTGCACGCCGAGCAGCATGCCCTTCACGTTGGACTGGAGAAGCCGGTACGCGTCTCGGATCAGCTCCAGCGGGATGGTCACCAGCGGAAGGTTCGGACGGGCGTTCGGCTCGACGTCCTCGATGACCCCACCACCCTGGATCGCGTACTCGGCGCTGAGCACATCGAACTGGCTCCAGGTGTCGAGGAAGGTCACCAGGTAGGCGATCTCGTTGCCACCAGCGCGCGGCCCTCGCAGCGCTCGTCCGACCATCTGCACGAGCAGGCTCTCGGAGCGCGTCGGACGAGCGATGAACACGGTCCTCGTCCGCGGGGCGTCGAAGCCCTCGGTGAGCATCTGCACGTTCACCAGGACGTCGAGCTCGCCGCGCTTGTAGCGGTCCATCACCTCCGCCGCATCCTTTCGGCTGTAGTCGACGTAGTCGGAGCGGGTCACGCCGCGCTTCCTCAGCTCGAGCGCGAGCGTCTGCGCGTGCAAGGTGTCCGCGGCGAAGATGATCGTCGGACCGTACTTGTCCTTGTTCTGGAGGTACTGGTCGACGATGAGCCCGTTGCGATGGGCGTTGCGCCCCAGCCTCTCGAGCACCGACGACGCCAGGTCGCCGTAGCGCGAGAGGTGCTCGAGCTCGTGCGGGTCCATGTCCTTCTCGACGTTGACCTGGGTGGTCACCGTCTCCGTGGCCGGCGTCGCCAGGATGCCCAGGTTCGACAGGGTGGTCCGGCTGATCTGGTGGATGATGGTGCCATCGAAGAGCGCGCCGAGGCGCCGCTCCTCCTTGTCGTCCATGCGCACCGGGGTCGCGGTGAGGCCGAGCAGCCGGACGCCCGCACGCTTCAGCTCGTCGAGCAGCGAGAGCGTGCGCGGCGCGACCGCGTGGTGGGCCTCGTCGATCACCACGAACGGGAGCTCGCCACGCTGTCCCAGCAGCTCCTGAACGAAACCGCGATTGCCGTCGATGACTGAGGACTGAACCGACGCGAACACCACGTCGTGGTCCGGGCTCACGTTCGACCAACGCATGCCCTCTCCGGACACCGCGATCAGGTCGAGTCGCTTCTTGTCGGGGTGCGCGACGTTGCCGAGACGCTTGAAGGTCTGGAACGCCTGCTTCACCAGCTCGACGCGAGGGGCGAGCCACAGCACGCGACCGCCCTTGGCGATCACGTTGCGGAGGAGCCAGTGCGCAGCGACGACGGTCTTCCCGCCTCCGGTCGGCAACACGACCATGCCGGCGCGCCCGCCACCGTCGAAGTGACGCGTCATCGCGTCCCAGGCGGCACGCTGGTGGTCGTAGGGCTGGACCGGCTCGGCTGCGTCGAACAGCTTGAGAGACTCGTTGGGGTTGAAGGCGAGGGGCGAGGTGAAGCGGGGCGCGGTGTTCATGTCGACGTCACGCCGGGGCTCGACCACCTCTGACATCGAAGTTGCAGAGTGGCGCTACTGCGGCGGTGGCAAGTCGGACTGTCGTGTTCTTCGGCGGGGGGCTTCCGCCGCGCCACCGAGGGGCATCCGGTGCACGACAACCTGACCTTGGTGAGCGCGACCCATGGTGCCGCCCTCACCAACGAGGCGGTCCGCCCCTGCGAGGTCCGTTGGCCGGACCGCGGACACGTCGTGAGTGCGGCCCGATGCGCTCTGAGGCCACACCGCGACCGAACGACCGGCGGCCAACCGGGCGGCGGCATGATACCCTCTGGGGGTGGCGAGCATGGCCGATCTGCTCAGGACCGCTCGCGAGCGGGCACGGCTCACCGTCGAAGAACTCGCGCGGTGGGCTAGAGTCGCTCCTGATGAGTTGAGGCGCGCCGAAGACGGCGATGCCCGACTCACCGCGCCTGAGCTCGACCAGTGCGCGAGAGTGTTCGGGCTGCGGCTCGAGGACCTACTCGCCGGCGAGGCGGGAAACGCACCGATGACGCTCCTCTTGCGGGCGAGCGACGCCACCTTCGACTTCCGGTCCGTGCTCACCAGCGAGATCGACTTTGCGCTGGGGGAGTTCCAGCGCGTCGTACGCGACATCCACGAGGTCGAACTCGCGCTGGGCGATCCGATTTCGAGTCTCCCTACGATTGTTGCTGGACCTGTACCCCCCGGCAAGCACGAGGGCGAGTACCGCGCCGAACGCGTAAGGCTCGAGCTCGGACTCGGGGACGACCCGATCTCGTCGGTACGAGACTTGGTTCGTCGTCTGGGCGTTGCCGTGATTTCCGTTACGAGCGAGCAGGTGGACACTAGCCTCGATGGCGCCTGCACCCGTGCGCCCCGTCCAGCTATTCTCATCAATCTTCTGGAGGAGGGCGCGACCTGGCCGTGGCGGGCGCGTGTTACGCTCGCTCACGAGCTGGGTCACCTTCTCTTCGATATGGCGAGTCGGGAACGGCAAGTGCTCGTCAGCCCATCGGGAAAGACGTTGCCGGGAGGCATCGATCATCTGGAGCAGATCGCCCGAGCATTCGCGGCGTGCCTGCTGGTTCCGACCGCTGGGGTTCGAGGAACCGTCGCCGGTCGCGACCCCACGTCGGAGGATGCTATCACTGCGGTGGGCCGGACTTATGGCGTTGGGCGAACGCTGGCAATCAATCGTCTCCAGCAGGTGTTCGGCCTTCGAGGGTCGCAGCGACTCGAAATGGACCTCCGCATACCCAGGAAGTACGACGGAGACTTCTCCGCGGACGCGCCGCCCTTGCCAAACGGATTTCGCGGGCAACCGTTGCTCGGACTGCTCCGCCGGGCGGTAGCTGAGCAGCGAATTGGCGCGGCGCGCGCTCGGCGCATGCTGGCGCTCGGGCCCACCGATCCCCTGCCGTTCACCGACTTGGGTGCCATGGCGGCTCCAGCCGTGGCGCGGGAGGCCATGCTGATGCGGCGTGCGAACGAATACCTCGCCGAGCGCCATCCGGGGCTCGTCGCGCTGGATCCGCAGCGTACCCAAGAAGGAACTTGGCGTCTCGATGTCGCTGCGAGCTCGATCGGCAGCTCGATGCCCCCCACAGGCTTCATCATCCTCAACGACAGCGGAACTCCCGTGCGCGACGAAGCGGACTCAAGCGCATCGCCGTGACTCACGCTTGGCACCACGAACAGCAGCGTCCCGATTCGTGCGTCGCGGCATGCATGTGCATGATCCTCAAAGCCCGCGGTCAGGCATGTTCCGAGGCTTCGTTTCACGATGCCCCTCCACAGCCCGCCTCCAGGGTCCTGGAACTTCCACGCGTAAGCGCAGTACGCGGGCCAAGTCAGGAGCGCGAGTTGGAGGTAGCGCTGCGGACGGACGCAGTTCTCGCGATCGTAACGGTGCTGGCCTCGCCGTATGTCGCCTGGCAGCGGCGAGTGGGCTGGGCTCTCACCAGTGCACACGGTGTTCTGGCTGCCCCGGGTCCGTACGGCGGAGGGCTGCATGCGATCGCGTTGGTCGAACGCACTCCGGACGGGTTCCGCGCGCTCGACCCGTATTTTCCCGCCCACCACGCCTTCGAGATCGACGACGACGCATTCGTCTCGTTCTTCGCCGGCCATGCGTACGTCGTCGAGCCCTGAGGCTCGCTCGGCACACCCCCATCACGGCGCCTTCAGCTTCTTCTTTCCCGCTCCCGACACACCGACGGCCTCGAAGCTCTTGCCGCTCTCCAGCTGGATCGCGCGCGCGACGTACACATCGTGGCGGTCGTGCTCCCGGTCGGCCACGCACGCGACGATCGGCGCCAGCGAGATGGGGCGATCACCGCGCATGACGTAGCCCCATCCGTTCTCGAGCTTTCCGCGGACGGTCTCTTCGCGGAGGGGGAAGTGGGCGGGGCTGCCGTGGAGACGGCGAACGTCGTAGCTGGCCGAACCCACTTTGGGGTCGTGGTCCTTGAGGCTCACGCGCGCGCTGAGGCGCGCCTCGCGGAGCCCGTCGATACTCCTCTCGAGCTCTCGCCAGAGCTCTCTCAGCTCGGTCTCGGCCGCGGCGACGGCTTCTTCGGTCGCGGTGACCTGGTGGGCGAAGACGTTTCGGTCGGGGATCACGAGCTTCGCGATGGATTCCGCGAGCGGGGAGCGCCCACCCTTCGCCGTGACGAGCGCGCGAACGCTGCGGACCAGTGGGTCGCTGGGCTCCTCGGGGAGCAGGGCGGCCAGGGTGCACGCGAGCTCGAACCAGCCGCCCATGGAGATGGGCTTGCCCCCGAGCTTGCCGATGGCCTGGAGCGCGCCTTTCGGGAGGGAGCCGCCGTTCTTGTCGCGCAGGACGCCGAGGGCGACTGCGGCCAGGAAGGCGAGCGCCTTCTCGAAGGCATCGCGCCGCGTCTTCACGCGGAGGACGGTGTTCCCTTGCGACGCGATGAGGCCGTCGAAGACGGCGATGGGGTAGGGCAGCTCGTCGCGCTCCTCGGCAAGCGGAGCGACAAAGTCGTCGGGCTCCTCCGGCTCGTAGTCGGACGCGCCTTCGGTGATGTTGATCTTCATGCGCTCGGCCTGTTCGATGACGAGCAGCGTGGCGCGGGCTTGCTGGTCCGGCGGGTAGCCCTTCGCCTTGAGGAGCTTCCTCACCTCGAGGCGCAGCTTCGCCTGGACGTTCTTCTTGCGGTGCCAGTCGATCGTCGCCGTGGTGCGGACGACGTTGCCGAGCAGCTTCGCGATCGTCGCGAGGGCTTCGTCGCCCATGGCCTCGACGGCGCTCTCGTTCTCGGCCAGCGCGTCGTAGAAGGCGCTCTCTTCGGGGCCGAGCTTGAGCTTCTTCCCACGCTCGTCGCCCTCGCGCATCGTCTTCGCGAGCTGGAGCAGCTCTTCGAGCACCTCGATGTTGGTGATGGTGCGCGCGCGGTAGCGACGGATCGCGTCCTCCAGCATCTCGCTGAAGCGCCTGCCCTGGACGACGTTCTGCTGCTGACGCTGCCGAACCTGGTCCCGGAGCAGCCGCTCGAGCAGGGCCGCGGCCAGGTTCTTGTGTTTCATGCCCTGGACCTCGACGAGGAACTCGGGCGAGAGGACCGAGATGTCCGGCTTCTCGAGCCCCGCCGCGGCGAAGACGTCGACGACCTCGGTGGTGACGAGCGCGTTGGACACGATCTGGCGCACGGCGTGCTGGAGATCCGCGCCCGGCGTGCGGCGCGCGCCCTCGAGCTTCACGAGGCCGGCACGCACTGCCTGGTAGAACGCGACCTCGTCGCGGACCTCTTCGCAGCGTTCGTCGGGCATGGCGCCGGCGAAGGCGCTCGTGAGCTTCGAGACGGCGCCCAGGAAGCGCTCGTGCCCGTCGGTCGCCGAGTCCCCGTCGGCACCACGCTGTTCGAGCACGTGCTCCCGCGCCGCCGGCAAGAGCGCGAGCCGCGTCGCAGGCTTGCCGGTGAGGAACGCATCGACGTCGAAGCCGTGGAAGACGTCGCGGCAGATCTCGAGCTGTTCGAGCATGACGGCGACGATCACGCTCTTGTCGCGGGTCGGCTCGCCGCGCTCCCCGCTCTTGCGGAAGGTCTGGATGGCCTGTTTGAGGAAGGACGCGATGCCGATGTAGTCGACGACGAGACCGCCGGGCTTGTCGCCGAAGACACGGTTCACGCGAGCGATGGCCTGCATGAGGTTGTGCCCGCGCATCGGCTTGTCGACGTACAGCGTGTGGAGGCAGGGTGCGTCGAAGCCGGTGAGCCACATGTCGCGAACGATCACGAGCTTGAGCGGGTCCTTCGGGTCCTTGAACCGCGTCGCCAGCCGCTCGCGTGCGGTCTTCGTCCGGACGTGAGGGCGGAGGGCCTCCGAGTCGGACGAGGAGCCGGTGATGACGACCTTGATGGCGCCCGACTCGTCGTCATCACCGTGCCAAGCGGGCCGCAGCTCGACGATCCGGTCGTAGAGATCGGCCGCGATCCGTCGGCTCATGCACACCACGAGGGCCTTGCCCGCCAGCCCGTCGGTGCGGCGCTCGTAGTGTGCGACGAGATCCTTCGCCACCTGGCGCAGCCGCTTGTCGGTGCCGACGAGCGCCTCGACCGTGCTCCACTCACTCTTCAGGGCCTCCTTGCGCGCGTCCTCTTCGCCCTCGGTGAGCTCCTCGAACTCGGGGTCGATCTTGGGCCGCTCGCTCTCGGCGAGGTCGAGCCGAGCAAGGCGGTTCTCGTAGTAGATGGGGACGGTCGCCTTGTCCTGTACGGCCTGCAGGATGTCGTACACGCTGATGTGGTTGCCGAAGACCTCGACGGTGCTCTTGTCGTCCAGCTCGACAGGCGTCCCGGTGAAGCCGATGAAGGAAGCCCCGGGGAGCGCATCGCGGAGGTGCTTCGCGAGCCCGTAGGTCTTCTGACCGGTCTTCCGGTTGAACTTCGCCTCGAAGCCGTACTGGCTTCGGTGCGCCTCGTCGGCGATGACGATGATGTTGCGGCGGTTAGAGAGCAGCTCTGCTTCCTCGGAGTCCACCGGGGCGAACTTCTGGATCGTCGTGAAGTAGACGCCTCCCGAAGCCGTGCGCAGCAGGTCGCGCAGGTGTGCGCGGCTCTCGGCCTGGACCGGGCTCTGGCGCAGCAGGCGCTCGGCCATCGCGAAGGTGCCGAAGAGCTGGTCGTCGAGATCGTTGCGGTCGGTGAGCACGACGATCGTCGGGTTCTCCATGCGCGGGTCGAGGATCAGCTTCCGCGCGTAGAAGACCATCGTCAGGCTCTTGCCGGAGCCCTGGGTGTGCCAGACGACACCGACGCGTCGATTGCCACCCTTGCCCGAGGCGCGCGCCGTCTCTTCGACCGCGCGCCGGACCGCGTGGAACTGATGGTAGGAGGCCACCTTCTTCTGCACCTCCGTGCCGGTCGGCCCGCCCTTGTGCTCGAAAGTGACGAAGCTCTGGATGAAGTCGAGGAAGCGCGCCTTGTCGAAGACGCCGCGCACCAGCACCTCGAGCGGCTGGGCGTTCTTGGGCGCATCGTGCTCTCCCTCGATGGTGCGCCAGAGGGCGTAGCGCGATGCGTCCGCGGTGATCGAGCCGACGCGAGCCTCGACGTCGTCCGAGGCGACCAGGACCACGTTCGGGACGAGCAGTGACGGCACGTCTTCGCGGTAGTTGCGGAGCTGCTGGATGGCCTTGCCGATGTCGGCCTGAGGGTCGGTGGGGCTCTTCAGCTCGAAGACGGCGAGCGGCAGGCCGTTCACGTACACCACGACATCGAGACGCCGAGCGCGCCCGGTGCCACCTTGCTTGTCGACCACGGTGAGCTGCCGCGTCACCATCCAGTCGTTGTTGTCGGGGTTTGCGAAGTCGAGCAGCACGGCGCGCTCGCCCGTGACGCGCCCGTCGCTCCCTGCGATGTCGAGCTCGACGCCGTCCGTGAGCAAGCGGTGAAACGATTCGTTCTCCAGCGCGAGCGTAGGCTTCTCTCGCCGCATCACGAGGCGCAGGACCTCGTGGACCGCGTCTTCGTCGAGGTCGGGGTTGAGCCGACGGATGGCCGCCGTGAGGCGCCCGGGCAAGATCGCGTCCGACAGCTGCGACCGTTCCTCGTACTCTGAGTCCGGATCGAAGTTCTCGGGAGGGAGCACTTCGTAGTCGAGTTCTGCGAACCACTGCAGCGTCGCAAGCTCGAGGTCGGATTCGGTGACGGCGGCCATGATGGACCTCAGAGGGCAGCGGAGACGGCGCGTTCGGCGTCGGGGACTCGGAGCTCACCGGAGAGGAGCTTGGGGAGGAGGGCGTCGCGCAGGGCGGCGAGGGTGCGGGACTCAGCCAGGTTCGCGCGGATTCTCGCGAACGCGGGCGACACCGAGCGAGCGAACGCGGCGTTGATTTCGCTGCCGGCGAACAGAAACGGAATGCTCTTGAGATTGGCCTGATTGAGCTTCGGCTGAACGGCCCCGGTAACGTAGGGCCGAACGTCGGTGCGCTCGAGCGCGAGCAGAATGTGCTCTTCGCTGACCTTATTGCCGCGCAGCACATGGGCGTGGTTGTTGACCCAGAACTTGCCCTCCACGTACTGGAGGACTGGCGCTCCTGCCGGGGTCACGACCGAGCCATCCTCACCCACTAGGACGTGCACGCCGTCGAATAGGTAATCATCCACGAAGCCCATTACCCCGGCAGCTCCATGGTAGGGAAACCGTCCGGGACGCTCCTCTCGCTGTCTCGCGGACAAAGGGATTCTGCGCGAGTCGAGGATCTCGACCGCATCTCCAAGACGGCCGATGCGCCACGTCGCAGGAAGTGCCTGTCCCGATTGCGAGGCCAGCTTGGGCGGAAACAGCTTCGCCGTCTCCGCATCCATCCCCTCGGGCTGCCGGCCCTCCATCTTGGCGCGCACCGGGTCGAAGTCGACGAACCACGACTGGAACAGCGCGCGCGCCATCGCCTCGAGCGTCTCGTTGGTCTTGCGGTTCAGCTCGATCTTGTCGTCGAGCGCACCGAGGATGCGGGCGATGGAGCGTTGGGTGGCGAGCGGGGGCGCGGATATGACCAAGCTGTCTAGCATGGCCTTGGTCAGCGCATTTCTGGTGGCGCCTGCCGATGCAAGAGCGAGGAGGCGCGCCTGCATCCGAGGAGTTATCAAGGCGTAACGGAGGAAGTCCGCCTCCAACTCACCCGCGCGCGGCCGGATGATCGCGACATGCTGGTTGACCCGAGCTGGCAGCACGCCGGGGTCAACCTGGCAGCACCGAGCGACTGAGTCCCCAGTGATGTTTAGGAGAACGTCCCCCTCCTCCACGGCAACGCTACGGAGCTCCGTGGCCTGCACGTCGTCGATGAAAGCGAGACCATTGCGCGAGAATCGGTCGTTGTGGACGTTCTGACTTCGAACGAGCGCTGTTGCGCCACCTCGATAGGTCTCTTTCCCTCCGCGGGGAGTGGCGCCACTTCCGATCTTGGAGCAGACGTTGCCGAGAGCGATGTCGCGCCAGTCACTCGTCATAGCCCAGGCTCCTCAGGTTCCTTCGGATCTCCTTCTCGAGCTTCGCCCCCTGCGCAAACTGCTGCGCGAGCGTCGCCGTCAGGCGCCTCATCTTCGCGTCGAACGGCTCGCCGTCGTCCTCGACCTCCTCCGCCCCGACGTAGCGCCCGGGCGTCAGCACGTAGCCGTGGCTCGCGATCTCTTCGAGCTTCGCCGCTTTGCAGAAGCCGGCGACGTCCTCGTACTTGCCGGCGCCCTTCTCCCCCCGCCACGCGTGGTAGGTGCGCGCTATGCGGGCGATGTCTTCGTCGGAGAGCTCGCGGTGCACGCGGTCGACAAGCGTGCCGAGCTTGCGTGCGTCGATGAAGAGCACCTCACGTTTGCGCTTGCGGTAGGGCGCGGCTGCCTTGTTGCGCGCGAAGACCCAGACGCACACCGGGATAGGCGTCGCGTAGAAGAGCTGCCCGGGCATCGCCACCAGGCAGTCGACCACGTCCTTGTCGACCATGGCCTTGCGGATCTCGCCCTCGCCCGACTGCTGCGACGACATCGACCCGTTGGCCATGACGACGGCGCCGACGCCCTTCTCGGGGTGCAGGTGATGGAGGATGTGCTGCATCCATGCGAAGTTCGCGTTGCCGACCGGGGGCACGCCGTACTGCCAGCGCACGTCGTCGCGAAGCTTGTCGCCGCCCCAGTCGCTGATGTTGAAGGGCGGGTTCGCGAGCACGTACTCGGCTTTGAGGCCCTTGTGCAGGTCGTTGCGGAAGCTGTCTGCGAACGTGTTGCCGAGGTCGTTCGCGATGCCGCGGATCGCGAGGTTCATCTTCGCGAGGCGCCAGGTCGTCGCGTTGAACTCCTGCCCGTAGACGGAGATGTCGTCGGCCGTTCCGCCGTGCGCCTCCACGAACTTCTCGCTCTGCACGAACATGCCGCCCGAGCCGCAGCACGGGTCGAAGACGCGGCCCTTCGTCGGCTCGATCATCTCGACCATCACACGCACGACCGACTGCGGCGTGTAGAAGTCGCCGCCCAGGCGGCCCTCGGCCGAGGCGAACTTCGCGAGGAAGTACTCGTACACGCGCCCGAGCACGTCCTTGGTGGGGTTGTCGGCGTCGTGCAGCTCGATGCCGCTCATGATGTCGATGAGCTCGCCCAGGCGGTGCTTGTCGAGCGCGGGGCGCGCGTACTCCTTCGGTAGTGTCTGCCGGAGTGAGTCGTTCTCCTTCTCGATGAGCGTCATCGCCTCATCGATGTCCTTGCCGATGGTCGGCTGCTTGGCGCGCTTCTGCAGGTAGGACCAGCGCGCCTTCGGAGGCACCCAGAACACGTTCTCGGCGAGGTAGGCGTCGCGCTCCTCGGCGTCCTCGCGGTCGGCCACCAGCGCCGCGTGGCGACGCTCGAAGGCGTCGGAGATGTACTTCAGGAAGATGAGCCCCAGGACGACGTGCTTGTACTCCGCCGGGTCGAGCGACCCGCGCAGCTTGTCTGCCGCGAGCCAGAGCTTCTCCTCGAAGCCGATCACGGCGCCGGAGGCCTTCTGGGCCTTGCCGTTCTTGCCGCGGGCTGGCTTGCTCGACGAGGGGGGCCGGCTCGAAGGCGCGGAGGTGTGACCGGTGGCTTTGCGCTGTTTCGACTTGGGCATCTTCATGGCTGTCACGCGCGCAGGGCGCGCCTTCTGACACGACGTCACGCTAGCCGCTCGAGAGCGCGCCGGTCCACGGGATGATGGGTGTGGTTCGGGCTGGGAACTCCCTGGTAAGGTCCAGTGCGTGGGCTTCCCCTCCGAAGAGTGGAACGCGGCGGCGCGTAGGCTGGCAGGCCTGGAGCCGGCAGCGCGCTGGAAGAGCGAGGATGTGAAGGTGCTGTACCGGCTCGCGTTGGCGCACGGCCCGACGATCCTGGCTCGCTTCCAGCTCGACACGTCGAGGGTGCACGATCTCGTCGCCGACCTTGTCAGCGTGAAGCTCGACCAGCTGGTGGAGGCCGAGGTTCCTGCGCCCTACTTCCTCGCGGCGCTGGGCAAGGCCGCGACCTCGTGGGTACGCCGCCCTGCGGCGGCCGTGGCGCCGGAGCCCGAGATCGAGCGCGCTGGACCCTCGGACGCGAGCGCCGAGGCGAAGGTGGAGCTCGAGCGGGTGTCGGGTCGGCTCAAGAGGGACGAGCTCGAGATCTTCGCGGCGCTGGCTGCGGGCGAGGACCGAGACGCGATCGCTTCTGCCCTGGGCACGAGCCGCGCGAACATCGATCAGAAGGTGAGCCGCGCGCGCAAGCGACTGAGAGAGGAGGGGTTCGAGTGAAGCTCCCCTCCGTACCCGTGCTGGAGCTGCCGGGTGGCTACCGCTGGGTGCAGCACGAGGTGCCCATGAAGGTTTGGCAGGCACACCTCTTGAAGCATCCACTCGGCGTCGGCGCGCTCCGCCGCCGACAACCGCTGCCTTGGAACCACGAGGGCTGGGACCTCATCGACCCGCCCGCCATCACGGAGGAGCGTCGGACCCGGTTCGCGGAGGAGGTCTCGAACATGTCGTTCGAGCGTCGAAGGTGCGAGGTGCGAGAGCTGCGCGGGTCGCGGTCGAGCAAGCCCGAGCCGGAGTGCTACCACTGCGAGCCGCCGCTGGTGGTGAAGTGCCATCAGCGCCTCGCCGAGGAAGCGACGCCCGCCCGCTACGCCGCGGAGACGGAACGGCTCGTTCGGGCCGTCGTGGACGGCGCGGAGGTGTCACGCCGCCTTCTCACGGGAAGGCTACTCGTCGCACTCAAGCAGCCCGACGCCTGGGCCGGCCTGGTCGTGATGACCGTGGGGCGGGATGGCAAGGACGCGGTGGTCCGGTGCTCCGGCGCCGATGGCACGCGCGCGGAGCTGTACGTTGGGCCCCAGCGGCAACTTGGCTGGCGAACGACGTACCGGTCGGCCGTGGCAGAGCGGCCCAACGAACGGCTGAGCTGGGTGCTCGATTCTCCTGCGCCCGCTCCAGGACTTTCGTTGTCAGAGGTGTTCGTCGTGCCGCGTGACTGGGCCAACCGCCATGGAATCTGAGATGAGGAGTCCGCTTCGGGAGCGAACCGCTGGCGCGCTCGACGGCATTGCGGGGCTCGAGCTCGAGACGCTCGAGCCCGGTGCGGTGGTGGTCGTGCTCTCGGCGGTCGGGGACGCGCTGCGGCTAGACATGCCGCTCGGGCCGGCGCTTCCCGGGGAGCTCCAGCGGCGCCTGAGCGAGGCGCAGATCCTGCGGGCCGTCGATGCCCTTGCCGAATCGGTCGACCGTTGGTCGCTTCCGGAAGCGTTCAGCCCGGAGGCGTCGGATTCCGGCTTGGAGTGGGCGCTACGCCGGCGCGACGAGGTGGTGAGCGTTCTGACCGCCGCGCGGCGGGTGCTCCTTCCGCGGGGCATCCTGGTGGATGGTTCGGCGAACGCGGAACGCCTCGCACGGGCCGTCGCCGCGCATGACCTGAGCTGCGGTGGCACGCTCACCCGAGCTGAGGCAGAGCGTTTGCTTGGGGAGCGGGGCGAGCTGGCCATCGGCGGGTCGTGGCTCGAGTACGTGGCGTGGGCCCCGGAGGAAGCGGAGGAGGGCCCAGACCGAGCCTGGCTCGACGCAGCAGCTGGGGATACGCCGCCCAGTCTGGAGCTGCTCGAGGGTTACGTCGTCTTCGGGCGCCTCCGAAAGTTCATCGAGAGCGCCGCGGCGCGGTGGCCCGAGGTGGCGGATGAGCTCGCGGACATGATCGCGACGTACCGCGAGCATGCTGGGCGGGTCGGGTTCATCGCTCGACTGTGGGACGCGCGCCGACGGCCGCAGACGAGCGAGAGTGGCGGCGTCGTCGTCTCGTTCGAGCGTCCCGGGCCGGCGAAGAAGCTCGCTGCATCGGACGGGGATAGCGCGCCAGAGGCGCCCTCCATCGAGCACGAGCTCGGCATCCTCGATCCGCTGGATGCCCAGGCTTCACTGACCGCGAGCGATCGGGAGCTCGTGCTCACGGTCTATGCGGGGGCCACGGCGCTCCGTGAAGTCACCCTGGGCAGCGCCCATGCCGAGCCGCCCGTGCGGGGCGGCGTGTGGTCGGTGCGGCTTCCATGGGACGCGGCGACGGGAGATGGCGCCCTGCGGGTCCGAGTGCGCGACGCAGCAGGGCGGGACTTCGACGCGCAGATCGCACTCGGTCCGGACCCGGCGTGAACCGCAGAGTCCTCCGCACCGAGCTGGGTCGCGTAGCGCGCAACGACCTTGCGCGAGCGCGCCGCTTGCTCGACAAGGCCCGCACCAGCTTCGACGAGCCCTGGCTCGACTACGCCACGCGCGCACGCCTCGAAGAACTCGCGGGCATGGCGCGCGAGTCCGTGGACTTCGCTCCCTTCGCGCCGCTCGCACCGGGCGAAGTGTGGTTGCTGCTCGTCGACGGCGCCGGCAAGGGCGACGTCGCGCGCGGCGTGGTTCAGCCACTCGGGAGTGCGCGCCGGCGCCTCGCGCAGAAGTGGGTGGAGCAGTCCATCGCCGGACTGGCAGCCAGCCTGACGGTCGAGCAGAGGACACTGCCCGCCGAGTGGATCGGCGCGGGGCTCGATGTGCCGGGAGACCCCGACGTCCAGCTGGACGGTGCTTCGCTCGGGCTCGCCGTCTGCGTTGGTGTGTGTGCAGCAGCGGCGGGCGTCAGCGCTGACTCGCACGTGGCGGCCACGGCGGCTGTCGACGCCGACGGCACCCTGAAGCCAGTCCATCAACTCAATGCGAAGTGCTGGGCGCTCCGCGAGCAGTGGCCGCAGGTCACGAGGGTTGTGGTTGCGACCGAGCAGGGGCCGGTGCCAGACCTCGACGGGCTGACAATCGTGCGCGCGAAATCGCTGCGCGACGCGCTTCCTCACTTCGGTGTGGAGGTCCACAAGCTTCCCCGGCCAACAGCGGGTGAGCTCAAGGCCCGTCTCGGGCAGATCGAGCAGGAGGAAGAGCGACATCAATCGAGCTCGCGTTGGTTCAGCCTCGCCACCGAGGCCTGGGAGATCGGCCGACGCCTGGCCAGTCTCAACGACTCGAGGGTGAGTGAGGCGCGCGTCCTCGCTGCACTGCTCGCGTCCCACGCAGGCGAGAACGAGACGGCCGTCCGCCGGCTTCGCGAGATCTCCGACGCCGACTGCAACCCCTCGATCTTGGCTCGCAAGTACGTGTTCCTCGGTTCTTGCAGCATCGATGGCGCTCCGAAGGAAGCGATCGCCCATGCCCAGCGTGGGCTGGCGGAGGCCCAAGCGCTGACCTACGCGGACCACAAGGTGGGCCTGCTTGGCCGCGCGCACGGCACGCTCGGACGGGCGTACATGGCGGCGGGGCGATGGGCGGAGGCGGAGCGCCATCTCCGGCTCGGGCTCGAGCACCACGAGGATCATGCACCGGGAGAGGCTGCTCGATCGGCCTGTTATGTCTCCTGCTGTCTTCGCATGGCTGGGCGCGCGGAGGACGCGCTTGGGTTCGCCGACGACGCGCTCTCGCTCGCAGGCGAGCACGCGGACGGCTCGGACAGCGCACGCACGAGCGTCGCGTACGCCCGTCTCGAACGAGGACGCGCTCTCGAGGCACTCGGGCGACTCGACGAGGCCGTGGCCGACCTCTCGCGGGTCGTCGAGGCGAATGTGGACGAGGAGTCGTATCCGGCCCTCGGCGGGCGTCGATCGCTGGTGTCGACCCTCCGTGAGGCCGGGCGTGTCGATGAAGCTCGGGAGATGCTTCTCATCTGCGAGCGGGTGGCGCGAGGAACGGCGTCACTCACGCTGCGAAAGGTAGGAGCCGTTGCGGCGGCGGAAGAGCTGCGCACTGCACGACGAGCCGGGGAGGGGACGCTGCTGCCGAGCTCGGATCTCGAGGCGGCGTGGCGAGAGTGCTTCGCGGACGCGTCCGCCAACGACGTGCTGCGGACCTGGGTGTATTGAGCCCCGGCCAGAGCGAAGCCGGCGGAGTGAATCCGTCTCTGCGTCGCGAGGAGACTGGCCGTCGTGACGGGTATGCTCGCGCGCTCGAGACCGCGCTCCAGCTCACGCATGGCCTGCACCCCGACGTCGCTCAGAAGAACGTCGTTCCCACGCCCGCGGCGACGCCTTGCTCGCCGAGCGGGATGCCCTCGGCGAAGAGGTCGAGGCCGCCATCGAAGAGCGTGAGCGAGAGGCCGCCGCCGAGCTGCACCTTGCACTGGTCGGTGCCGACGACGTCCTCGCCGTCGAACTGCCAGAAGATGGGGCCGCCGAAGACGCGCGCCGTGACGTAGGGCGTGAAGGTGTCGGCGAAGGTCTTGCCGACGATGCCGCCGAGGCGCACGTCGAAGGCATTGAAGCGGGGCGTCTCGGCCCGGGCGTCGGGCGAGGTCGAGCCGTCGGTGCGTGTGCCGCGATCGTCGGTGCGCGTGAGCATGTGCGTCACGGAGAGCGTCGTGGTGAGCTGGATGAAGGGCAATACGTCGGTGCCTTCGTAGACCCGCCACGCGAGGCCGCCGTAGCTGGCGAAGCCTGGGCCGATCGTATCGGTTGCCGCACCGTGCACGAGCTCGCCGGCCGCGATGCCTCCCGCGCCGAACTGCGCGGTGAGCGACTCCGAGATCGGGAGCTGGACGCCGCCGAAGACCGCGTGGCGCCTGAGCTCGGCGCGGCGATCGTCGCCGAAGAGCAGCGTCGTGTCGGTGAAGGCGTAGCTCGCCGAGAGGCGCAGCTCGAGCGGCGCCTCGGCGGGCCTCTTGTCGGGGAAGATGCACACGACGGGGCCGCCGGGGTAGGCGGCGCCGCAGGCCTCGGCGGTGCGCGACGCGGTGAGGGCCGCGATCGAGAGAGACGCGAGCGAGAGGAGGGAGAGTGCGCGCCGTCTCGGCATGGCCAGGCTCTCGGACCTAGGGACGCGCAGCGCGGCCGGCAAGCTCGCCCGCAGCGATGGCGGGCTCTCAGCCGCCCGTCGCCGCGGCCGTGCGCGGAGGCGCCGCGCTCGCGCTGGGCTCGCCGAGCTTGCTCGGCCTGGCCGTCGCCGAGGCCGCCAGCAAGACGAGCGCGATCCACGTGAGATCGGCGATCAAGAGGTGCAACAGCTGCAACCCCGTGGGCGCCGCCAGCAGCAGGTTCACGACCCCGACCAACACCTGCATCACGACGAAGCCGGCGAGCGCTTGCGCGGGCTTCTTCACCCGCGCGTCGCCCGCGCGCAGGAAGGTGCTCGCGAGCACGAGCAGGTGCAGCGCGCCGGCGACGGCGACGAAGGGGTGCAAGATACGCAGCTGCACGAAGGGGTGCGCGTCGTGCGCGAGGTCTTGTGCGATCCCTTCGCGCAGCGTCGCGGCGGGGAAGAGCGTATCGCCGAGCGCCGCGATCGCGCCGGTGACACCCATGACGATCATCGCGAGCAAGGCGGAGAGCACGAGGAAGATCGTGCGGCGGTCGGCGGCGCGGCTCGGTCGGTCGTCGCGGTCTGCGGCCCACACGGTGAGCGTCATCGCCGCGACCAGGAGGAAGGTGTTGATGAGGTGCGCCGCCATCCAGTAGCCGCGCGCGATCGACGTGTCGCCCGCGACCTTCTCGAAGAGCACGAGGCCCGCGCCGACGAGCGCCTCGGTGAACATGAAGAAGACCGACCAGCCCGCCGCCACGCGCGCGTAGTGCCCGCGTGCGTAGGTCCGGAAGGCGAGGACCGCGACGAAGACGACGAGCACGAGCGCGAGCCCGCTCGTGATCCGGTGCGTGAACTCGATGAGCGTCGCGGTCGCCGGCGCCTTCGGCAAGACCTCTCCGTTGCACGTGGGCCAGTGGCTGCCGCAGCCCGCGCCCGAGCCGGTCGCGCGCACGAGCGCGCCCCAGAGGATGACCAGGAGCGTGAAGCCGAGCGAGCTCAGCGCCCAGGTACGGAAGCGGCTCTCGACGGGCGACACGGCCCGGATTGTGGTGCCGCCGGGCGCCGAGGGGAAGGCCCTCGTGGGCGCTCGTCGCGCTCGACGGAGGCCGGCGCCAGCGCGGCGCGGCCTCGCCCGCGCGCCTCTGCTATATGCTCCGCCCCACCATGGCTCGAACCCTCGTCACGGGCGCGAACCGAGGCATCGGCCTCGAGATCGTACGCATCCTCCTCGAGCGCGGCGACCGCGTCGTCGCGTGCGTCCGCAAGAGCTCACCCGAGCTCGGCGCGCTCGCCGACGCGCACCACGGCGAGAACGGGCTGCGCATCGTCGAGGGCATCGACGTCTCCGACGACGAGGTGATCCCGGCGCTCCGGCGCGCGCTCAGCGACGAGGTCTTCGACACGCTGGTGCTCAACGCGGGCATCCTCGAGGCGCAGGGCTCGATGGACCTCGGCCTCGACGCGATCGAGCGACAGCTCGAGGTGAACGCGCTCGGGCCGCTCAGGGTCGTCGCCGCGCTCGCCGAGGGCCTCGCGACGGGCGCGAAGATCGCCCTCATCACGAGCCGCATGGGCTCGATCGCGGACAACACCTCGGGCGGCTACTACGGCTACCGCATGAGCAAGGCCGCGCTCAACGCAGCTGGCAAGAGCCTCGCGATCGATCTCGCGCCGCGGGGCATCGCCGTGGTCTTGCTGCACCCGGGCTTCGTGCGCACCCGCATGACGGGCCACCACGGCGACGTCGACCCCGCGATGGCGGCGGCGAAGCTCGTCGAGCGCATCGACGAGCTCGCCGTGGAGCGAACCGGCCGCTTCCTGCACGCGAACGGCGAGGAGCTGCCCTGGTGAAGCACCGAGACGGCGGCGCAGGAACGGCGCCCTCGGGCGACGAGGCGATCGCGGCCTTGCTGGCCGACGTCGCGCGCGGCGCGGTCGCACCGGAGACCGCGCTCGAGCGGCTGCGTGACCTGCCCTACCGCGACATGGGTGTGGCGAAGATCGACCACCACCGGGAGCTGCGCCAAGGCGTGCCCGAGGTCGTCTTCGGGGTCGGCAAGACGAGCGAGGAGCTCTCGACCATCGCGCGCGCCTTCGTCGAGCGGGGCCAGACCATGGTGGTGACGCGCCTCGACCGCGAGCGCGCCGAGCGTCTGCGCGCCGAGCAGCCGAAGCTCGAGTACTTCGAGCGCGCGCGCATGGCGAAGCTCGTGCTCTCCCCGGTGCCGAAGCGCAAGGCTCCACCCGTGGTGATCGTGTCGGCCGGCACGAGCGATCTCGGCGCTGCCGAGGAGGCCGCCGAGATGCTCGCCGCCATGGGCTACGCGACGAACCGCATCTACGACGTCGGTGTCGCGGGCATCCATCGGCTCTTCCACCACGTCGACGAGCTGCGCCGCGCGCCGCTGGCCATCGTCGTCGCGGGCATGGAAGGCGCGCTCCCCAGCGTGATCGGCGGCCTCGTGTCTTGCCCCGTCATCGCCGTGCCGACCGACGTGGGCTACGGCACGGCGCTCTCGGGCTTCACCGCGCTCTTCGCCATGCTCACGAGCTGCGCGAGCGGTCTCAGCGTGGTGAACATCGACAACGGCTTCGGGGCCGCGATGGCCGCGCACCGCATCCTCGCGAGCTACGAGCGCCACGCCGACCCCGGCGCCACCGACCCGTCCGGCGGGAGCCAGCCTTGAGCAAGAAGAAGGGCGACAAGCCCAAGAAGAAGGCCCGCCTCGTGGGCACGGAGCCGCACGCGCATCCGCACGCTCACGATCACGCGCATCCGCACGCTCACGATCACGCGCATCCGCACGCTCACGATCACGCGC